>Ga0182030_10023417_pt1 | contig 11419 bp, 9 predicted proteins | sample 812S3MmetaG_FD_121299 | JGI IMG/M metagenome (GOLD analysis project Ga0182030, IMG submission 121299) | Permafrost microbial communities from Stordalen Mire, Sweden - 812S3M metaG (Illumina Assembly) | ecosystem: Environmental > Terrestrial > Soil > Wetlands > Permafrost | place: Sweden...
ATCAACCGAGTGGCTGAGTTGACTCCGATAGCCTGGCAGGCTGGCCACAGCCAATAATTTCATTCCTCACTTCTACTCCGGTTGCCGGCTACTGCATAGATGGGTTACCCGGGCGGTTACGTTCTTTCATAGATTCGTTGCTGCCTCGAATACCTCTTCCAGACAAATCAAAAGAGAAAATAAAACACCATCTTCAATACTACATTTTTTATGCGTGTTTGGAATGTGATCTTATCGACATTTTAGAACCTGTGTTCTTTATCAAACACCTTGATCCGTGGTTTGCGGCTGGTCATTTTCCATGCGGTTGGAGCGGCGAAGAATTTCCAACAGGCTGGGACGGAGTGCTCCGTCAAGGCAAACTTCTGGTGTTTCAATTCATCGCCCCACATCCAATCCCAAATGTTTTTCCCCCGCACAAGGATTGAATCTGTCCGGCAAACGTGCCAGTATGTCCGTCCATGATGAAACAAACACCGTGTTTGCGGGGAAAAACAAAGGCCAGAGGGCAGGTTGAGAAATGAGAAACTTCCTGCCCATCCCGCCCGCCGTGGTGCGTAATCAAATGCAAACTATTCAGGAACAATTCAAAAGAAATGTCATCCCCACTTATGCGAGATTCGACCTGACCTTGGATCACGGCCAGGGGTCGCGCGTTTGGGACGTGAACGGGAAATGTTACCTCGATTTTGGCGGAGGCATCGCGGTCTGCGGGCTGGGTCATGCCCATCCGGAAATGACGCAAGTGTTAACGGAGCAATCCCGCAAGCTGATTCATATTTCCAATCTTTATTTTCAGGAGCCGCAGGGCGGGTTGGCGGAGAAATTGGCCGGGCTGATCGGCCCGGGAAAAGTATTTTTTTGCAACAGCGGCGGCGAGGCCAATGAGGGGCTTTTCAAATTGGCCCGCAAATTCGGCCACGAGGAAGGACGATTTGAAATCCTCACCGCGGAGAATTCGTTTCACGGCCGCACCCTGGCCGCCATCTCCGCCACCGGACAGGCCAAAGTCAAGAAAGGCTTTGAGCCGATGGTGCAGGGCTTTCGCCATATTCCCTTCAATGATCTGGCGGCGGCGCGGGCGGCGTTGTCGCCGGCCACGGCGGCCATTTTAATCGAAGGTGTGCAGGGTGAAGGCGGCGTGGTTTCGGCGACGGCGGAATATTTGCTCGGCCTGCGACAATTGTGCGATGAGAAGAAATTGTTGCTGCTCATGGATGAAGTGCAGTGCGGACATTTTCGCACCGGCCGTTTCCAAAGCTTTCAACGCATTCTGGAAGATTCCTCCGATCCGGGGGCGGCCGGGTTTTTGCCCGACGGCGTTTCAATGGCCAAGGCCTTGGGATGCGGTTTCCCAATGGGAGCCTTTTGGGTGCGGCAACCGTTTGCCGATGTGCTGGGCGCGGGGTCGCACGGTTCAACTTACGGCGGGTCGCCGCTGGCCTGCGCGGTGGGATTGAAAGTGCTCGAAGTAATGGAGCGCGATCATCTGGCGGAGAACGCCCGCCAGACAGGCCTGTTCCTCAAAACGGAATTGACCGCGCTGGCCGCGCAATATCCATGCGTGGTCACCCAGGTGCGCGGGTTGGGATTGATGATCGGCGTCGAACTGGCTGAACATATTCCGGCGTTTTCCAGCAGTGACAAAGCGCCCGCAATCCAGTTTATTAGCCGATTGCACGAGGCTGGGCTGCTGGCCATTCCAGCCGGGGCCAGAATTCTCCGGCTCCTTCCGGCGCTGAACTTGTCGCGGGACGAGGCGGCCGAAGGGGTGCGCATCATCCGGTCCGTAGTTGCGAAATTATCGTCATGAAACATTTATTGAGCATTGAAAAATTGGCGCGAGCCGATTTTGAACTCCTCCTGGCCAGCAGCGCAAAAGAAAAACAGAAGCGCGGCCGGAGCGGGTCCAAACCGCTGGCCGGCGAAGTGTGGGCCTTGCTTTTTTCCAAGTCGTCCACCCGCACCAGGGTCTCATTCGAAGTGGGCATTCGCGAATTGGGCGGCGACGTGATGTTCCTGAGCGCCTCGGAAATTCAACTCGGGCGCGGCGAACCGATCAAAGACACGGCCCGCGTGCTGGGTCGAATGATCCACGGCGCGGTCATCCGCACCTTTGCCCAAAAGGACGTCGAGGAGTTTGCCCAATACGCCGGCATCCCGACCATCAACGCGCTGACCGATGACGAGCATCCCTGCCAGATTCTGGCCGACATTTTTACCTATCAGGAAAAACGCGGGCCGATTCAGGGAAAAAAGGTCGCCTTTTTTGGCGACGGCGCCTGCAACGTTCCCGCGTCGTGGATATTCGCCGCGGCCAAACTGGATTTTGAATTGTACATTGCCGCGCCCAAAAAATTCCAGCCGTCCGCCGCGCTGTTGGGAAGAGCCGGCGGCAAAATTACTTGCACTGAAGACGTCCGTGTTGCGGCGCAGGCGGCGGATTTGCTTTACACCGACGTCTGGGTTTCCATGGGCAAGGAGGCGGAATCCGCCGAGCGCCTGCGCGATCTGGCCGGATACCAACTGAACGGCAAGCTGGTTCAACTGGCCAAACCGGACGCGCTTGTCATGCATTGTTTGCCGGCCTATCGGGGCAAGGAAATTGACGAGGCGACTTTTGAAGCCAACGCCCAAACCATTTTTGACCAGGCGGAAAATCGGCTGCATTGCCAAAAAGCGGTGCTGCAATGGATCGTCAAATAAATTTCGGGGCGCAGCAGCTCTGCTGCGGAGGGTGGATGCCCCGATTTCGAGCCGCAAGCTCCACATTCCAAAAGATTTAAGCACTGCCAAAGGGGAATGAAACTTGCCGCTGGCGGCCTATTCAAGTAAAATAACCAGGATGTCTGAAACAGAGCAGGCTTTGTGTGACTCCGCCGTTCGCCGACGCCGCCTCGAACTGGCCAGGAAGGCGTTTCGGGAGTTCTACGCACAATGCTTCTGGTCATACCGCGAAGACGCGGAGATCACCGAGGATAAAATCGCGTTCGTCATCCGGGGGCTTCGCGAGCACGGTGGGCTGGCGGGCTACCGGGTTGCCGCCGAGTTATGCCATTAGGGATTTTCGAGCAGGAAGTAATGCGGCTCCTCGCCGTCCTTGGGACTTATGCTGGTGGGCGTAAAAGCCGCTGGGGCTGACTTCCAACGCTTGGGCCAATTCTTGGACCTGATAATCAGCTTTCAATTGGTTCATGAGTTGGAAGCGCTGTTCAGGTGCCCGTCCGAGACAATGGCCAAGGCTTTTTTTAAAATGTCCCGTTGCCGCTGGAGATGCTCCACCTCCTGCCGCAGCCGGCGGTTTTCCCGTAGTTCCGGCGTCAGGTCGGCCAGCGCTTTGCGTTGGTTTAAGGGCTGGCCTTTTCCTGCCGCTTGAGCCACACCCGCAAGGACCACGACGACACGCCCAAGTCATTGGCCACTTCCTTGAACGAGCGCCCAGCCTTGACCAGGGCGACGGCATTTTCCTTAAAGTCCGCATCGTAACGCCGTCCTGATTTGTTTCTTCGATTCTCTTCCATATCTTCCTTTCTACACCCGGAAGCCTTCTCCACCAAATCGAAGAAAGCTCATGCCCGCAGGCCTGCGAATGAGCCGAAACGAAGCTAAAACCCAAAAAGACCGCTCCTCCCTTGTGGCCGAATGGCTACAGTATTTCTTAAACCGCTCCAGCCCTTTCTTTATGAGAAAGCGCTACTTCCCACGATATAGAAACGCGTGTCCACATTCCTTACACCTATAACTGGCCACACGATTTTCGAGCGGAACATACGTCAAATGTTGGGAGCCGCATTTGGGACAATGCCTTCCAGATCGTTTTTCTGCTTCATCAACCCGCTCCGCCTCCCATCTCTCTGCCACATCGCAGGCTCGTTCGTAAACACTGTCCTCCACCATAATTTCGCTAATATCCAGCCCGCCCTCCTGTGTAGTGGTTCGGACCTCGACGGGGATGGCTTCCGTTTTGAGGAGTTCCAACAAACTGCCTGCAACATCGGCCTCAAGTGACGCAATGCTCCTCATAATGCCTGACTATTAACAAATGAATAGCGGCCTTCCATCACCAGCGGATATGCCGTATTGCCCCTGGCAAGGCAAGAAGGGAATATCCGTCTGAACCGGCACCTGACGTGAAAAGTGACGTGGCGAGAATTGAGGTGCATTTTACGTGACGTAACCGGGTTTGCTTTGTCATGCTATCCGTCGAACGATCACCTCATGAAAGGATTCCTGGATTACATCTCAGTCTCATTGGCCGTTCTTTGCGGTTGGGCATCGCTGTCGGCGCACGCGACGCCGACCTCGGACGCCCAGCTTTTGCATGCGCTGGAAACCGCCATCAACGCCAGGAATAAGGCCGCCATCATGGCGCTTTACAATTGGGACGGTGTTCCAGCGTGGATGAAAGAGCATGCAGGCGATGACATCGAAGACTGGCTTACGCGCGAACTGAAAAACGCAAAACTGGCACCCTTGCCGGCCCATTTTTCAAGCTCGGGCGAATCTGCGACCTTTCGCTTTCATTTCAACGCGCAACCGATGGGCGTCGTTAATTTAGGTTTTACCGATGGTTTCGGTGTAGGATTTCCTTACGGCAAAAAAGACGGCGTTTTCTGCATTCCCAGCTTCATTGTCGAAGATTTGCCGCATCCGGCCAGCCACAGCAATGATTTGGTCATCCGTGTCCAAACCCTGGATCGCCACCCGTTGCCGTTCACGGACGTCGTGTGCAACCATCTGGATCGACCAGGGGCAGTTCCGACACTCCATTTCTGGAAATTGTACGGCGGCGATTCGGTAACTGACGGAGAGGGACGGTGTTATTGGCCGGCCACCAACGCCGATTGCGCCCTTCTAGTGGCCAAAAAATATGGTTTTGGCTGCCTGCGGGGCCGCGAGATCACCAATCAATCCGTGATGATCGTCAAACCGTGGGGACACATTGAGGGAGTCGTAAAGAATCGAAACAAAGTCGTCACCAACCTCCAGGTCGAATTGGCCCTGGACAGGGATTTTTATTGGGTCAAAGAAACTCCTTTGGTCCGCCCTGGCGGGCCAATGGTTTTCACGGATAAAAACGGGCGGTTTGCTTTTGATGCGGTGCCGCCCTTGAAACTGGTCATCAACCGGCATGACCACCAGAATGTATTCGGAACGTATCTCTGCCCCGTGAGCGTCAAATCCGGTGAAACCAACCATCTTGAATTCAATGGGCACGGACGAACCGTGGCCGGCCGCGTCATTCGGGAACCGGGTCTGGATCCACATCTCGACCTAAGCGCCTGTTCCGTCAATTTGATCTCCTTGGCGAAAAATCCGGAAGGCTCACCACGGACCATCTATTCCCAGCTTTCCAGCAACGGCACGTTCGCCGTGGATTTGGTGGAACCGGGTGAGTACCGAATCACCGGCGACCTATGGGGCGAGAGCGGGAAAGTGGCGTTGCTTGATCCCGTTGTCGTGCATGTTCCTGATGAAACGTCGGATGCGGCGGATAAACCGTTCGATGCGGGAGTAATCGCGCTCAAAGGCGCAATCCATTTAAAACCCGGCGACATGGCTCCTGATTTTAACGTCAGCGATCTCGATGGCAAACCGCTCAAGCTTTCTGATTACCGTGGCAAATACGTCCTGCTGGATTTCTGGGCTACCTGGTGCGGACCCTGTGTTGGCGAAATGCCAAACATGAGGGCTGCCTATAATGCTTACGGAAAAGATGAGCGTTTTGTTATGATCAGCTTGAGTCTGGATTCAGAACCGGCAGCACCGAAGAAATTTGGCCAAAATCGAAGTATTGCGTGGACACAGGGTTTTCTGGGCGACTGGTCAAAGGATAAAGAGACGCAAAGGTACGGTGTTTATTCCATCCCCTCAATTTTCCTGATTGGCCCGGATGGCAAAGTCTTGGCTGCCGATTTAAGGGGAACAAAGATTCAAGAAACCGTGGCATCTGCACTGGGCAAATGATGGTTCCCCACGAATGCCGATCGTGACAGTTTTTATCCGAATGCCGTGTTGTTCGAAGTCAAGCTGCCTGAGCGACTACTTTTCCTTCGCTTTGGCTTTGGCCCAGGCTGGCCATTTCTCACCCAATTTGCCCAGCCTGAATTCAAGAGAGCAATACGATAATCAGAAAAACAGGAATCGGAGAAAAATTCTCAAATGCCTTGCTGACAACCCGTTGCGCGAGTGTCATGTACAAAAGATCGTAAATTTTTACGATTTTTTCCAACCATTCACATCCCGAAATTTCAACGAAAAAACCACGGATAGGCTGAGAATTTCTCAGCCCGGTTTGCGTTCGTCCCAGTTCCAGATGCAGTCAAAAGACAATTGCGTCAAGCGTCCTGTCAATCATTTCCGGCCGGGAACGCCGGCGGCCACTTTCAATCTCAAGCCGTTGAGGCGGATAAAACCGGTCGCGTCGTCCTGGTTATAGGCACTGGTCGGATCCCCTTCCATGGTGGCGATGTGCGGATTATACAGGCTCACTGGGGATTTGCGTCCGGCGTTGATGATGTTGCCCTTGTAAAGTTTCACCCGCACTGTGCCTCGAACGTTCTTCTGGCTTTCGGTCACCAATGCTTGCAACGCGTAGCGCTCCGGTGAAAACCAGAAGCCGTAATAAACCAGTTCCCCGTACTTCGGAATCAACGAATCCCGCAGGTGCATCACTTCCCGATCCATCGTGATGGTCTCCACCTGGCGATGGGCAAAATGCAGAATCGCGCCGCCGGGGGTTTCATACACGCCGCGCGATTTCATTCCCACGTAACGGTTCTCGACCAAATCAACTCGGCCCACACCGTGTTTGCCGCCGAGCTTGTTCAACGTCTGCATCACGCCCAGGGGCGTCAGCTTTTTTCCGTTGACCGCCACGCATTTGCCTTCGGCGAAATCCAGCGTCACATATTCCGGTTTGTCCGGCGCGTCTTCAGGAGAGACGCTCAACTTGTACATGGCCTTGTGCTCCGGCGCGGAAGCATCCAGCCAGGGATCTTCCAGAATGCCCGCCTCGAAGGAAATATGCAGAAGGTTGCGGTCCATCGAATAAGGTTTCTTGGCCGTGGCCTGCACCGGTATGCCTTTGCCCTCGCAATATTCGATCATCTCCGCCCGCCCGGGAAACTGGGCGCGAAACGATTCGTCCCGCCACGGCGCGATGACCTTCAACTCCGGCGCCAGCGCCGCCGCAGTCAATTCAAATCTCACCTGGTCGTTCCCTTTTCCTGTGGCGCCGTGCGCGATGGCGTCCGCCTTCTCCCGCCGCGCGATTTCGATCATGCGCTTGGCGATGAGCGGGCGGGCGATGCTGGTGCCCAGAAGATATTGGTTCTCATAAATCGCGCCGGCCTGCATCATGGGATAAATGAAATCGCGGGCAAATTCCTCCCGCAGATCGTCAATATAAATTTTCGACGCGCCCGTCTTCAGCGCTTTTTTCTTCAGTCCGCGCAATTCCTCCTCCTGGCCGATGTCGGCGCAGAAGGCGATTACTTCCGCCTCGTATTTTTCCTTGATCCACGAAAGAAGGACTGAGGTGTCCAGTCCGCCCGAATATGCCAAAACAATTTTCATCACCTGCGATTTAACCGCCAACGGCGCAAAAATGCCATGCTGAAAATTGAAGAAATCATGCGGTGGGCCGGGACTGCTCTGCTCGGAAGGCTTCCGCGCATTCATGCACGGAGGCAAAAAAACTTTCCGTCCCCAGTTCTCTGGCCAGGCCCGTCCGTTCCAGCAGGTCTCGCAAGGGACGATTGGCGTGGGCGATTTTCAAGGCGATGCCCTTTTGCCGGAGTTCGCGATGCAGGGCATGCAGCGCATCCACGGCTGTCACGTCAATATCTGTGACTGCCTGGGCATCGAGCAGAAACCAGCGCACCGGCGTCTTGCTTTCCGTTATGATGCTTCGCGCGCGTTCGATAAAATGGGGCACGTTAAAAAACAGGAGCGGCGCATAAAACCGATAGGCGACCAGGCCGGGAATAGTCAGACCTTCGGTCGTATCGCCCAAATCATGAAAGCCGTGCCCCGGCACCTCGCGCAAGACGGCGTCCGGCGGATGAGAGATGCGGCTGATCAGGCCGAGCAGCGAAAGCACCACGCCAATCAATATGCCCGGTACCACGCCCGCCGCCAGCACGCCCAATGTTGTGATGGCAGCCAGCGAGGCCGCCCGTGGATAATAGCGGTAAATGCGTTTCATCACGTCGAATTCCACCAGAGTGAAACCGCCGTAAATAAGAATCGCAGCCAGCGCCACCACGGGCAAACGCGCGATCAATTGCGTGAGAAATATCAGAAAGACAGCGAGCATCACTGCCGCCATCAGGCTGGCCACCGGCGTCTTGGCGCCCGCGGCATCGTTGACCGCTGTGCGCGCCTGGCTCCCGGTGCAGGCAAAGCCCTGAAAAAATCCGGTGAGAATGTCTGACACGCCCAGCGCGGCCAATTCCTGGTTGGCATTCACTTCGTAGCCGTTTTTTGCCCCAAAGGCGCGGGCCAGCAGGATGACTTCGGTATAGCTTAACAAAGCGATGCCAATCACGGCAGGCATCAGGGACTGCATATCCCGCCAGTCAAACGACGGAACGGAGAAAGCCGGTAATCCGGAAGGGAGATGCCCGACCACAGCCACGCCAAGTTTTTCCAATCCCAGTCCGGTTGAGGCGATGACAGCGATCACACAGATGACAAGAGCCGAGGGAATTTTTGGCGCGAATCGGCGCAGTCCGAGCATGAGTCCCAACAAGATGAACCCAAAAATCGCGGTGGGCCGGTTCATTTTTCCGAGCTTGCCGAGCAATTCGAACAAGCGCGGAAAAAAGTCATGCCTCTCCAGCGCGATGCCGAAGAATTTATCCAGTTGCGACGCCACCAATATCAGGGCCGCGCCCGTCATATACCCGACCAGCACGGGTTTGGAAAAAAAATCCGCCGCGGCGCCGACCTTGGTGAGCGCGCCCAAGAGGAGAAGCAATCCGCTCAGCACCGCAATTGTGCTGGCCAATTCCGCCGTGCGAGTGGCGTCCCCTCCCGCCAACGGCCTGATCGCGCTGGCGATGAGCAAACAGATGGCAATGTCCGGCCCGACAATGACCTGGCGTGATCCACCCAAAAGCGGGTAGATCGCCAGTGGTAAAAACGCCGCGTAAAGTCCGAATTGCGGCGGCAATCCCATCAAGCCGGCGTAGGCGATCACCGTCGGAATCATGACCAGGCAAACGCTCAGGCCGGCGAGGAGGTCGGAAAGCAGCCAGGCCCGCTTGTAATTCCGCAGGAAAGAAAAATTTGGCAGATAACTTACGCCGCTTTGCGTCGGAGTCTGTGAAGGCGCCTGATTCATTTGCTGCATGATTCCACCACTGATTGAACTACCAAGCAAGCCCTCGACGCAACGCCCAAGCGCAGCGGGAATTTCGACGATCCTGCCCCGCCTACAGGGGACAGTAGATTTGGTGTTTGCCGTTCCAAGCCAACGGGTCTTCGACGGGAATAGCGTCGATCACCCAGCCCTCTTCAGTCCAGCCAATGCGAATCGCGCAGAGCACGCCGCTTTTATCGCGGGCGTAAAAAATGTTCGCGTAACCATTGGTCTGTAAAAATCCCGCCTCGCCGGCAGCCTGTCGCTCCAGGAGCGCGCAAGCCGCGGTGACAGGCCCTTCGACTTTGGTTTCGCCGCCGAGTTCGGCAATGATTGGGCCATCGGGCGCAATGCGCAGCAACTTGTATTTGCGATACTTCGTTTCAGCAATCGGGTTTTCAGTCTTGTCGAAGAATCGGCTTTTGAATTCGTCCCATACGGTGGCGATTTTCACCTTGACGTTTTTTCTGAAATAATCCCGGATGAGAATTGGTGTCGGTGCGGCGGGAACCACCGCAATTTCGAGCGGCTGAAGCAGAGGCGTGTTTGCGTCGGCTGGGTCGGGCATAGGATCGGTTCTCTGCTTGGAAATGGATGTTCTGACCTTACCGCTGAATGCGGGCCGAACCGCCTTTGGCAAAAGCTCTCACCTGCTCGACGGTGGACATGGTGGTGTCGCCGGGGAAAGTCGTCAACAACGCGCCGTGCGCCCAGCCGAGGTTGACCGCTTCCTGCGGGGATTCGCCGGTGAGCAAGCCGTAAAAGAAACCGGAAGCGTAGCCATCCCCGCCGCCCACGCGATCAACGACGTCCAGTTCGCACGTCGGTGTTGTGAAGGTCTTCCCCTTCATCCAGGCGACCGCGCCCCAACTATGCCGATTGGTGGAATGGACTTCGCGCAAAGTGGTGGCGACAATTTGGATTTGCGGATGTTTTTCTGTCACATTTCGCATCATGCTAAAGAACGCGCTGGGATCAAGTTTGTTGGCGGCTTGAACTTTCGGTCCAGGAATGCCAAGCCCAAGCTGCAAGTCTTCCTCGTTGCCGACCAAAACGTCCACCTGCTTAACGATCCGGTCCAGCGCCTTGGCGGCGTATTCGGGTCCGCCCGCGATGTTCCATAGTTTCGCCCGGTAATTGAGGTCGAAGGAAGTAATTGCGCCGGCAGCCTTGGCCGCTTTCATCCCTTCCGCGATCAACTCGGCGGTTGTCGGAGACAAGGCCGCGAAAATTCCTCCGCTATGGAACCAGCGCACCCCCTGGCTGAAAATTTCCTTCCAATTGAAATCGCCCGGCTTGAGTTGGGCGGCGGCTTCGTTGCAACGATTGTAAAAAACGACCGGGGCGCGCACCCCCTGGCCGCGATCCGAATAAACGGTGGCCATGTTTGGACCGTGAACACCGTCGTGTTTGAAATGTTTGTAAAAAGGTTTGACACCCATGGCGCGGACCCGCTCCGCGATCAGGTCGCCAATGGGATAATCCACCATGGCCGAGACGATGCCGGTTTTGAGCCGGAAACAATCGGAGAGATTGGCGGCGCAGTTGAATTCGCCGCCGCTGACGTGGATGTCGCAATGCGTCGCCTTGCGAAACGGGATGATGCCCGGATCAAGACGATGGACGAGCGCGCCGAGGGATAGAAAATCCAACGCGCCTTCTTTGGGAATATTCAGACCATTTGTCATTTATTGCATGGGTTGGTACTCCCGGAGGGGGAATGAAGTCAATCGCGAAGGCGTAGAGATTACACCGGGAAGTTCACCCGGCCGCTTTCTTCTTCGTTTTTGGGGGAGCTGGAGTGTTTTGCTGAATTTCCTTGGCTGTCGCAATCATCTCCTCGCATCCGCTGCTCGGTTACGGCCTGACGCCCGAACTGGCTTTTGGCGTTCTACGTCAATTCATCGCCGACCCGCGCCATGAATTCATTGTAACCGCCCGGGTAACCCATCTATGCAGTAGCCGGCAACCGGAGTAGAAGTGAGGAATGAAATTATTGGCTGTGGCCAGCCTGCCAGGCTATCGGAGTCAACTCAGCCACTCGGTTGATGG
>Ga0182030_10023419_pt1 | contig 11419 bp, 16 predicted proteins | sample 812S3MmetaG_FD_121299 | JGI IMG/M metagenome (GOLD analysis project Ga0182030, IMG submission 121299) | Permafrost microbial communities from Stordalen Mire, Sweden - 812S3M metaG (Illumina Assembly) | ecosystem: Environmental > Terrestrial > Soil > Wetlands > Permafrost | place: Sweden...
CGCCAGCTCGGGCTGGGCTATTCCATCGCGCGAAGGAATGGTAAAGTAATACGGAGCACGGCGGGACTTTCGCCCGGCGAGGAACTCGCGCTCACCGTAAGCGATGGCGAGATCGGTTCTGTCATAAAAAATATCAATCACAAAACTCACCCTGACCATGGCGAAAACAGTAAAGCAGTCCGGAGCGGTGGCGCAAAAGCCCCACGACCTAAAAAAATATCTGGAGGACATCAAGCGGATCTCGGATTGGTTTGAGGAGCAGGAAGAGATCGATCTCGAAGAAGCTCTCGTTAAGATCCGCGAAGCGGGGGAGTTGATCAAGCTGAGCAAGGATCGGCTGGTGGAAGTGGAGAATGAATTTAAGGAGATCAAAACAAAAATAGAGGAGGAATAAAAATCCCTCTCGGATGAGAGGGATTTTTTATTACTTCGCCGTTGCGTCTTTATCGCGCGCTTCCTTCAGCGCGTCGGTCCACCAGATGAGCTGATCGAGCATCGCGTCGGCGCTCGCTTCGAACGATTCCATTTTGATCTGACCTTTTTCGTCCAGCAGATTCCAGAAGTTGGTCATATGCACTGCGGCGCGGATAGGCGCCATCTGTAATTCGACAGCGACCTCGCGCAGTTGCTCGATCGATCGCGCACCGCCGACGCTGCCATATCCCACGAATGCGACCGGCTTCTTGTTCCATTCGCGCGAGACGTAATCGATGGCGTTCTTTAAGACCGCAGTATAGCCGTGGTTGTATTCCGCGGCGATCATGATGAAGCCGTCGGCTTCGCCGATCTTTTCCGTCCACTTCGCCGAGACCGGATAGGGATATGCGCCTTCTTTCATTGCCGCCATCGTGGGCGACATCGCCTCGTCAAAGAAGGGGAGCGGATAGTCCCGCAAGTCCAAAATTTCCACGTCCAGCCCTTTTGTCTTCGCTTTGTCCGCTATCCACTTTGCCGGCTGGTCGCCGAACCGCTGCTGCCGCGTCGTCCCGAGAATGACTTTTATTTTTAACATTGTTTTAATATGATTTTTTAATTATTTTTTGACACTCTTCGACTTTTTCTTTTGCTTGCCCATATCGTTCACCAGATTATGGAGCAGTTTGAGCGTGTATTCCGTGTTTACCGCATAGAACACCTCTTTGCCGCTTCGTTCGTCGATCACGAGATCGCAGGCCTTGAGCGTTTTGAGATGCTGGGATACCGCCGGCTGGGAAAGCTTGACGATGCGCGTCAGCTCGTTCACCGTCTTGCGCCCCTTGAGCAGCGCCTCGATGATCCGATACCGCGCGGCGTTTCCGATGCCCTTACCGAACTTGTTTATTTCTTTGCAGAGATCAGACATATTTAGATATTAGCATATGCTTATATGAAATGCAAGAGGGCCGCAAAGACGTCCTTTCGAAGGTACGGCGTTCCGGCCTGCTGGCCGGCCGCCTCGGCGCTCGCCGCCTGCGCGGCTCCGCGACGCCCTTCAAAAGGATATCTTTGCGGCCGTAGTGAAAAATCTCGTTCATTAGCTTTTAAATGCTCAAAAAATTTGCTACAGTTTCGATATGGAGAAAGAGGGACAGCTATATAGCGGGGAAGGAGAGCCTCATAATAAGCAGGTTGTCGTTGATTTTCTCCGGCACGGGGAAACGAATTATACCGACGTTGGTCGAGATCTTACGGCGAAGGGTGAATCGCAAATAACAGAGGCCGCGCAACGGATAGTTGAAACTATCGATCCTGAAAAAGATGTCGTCGTCCTTTGGAGCTCTCCCGCTCGCCGCGCACAAGGGTCGGAGGAAATTTTGAAAGAGCTGCTGGCAGAAAAGGGAGTCGAGATACGCAAGGAATCGGAGATTTCTTCACTGAGGAATTTTGACCAAAAAAACAAGGAGTTTGTTTCGAAGATGTGGCCTGAGCTCAAGGCACAAGGGAAATCTCCCGAAGAAGCATTTGCGCGCGATCCAATATTTCAAGAGGAAAGCGATAAATTTGAGAGCCAGCCCGAGGTTAGAGAACGGGCTGGAAGGGTGTTTAACTGGATTCGCTATATCGCCGAGCATGCACAGCTCCAAGGGAAAAGACTTCGCATTATTGGAGTATCCCATTCAGAAATACTCAATCCGGTCATGGAAGATATTTTTGGCCGTAAGATCGAGGAGGGCAACGGCGTGAAGAACGGAGAGGATTTGAGAATCTCATTCGACTATGATCAAGTCTCTCACGAAACGGATATCTCGGCGGAATTTCGGGGCGAACAGCGAAGCGGTATAACGTATGATAAAAAGAAAAGGGTTTTTGTGGCGCAAGAAAAAAAAGATGATGGACAATAAAGAGCTTGTCGAATCATTCTTGAAAGGAACCGTTCGAGGCATCGCAGAGGACGGCTTGATTCCCGCTCATATAGAGACGCAGATTTCGCACCTCTTTCTCTTTCCGAGTGCGGTCTATAAACTTTCCAAAAGGGATAACGCTTTTTTCAATGAGCACTTTAGGGATCTCTCGAGTCGGGAGGAGCGGTTAAGATTTTACAAGGCGGATTTTTTTGAAAACCAATATTTCAGTCCTAAGGTATATCTCGAACTGTACGGCGTTTATCAAGAAGCGGGCGGAAGTATCCTGCGGTTGGGCGTGGAGCAAAACGCAGAGGATGCGGTGATGAAAATGCAACGAATAGACTTGAGCTATAATCTCAGCAATTTATTACATAAGAAATCCTTGTCGGAAGATGACTTTCGAGAGATGGGGTATCAGCAAACCAAGGCGGTAGCATTGTACCCGAGCCAGCCAAAATCAGCAGAAAACTATTTTGAACTATTCCAAAGCAAATTGGATGACCTCCGAGATTGGATGGAATCCGCCGATCGAGATTATTTTTCTGCAGAAGAAATCAATCAGGTTATTAGAATCTTGAAGGAGTATGTCGACAAGAAAAAAAGCGAATTTGAAAATGTGGACACGAACAGCTATGTGATCTCACTTGATAATCATTCCGATAATATTTTCTATGAAAGCGGCATGATGTTTTTCCTTGATATCTACCCTCCAAAAGAGGACTGGATGATTGTTACGCCGTGGATAAATATCTATCGACCAGCCGCTGATATTTTTATTCTCATGGGAGAAAAATATGCCCGGGCATTTCTTGCTGGATATAAAGACTACTACGGCAATTTTAATGAAAGCCACGAAAATCTATATTTCATTTATAGTGCGGCCATACAGGCAGTTTCCCTCCGCAATCTTTCCAAAGGAGATCCGAAAAAACTCAAAGACTCCATTGTTTATAAGAATTTTATTTTCGAAAAATTAAACGAATTATGCGTGAGATCGAGATAAAACTGAAAGCAAAGGACCTGAGTGCTCTCGAGAAGAAGCTCGTCGAGCTTGGCTGTGTGCTTTCGGCCCCCATCCACCAGCACGACGTCATCTATTCGAGGGATGGCGATACTTCCGTTTGGGGAGATATGAAAGAAGGAATGATCGTGGTGCGTATCCGGCGCGATGACCGCGGGGCAATATTCACGCTCAAACAGCAGCGCACGCACGAGCACGACAACATCGAGTGCGAGACACGCATTGAGGACGGCGACGCGATGCATCATGCGCTGCTTTTGATGGGCTTCGTTCCTGAGGTGGAAGTAAAAAAAGTTCGGCGCAAAGGGAGGCTCGGCGAATATGAAATTTGTCTGGATCAGGCCGAAGGACTTGGCAATTTTGTGGAACTGGAAAAGATGGCGGATGACGATGCTGATGCCACGCGGATATCGGAGGAGCTTTTTCAGAAGCTTGAGTCGCTGGGGCTTTCGCGGGAAGATGAAGAGAAAAGAGGCTACGATACGCAAATGCTTCAATTGCGGAAGAATGAAAAATAGCATAACGAATCTGCTATAATAAAATCATGAAAAAAACATTAAACATTCTCGCCGTCGTGTTCGGCATCGCGTTTATAGTGCTCGCCATCTATTATTGGCTGACGCCTGCCGATATGCTGCCGACGTTCCTACCCGGCTATAACGTGGCGATGACGACGCCGCACGTGAAGCACGGCATCGCATCGCTCGTGGTCGGTCTCGCGTTGTTGGTCTACGCGTGGTTCGCGAGCGCAAAAAAAGTTTCGTAATCACTGCGCGCGGCGATGGCAATCGAAACCCCAAAGGAAGTCCCCGAAAATGGATTTTATTATCACTACAAACACGACCCCGACGGGCCGGTGAACAGCTACGCGTACGAGGTGATCGGCGTCGGCCATCATACGGAGGACTATGCCACGGTGGAGGACATGCACATGGTGGTGTACCGGCCGCTCTACGAAGATGCGGGGGTGTATAGAGCGGGAAAACTTTTCGACCTCCGCCCGCTCAAAATGTTCATGGAATATATAACGAAGTCAGGAAAAACATTTCCGCGATTCAAAAAGATAAGCGACGAGGAGGTGATAAAAGAGCTGCAGGCGATCCGCGCGCGGATGTACAACGACTAGCGGAGAACGATCAAGCTCACGATCCCGATCGCAAGGCAATATACTGCGAACGGCGTGAGGGTGTTTGTTTTGAAATAGCGCGTGAGGAACTTCACCGCGAACCACGCGGCGAACGCGGCGGCGATGGCGCCCGCGAGTGAGACCTCGATGAGCGCGTTGTTGCCCGAGGTGAGCAGCGCCGGAACCTCAAGCAGCGCCGCTGCGCCGATGATCGGCGTGGCAAGCAAGAAAGAATACCGAAGCGAATCCTCATGCGATAGCCCCACCATCAATCCGCCGGCCAGCGTGGAACCGGTGCGCGAAAATCCCGGGATGAGTGCGAGGATTTGGAGAAGTCCCACTTTTATTGCTTGCCAGAAAGAGAGCCGGTGGGCGATTCGCGTATCGTTATTTTGTAAACTTTCCACTGGCATTGACGTCGCGGCAGCGGTGGCGTCTGCGTGCCGCGCCGCGCGCTTTCGCAACCACTCGGCGAGCAGGAGCAACAGGCCATTCAACATCAAAAAGAATGCCGCCGATTGCGGGGAGAGCAATGACCCGGTGATCTGGTCTTTCAATAACAGTCCGATGATACCTGCGGGGATCGTGCTCACGACGAGCAACCAGCCGAGCTTAGCGTCCGGATCCGTGTCGCTGATCTCGCGCGTCGCGAGCGAGCGGAATATTCCTTTTACGATGCGCACCCAGTCTTTGAAATAGATGACGAAAAGCACGATCGCGGTGGCAAGGTGGGTGGCCACTAAAAATTCGAGGAACGTTTCGGAATTTTGGCTGAGTTTCCATCCAAGCAGACCCGGCAGAAGTACGCTGTGCCCGAGGCTTGAGATAGGGAACAGTTCAGTGATGCCCTGCGTAAGGCCGAGGATGATCGCTTGAAAAAAGGAGGGCATAGGAATGATTAAAAAATGATTAAGCGCCGCGCGTTAGATTTCCATATCGCCGCGCGCTTCCAGCTTGTAGCGTTTCTTGCGAAGGTATCCCATATATCCCGCGACGCCGATCATCGCGCCGTTGTCGAGATTATATTTAAAGTCCGGCACAAAAAATGCGCAGCCGATCTTCTTTGCCTCGCGGGCGAGCCGAGTGCGGAGCGCCTTATTTGCCGCGACGCCGCCGGAGAGCATCACCGATCGCGCGCCGGATTCCCGCGCGGCGCGGATCGTTTTTTTGACAAGCACGTCAAGCGCAGCTTCCTGGAACGATGCGGCGACGTCGGCTTTAGAAATTTTCGCATGGTCGCGCATATAATAGAGCACCGACGTCTTCAATCCGGAAAAACTGAAGTCATAATTTTTATCGTGAAGCATCGGACGCGGAAACGCGATCGCGTGCGGATCGCCGGAGCGGGCGAGGCGTTCGATCTCGGGACCGCCGGGATAGGGAAGTCCGAGCAGGCGTGCAACTTTATCGAACGCCTCGCCCGCGGCGTCGTCGCGCGTCTCGCCAAGACCGACCCACTTTGCAAACGAATCGAGTTTGAGCAAGATCGTATGGCCGCCGCTCACGATAAGCGCGATCGCCGGAAAGATATTTTTTTGCCCGCCCGCCCCATTTTTCTTTTGCGAGAGCAGAAAACTATAGAGGTGCCCTTCCAAGTGGTTTGCGCCGACGAGCGGCGCTCGATATTCTTTGGCGAGCGATTGCGCGAATGTGATTCCGGTCCAAAGCGCCGGTTCGAGTCCGGGGCCGACCGTCACCGTGATCAGGTCGAACTTCAATCGCGGATATTTTGCGCGTAATTGCGCAAAAAGTATCGGAAGATTTTTCAGATGCTCGCGCTTTGCAAGATTGGGAACGACGCCGCCGAACTCCCGGTGGATGGGGATCTGTGTCGTCACAAGATTTTCGATGACGCGAATGCGCGGCGTGCGGGCGGTGCCTGATGCCTCGAGTAGGGCGATGCCCGTCTCGTCGCATGATGTTTCGATCGCAAGGATTTTCATAAAGTTAAAAAGGAGTGTTTTCTTATTGTACAACCTAATATGATCGATGGATAGAAAAAAGAGCCGACGATTTCGCCGGCTCTTTGCCGCCTTTTTTGAAAGTGACCACCGGAGTCTTTTCTATCCAGTGGAATATCCACCATCCTCTCTGCCGATTTATCCAGCAGGAGCGGTTCTCCTTATTACCGACGGAGAGTGCATTGAAAAGCGCACTCTCCCAGGTTGTCGCGGGCACATCGGCAACGCACCCGACCCAGATGTCGCCATTCTGGCGATGCTGATGCCGTTGCTTTGTCTGCGCCGCCGTCGGTATCGCAACGAACAGGATGGCCACTGCAACCACCAAAAACATAACGAAGCGGAACGTCTTCATGGTCACCTCCCTTTGTGTCATGCGCTGCTATCGCTCACTGCTATCATTATGCGTTGAAAGTTCCGATAAGTCAAACAATAAAGCCGATCGTTCGAAGAAAAAGCACAAACATCCTTTTTATCGGAGCGATGGCATCGAGCTGTTCGTTCAATTCGCCGAAGAACCGCGGCGCGCCTACGAGCTCGTGATCGTCGCGATGTCCTGCGCGAAGGTCTGTTCCTGTTCCACCGTCGCCTCGCCGTACGTCCAGAGATAATTCTTCCAGCCGCCGCCGGCATAATATTTTGCCGCCGTACAACGATCGATGTCCAACTGTGCGCTGTAGCTCGCCTGACACCCTTGCATCGCGCCTTTCAAATAAAGCGCCGTCGCCACGAACGCGTCCGCGTTGCTCCATGGTGAGGGGGGATTGTCGCCGGTGATCGAAGCGATCTGCGAAACGTATAACTCCCATGTGGACGGTTCGAATTGCGCCGGCCCCATCGCGCCGCCATACACGCCATCGGCATTGGCACACGACACGAGCATCTGTGTTGGATCGAGCCCGAGCTGTTGGACGATCTGGAGGAAGATCGGGATGTTCGCCGGGCTCATCGCCGTCTTGTAGCTACACTGTCCAACGTTCGCTCCAAGCGCCGACTCGCGATTGAGGATCGCGAGGATGAGCGCGGCGTTCACGCCGGTCGCTTGCGATGCGACCTGCGCGTACTGGTAGGCCTGCCCGAAGGTGAGCGACCCCCCGCCGAGCAGCTGGAAGATCTGGTTACGGATCTGCGCCGCAGTTTGTTTTGCTTGCGTTGCGAGCGCGGCCTTTGCCGCCGCATCGCTCTTGGTGGCCGCAAGGAGTTGGGCTTGCTGGGCTTTGCTCGTTGCGATCTGTTGCGCCTGCGCCGCCGCATATTGCTCCGCGGTCTGCTCCGCGCTTTGCGACTGTGCGAGCTGCTGGTTCTGGTCTTGCAGTTGTCCCGTCAGTGTGTTCAGCTGGGCCACAGCGGCGCTGAGGCTTGATTCGAACAAGGAAATATTTTCCGAATCGTCCCACAAGGTGGAAAGTTGTGGGTTTGCCAAAAACGATTCCAGAAATCCGGTCTGGTCGTTTTTATAGAGCGCGTTCAATAATGTGCCGATCGTCGCTTTCTCGCTCACGATCTCTCCCTGCGTGACGCCGATCTGAGCCGTGGTCTGATCGATCTGGCTGTTGATCTGCTCGAGCGTGAGGTTGATGGCCTGGATCTGTAAATTAAGTTTTGATATTTGCGCGGAGAGCGCGTTGATCTCGCTCGTAAGGCTCGAGCCCTTCTGTTGATCCACGGCGATCTGGCTTTGGTACTGGTCGATCTGGGTTTCGATCTGCGAGAGCTGCGTTTCGAGCGCTGCCTGTCTTTGCGCGGTCGTCTGGGTGGAGCTGGCGGCGGTTTGTGCGAGTGCCGTCGGTGCGAGCGCGCCGACGCCCGATGCGATCACCAAAATAGCCGCAAGGGCGGCGGCGAAAAGAGGTTTATTCCGTTGGATGATGCGTGTCACTCTTTATATGATACAAGATATTTCCCAAAAAGATAAAAAAGCGCTCCCATTGAAAATGTTCATTTGGGAGCGCGATGGGGTAGTGATGGCAAGATGTTACGTTGCGCGCAACGGCACTACGAATACGCCGGTGTGGTGCCACGATATGTCGGCTTCGCCGGCATGCCGATCGTACAACGCCTGCATCTGCTCGAGACGATCGCATATGATCGCGAGTTCTCTTTTCTTTTTGCCATGGGGTTCTATGCGGCAAATAATTCGATGTCCCTTCGGAACATCGGGCATCTTGGCGGGACAGCCTTTGATGCGCAGTAGGTGCCAATGGTGTTTTATGCCCAGTGAGGTCATTCTGAAGAATCTCCTTGGTTGTGGCGTGTTGTGCGTTGTTAATTTTCAAGCTGCTGCCCTTGTGATGATTAGTCACATAAGCTACTACGTCAAAGGAGGGGAATTAGTTTCATTTGGCGATCGTTCGATCCCTTATCCTACGCGTTTGATCCCAGCCTCATAGGTGGGCGGATTCGGCGTTCTGGGTAACGAACATTACAAAGTTTACGATGCATTTGCGACACTTTACAATGCGGCTATTAGGTGTATAATGGAAAAAAGTCCCAATAATAAATTCAAATAATTCAATGGCTGAAATTGAGAAACCAGACGGCGGCGTGCCCGATCAAGAGGCGCACATTTCAGGGAGCGAGAAGGAAGGAGCTACCCTTAGTGAGCTCGTTGAACTTGCTGAGACAGTCCAAGCCGTACCCGAAACTCCGGAAGTCATAATGGAAGAAAAAACTGAAGCTCTGAAAGCTGAAGAGGGACGTGAAAGAGCTGAGCGAGAGCATGAGGAAAAGGTTCAAGAGTTCGCTTTTCAATCGGGAGCCGCACATTACCTGGAATTTACTAATCCTACCCTTTATGAGCAAAAAGCTCGGGAAGATCTTGAAGAAAGAGCGAGAAAGAACGGTTGGGCTCATCCAGGTGCCGGCGTGTATGGCACGGATAATCGAATTAGCAAAAAGGGATTAAGAGACGGTAATTTCTCTGAGAGTGGCAGTGAAGTCGGCTATGCAAATAGTCGCCGGGCGGTTTCAAAAGAGGATTACCTTCCCGCGATCAAAGATTCTTATAGTTCTGTATTAAATAGGCCGTTCAAATCCGATGAAGAAAGAAAGAGAAATCAAGACCTCTACCTGCCAAGACTTCAAAAACATGCGGAAGGATTTGGAAGAGCAGCCTTGGAAGCCGGCGATCTTGCGGTATCGGTTGATAATCTGAACGAAGCTGGTGTTTTGGAAAATCCGGAAGTGCTGACTGCAATCAAAGGACGGATGGAGGAATTGAAAAAGTCTGGCAAAGTTGAGGATGCGGTCAAGCTTAGGCAGGTGAGCGAAAGGCTGTTGGCTATTCAGGCGAAGAAAAAGAGCGAGGGAGGGGAGCGATAGTATTAGGCCTCGCCCTCCGGGATCAGGTAAAAGCGTTGTACCCCCATATCGAAGGAGTAGTGATCGAGGATTACTTACCCCCGGCATACATCGCGGCGATCTGGGTTGCCGAGAGCGCGCGATTGTAGATGCGGACATCGTCGGGAAGGCCGGAAAAAATTGTCGAACCAATAGAAAAGCTCATGTTTCCATTGGGAGAAGTAGCTGACCAAGTGCCGCTTGTTCCCACGAACGCCCCGTTTTGATAAGCGGTAACAGTTTTGTTTGTATTGTAGACACAGGGTCTCCTCAAAGGATCAGATCGAGAATACGAGCCTCGAATCGCAGGAACGTTTTTGCCGAGGATATTCCGATCGGAACGATATTAAAATTCTCGATGTGTATGTAGATAAAGGCGAGTCGGCAAAGACTGTTGATCGCACAGAATTTACGAAAGCGATTGCATTTTGCACTAGTAAAAAAAATAAGGTGGATTATTTCATCGTCTATAAAATTGATCGTTTCGCCCGTAATCAGGGCGACCACGTTGTTGTGCGGGCAAAATTGAAACAGTATGGCACTGACTTGAGGTCTGTAACGGAACCAATAGATGAAAGTCCTGTTGGAAAGGCGATGGAGGGCATGATTTCTGTATTCGCTGAATTTGATAATAATGTGCGCACTGAAAGAACGCGGGGTGGGATGCTGGAGCGCATTAAGCATGGCATCTGGGTATGGCAGGCACCTCTGGGCTATTATCGAATCAAACGGGGCGATAACCTCACGCAGGAGTCAGAATCAGCCCCACTGATACGGCTCGCCTTCGAAGAGTGGGAGAAGGGAAAATGTAGCCCAACGATTTGGCTTTCCGAACTGGCAAACTACCGAGAAGATATAGTTTCAAGTATTAAAAAATTATCATCCTTCGTAAAAAAATAAGAGGTATGCGCGGATTTCTCCATGCATACCTCCCTTCCCTAGTTCAAATACTTTGAACTAGGCAGGTTTTCAACTTGCTCCAAACAAATATCGTGAAGGATGTTCGTGGCAGCTGTTTTTGTGAGGGCGGCAACAGGAACATCCTCTTGGTTTTCGGTGAGGGACGATGCGTTGAGCTGGCGCAATACTTCGCCAGTTTCATACTCAGCAATCCTTCCGTTTTTCACGGCCTCGTCGAATGCTCGTCGTGCTATTTCTTTTGAGCAAAACTCGCGACTTTCCTCGCCGTCGGCAGTGACGAGCCTCCCGTGCTCTCCACATGCGCAAATGTTGAAATGCGCGGCTGATCTGATAATCATGACAACTTCCTCCACAGAAGAGAATAACATATAAGCAGGATTAAGTCAAATACTGTAGCCCATCTCGGGGGACTTGTCGAACACTGGGTAACATCCTTGAACAACTGCATAACTACTTCTCCAAAGCTGATATAGAAGCCCGTTCATAATCTACGGGAAACAGTGTAGTCTTTTTATCCCGCTTTAATAGACGGGCGATGTTGTCGTTCCCGGCAACTCTATATCCATCTCAAAAGAGGGGTAGACATAGATGCAAGGTTCGTAATCCCGCGAATGATATAATTCACATATGCATGAAAGAGGAAACCGCTCCGGCTTCACCCTGATCGAGCTTCTGGTTGTGATCGCCATCATCGCCATCCTGGCCGTGGTCGTCGTGCTGACGCTCA
>Ga0182030_10023421_pt1 | contig 11418 bp, 4 predicted proteins | sample 812S3MmetaG_FD_121299 | JGI IMG/M metagenome (GOLD analysis project Ga0182030, IMG submission 121299) | Permafrost microbial communities from Stordalen Mire, Sweden - 812S3M metaG (Illumina Assembly) | ecosystem: Environmental > Terrestrial > Soil > Wetlands > Permafrost | place: Sweden...
AGCTGCCGGCAGAGTTCGACGTGGTGACCGGCGGAAGCTGAAAGTTTCCGAGTGGCGGTAGATTGGTTGGGATTGGAGCCACCGGACCCGCGCCACCAAAGACGTTGTTGGTGCTGCCGCCGGCAATAGTCTCCGTATAGGAATTGGTGGACGCATTGGTGATGTTATCAGTCTGATAGCCGGAATCATAATACCCATAAGAATTGACCCACACCGTATTGGTGGAAAAATAATTCGTTTGCGAAACATTTCCATTCGTGTCCGTGAGCGTGACCAGCACGTTCGTCCCGAAAAAATTGGTGGTAAACACATTGGTATAGGTCAAGGCCGAGACTTGGTAGCCCACGGTCAGGCGTCCCCGGAAACCACCCGTGCGCGTAACGGTGACGCGGGCTCCGCTCACGCTCTGATTGACCGTCCCACCATCTGCATTATTGGGACCGGTTGAATCCGATTCGCTCACCGGAAAGATGGCGGAGGTGAACACGAAATTGCCCGAAGGAACGGTGCTTAGAAACCAATTCAGGACAAAGCTGCCGGAATCATTGGTGGGCGCGGCGCCGGCATTGCCGTTGACGGAAATATAGTAACTGGCTCCCGCCACCACCGGGAAGCTCACCTGGCTGGTCAGCGTGCTGGCACTGGCATTGTCATTGCCGGCAATCTGGATGGCGCTGCAGAGACCATTGGTGGTCGTATAAACGGCCAGCACGGTGTCGAAACTGCTGCCTTGGGTGTTAAAAGTGACGGAACCACTGGCCGGCGCCGTCCACACATACCAGACGGAATTGTCCACGTTGGTAAAATCATCGAACAGGATATTCGTGCTTTCGCAGGTTTCCAGGCTCGCGCCATTATTGGTGCCGCTGTAGGTTCCCGAGCCGCCGGTGATGGCGATGGCATTGGTAAAATTATCATTGGCCGGCTGGGCTCCCGCCAGGCTCGCGCACAGCGCCAGAACCAGCGCCAGACCCTGTTTCAGCCAACGGCCGTTTCCCGCAAGGTTGCGCAACGGCCAACCGATGAATTGTTTATTAATCGCTTTCACAAAATTTCTCCAATTTGATCACCCGGCCGGGCTGGGTATAGGTTCATAACTGCAAAATTACGGGGCCAACAGCCACGGGTTCACTTCAATCTGGTAATAACGCGGCGCATTGGTGATTGTATCAAACAAATAAACCCGCGCGTCCTGATAATTGTCGGTCCCGGGAATTGGATTATACGTCTGCGGTGACGGGAACCAGTTCACATGGTTCGTGTTTGGATAGTTGGTGCTGCCAAAATAGTAGTAGTTGTAATTGGTGAACGGCAGCCAGCCGCCCGCCAGCAGGTTGGTCCGGTAAAAAACATAGTTGGTGGCACGGGGAATGGTCGTCCACTGCAACTGCACCGCGGGCGATGCCCGGTTCGTGTAACTAACCATGAAATTCAACTGCGCCGGCACCAGAAACGGCGTCGGGTCCAGCGCGTTCACCGTGCCGTCACTATCAGAATCAATGTCGGAGCTGGCCGCCAGCGCGGCGTTGACGGTATTGGTCACCCCCGGCGGATTAACCAGATTGGTGGAGCTGTAATAACCGGCATAGGTTGGCATCCAGCGAAAATGATTGGTATTCGCAAAGTTTAATTTTTCTGCCACCGACACGCCGTTCTGCAAGGCTTGGGCATAGTAAATGACGAGATTAGGATTGAAGGTGAACTCAGGAATGTTCCCCGAGGCCAGGTTGGTGGCCGAGTCGAGCAACACCAGGCAGTCCACGTAGATCGCATTGCTGCTGCTCCCCGTGCCGGAAAAGTGAATCCGGCTGCTGGTGCTCAAGGCATCCAGCACCAAGCGGCCGAGCGCGGCATTATTGGAATAACCGGAATTGGAGTAACCCCGATCCACGCCGGACCAGGTGTTGTTGACCACATAATTGGCCAGCGCAATGTTAGTGATGGTGGTGCCCAGCAAATCACCCGTGGCCGGTTTGAGGGGCAGGCTGAAGCCACCGGCAAATTGGAGACTATGAGCGCCGCCCACCGTCCAGAAGCTGTTATTGGTCGGATTCGGCCCGGTGTCCGTGAGCGAGTTAGTCACCTGCAAGGTCAACGAACGGCCGGACAGCACCAGATTGCTCGTCAACAGACTGCCGGTGGTGATGGCGATGTCGCCATTGGCGGTAACCGAGCCGTTGGTGATAGTCGTGGTCTGGGACTGCAAAAGGAAATTGCCAATGCCATTGGAAATGGTGCCGCTGCTCAGGAAATTATTGGCGTAGAGAGTGGAACCCTGATCGGCGATCAAACCATTGTTGATGATGGCTCCGTAACTGGTGGCGGCGCTGCCGAGTTGAACAAAACCCATGGACCGGAAGGCTCCATTGTTGGTCAGCCAAAGCAGGTTGGGAAATTGACCAAAGCCGGTGCCAAAATTGGCGGTGTTTTCCCAGTTCAATTCCCCGTCCACGGACGTCGCACCGTAGCCCGGCAGGTTGGTGCTCAAGGTCAGATTTTGGGCGTCAATATAGACTGAACTGAAAACATTCAGCGTGTCGCTGATGACCAAACTATTAGTGGCGTGCAGCCGCAGCGTCTGCACCTGCGGCGGCGTCGTCGGCGTCAACTGGCTGCTCACCAGGAGCACCCGGTAGTCCGTGGTAAAGCCGGTGACATCGGTGTTCGTCCAGCGCGTGCTCCAAGCTGAAACGGAGCCGCTCCATGCCGGAATGCCCGCCGCCAGCAGATTGCTAATGGTCATGAAACCATTGGTCACCCCGAGGTTGATGTCGGAGAAAGGTGAATCAATTTGCGCGCCGGCACTGCCCTCGTATTGGTTCGTCGCCGTCAATGACATGTAGTTCTGGCCGGAAATCTGGGCCTGGGTCAGGTTCAAATCCTTCGTGGCGGTGATTTGAATGCGACCGGTCAAATTAGTCAGCGCCCCGCTGGGGTTGGAGGCGCTCTTATTGGTGGCCACAGTGGAGGCGATCAACTGAGCATTGAAATAAGAATAGGGATTGGTGATGACGAGGTTCGGGAAAACATTCAGGAAGCTGCTGGGCGTCGGACCGGCCAACAGCTCGGTGGTGGACGGGGTGAAGGTGTAATTATCCGGTATGCCGCTGTTGGCCCCGCCATTGCCGCCATACAAGAAGACATTGGTGGACGCCCCCAATAGATAATCGTCATTCAGATACAGATAGTTTGAAACCGTCTGCCCCGTGGCCGGATTCAAATAGGACCCAATCCATTCCACATTGACCGAACCGCTCCCCAACAGGCTGCCATTCACGGCTTGAAAATAGACGTTGGTCGCCATGTTGGCGCTGGTATCCATGAGAAAGACGGCCCGCACAATCGCGCCGTTCGTTCCGCTCGCCCGCACATCAAAATAAGACGCGGAGTTGCTCAGATACAGTTGATTGGCGACCAAAATACCGCCGCCAACCGGCGTATAGCCTGAAAAAGAAGACAGCGCAAAATTGGGCCCCAAGTCAGCGCCGGGATCCCAATCCTGATTGGTATCGGTTCCAAAAAAACCCGTGGCGCTGAAATTTTGACTGGAGTTAAAGAAATTGAAAAGCAATCCGGAGGTGGTGAAGATTTGGCCCAGCAGGCTGCCCTCGACATAAAGCGTGCTGTGGGAAAAATCCGCCCCCTGCCCGGTGAACTGCATCAGGCCGCTGGCCCCCACGTCCACCATGCCGGGATTGATGATGTTGGTGGCCAGAACTGAAAATATCCCGACGCTGGTCTGCTCAAAGAGGGTAACCCCAAAAGACAAGCCGGAAAACGTCAGCATATTGTTCCCCGTATTCGTCGAGTCGCAATAGATGGTGCCGGGATTGTAAAAGGTGTCGGCCATCAAATGCTGGTTGTTCAGGTTGGTGACCTGCTGATCGAAAGTAAAACCGGTGCCCACACTGCCCAGCGCAAAAAAATAACCTCCGGTTGTAATCGGGCTGTTGGCGATCATGGTGCCGTTGTTGGTGTAGAACAACGTGTTCATGGTTTCATACTCTTCCGGATTGGCGGTATAAACATTGTAGCTGATGCTGTAAACGCTTTCGTTGTCGAACGCCCGGGCGTCGATCACCGGTGGCGGATTGCCGGGAATCAAATAATTGATGGGGGAAAAGTTCTGATAAATCGGGTCGGTGGCCAGCGCCGCGCCCGCCACGATCAGGCTCAAGAACGCACAGAGCACCGGCCATTTCAGCAAACGGTTCATCGAATAGGGGTGGTAAGAAAGGCCGTTCATTGGATGATAAGGGTGTAGAACCATTGCACCGACCGGCCTAAGGAATCGGTCAGTTGCAGCGTGATGTCATAGGTGCCCGACAAGGTGGGCGTGCCGGAAAGTGTGCCGCCGGAGGACATGGTCATCCCGACCGGCAAACCGGTTGCCGACCAGGTGAATGGCGGGCTGAATGATCCGCCCGTGGCGGCAAAGGTCACCGCGGGATAGGCGGTGTTGTTCGTGCCGTTGGCCAGGCTCGCCGGCGTAATCTGAACCAAAATTTCGTTTTGCAGGTTCTGGATGCTGTTGCCGTTGGGATAAACCACCGGGAGATTGGTGGAAGCATCATACGAAGCCCAAGCCAACACGGGCAGCGCCGTGAGTTCGCTCAAAAACTGGTTGGTCGTCAAAAGATAATCCGCCAGGCTGCCGTTCGAGAAAGCGTCCCCAATCTTGTTAAAGCTGAAGGTCACGGGCGAATTGATCACCCCGGGGCCGGCCAGCCCGGGCAACACGTTGGCCGTGTCATAAACGATATTCCGGGTGACGGTGCCATTAAAGGTGTTGGCCGCGATCTGATCATCCGCGCTGAACACAATATCCGGCTGGATGATGATCCGCTGATAATACTCGGTGACCGCCTGGCTGTTGGTCACCTTGATCATCGAATAAGTGTTGGTGATCGGATGGAAGAACTGGCCGATCAGTGAATCAAAGTTCGCCCGCACAAACTGGATTCTTTCTATTCCCTCGCGCAAGGCGGGTCCGGGTGTTGCCAAGGTGCAAATGATGGGCTGAATGATCAGCAGGCGGTTGGTGTAATACGAAATGGTGGTTATCGAATAAAGCGTGCCGCCGGCGGCCGCGTTCGTCGGCACGGTGACGGTTGTATTGGTAACACCCACCTGAGTGATGGACTGCGTTGAAATAATGGAATAGCCACAATTCCAGGCAGCCGGCACGATAAAGAAATCACCAGACACCATATTAGCCAGGTAATTGGTCTGGAACACATTCGTGCAAAGCGTGCCATCAATCCCGTTGGAACAGGCCCCAATGTTGGTGATGATCAGGGTGGTCAAAGTCGTGCTGTTGCTGGAGAGAATCTGAAGGTTGGCAAAAGTATCGAAATAATTGGTCCCCACGGTTGGCACAACATTCGTGGCAAAAACCAGCGACGGCTCGCAAACTCCCGGGAATACCGCATAGACACGATTCGTGTAAAAAAAGATCGTGTTCTCGGTGAATTGGGCCGAGCCAAAGGTATTAGTTGTGCCGGTGGCCGTCAGCACATTCGTATAGCTGGGCAATCTTTGAACCGACCCCGTCGCTAAAATCGAGTAACCGCACCAGTTGGTTGGGATGATGAAAAAGTCGCCGCTGACGCTGTTCGTGAGCGTCTCGGTAAGATTGACCACATTGGTGGACTGCGGACTGCCATACGGTGCGCCAATCAAATTGGTGACCGTGATGGTTTGAATGTCAACCTGGTTGCTGGTGTAATAAGTGTTAGTCAGAATGTTGCCGAAAACATAGGTATAAGTCGGAACATAGGTAAAGGTGTAACTATTCGTCAACGTCACCACGATGGGAGGCGACCCATAAGGCGACCCAACCTTGTTGGTAAGATAGACGGTCACCACCGGGTTAGAGAAGGTGATGAGCCCGGTGATCGTCGAACTTACAATATCCAAATTCGGATATAGGCCCAGCAGCACCGCGGGCGCATCCGTCTGCGCCTGAGACAAAAAAAGGCTGAAGTCAAAACTCGACAAGAACACGAGGTTCGGCGAACGGTTGGTCACCGACGGCCCCGGCTGATTCGTGTAGTAGGCGGTGACATTGGTTGAGTTTTGAAAGTAATAGTTGGTCACCGTAGTGGATATGATCAACCCCGGATAGAGAGTTTCCAATGTGACTGGGTCATTGGTCAGAGCCTGGGACAGGAACAAACCCAAAGACAGCGTGGTGATCAACTGTTGCGGCGACAGATTGGTGACCTCCAACTGGCTGCCGGCCGCCGCATCTTCAGTGACGATGTTTTGGGCGTTCATCAAATACCGCAGGCCGCCCACGTCGTCGCGCGTCAAGCCGGTGTAGAAGCCGCCGATTTCCAAACCGGAAAACTCGATGCCACTAACAAATTCAGACGCAATGCCGTTAAAATTATTGGCCGCCACCGCTGAGTTATCCGCCGCCTGCAGCGGATCTGTGGGAATGGGCGCGGCAATGGCCAGGGTGGGATTGCCCGAACAAATTTCAAAAATCTCATAGGTGAAAAGCTCGTTGTTGACGTAGGAAGAATATTGAATCTGCGTCGGCGCCGATGGGACGATGCCAAAATTTCTTTGGATGACCAGATACAACTCGTCAATCGGACACTTGCCGCCGGGCGGCAGATCGCGTTCGGCCAGTGTCCAGGTAAAGCGCTCCGGATCAGCCAAGCCCATCTGTTCCACCAGCAGATGCAGGGTCACGGACTTGACATCCGTCAAGAACAAGGCCTGCGCCTGATAGTTGAAATGCTGCGAGGTGAGCGGAAACTCGGAAAGGTCGCTGCTATAACTGCTGACATTCGTGAGACTGTTCATGATGGCGAAGGCGCTGTCCGCCGCCGCCATGCCGTTGGAGCCGAAGAAGCCGCTGAAGTTGGCGTTATAGGCGTAGTAGATCACCGGATCATTGCGCCGGAAACCTTCACCGATGTTTTCCGGTCCGCCAATATCACCCAAAGCCACCGGCCCGCCCGGTATGGAATTATTTTCCTGGTAAACAGCATCATTGTAACCGATGACGATGGTCTGCCATGCGTTACCGCCAAAACCGCTTAAGGTTTGCGCGTTGGGCCCCAACAAGGCGAAACCCCAACCAGCCTGCAGGCCGGCTGCGAGCAGGATTAGTGATAAAAGTCGTTTAATCATTGGCTGCATACAAAAATCATTAACGCAAAAGCACCAGGCGGTAATAGCCCACCGGATTGCCGCCGACAAAAAGGGAATCACTGGTGCCGGCCGCAAACCGGGGCGAACCAACATTTAGCCAAGCGGTGAAGTTGGTCGTCATCTGCACCTGATAGGTTGCGCCCGGCTGGGTATTCCAGTTCAGGAACAGTCCCTCGGAAGTCCGCGATAGAGTTTGCTTCAGCCAGGTGGTTGAATCCAGCGGGTTGCCACCGCTCACAAATACATTTAGCAGGCTTGGGCCGCCGGCGACCAAGGGCGCATTGGGAGATGGCCAGTAAGTCGTCGTATAGTGGCCGCTGTAATAGCCGCCAAAAAACTGCGCCATCCATTCGTAGGGAATTCCATACCAGTTGAGTCCGTTCCAGGTGGTGCCGCTGGCGGAGGGGGAAATCGGCGAGCGCCGGCCATCCGTCGTGGTATAGTCCAGTTGGAAGGAATGGGTGCTGTTCGTGGTCAGCCCGTTGACCGCCTTCATGGTCCATTGATTGCTTGTCACCAAAGCGGTTGGGCTGGCGGCAGCATCCACATAGACTTCAAAGTTGGAAACGGAAATGCCGAGCAGATTGGGCCAGGTCACCACCAGTTGAGGCTGATAGACATTGTTGCTGACCACAAACGGTGCCCAGACGAACGGAGCCGCCATGGCGGATAATACGGCCGAGGCGTTGACATAGCGCTGGGCATAGAGATCGAAACTATTGGCCCCGCCCGTGTAGCCGGTCCAGACCGCGAGGAACTGGTTCACGCCATCCGCCGCGACCACCGGTTGCATCTGCTGGCCGATGAACGTGGTATTGACCTGGAATTCACCGCCAGTAAGCGATCCATCTTCATGGACAAACTGTCCAAATACGCCTTCACGCGAACCGTCCTGTCCCATGCTGGTCCAAGTCACCATATAGTCCAAACCGATAGAAGCAATTCTGGGCGCATACTGGTCGCCAGTAATGTGCGTGTTGACCCGCACCGCCGGGCCGCCAACCCCGGCGCTTGAAAAAGGCCGGGCATAGACGTCCCAGCTATTGGTGGGATTGACAGAATCATTCGCGCTCCAAGCCACGAGGAAACTGCTGTCGATGGCGGCCGCCACGCTCGGATTGGCGCACGGATTGGAATCGGTGTTGACCAGAAATTCATTGCCAACTGGCACGCCGCTGCTGGTATAGAGCCGGGCGTAAATGTCCACACTGGGGGTGGCAATCGCACTCGCGGTGACCATGGGTCCATTATTCACATTATTAGTTCCCAGATTAGGCGCCAGAAGCCGTTCCTGTTCGGAAACCCAGGCCACCACAAAGCCGCCGCCGGCCAAGGCGGCGATTGACGGCGTGCGCTGGTTGTAACTGGTGAACTGGTTGACCAAAAATTCGCCGCCAATTTTCTGTCCCGACTGCGAGAAGATTTGGCCATAAACATCCTGCAGGCTGCTGGAACTGGCTTCATCATAGCTGCCCCAAACGACAACGACGTTGCTGTTGTTCAGCGTGGCGACCACGGGATTGATCTGAAAGTGGTTGGTATAGGTGTTGACCAACAGATCGGTGCTGCTCACAAAGGTGTTGGTCGGCGTCAGAAACTGCGCGTAAATATGCTGAAAACCTTCCACCCCGCCCTGCCACACGAATGCTGCGCCGCCATTTTTCAACAAGGCCAAGCGGGGATTTTCCTGATCATTGGAGCCGATTTGGTTCACGCGAAATGTGCCCAGGGTGCCGGACAAAGTGCTGTCCAGCCGACGGGCGCTGATGCCCCAGCCGCTGCCGTCGGTGATGTTGTCCTGCCAAACGACAAAGCCGCCGGTGGTGGAAATCGCCGCATCGGGGAACATCTGGTCGCCCGGCAATGAGCCAATGACGGCGTATTCAGTTCCGTTGGGATTGTAGTAATTGGTCTGCGCAAAAATTACCAACGACCCCGCCAGCAATGCCCCGGCAAAGCAGACGATAAGTTTTGAAACGCGCGCGGTGTTGAGCATCATTGGACGACGATATAATAAACCAGCGCGGCGGCTTTGTCCAAAAATCACTTTGGTCAAATTCGCCATCGCCACGTTGTTAATCCAGCTTCGCAAATTCATTTTCAAATCAACTCAGCCTGCCGTTCCCGGCAGGATTCTTCCAGCGCCGCCACCATGCCTTTGAAACCCCAGCCGGTAAACAGGCCGTGCAATTTCCCACGATCCGGTGCCTGCGGCTTCAACTGCTCCGGCACGAAATCGCACGGCACTTCATGCAGCCGGACCAGCGCCAGATTCCGGCGAACCTTTTCCGTAGCCGCAAGCAGCGCCAGCCGCAGCCGTTCGGACTTCACTTCATCCAATCGCGCCAGCAAAATTTCCACGGAACCGAATTGCTTCAGCAACTCGGCCGCAGTCTTTGGTCCCACGCCCGGCACGCCGGGGATGTTGTCCACGGCATCGCCCATGAGCGCCAGCCAGTCGGCAACCTGTTCCGGTTCGACGCCGGCTTTGGCGTGAACCTGTTCCCGCGTCCACACCGCGCCGGTCTTATCATTCGGATTCAACAATCCGATCCGATCCGAAACCAACTGCATAAAATCTTTGTCCGCGCTGGCAATTACCACCCGCCAGTCTGCTGCCGCCGCGCGTCGCGCCAGGCAGGCGATGTAATCATCCGCCTCGACCCCGTCGCCGCAAAATTCCGCCAGCCCGGCGGCTGCGAGATATTTTCCGATCTCATTGAACTGCGGCCGCAAATCATCCGGCATTTCCGGCCGCTGGGCCTTGTAATCCGGCAGCGCGGCAAGCCGGTCGGCACTCAAACCACCGTCCCAAACCACCACCAAGTGCGTCGGCACCAACGCCGCACGCATCTTGTCCAACATTTTCACAAAGCCATAAACCGCATTTGTAGGCTGGCCGGACGGCGAACGCAAATCGCGGATGGCGTGAAAGGCGCGGTAGGCGTAGGCGTGTCCGTCAACAATCAATAACCGGTTCACTGCGCCTCGGCTGGCATTGACACCTTCTGCACAGTTTCCTTGACCTGCCCGGCTCCGGGCGGCTGCGGCGGAATGGTTTGTTGTGCGAACGGCAGCTCGTCATCCGAATGCACCCGGTTGCCGGCCGGATCCACAATGGTGGTCGTCACAAAAATCATCAGATTTTTCTTGGTGGTGTTTTTGCTCTGGCTCTGAAACAAACGCCCGAACAGCGGGATGTCACCGAGCACCGGCACCTCGTCCTTGGTGCTCTGCACCTGCGAAGAAATCAAGCCGCCCAACACCACTGTCTGATTATCCCAAACATTCACGGTGGTGACCACTTGGCGAACCGTAAAATCAGGCAGCGCAACCGGAAGCGTGGTGCCATTTATAGCGCCCGCAAGCTGGGTGCCGGGATTGTATCCGGGAATGGAGCCGGCGGGGATCGTATCATAACCATTAAAGTCGGTCAGCGACGGAATCAATGACATGTTGATAGTATAGCCATCGGACAACACATACGGAATCACATCCAGCACGGGACCGGTTTCAATTTGTTGGGTGTCGGGCGAAACCGAAGCAACGCCGGCTTGGTTTACCGTCGTGCCGCCTGTGCTGCCTGAAACGGATCCAGCGCTGGCACCGGTGGCCGAGCCATTGTTAAAAGAAAATCCCGTGACGACGTTGATGATTTGCGTCGCGCGCATCTGCGTCTGGCGTCCGCTTGTCGTGGTGACTTCAGGTTCCGCCAAGTCTTCGGTGCCACCACGTTGTTGCAGTGCGTGCAATACCACCTGAAAATTAGGGTTGGTCAAAATACCCGTGATCGTGGCCACGGCCGGACCGGAATTTTGCAGGCCACCGGTCAGCAACTGGTCGGTGGATGAAGGCGAAACCAAGCTGGCGGCGGTATTGCCCGGGAAGGCGCCCAGCGGATTGGCCGCTGAAACCGGCACATTAAGTGAAGGGCTTGAACCACCGGTGCCCACCACATTGTTGCCCATGTTAAATTGGCCGAGATACCAGTCAAAACCCAAAGCCTTGCTGTCGGTTTGCTGCACTTCAATAAACCGGGACTTGATATGAACCTGCGGTGCCACCTCATTCAAGGTCTGAATGGCACGCTCAATTGTATCCAAGTCCTGCTCGGTGGCTTTGACAAACAACTTGCCGGACCGGTCGTTAAAGAATACCGATTTTCCGGGAGGTGCCAGAAGATTCACGCCCAGCGAGGTGAAAAACGCCCGTGCCGCCGCGCTGACTTGAGACGAAAGCGTTACCTGAGTA
>Ga0182030_10023422_pt1 | contig 11418 bp, 17 predicted proteins | sample 812S3MmetaG_FD_121299 | JGI IMG/M metagenome (GOLD analysis project Ga0182030, IMG submission 121299) | Permafrost microbial communities from Stordalen Mire, Sweden - 812S3M metaG (Illumina Assembly) | ecosystem: Environmental > Terrestrial > Soil > Wetlands > Permafrost | place: Sweden...
GGAGGCCTTAGAACAGGCTCCTTGACGTCACCGTCGATGCCCCACGTCACGCCCGGATCAAACGGATCAATCCCTTCAGCTTGCCGGCTGGTCAGCTTTCCTGCCTTGTCTCCGGTCGTGATGTCGATGTTGTAGACCTTGCCGGGGCGGGCTCTAGACATAGCCACCCGGTAGACAGACCGTACAAGGTCGTCAATCGCATCTTGAGTGTTGGCCGTTCCATTGAAGAGGGAATAGCCAGTCTGCTCCCATGCCCATTCGTCGAGGTAGAAGGGCACCAGGGGCACCATGCCGTGCCAATCGAAGGCAGGGCCGTCGTACATCAGGGCATTTTCGCAGGAGATCAGCAAGCGCCTCTGCGGATACACGCGGCAGTCATCCTCCGTCGCCGCACGTGTAACCATCTTGCCGCCTTCGAAGCGCTGGATCTGCTGGCCAAGATAGGGAACCTTGTAGTACCAGCTTGTTCCCGACTCGCCCATCTCCAATTCCTTGCCGATAGGGTTGCCTTCCTCGTCCAGAATTGGCTTTCCCTTTTCATCGACTTCGCCACGATTCACCCTCAAGTCAAGGACGTAGGTGTAGTAGATGTCTGTCCACTGTTCTAGCTTTCCATCGAGCTTGTGCATCCGCCAGCGGTTGAGGTCGTATGCCCTCTCATCGCCGCCGCCCTTTGTGCGCCCGTACCGCTTGTTGGCGAATGGCTTCAGGTGCTGCTGGTAGTCAGGGAAGCGGGAATGAGCTTCAGCCACTCCCGTGGGAATCACGAGAGTAACGATGTAGGCTTTCTGGTAGTTCTTGTCGCGGCCTAACTGGATCGGAAGCACGTCTGGCTGGCCGAGCGCTGTGAACACGAACTCACCATCTCCAGCACCGTACATCGAACGCGAGTAGAAGGGGTAGATGAATCCAGCACCGGAGACAGACGCGTACTGGAGAGCGTCCTTGATGGATCGATCTACGAAGCCTTCAAGGTAAACAGCTTTCGCCACCTTCGACATCATGGCCGACTGAGCCTTGAAGGCCTTGTTGTCGGTGGAGTATCCCCAGTAGGGACGGATGTCGGAAAGCGTCTCGACGATTTCTAGGATGCCACGCTTCAGGTCGCCGGTCGTGAACTTGGACCACTTCGAGGAAGCCTTTGAGCCAGACTTTCCGGAGAGGATGTCCATGGCCCGCTGCATGTCGGTAGAGTTGCAGTTCTCCTGCTGCCAAGCAATTCCCTGAGAGATGCAGCGCTTCAGGAAACCGAGCTTGGTTGAATCCTCGGCCTCAAAGAACGGTACTTGCCATGAAACTTCATCGCGATCAGACATTTTTTACCTTTCTTTTCGGGACAGCGATGTATAACCTTCGCACTATTGATACTTTGGGGATAACGCAAGCACAAGAACACTGATCCCCCGAGGCGCTAATGCTAGACGCCACCACTATGCTTTCACTGTCCTCTCTCGCTAACCAGCCCACGGTAACACATACATGAATCTCGTGATTTATTTCCTTTACTAATGACCAACCTCCAAGTTCTATCGTCTCAGAATCAGCCCACTCGACATATACCGCTCTCATCAGTTCACCCTCGTTCTTGCGCCCTCAATCGGGGCCTCAGTCGTTTCCATTGCGCTGATGCCGTACACCGTGTTCTGCTGCATCTTGTAGTCACGCTCGTCCATTAGGCGCAGGGCCTCGCGAATGAACGCCTTCTCCCATTCCTTCGTGTCCACGGAAAGAAGTCTCTGTGTCAACCGGCTTCGGGCGGCATCATAGAAGGCGCGGCCACGAGTATAGAGCTTCTCGACCATCGCCTCGTTGTCTTCATGCTCCTGTTCGTTGAGGCGCTTGAAGATGCGATCCATTTCTTTGGGCTCATTCGTCTTGTGACGATTGAAACCAAAGCGGGGAGGCGTCATGGGAGACGTGAGCACGACGCGCTTGGTGACTGGATTCTCGTCCCAAACAAGAACCTCTTTGCCGTTCTCGTAGGCCCATTCCTCGTTCTGTTTCTTCGCTCCAGGCAAGATAATCAGGCTCATATAACCTCCAGATGAGGAACTGGATCTTCGTGGAGTGTAACTGTCCTTCCGTTTGCAAACCGAACGGAGGTAGGGTCAACGGTAGCGTCCGCTGTGTAATTCCCGCCCATCGCCATTCCGATTTTCACGCCCTCATCGAACGCCAAATGAGCCAAGGCCTCGCGCTTGTCATACCAAGGCACATCCTCGGTGTCGGGGTCCAGAAATCGGCCCTGCTCGCTCCACCACTTTTCAAATCCAGTCTTCATAGTTCTGCTCCAAACATTTCTTCCATCGTCGAGTTGATCCCGACTGGATAGTCCATGTTAACCTCGATCTGCTCTTCTTCGCCCTCAAATTTCGATTGTACGCGCCGTGTCATTGACTCGGTATCGTTCAGGATGATGTAGGAAATTCCATCTCCGAAAATTCGGTCGTCACGCTTTCCATCCTCGTGATCCCATCGCGTTTTCCCGCTTTCCGTCTTGTCGATCTGGAACGCTGGAATCTCCTGTTTGAGCAGGAATGGGTCATTGACCTTGCGCCAGTGGTTTTCGACTGCCGTCTTATACATCGACAGCATGAAGTTTCTGGACCACTCGGTTGTGTACCAGCCCATGCGCTTTGACTTCTTTTTCTCTGCCTCTGGGTTGCGACCGTCGAGCCGGGAAAAGTGGTACAGATTTCGCTTGTTGAACCCCATAGAGAGCATCTGAATCTGCGGAGTGTCGCCCAGACCATACACCTGCTCGATTCCCACGATAGGCTCGTTTCCCTCAGCCATTTCGGACTTGTAGAGTGACACGAGCGCCATGATGTAGGGGTGAATCAGTGAAGGGTCAACCTTGTTCGTCCAGAAACAGGCTGCTTGAAAGTCTGGCTCATTGCCATAGATCGCTTTCCCGTTCACGCTGATATACGTGCCATCTTTCCCCGTACCGCCAGAGTTGTCCACGCCGATTCCGTAGAGATAACCGGACTCCGGCCAGCGGAAGATAAGGCATTTGCGCTCAGCGTCGAAGATGTCGATTCCAGACTCTTTTGGCTGCTTGATTGGAGTGAATTCCCACCAGAATGTCTTTGCCACGCGTCCCCGAAGATCTGTGATATTTCCGTCATAGCTCACGCGGAATGGTTCAACTTCGCGGTCAATCTCCGTCTCGTCTGGGTAGTACCTTTCTTGAATCTGCTCTCCGATGATCGACCAAACCGTGTACGGAGACCGAGTTTCGTACTGTTTTGTAACTTCTAATAGATTGAAAACAATGTCTTTCTTAGGTCTGAGCGCCTCAAAATCATCCAACGGTCTTTCCTGATAGAAGGCATTTTCCTCGTTCTTGCGCTTAGCCTCCATAAGCTCCTGTTCCCAGTAGTAAGCCTGGAAATCCTGCATCCGCCAGTCATCCCCGGCGTACTTACGAATCAGCGGCGTTTGGTGGACATACTCGGCAGCCTTATCCATCATGCGCTGCGTATCGGCCATTGGTTGCCAGTCACGCGGTACAGGGTGCTCCTTGCGCCATGCCGGGGTGGGAAACAGGTCAATGGCGATAAAGAACGGGAAGAAGATAGGCTGCAACCGTGCGCCACCGATTGCCCAGTAATCCCGGCTGGAATACCATGTGCGAGCCCACCAGTCCGTGTTTCCATTTCCCGTAGACTCAAGAATCATGAACGTGTTGGGGGAAGGATGGACAGCCTGAAACAGAGATTTCTCGATGACGTTCGAAGCGTCTGGAAAAGTCGAGACTTCGGAATTTTTCACGCAGCAATGGATGGTCGTAAAGTCGTGCTCGGGGGCATCGACCTCCAGATCGTAAAACGTCTCGCAATAGCGCGGTAGATTCTCGAAGACTTGAATATGAATCAAAGTTCCGTCTTCTGAGTATCTCCACTTCTTCGCCCTATTAGCGGCACTCTGACGCGCCGGAGAATGATTGGCTTGCTCCCATCCCATACGCCTTCGGAGCAACCGCGCAGAATCAGAGGCTACCTGAAGTGACCAAATGGGACGGCAGTTTCTGCCGTAAAGGAATCCGCCTTCGCGCCGATAAATGCTGCTCCATCCAATTCCCATCGACGCCAACAGGTCGCGCATCTGAACGATCAGAGACATCGACACGGAATGGCAGATGACCTCAGAGATGCGGGGCGATATGTGACCATCGCCCTCAAAGTATCCCTTTACAAGTCCCTCAACGAAGTCACTGCCAGTTTGGAATACCCAGTCTGGAATGGTTTTGTTTTCAGCGCCGGAGCCAAAGGTTTTCCCGAGCCATCTCCCTAGTCCAGAGCAGTGCACGTTGATATGCGAAGTAAGCGCCTTCTTATTGTGCGACACGCCGATGTGCTGAAACATCCCAAGCGCTTCTTGTAGTCCAGTGATGACACGGGCTTCTTCCTTGCGGTGAATCGAGAAGCAAACTCCCGATGCTCCGTCGGACGTGTTGCTGGCCGTAAGAGAACCTTCCGCTATATAAAGTCCGCAAAGCCATCCCCACGAACGGTTGAGCGCCGCCTTACGAATCGTACTCTTGTCTCGACCGACAGGTTTTCTTCCGACTGCCGGGTATTCAATATCGACAGATCGGATCTTTCGGCCAATCTTTCTGACGGGTATAGATACAAAATCCCCTTTGCCAAGATTCTCCGAATACACGAACCCGTCAGGAGTAAGAATTGGATGGTCTCGTGTGACAACAAGGGGAGAGTAGTTTCCCCACAGCCATAGCTCAGATGCGACTTCAGCGGGACGGGGACTCTGAATACACGCCTTCACGGGAACTATTCTCCCGCGCGAAGTAATCACCTTGTCTCCGGGTTGAACTTCGCAAATAGGAAGAATCTTCCCATCCTCCAGATGCAGTGGAGTGTCGGGAGCAAGGCAGATGTGAAGTACCGAAGGAGTGTCGCCACGGGCGATTCCTGCCGCCTTCTTGCCCGAGTAGAGAGTTAGACGGGTGTTGGTCGCGGCGAATGCCTTGAGAGAGCGTGCGCGGTCGCTGGTGGGGTTGGCACGCATCCAGCTAGGCATCTCATTGAACGCGAGCTCAGTCATGCCAAACATGCGCTCCGCGGCGTCCTGGTCGTAGGAGGCGATTGCAGCCTTCACGCCGATACCGAAGTTAACCTTCTTGGCAATGGCACCCTCTACGACCGTCGATATGCCCTGCTGGCGGGCCTTCAAAATCTGCTGCTCTATAGGAAGCCCAGCCTCTTCGCGCTCGGCCCATGTGTCGATGAGCATGGACTGCGAGAAACGCGGCTGGAATCGGACTAGCTTGCTGTCGTCGTTGATGTAGAAGTAGTTCTCGAACCAGTATCGATCGTCACACGCGCAAATCTTGTATTCGTTGTCGATCCACGCAAGTTCCTCCGGACCGAGATGGTCTTGTGGACTCTCTTCGTTGCGCTCAGCCCGTTCCGCTATAGCGTTGAAATGAGAATTGAAAGAGTCAATTTGGGAGATGGAGTGGTACTCGGGAATCCATAGGCCGGAGTCAGACTTCGCAGATGCTTCGGAAAGCATGGACAACTGAGCGGTAGCGAGGAGCTTACTAAAAATATGGAACTCCTTAGAGCTTCTTTTTTAAGATTCTTGCCAATCGTGCGATCTCTGTTAGTTTTGACTGTTTCCACTCATTATCGTCGGAAAACAAAAGGCGACAGTTTTTATCGGAGGACAACGCGATGATCGCAGAGCATAAATCTTCACGAGAATCCTTAGCTGTGAACTTCTTTTCAAGAACCGTAGTCATACACACTTACCTCTCGAAGACGACAGGGCGTCTGGTGTCGAAGTGGATGTGCTCGGAAGTCTGCGAAGTGGACGCCTCAAGCTGCTTGGGATTGGTGATGGCGGTGATCTCCTTCAGCCTGTCTTCGGGGTACTTCCACTCATGGCCGCTCTCTGGCTGTTTGTCCTCGCGATCTGGATTGTTCACCTGGATGGCAATCTGAGAGCCCTTGGGGATGGGAAGGATTCCGCGCGACTTAAGAAGCATCTCCATAGCCCGCGTGTCGCCATTTGTCTTGCCCACTACCTTGGTGATGAACTCACCGTCCACGATGCTTGTAGCGGTGATGGGAACCTCATCTGTAGCTGCCTTGACGGTGGAGCGGATAACTTTGGGCATGGAAGCGGAAAGGATCATCTGCGCCTGGCGGTCTCCGTAGAGGAACAAAGCCGTCTGAGCGATCTCCGCGAGCCTCAGCGACCCGATTCCAGAAGCGTGGGCAATATCCTCAATCCTCAGCAACGCACGGTCGGTACGGGTGCAGGCGTCCCACGTCTCAAGGAACTGCCGAGAATCATCCTCATCATGTGCCCGGAGAGCTTCAATGCAGAAGGTTATGCCCCCAGGGACGGCCTTGAGCATTGGTGTGACGATAGGCTCCGATTCAGGCTCCCACTCGCCATCCTCGTTGTCGAGACGCCAGCGGGCCTTGAGGCGTTCAAGCGCAACCTTGCCTCTCGCTGTCTTCGAGAAGTCTTTCTGCTTCGGCTTGAACTTCTTTGGGTTCATTAGTTGGTCTGAATTCCGAACTGATCCACAAGATCGTCGGAAATGTCCATCTTCGTCTGGAACGCTGGTACGTCCATGTTGGCGACTCGCGGCAACTTCTGTCCCGGCTTCAGCTTGGTCTTGTACCGAGCCGCAGGAACGAACTTCTCGACCAGCACGCCGTTCTCCTCGACCTGCACTGGCAAGTCCATGCCAGCGTCTTCACGGACTGCATTGGGCGGAAGGATGGGCATCTTGACATTCACATCGACGGCACCGATGACGCAACCGAAGTTGAGTCCGGTGATGCGGAAATCGTCTGTCAGGGGCGGGGCGAAGCTCATGGCCGGCTTGAACTCCAGTTTCACTCCCACGCTGTCGCCCTCGAACTTCAGGTCAACTGTTGCGCTGTACGCGTGGTACGCCTTGTGGCTATGAAAGTGGCCGTGCGCGGAAAGGCGGATGTACATCTGGCGAAGAAGATCGTCGATCCACGTCGCACTCTTGAACTTTGTAGACAGGGAGACGTGGGTGCGATGAAGTAGAGAATCCAGCGCCTCGCTTCCACTCAGGCGCTTGGCTATCGACCGTTCCTTGGGCATGTTGCTCTCCATTCAATGCTTTGGCTATCTCTTCCCAGTAGTGAATCCTCTGCGCGTATAGGTTCAGAAGCCGTTGAAGAGTGGATGAATGCGGCTTCCTTAATCCCCGTTCCAGGTAGCAAATCGCCGTCTCGGACACTCCGCACATATCGACGACTGCATTCTGGGTGAGCCGGGCACGCTTGCGCAGGATCTTCAGCTTCTTCCCGGTGATGTTCGCGACCGGCGAAATGTCATCCATAAACCACAACTATACATCAACATCCTCGAAAGGCGGTGGAACTCCACGTTCGAGCCGAATGACGTTCTCGTGGATCGTCTCAGGCTTGTCGCAGTCGTAGTGGTCAGTCGTCGTCCACCAAAACCACAAAAAGTGGTGCTGGACGGTGCGCCAGTGGTGGTGTTTCTTGATAGGCTCTTTGCACTTGGAGCAGGTTCTCTTCATGGCTTTCCTTTTTAGTGCGATATTACACCGATCCTGACGACAATAGACGTGAGGGATCGGTGTTCATCAGTTCGGTCATTTTGGGCTTGATATGATCCGCCAGGGTCAATCCGTCTCGGAGAACAACGTAGGGCATGATGACATCACGAGCGTCGATTACGCCCGCCCCAGCCTCGAACATGGCTTTCAGGTGCCAGAATAGAACTCGCCATACACGCCTGTTTTCCTGATCGATTTTCTTTTTCTGCGCTGCTCCGGATAAATACTGCCATTTCCTTTTATCGCACGTTGCCATCACGCGGATATGGTAAGGCATATTAGCTATACTCACCATCGCTTCGAAGCCCTCGCGGGGAGGTTGAGATAGAAGCATCAGGCCGGTTCCCTTGTGCCCGTAGATGAGCCTGCGAATCTGCTCCTGAGATTTCGATACTGCAACTTCTGTCGTTTCGTACGCCATCAGAAATTCACCCCACACTCAATACAGCGGTGCATCGAACCCCAAGGCCGGATAGACTCAGTTTTCTCGCAGCGCGGGCAAGCGAGCTTGTGAGGAAAGGCTCCATTACCGCTCTTCTTCTTAGGCATCGCCGGAATTGAGATCGGGAACCCTTCAGCCATGATTGATGGACCTTTAGGTTTTTGCATCGCCTCAATCTCTTCAGTGCTCAAACTGGCGACTTCGCTCAGATGGATCATGCGGACTCCCTTCTTCGGTTGTCTCCAGTCATAGCGCTTGCACCTCGGGCACTGGACAGGACTCTTGATTCGACTCTTCCAGGCTGACCCGCATTGATTACAATGTTCCATGCCGTTATATTATTACTATTACTTCATAGCGTCAAGTTTTATTATTATCTTTTCTCTTCGTGCCCATTTTTTCGGCGTCATGGCTCAGGGACGTCCAAGCCACCACGCCGCCCCAGTCAGGACAAGTTGCCAGCCAATCCCCTATCCGTGGCGCACTACGACCAAGTCCCTTCATCCAGCAGCCGAGCTAGTATCAGCACCGTAGCGCTAGGCCGTATAGATCCATTGAGATACCCCACCACAGCACCCCTACTAACACCCAGGCGCCTGCCTGCCTCGCCCTGGCTACGCTGCCTCCGTATCCAAGACTGGAACGCGGGTAGAGACATAAGGGGGCGGGAAGGAGCCTCCACGTCGCACTGCTTTGCATAGTTACTGTCCAGTCCATGTGCTACATCACGCGGGAGTGCATAGTGAATATCCATAGAGATAGTGTAGAGCAGTGCTCAATGATAATAATTGCGATTGATTACCAAAGTTACGTTGACATTGCGATAGATTGTGATAGTATTGTGTATGTAAGTAAGTGAGGAGTAACGCAAATGGCAATCGACTTCGAGTATCACCAGTTGAGTTTGTTCACGGCGATCTATCCCGTATCGGCGCAAGGCATCGCAGAATACAACCGTTTGAACCTGGGCGATGGGACCGGGAAGCTGTTGCCTCACGAGTTCGCGGCCTTCAAAGCACAGGCGAAGCGGGCCGGGTACAGCATACGCAAAGCGCAAGCCCCAAAGATTTAGACATTTAGTGCAATATCACACCGGCGACGGAGACAGTCGCAGAAATGAGCGGAAAACCGATGCGCACTGAATTTCGCATGAACGATGAGCAGTACGCCTTCATGATGACCGTAATGCAAGTGGCGCGGTCTCAGCCGGTCATGTACCTAAGCGGGGGACAGCCAATGTTCGAAGATCCACAGGAGATCGCTAATCGCGCGTGGAAGAAACTTGGAGCCGATATGGGATTTGTTTGGGATTCGGCTGGTCCTGGCGCGGATGATCACTCGTTTTTTGCCGACGCAATTGAATGAAGGTATCTCAATTAAACTTGCAATCACCGCTCTACTGCTTGCCCTCGTGTTCGGCCCAGCTCTTGCCTGGATCGACGACCACAAACCCCAATACGCTATCGCCTGCTGGACGGTAGCCCTCACCATTGCCGGTGCTATCGGATGGAGCCTTGCATGACAGACGTAATCACCATCAACAATGAAATCGAAGCTCTTGGGCTATTTGCGGCAACCTGTGACGTGATGGCCTGCGACCTCACCCTAAACCACCGTGAGCGGGAAATGATTGAGGCGCGGGCAACCCGCTACCGCGCTCTCCAGCTCGAGGCCATGGCCAAACTGCCCGCTGTTATCAAATCCACCGCCAAGTCCATTATCAGCGACATGGAAGCCGTTGGAAAGGAGCGCGTCTCATGCTCTGGGCAATCCTCGCAGTCGTAGCAATATTGGGGCTTTACCTTATCGGATTCGCGCTGTGCAGGTCGGCAGCGCGTAACGACAGGATCGACCGTGCGTATTTTCGTAACCGCGCGGAACCCGAAGCGATGCGCCTCCACGCCACTATTACCGAAGATCAGCAACGCGCGTGGGATGCCTACGACAACGCGCGTAACGCTCACTGGGCGAAGGAGCTTGCTGAGGGTCGCTCCGTCCCGGACGGCTACCTTAACCGCCAGAAAGGTTGAATCATGGACCATAACCAGCAACTCACGGCCGAATGGGTCACTCCGCAGGAAGCTGCAGACTACCTCGGCGTCACCAAACAAACGATCCGGCTGTGGTGCAAGGAAGGCCGCTTGGCATCCTCGAAGCTCGGATACCGGACCCTGCGCATCAGCGCCGCCAGCATCGAAAAGCTGATGGCCACAACCAAACAAAATTAGTGCGATATTACACAACCCGCGAAAGAAATCAACATGCCCCTACAAGGCGAAAGATTTGATCGGGCATCGGACGGAGAAGCCTACCGCCCCGAATCCCGCGCCCTCGATCCGCGTACGATCATCATCCAACCCGGCTGGAACGTACGCGACGTTACCACCACAGAAGCTAAGGAGCATATCGCCAGTATCAAGGCAAGCATCCTCGCTCGCGTCAACGAAGATCCACCGCTACCAGGGCTCATCAAGCCTATTGAAGTACGCTACGACCGCAAGACAGGCGTAACAGCGCTCGTAGATGGTCAATGCCGACTGATGGCCTGCCGGGAGCTGTGGGACGCTGGAGAACACATCTACGTGCCCTGCAAGGTGTTAGAAGGCAATGATGAGCAACTCTTCGCCGCGTCTTTGTCGTCTAATGGCGGGAAGCCTCTTACTCAGTGGGAAATCGGCATCGGTTGCCGCAAGCTCCACGTGGGCTATGGATGGTCCGTAGATCGCATCGCCGCTCATATCTGCAAGCCGCGGCGCTACGTAAGCGAGGCTATCGCACTCAGCAACGTCTCAGTAGACGCCAAAGCTATGCTCGCCGCTGGAGAAGTCACTCCGGGAGCAGTACTCCACGCCATCAAAGACCACCAGGGCGACCAGCAGGCAGCCGCCAGCGACCTAAAAAAGCGCGTAGAAGCGAAACGGCCGGCGCAGAAGATGTTAACCGGAAAAACCAAACCTGTTCCGGTTGCACGGCCCAAGAAGCCATCGGCAAACGCGCTCATCACCGGCAGAGCAAAAACGCTGCTCGACTTGGCCGATGCAATGTGCCGTTTGATCCTCGATCCAAAAATCAGCAGAGATGAATTGAAATTGGCAGCAGAAGCCTACAGGGAGGCGCGAGAAAAATGAAGGACCAACTTTTTGATGCATACGTCGAAGCGTGCAACTATCCAGGAAAGATTGACGAAACTCAAGTGGAGATGAGATTGAGCGCGTATCTGGGTGCGCTCGGAATCAAGCGTAAGATAGTGCGTTTACGGCAGGGGTGGACTCTCGAAGAGTATCCCGATTTAAACAAATCAACGAATCTAATTCTCGACGATTTCGCAAAACGAACCGGTTACAAACCGGTTCGTTTTGCCGCCAGTGCCGCC
>Ga0182030_10023423_pt1 | contig 11417 bp, 10 predicted proteins | sample 812S3MmetaG_FD_121299 | JGI IMG/M metagenome (GOLD analysis project Ga0182030, IMG submission 121299) | Permafrost microbial communities from Stordalen Mire, Sweden - 812S3M metaG (Illumina Assembly) | ecosystem: Environmental > Terrestrial > Soil > Wetlands > Permafrost | place: Sweden...
CGGCGAACGCCCGGAGCCTACTTCCCGTAGGCGAGGACGATCGACGTCGGCATCGCGAAGGGATCGACCGAAAGACACCGGCCTTCTAGCCTCGCTTCACGTCCACCGTCCGTCCGCCACGCCAGCTCTCCTCGATCGCTGCACACACGGCCACGTTGCATGTTCCATCCTCCGCTGGCCACGCGCTGCGGGAAGGATTGGCAACGAGCGAAGCGAAGTGCTCGACCTCGTGCAAGAAGTGGTTTGCGCCCCCCACCTCGATGCGACGCTCCTCCATTCCGCGGCGCAGGATGACCTGAGTCGGAGCCCAGCCTGGGGCAAACGGCCACGTGATCTCGAGCACTCCGTCCGAGCCGATAACCACAACGGATTGGTCGCGCCCGGCCTTCAAGGAGCCGGAAGCTGACGCGAGAACGTGGTTTTCAAACTCGAGCGACGCCTGAGTCGATGCGTCTACCTCCTCATCCGTGCGTGCGTCGGCGAACGCGGTCACGCGTATTGGTTCCGCTCGTGTGATGAAACGAGCAGCATTGACCGCATAGCAGGTGAGATCCCAGAGAGCGCCCCCACCCAGCTGCTTGCTCCAACGATGATCGCTCGCCCTATCGAGACGCCCGCAGAAATCGGACCGGATGATGAGAACCGGACCGATCTTATCCTCCCCGATGAGATCCGCCGCGATTCGCCATTGGGGATGATGCCGAAACATGAACGCTTCCACGAGCCGCAGCGCGCGCGACGTGAACGCTGCCGCCATTCGGCACGAAGACGGCACGCTGAGCGTCAGACTCTTCTCGCAGAGAACGTTCTTTCCAGCCTCCGCGCACCGGACTGCCCACTCCTCGTGCAATCCGTTTGGAAGACCGATATACACGGCATCGATTTCACGATCCGCCAGCAACTCTTCGTACGTTCCGTAGAAACGTTCGGCACCCGTCTGACGCGCCTTGGCCTCTGCCGTGCGTAGGCTCCGAGACGCGACCGCGACGAGACGCCCATTGTTCGACCACTGTATTGCGGGCGCGATAGCCTCCGTGGCGATCCATCCGCAGCCCAAAATTCCCCAGCCTACGCGGTCGCTCATCACGGCGGACGATAACACGCCTTCAATGCCAGAAAAGGTGGCTCGAACGCGACGCCGCCGCGGCGTACCGTCGAACTGACACGTTCATCACCAAACCCAGGCCGAGCAGCACGGACATCAAGCTCGAACCGCCGTACGAAAACAGCGGCAGGGTAACTCCGACCACCGGAAGAAGGCCGGTGGCCATGCCCAGATTGAAGAGGGCCGGCCAAAAGATCATGCTCGCGACTCCGACCGCGAGAACCGAGCCAAAACGGTCCTTTGACGACGACGCCACGCGAAGACACCAGAGCACCAAGAGGGCGTACAGAAGCACGAGCGAAAGGCTCCCCACGAAACCCCATTCCTCCGCGAACACGGGAAACGGAAAATCGCTGTGCTGCTCATGTAAGAATAGAAACTGGTTCTGCGAGCCTCTCATGAACCCCTGGCCCAGAATGCCGCCGTTGCCTATCGCAATCCTCGCTTGGTGAGGATCCCAATTGAAACCGAGGATATTTTCGTTGGGGTTCAGCCAGGCGCTGATTCGCTCATTTTGGTATCCGCGCATTCCGTATCCCCAAAATACTGGTGCGAGCACCAGCATGGCCACTCCCAACGTAATCAGACTTCGGCGCTGGATCCTCGCCAAAGTGCACACGGAGGCAAACACCAGAAGCATGATGAGCGCCGTCCCAAGATCTGGCTGAAGAAGCACAAGCGCCGTCGGAACGGCCGAAATGGCCGCCGGCAGAATCATGTCTTTGAGGGTTCGACCTTCGCTCTTCGGGTCGTCATGAAGATACTTCGCCAACGCGATGACCAAAAGCAGCTTCATGAGTTCGCTCGGTTGAAATCCGAACGTGCCGATATATATCCACCGAGAACTGCCACGTATCTCGCGCCCAAGAATAAACACGAGAAGGAGCAGCAGCACGCCGAACCCATAGAGCGCATAACCCAAGCGCTCATAATGCCTGTAGTCGATGGCAGCTACGACCGTAGCCAATATGCCCCCGCAGACGAGCCAGTAGATCTGCTGAATGTAGTCTTCGGATTGACTGCTCCGGGCCACGCTGGTCGCGGAATAGAGATTGATGACTCCGACCACAGCGAGCGCAGAGGCGGCGATGAATAGTGTCCAGTCGAAATGCTCTCGCAACCTCCCCAAAGCACCTGCGTCGTCGGACCCGAGTCTCACCGTCGCACTCCAGCGGGATGCTGCGGATGGACCGGCGCTGGAGCGGACTTGGATTGCAGAGGTTTCCCCTGTCGCGCAGCTTGAATGCGCTCGTAGTCGCGAACAATCTGCATGGCGACGGGAACCGCAACCTCCGGGCCCGAGCCGCCATGCTCGACAAGTACGGCGAGGGCGATCTCGGGCGCATGCGCGGGCGCGATTCCGACGAACCAGGCGTGGTTACTCGCGAGAAATGCACCGAGCTTCGGGTCATCCTGCTTCTTTGCAATGTAGCCCGTCTGCGCCGTCCCCGTTTTGCCCGCTACGTCCAGAGATGAATCGCGCGCCGGATACGCCGTTCCATTGGGGTCGTTGACGACATCACGCAGCGCCACCGAAATACGCTGAAGGTTGTCTTGTGAGACGTGAACCTGCCGCCTCACGCGTGCCGGAAACTCCTGGACGACCGCTCCGTCGCTCGTTTCGACAGCGCGCACAGTCTGAGGCTGATAGAGCGTGCCACCGTTGGCAAGCGCGGCATACGCAAAAGCGAGCTGGAGCGGAGTCACCATCACGTCGCCCTCGCCGATCGCCATATTCAGGGTGAAACCGACACGGAATTGCCCTCGATAGCGCAGCGCGTACCAAGCGCGAGTCGGGATGCGTCCGGGCGCTTCCGGATTGATGCCGAGCCCCGTCTTTTGCCCGAGACCGAAGTCCTGTGCGATGCGGGCAATTCTATCCATGCCAACGGTTTCAGCGAGATGAAAGAAGTAGATATTGCACGAGCGTGCAATCGCGTCGTTCAACCGCACGAGGCCATGAACGTGGCTGCATCGAAATATTCGACGACCGAACATCAGATAACCCTCGCAGCGTTCGGTGCGATCGGGATCGACAAGGTGATCTTCGAGCGCTGCGAGCGCGCTAAAAGGTTTCATCGTCGAGCCGGGCTGGAACGCTCCGCTCATGGTCTTGTCGAGCATCGGACGCAGCGGATTCGAGTACATCCGAGAGAACGCCTCGGTTACGCGCGCACGCCCCTCGCCTCCGGACAGATCGTTCGGGTCGAACGTTGGCTTGGAATAAAGGGCCAGGATCTGGCCACTTCGAACGTCAACCGCTACGACAGCGCCGGCAGCATGCGGACGCATCGCGCGTTCGATCGATTGAACAAGCTCTATGTCGATCGACATCCGGAGATCTCGCCCAGGAATCGGGTCGAGTTTCGCTGGAGCATCGAGGAGACGTTCGGCCTCGGGTCCCGACCGATAGTGCCCCCGCGCATCCACAACGCGTTTTTCCCAACCACGCTGCCCACGCAAATAGGACTCCCACGCCCTCTCGATCCCCGTTGCTCCCATCGTGTCGCCCGACTCGTATCCCATAGGATTGAGCCGCTGCTGCTCGTCTCGAGACAGGCTCTCGTAGGTCGCGGGGCGAACCTTCGCGAGCGTTTCCGCGTCGACCTCGGACACGTAGCCGAGCACGTGAGCGCCAAGCTCGCCATTGGGATAAAAACGCACGGGCGTCGCCGTGATACTCATTCCGAGTAGCTCGTCGGTGTGCTGTTTGAGTTCCGCGACGATGTCTCGCGGCACGTCCTCTCGAACCATGATGGGCGTGCGCCAGCAAGGGGACTTGTCATCGTCCGTCGTGCAGGCCGCGCGAATGCGTTCCTCGAAGACGCGGCGCTCTTCCGGGTTCAATCGGAGCACATCTGCCAATTTGGACCAGGAATCCGGATCCCGAGGCATCGCTTGACCGCCTCGCATATGCACCGGGCGGGCGCTCGGCAGAACTCGACCTGGGACGACCTGGACGTTGTATGCCATTCGACTCGAAGCGAGGACCTTGCCCGTCGTATCGCGAATCACTCCGCGCGTCGTCGCGAGGCTCACGCGCCGAATGATGTTCTCGTGCGCCTGAGCGGCGTACTCGACCCCGCCAATCACCTGAAGCTGTACGAGACGAGCGATGACCACGAGAAACGAAAACGAAGTAAATAGCGCCATCCATCGGTAACGTTTGCGAAATTCGCCAAAGTCGCTCCTCGGCACGAGCAGGGGGGTCATCTCGAGCCTCCGACTCCGCCGTCCGCTCCCGTCGTCGTGGTCGTGGCAGCGTGAATGGCTTGCGCGATTCGGAAGCCAATGGGCGCTATGGACGCGGTTGCAATCGCGTGCGGGAGCGCGAGCGGATAGAGCGAACGAGGCACCCACGCGTCGTGCCCGAAGATGGCGAGCAGCACGAGCACCATCGTGCTCTGAAGCAGCGTGAACGCACCCACCAAGAGAACCTGCATCCAGAGCGTTTGGGCTGCAAGACGAACGCCCGCAGCGCGGGAAAGAACAAACGTCGCGACGTACGTGAACGTGTAAAGCCCTACCGGCGCGATCCCAAGAACATCGGTCGCATAGCCGAGCGCGAATGCCACCGACGCACCGCGCGCGAGGGAGTACTCGTGGACACCCATAAATAGAATGAGGGGCAATACGAGAGCTGGCATCGGTCGAGCCACGTGCACGTGTGCAAGGCTCACGAGAAGCGAATGCCCCAGCACGACAGCGGCGGGAAGCGAAAAATCCGGTCGAAAGCTCGCAAGAATGCGTGCGCGTCCGGGCGCTGGGCTTCTTCCCGAGACCAGATGACGCAGGTCCATTGCGATCCCGACGACGAGAAGCAGCAGCGCCATCAGGACCGTCATCACATCCAACACTCGGTAGAGATTGGATTGAAGCAGCAGTGCGGCGGCGCCAACTCCTAAGAACGCGAAGCTTCGCACCTTAGGGCCTCATTCGCGAATTCGGTGACGTCGCGCCAGCCACAGAACCGACGTGTCCTTCGTCGGCCGCCGACTCGACCAAGACGAGCACGGAATCGAGCCGCGAGAAATCGACCGTCGGAGCAGCATCGACCTCTTGATCCCTGCCAAGCTCTCGACGAGTGACTCGCGTCACACGCGCGACGGGAATTCCACGGGGAAACCACCGTCCTTTGCCGCTGGTCACGAGCAAATCGCCGACCTCGACGTCGTCTCGTGAGTCGACCATCTCGATCTTGCATCCATATCGAGCCGGATCCCCCGTTCCACGCGCAAAACCGCGTGCGCGAGTTCGATCGTCCTCCACGTCCACACCGAACGATGCATCCACGGCGAGCTGCACGTCGACCACGCTGTTGGTCGTGTGAAGCACCGCACCCACGACGCCGTCCGGGGATATCACCGGCATGTGCGCCTTGACGTCATGGGGTCCTCTATCGAGAACGATCCTCGTCACGCGGAAGAACTCCGTGAAGTCTTTCCCGACGACGAGGGCACTCAGGAGCTCGCCCGGAGTCGTTTCCTTGAGCTGAAGGAGCCTTCTAAACTGACGGTTTTCGGCCTGTGCGTGCTCGAGCTCGCGAACGCGCTCACGTAGGCGGGCGTTATCGTACGACAGCCGTCGATTATCCTCCTTGACATCGACGAGATATGCGTAGTCGTCCCAGACGCGGGCGACACCGCGCGCGAGCGCTACCGTTGCGAGCTCGACGGGAGCGGAAACTCGAACCACTACACGGTCGATCGGCCCCTGGTTCTCCGGAGCCTTCATATTCGCCTTGAGCACGAAAAACGGCACCACGAGAAGGACGACGACAACCGCGACGTCCTGATAGCGTTTGAAGGCGGGGGTCACGGCTCAGGAGGGTGAAAACGGATCAGGCAATCGTAACCTCCTTGAGGAGGTCCATATGGTCTAGCGCTTTGCCACTGCCGAGCACGACAGCGCTGATCGGGTCATCGCAGACCATCACTGGAAGGCCGGTTTCTTCGCGCAGAAGCACGTCAAGATTGCGTAGCAAAGCGCCGCCACCGGTGAGAACGATACCCTTGTCAACGATGTCTGCCGCGAGCTCCGGCGGTGTCTTTTCCAACGCGGTGAGCACGGATTCCACTATCGCGTTGATCGGCTCTGCCATCGCCTCGCGGATCTCATCGCTATTGACGACGACCGTCTTCGGAACACCCGCGACGAGGTCGCGTCCTTTGACCTCGGTGACAATCTGCTTTTCGAGCGGATACGCGTTGCCGATGCTGATCTTGATGCGCTCAGCGGTCTGCTCGCCCACCGCTAGGTTGAACTTGCGTTTGAGGTACGCAGCGATCGAGTCATCCATCTTGTCGCCGCCGACGCGAACGCTCTGCGAATACACGATCCCGGCGAGCGAGATGACGGCTACCTCCGTCGTTCCGCCTCCGATGTCCACGATCATGTTTCCGCTTGGCTCTGTGATGGGCAAACCCGCTCCGATCGCAGCCGCCATCGGCTCTTCGATCAGGTAGACTTCCCGAGCCCCAGCGCTCTCCGCGCTCTCTTTAACAGCACGTTTTTCCACCTCCGTGATCCCGAATGGCACGCAGATGATGATTCGAGGCTTCACGAGAGTTCTACGGTTGTGTGCTCGCGCGATGAAGTATCGCAGCATCGCCTCCGTGATCTCGAAGTCCGCGATAACGCCGTCGCGCAGCGGTCGAACCGCCCGGATATTGCCGGGCGTTCGCCCAAGCATTTCCTTGGCCTCACGTCCGACTGCGAGCACCTTATTTCCTCCGCGCGCATCCCGCTGGACCGCGACGACGGAGGGCTCGCACGAGACGATCCCCTTGCCTTTTACATAGATCAACGTATTCGCGGTCCCGAGATCGATCGCGAGATCGTTCGAGAACAGGCCGTGAAGCCAGTCGAAGATCATGGCGCGCTCCCTGCCGCAAATGCCTGTCTAAGAGCGCGCGGCCCCAGTGCCTGCGCGCGGCGGTCGAAGGTCCTGAACAATTCGGGTTCTCCGACCAATTGAAGACACTGCTAGCCTTTCGAAATCTTGCCCTCTTTATGCGGGAAGTGCTTCCTGCATACAGGGCAAAACTTCTTCATCTCGAACTTCTCGGACATCGTCCGCTTGTTCTTGGTGGTCGTGTAGTTAGCTCGACCGCAGTTGCCACATGTCATTTTTATGAGGTCACGCATTGGAAATCTCAGCTACAGCGGCCACCGCCGCAAGGACCTGGGACGTTCGCGCAGCAAGCGCCAAGAGTCAAGCGGAGCGCAAACCATCTATCAAAAGAGAGGGGCCTAGGCCCGTAAATCAGTCCTCGTCCTCTCCAAAACCGAAACGACCACCACGGTGATCGTCTCGCTCTTGGCGCTTCTTGCGAGGACCGCCACCATCTTCGAACGAACGCTTCCTTTTTTCGTCGTAGGGAGCCTTCTTGTGTACGGCGCCGCCTGGCGCACCCCCGGCTGAAAACGAAGGGGGAGGAAATGGAGCGGGATATCCGCCGCCACCGCCGCCGCCGCCTTCCGGCCTGGCGGGACGTTCACCCTTGGGGTGCGCAAGATTGACGATGAGCCTCCGTCCACGCAGGTCGGCCTGGCGAAGCGCATCGGCCGCTGTCTTCGCCGACTCCGAGCTCGACATGGTGACGAAGCCAAACCCACGCTTTCTGCCATCCGCATCCATCGGAAGGTGGATCCGGACTACCCCATCTGGCGCGACCCCATTGACGAGACCCTGCACCTCTTCTTGAGTCGCGTCATAGGGTAGATTCCCGACGTAAAGCGTCCGATCGGGGGACTGAGCCATAGGAGGCCCACCCCCACCACCCCCTGCGGGACTTCGCGGTCCGCCAGGTATGGGAGGCCCTCCACGCAGGGCACCCGCCTCGCGACGAGGCGGCTCTGCTTGGAACGGCCGCACAGAAATCGACTTGCCCGCGTGCATCGAGCCATCGAGAGCATCCCGCGCGGACTGAGCTTCCTGGGGCGTCGCTAATGTGACGAATCCGAAACCACGCGGGCGACCGGTCATCCGGTCTTTGGGCAAGCTTACGCTCAAAACCTTGCCCCCCGTGGCCTCGAAAATCTGCTTCAAGACATCTTCGGAGATGCTGTCGGGCAGACCTGCCACGAACAGCTTCGCTTCCTCATTCGCCATGCGAAAACTAACGACCTCCAGTCCCGTCACGCGAGAACCGTACAACAATTCTGCCGACTCGCGCTTATAGCGCGAGTGCGACGTAAGAAGAACCGCACAAAACCTACTCCTTACGATATCTAGCATGCGCCGCGCGTCAACTGCTCAGCATTACGTTTCGAGGGGCGCGCGGGCGCGGTCTTGTTCGATGGGCGCGCGGGCGCGGTCTCGTTCGAGGGGCGCGCGGCCGCTCCCCTCGAGCTCCCCAGCTCGTTTGCTGGCTTGCGCTTTCGAGCCCCCCGACCTGCAGACCTCGTTCTTCGAGGGGCCCGCGGGCACGGTCTTGTTCGATGGGCGCGCGGCCGCTGACGTTTGGTCGGATCTGGATGGAATTATCCGGACACCTCTGATGTCTGCCGTTCATGCTGAGCGAGCACGCGGCGTGGGCAGCAGAAGAGTTCGGGAGTGCCGAGCTGGGCGATGAACGGCGGACCTGGCGTTTGGTTGAACTAGCTGCCGAAGTCGCCTCGTCACCTTCAGATGCGCGAGTCCTACGATGCGTACCGGGGGGGATTCGAAAGGTCTCTGCGCTGCTCAGACAATTGCCGTGGACGCATCACCTAACTCATCCTCGGCGAGGCGGAAGACGGCGAAATCGAAATTGTTCGACCAGCCTCTGCACGCGCAACGGTGGGAGCGTTTTTACAACGACCGAGGCGAAAATCGCTGAGCCGACGATACGAAGGACCGGTGAATCTGGATCGGCGATCGTTCGTGTGGCTCCCTCAAAGTTCCCGAAGATGCCCGATCCGTGAACCTCGACCGACATGTCCGCTGGCACCACGATCTCGATCGAGCCGAAGATCGCCTTCGCGCTGATTTCAGTGATGCCGGATGCAAACGTCGCGTTACGCAAGTCAATTTCCACGTTGCCGAAGAGTGCCTCGATCGTCGTTGATCGGGGCATTACAAATTGATCGCAACGCTCGATATTCGAGAAGATGGCCCGCACGATCGGGCGCGACGCGCTCGGTTCCAAGGTTACCAAAGCTGCAGCACCCCCGTCCGGAGCAATTTCCGCTTGGGCCAAGACTATGGCGGTGCTCTCAGATGATTCCGTATGCTCGAGACCCCGAACCAGCGCATCGAGTTCCAACGCGGTCTTGCCGACGTAGACGGCTTCGACTCTCGCTTCAAACTCCTCGAGACCTATTTCGTCTCGCGCAAAGCTCTCCGTCAGAAGTTCGATAACTCGCTCACGTCGCTCGCGCAGTGCAAGTTTGCTTGGATGGGCATCTCCCTTCATGGGGCCTTACAGTATGACATGATCGCCCCACCAGCATCGGCAAACTCAACCCTTTTGCGAGCATAAGCAGGTGCAGACTTCGCCGCGGAGTGGATCGAGTTTGCTAGGGCGTGAAGAGCGTCTCACAGTGAGTCTACCTTTCGTGAATGTCTCGCTCGGCATTCCAATGGGCAAGTGCCGAACAGTCCATCACGGATTTCTCACGAGCAGGGCATTGATTCTGTGAGCGCCTGGACACGCAGGATTGTTTTCGAGCAATGCGCGAAGTACTCGCTAGTCCGCCACGGTCACCAGACGTGAGCTGCAGGCCATCGTCCTGCTGCGCGAGCGCAAGGGCATTGCCCTCGAGAAGGTCTCCACACTCACTCTCGCCCAGGTCATTCGCCGGCTAGCGGACCGAGGTGGATACGCCGGACCATGGAACGGCGCCCCCGCGGACCAACCGTCGTCGCGAGGGGTCTTCGCTACGTGCTGCCCGCGACAAGAAACCTGTGCAGAACGCAAATATTGCGACGAAACGTCAGCGCGGACGCTCCCCTCGAGCTCCGCAGCTTGTTCGCTGGCTTGCGCTTTCAACCCCATCGACCTGCGGTGATGCCGCGTCCGGACCTCCCAGCCGCGCTTTTCTCAACCGATCCGGATTCGCGCGCCTCGATTGGAACGGTTGGACCTCGTTTGACCGATGCGCGGTTGGTTGCGGCGCCCGCTTTGCTTCACTTGCCCCTCGTTTCTTCCATGCGCTGGTCTCATCTCTCGCACGCTGTGCGTAGTCGCGACGCCTACCCAACGCGCCGGATGGTCGACGCTCTCCATTCGCCGTCACCCTTTCACCCGATCCTGCGAGGGCAACGGCCGGAAATAGGGGGGCAAACGCCACGGGCGCCGCCAGCGAAGTTGACCTTCCCCGCGCACATCCCCCGAGAGATACGACCGATGCCTAGGGCAACCGTCGGTTGCCCTTATCAAAATGTCCAAGAGCCTGACGACACGAATGCGCATGGCGAGGCTCGAAAGAGCCGTCGCCCGTCGAGCGGCTCTTTCGACCCTCGCTACAGTCAATCGGCGGCGGCTCTAGGGCAACCGTCGGTTGCCCGTATCAAAATGTCCAAGAGCCTGACGACACGAATGCGCATGGCGAGGCTCGAAAGAGCCGTCGCCCGTCGAGCGGCTCTTTCGACCCTCGCTACAGTCAGTCGGCGGCTGCTCTAGGCTCCCGCGGGGCCACGCGGCACGGCGGGCGTGGAGGCTGTCCTCGCGCATGCCATGGTGGACCCGGTTCTCCGAACCGCAGTCCGTTCGACCTAAGGAGTTGGACCTGGTTTGACCCGATTGCGGTTGGTCCCCCAAGACCCACGGTTCGCTTCAGCAGCTCGCGACCTACGTTGGACCTCGATTGAACGACGGGTAGCGGCTTCTGTCCGGGAGCGCCTCATCAACCATCACTGTCAGCGAAAAGACGAGACAATGCCGAATACAATCATGCCGATGATCGGAACCGCGATCGACATGAATACGATGAGCCACACAATCGCCGGAGTGGCGTTCGCGGAGGTCGCCGGCATCGTGGGCAGGGAGCTTTTGGTTTCGAGCGCGTCACGATCGACGATAATCGCCTGCGGCAGGAGATTGGGAGACTCCGGGAGCATCCCCTCCGCCCGCCGAACGGCAGTGCCGAGCGCAACAACCTCGACGAGACCCGGCGCGATTTCCATGATGGTGAGCCTGTTGCCCACCACCCGCTCCGCGCCATAGCGCGTGGCCTCATCACGCAGTAGATTGAGGCAGTTTTCGCGGGCCTGGTAGATGATGCTCGAGACCTGGGGTAGCTCGCCACGGCTGAAGCTCTGGGCCCACGCTCCAATGCCAGCCCGCAGCCCCAACGAATAGACGCTCGTCGCCATGACGAGCGACAG
>Ga0182030_10023424_pt1 | contig 11417 bp, 11 predicted proteins | sample 812S3MmetaG_FD_121299 | JGI IMG/M metagenome (GOLD analysis project Ga0182030, IMG submission 121299) | Permafrost microbial communities from Stordalen Mire, Sweden - 812S3M metaG (Illumina Assembly) | ecosystem: Environmental > Terrestrial > Soil > Wetlands > Permafrost | place: Sweden...
GAACCGCTTGCTGGCGCGCGCGGCTCAGAATGGCGTCTCAATGTTTGTAAGTGTTTACAGAGCCGCGACCGCGAGGGAGCGGTCGTTCAGAGACGTGCCTCCCGAAACCGTTTAAGCACCCCCTGCGAAGAGCCTGCGGCGGCCTTCAACCTGGCTTCAGCTATCATGAAAAGACCATAATTGGCCGGGCTCGCAGCCCTGAAAATCCCAAATGCCGGGCCGCTTCGAACGCGAGGGTGGGCCGCTTCGCCGTCCATCCCCCAATATCCGCACCGTCTTTGACAACCACGAATGGCAAGGCCGATTTGCCCCCCATGACTTCCCTGGTCTATACTAAATACTTGAGCTAAAATGCCGAAACGCACCTTTCAACCGAATAATCGTCACCGTGCCAAAACGCATGGCTTCCTCACCCGTATGGAGACCAAGAATGGCCGTGCGGTGCTGTCCCGCCGCCGGGCCAGGGGCCGTAAGAAACTGACCGTCAGTTCCGAGAGGTAGTATTCCATCCCCGGTTTTCCCAAACGTGTACGCCTCCTGCGATCGAAAGATTTCCGACGCGTCTATGACCATGGAACCCGCTTCTCCGGGTCCCTGTTCGCGGCCTTCTGCGTACGCGAAACGGAGCCGGATGGACCTCACATCGGGTTCACCACCCCCCGCGCCCTCGGGAAAGCCGTGGTGCGCAACCGTATCAAGCGGCGCGTCCGCGAGGCCGTCCGCCTCCACCTCGATCGGTTGAACCCCCAGTGGTCCATCGTCATCAATCCCCGCCGCAAAGCGCTCGATGCGCCTACGCCGGAATTGCAGCGGGAGGTGGAGCGCCTGTTTCTCCGTTGCAATGGATCATAACGCGGTCACTCCGCGTATATAAGTTTTGTGTGTCCCCCTGGCTGCCCTCGGCGTGCCGCTTTTACCCGACTTGCTCGGACTATATGCGCGAAGCCGTCGAGCGTCACGGCGCGGCTAAAGGGGTGTGGATGGGATTGCGACGCCTGGCGCGATGTCATCCGTTTCATGCCGGTGGGTACGACCCCGTCCGGTGACGCCAGGATCGAACGGAATCTTCTGAATGGCCGAATCAACTGGGAGTAATAAAGGTTTGGGACAGCCGCCCGACCAGATGTCGACGGAAACGCGGCTCTTGCTCGCGTTCCTCCTGATGGGCGCGATCATGTTCCTCACGCCCTACTTCTTCAAGTCGCAGCCCCCTGCGCCCAATGCCAAGAAATCCACGCAAGCCGGGCAGACCGCCGAGAGCACCGTGCCTCCCACTCCCGCCGAGGCGCAGCCTCCCGCCGAGACGGTGGAGGCCGGCAACGCCCCTGTCGCTCCCGTTACCCAGGCGCCGGCGGAACCGCCTTTCGTCATCAATACCGACCTGTACAGGATCACGTTCAGCAACCAGGGCGCCACGGTGCGCAGTTGGCAATTGAAGAAGTCGCTGGCCGAAGGCAAACCACTCGAGCTGGTGAATACCGCCGCCACCGTCGAAGACCCGTTTCCTTTCTCGTTGTACCTGGCCGACCGCAAGGCTCTCGCCAAGAAGCTGAACGCCGCGCTCTTTCAGAAGGCGGTCGATCCCGACGGTTTGGGCGTCACCTACGATTATTCCGACGGCCACACCACCGTTCGCAAGACTTTCCGGTTTCAGAAGGACAGCTACCTGGGGCAGATCTCAAGCGAAGTCACGACCGATGGGCAGCCCATCAACAACTCGCTCGAGTGGCGTGGGGGCTTTGGCGATTTCACTCTGGCCAATCCCGCCGCCAAGCAGTCGACCATTTACTTCGACCCCTCCGCGCCGGCGTCTCTGTGGCACCCATTCGGAGACAACCTGAAAGAGCAGACGGTGAGCGCCGCCAAGAACGGACCGGTCACCAACAGCGGTAATTTCTCGTTTGCCGGCGTGGAGGACGGTTACTTCACCGCGGTATTCCTGCCGGAAGGCAACGCCAGCATGCAGGAGGTGACGTTCTCCGACACCACCCGCACGCCACTGATCGAAAAGCCCGTGGCTTACACCGGCGCGGCCGTTTCCATGGGCACGGTGAATCATTTCAGATTCTTCGTCGGCCCCAAGGATTACGACCTGCTCAAGCGCGTGGACCCCAAACTGGAGCAACTGGTGAATTTCGGCATGTTGTCGATCCTGGCCAAGCCGCTATTCCTGGTGGTGAACTGGTTCAACGACAATGTGGTCCACAACTTCGGGTGGGCCATCATCGTGGTCACGGTGATCATCAACTTCGCGCTGTTTCCCTTGAAGCTGGCGAATATGAAGTCCATGCGGAAGATGCAGGCGCTGAAGCCGCAGGTGGACGCCATCAACGCGAAGTACAAGAACATTAAGATGACCGACCCCAAGAAAGGGGAACAGAACCAGGAGGTGATGGACCTCTACAAGAAGTTCGGCGTGAATCCCATGGGCGGCTGCGTTCCCATGCTGCTGCAGATCCCGTTCTTCTTTGCGTTCTATAAGGTCTTCACCGTCTCGGTGGAGATGCGCGGCGCCAACTGGCTCTGGATCCACGATCTTTCGCAGCCGGAGACGTTTGCCATCAAGTTTCTGCCCATCATCATGATCGCTAGCCAGTTCATGATGCAGAGCATGACCCCGCAGGCGAATGTCGACCCTAATCAGCAAAAGATGATGAAGTTCATGCCGCTGATCTTCGGTTTCATGTTCTATAACTTCGCCAGCGGCCTGGTGTTATACTACTTGACCAGCAACCTGGTAAGCATGGGTCAGCAATGGTTCTTCAATCATACCGAGGCAGCGCAGGAAGCCGCCCGGTCCGTGGAACCGCCCAAAAAAAAGAAGGACGGCAAGAAATAACCCGTGACTGAGCGCAAGTACTCTGTAGCTACCATTGGAATCAAGATCGACGGATTCCTGCAAGCGACCCTCGATAACGCCGGCTTCAAGGTCACCTACGACATTCAGGACCAGCAGTCGTCCGGTGACGAATTCGAGACACCCGATGTGGTGGTGAAATTCTCCGGCCCGGACGTGGATCTGCTCCTTTCCAATCGCGCCGAGTTGTTGCTGGCGCTGGAGCACGTCACCATGGAGCATCTGCGGATGCCTTCCGAGCATCACTCGCGGGTTTCTTTCGACGCCAACGACTATCGTCTGTTGCGCATCGAAGAGTTGCGTTTGAGCGCGCTGACGGTGGCCGAGAATGTGAAGCGCACGGGCACGCCCTTTCGCTTCAATCCCATGAACAGCCGCGAACGGCGCGTACTCCATCTGGCTCTGCGCGGCGAAACCACGCTGCGCAGCGAAAGCTCCGGCAGCGGTCCGGGACGCCACGTGGTGGTTTACCCCGCAGGCATGGCGAGTCTGCCGGAAGTGCCGTATATTCCGCCGCCGCGCAGTCCGTCCGGTCCGCCGCATCATGACCGGGGCGGTCCTCGCCGCGACGGTCCGAGGCGCGATGGCCCACGCCGCGATCACGGTGGCCGCCCGCCGCGGCGGGGGTAGTTCACCACGGAGACACGGAGCAAAAAGGGGAGATGAAGAAGGAAGCGGCTCGTCACCCTGGGGAAGAGGAGGCGGGATCGCTGGCGGGCGGCAGTTCCTGACGTCGTGGAATCCGGGTTGACCCCGTTCTTGTGGCGCAGGCACTCTTGCCTGCCGGGTCGAGACTCATCTCGACCCTCTTCGAGAGCGGCAGTATGCGGAACCGCCGGGGAATCGGGCTGCCGCCCGCTCCGCACAAACAAATTTGGCCACGGATAAACACAGATGAACACAGATAAGAAAAACTCTTCTTTTTGGTCTTTTTATCTGTGTTCATCTGTGTTTATCCGTGGCCAATACTGTCTTTGCCCGGACTCGAAGATCTCACTCTCATTCCACGGCATCAGGAGTTCGGAGTCTCGGCGCCGCATCATTTTCCCCGGCACCCGAAATCGCGGGGCAGTTTCGTTTACCCGGAAAAGTGACGTGAGCCATTCCTTGCAAGATACCTTGGAGCCAGCTTGATCCTGCAAGATACCATCGTGGCGATCTCCACGCCCCCCGGAAGGGGCGGCCTGGGAGTGGTGCGCATCTCCGGCCGCGATGCCGCTACAATCGCCGCGCGCATTCTCCGTGGCGCGGTGCTCGAACCTTGGCGCGCCGGTGTCGCCGAACTGCTCGACGTGGACGGCCACGCGGTGGACCAGGTGGTGGTCACCTTCTTTCAAGCTCCGCGATCTTACACCGCTGAAGATCTGATCGAAATCTCCTGCCACGGATCGCCCGTAGTCCTACGCCATGCCGTGGAGCGCGCCCTCGCCGCCGGCGCGCGCCTCGCCGAACCGGGCGAATTCACGCTGCGTGCCTTCCTGCTGGGAAGGATCGACCTTCCGCAAGCCGAAGCCGTCCGCGATTTGATCGACGCCACCACGCTCTACCAGGCGCGCATCGCCGCACAGCAGGCTGGCGGATCGGTGTCGCGGCGCATCGCCCCGCTGAAGGAGCAGTTGCTGGAACTGATCGCGCTTCTGGAAGCCGGGATCGACTTCGCCGACGACGATGTCAGCGTGGCCGGGCCCGCCGAAATCCTGCGCCGCCTGGCGCCCGTCCGCGCCGGCATCCGCCAGCTTGCCGCCAGCTTCCAGTACGGCGCGATGGTGCGCGAAGGCCTGACGCTGGCTCTGGTCGGCCGTCCCAACGTAGGCAAGAGCAGCCTCTTCAATCGCCTCCTGGAGCAGGACCGCGCCATCGTCACCGACATCCCCGGCACCACGCGCGACCTGGTATCGGAGACCGCCGCCATCGCCGGAATCCCCGTCAAGCTCTACGACACCGCCGGCATACGCGAATCGGCCGGGCTGGTCGAGAGCCTGGGGATTGAACGCAGCTATCGGGCCATGGCTGATTCCGACCTGACCCTGGTGGTGGTAGATCTCTCGCAGCCCCTCGACCAGCAGGACCGCGCGCTCATTGTCCGGGCCGAACGGCAGGGCCGCCACCTGCTGGTCGGCAACAAGGCCGACTTGGCGCACCAGCCGCCGCCGGAGTCCGCCATCCCGGTCTCCGCGTTGACTGGCGAGGGCATTCCGCGCCTGCGCGAGCTGATTCTGGAAGCGATTGCGCCCAAGGGCGTCTTCGAACAGGAGACTGGCTTCATCACCAGCTTGCGGCACGAGCAGTTGCTGAGGGAATCGGCGACCTACCTGGAGAAAGCGGCCGCCGCGGTGGAATCGGCCATCCCGCATGAGATGTTGCTGCTGGATCTGTACGCGGCGCTACGGCCCATCGACGCCATCACCGGCGCTACCACCGCCGACGACATTTTGAATCGCATCTTCTCGACGTTTTGCATCGGGAAGTGAGGCGCGCCGAGGTGGGGCAGGCGGTGCTCGCCTGCCCTGGATCCGATTCGAGCAGCGGGCCTGATTCAGCGCGGGCGGGCAGGCGGCACCGCTGCCCCACCTGCGAAGCTCTCGCCATCGAAAGGAATGACTCAGCCCATTTTCGCCGCCAGGCAGAAATCGCGGGGCGACATCTCGCCTGCCTGTTTGGGCGGCCGCATCGCCGCACGAGCGTCCACGCGTCCACCCGCACACTTGCCGGGCGGTACCGTCTGTGCTCCCGCCAAACCTGCCTTCACTTGCCGCGATGGTGGAAGAATTCCTCCTGCACGTCCGGCCAGAATTCCGACATCAGGTTGCCAACGGCGCCGCCCATCAGACTGGTCCAGACCCGCCCGGCCATTACGGAGCCGCGCACGCTGGCGGCCGGATAGTAAATGTTCGACGCCGCGATTCCCAGCACCATTCCGCCAATTCCCGAGGCGTTAAATGCCTCGCGGCCGGAATCCTGTGGCGCGACCACCAGACGGCTGATGGAATAGAACACCCGTGGGAGAAATTTGGATTGCGGACCCCTACGGAAGTATCGCGGATCCTGGTGGAGTAAGTTCGCCAAGACTCCCGCGCTGAAGTAGTTCTGCGTGCCGAAGTCGAGCTGCGCCGCGCCCACGCGCCTCCCATAATTGGCCCAGCCTTCACCATATTTGGGAGTCTCATTCCCGGCTTGCGATTCGGCAGCCGTCAGAAACGCGGTGGCAATGTTGAAGGGATCCACCGTCTCTTTTTCCGCCAGCAGCCACTTCTCCCTGGCGGTGAGGGGCGGCACCGCGTGGGTAGTATCGCGTACAGTCTGGTAATCCGGCATCACTCCCAGGATGCGCTCCTCATTCAGGGGAGACGATCCGGGGAGTATCGGATTGAGAACGACGACCGTTCCGGACTCCGGTATGATGCCCCCGAGTCCGCACGTCGCAGATGCCGAATCGCTAGCGTATTCCATCAGTTGGGAGCGTGCGGGAAATACCGCGACTAACGCCAGCGCGGGCAGCAGGAAAGATCCCGATACCCAACGGCCGACGTGCAGACAAGTGTTCACGCACCTGATACGACGCGGGCCTCTCCCAGCCGGTTACCGGGCCCGGCATGGCCCTAGAGAGGCATTATCTTGATTGGATTGCGGAACATTTGTCCCTAATCCCGCGTATGGTGGACTGAAGGAGAGCCCATGTTAGCCAGAGGTTGGCCCCTCATCCTGGGGGTTTTGTGCCTGACCGGTTGTGTGGTGGAGGTCCACAGCGGACCGACCCGCCACGAATTCCGCGAGTTCGAGCGGAAGGGAATCGAGCGTCTGCGGCTGGATCTCCGCATGGGCGCCGGCGAGGTGAAAGTGCGCGGCGGGGCGGCGCAATTGGCGCGCGCCGACTTCACCTATAACGTGGAACAATGGAAGCCCGAAGTCACCTACCACGCACTGGGCGGCTCGGCCGATCTCAACATCGACCAGCCCTCGACCCACCACACCCACATCGGCGAGACCAGTTACACCTGGGATATCCAGACAGCCAACGACATTCCCCTGGAACTGGTGGCGAACCTGGGCGCCGGCGAAGCGCGCCTGGATCTCGGAAGCCTGACGCTGCGCCGCGTGGAGGTGGACATGGGCGTGGGAGAACTGCGCATGGACCTGCGCGGCACGCCCAAGCACGACTATGACGTGCACATCCACGGCGGCGTGGGGGAAGCCACGGTTCACCTGCCCCGCGATATCGGCATCTATGCGACCGGCAGCGGCGGCATCGGCGAAATCCACACCGAAGGACTGCGCAAACAGGGCGACCACTGGGTGAACGACGCTTATGACAATGCCAAGGTCCGCATCCACGTGGACGTTCAGGGCGGCATCGGCCAGATCAACCTGATTGCCGACTGACGGCGGACTCTTCCAGCAGTTTGACCAGGGCAACCAGGGTGTCGCTGACCGGCGTGGCGATTCCCAAAGCGGCGCCGCGCCTTGCCACATAGCCGTTGAGCGAATCGATTTCGGTGGGCCTGCCGCGGGCAATATCCTGAGCGGTGGATGACGTGGCGCCGCTCATCTTTTCACCCAATTGGTACGCCGCCTGGATCATGGCGGATTCGGACAACGACACACCCTCGGCGCGCGCCACCGCCACGGTCTCCGCGATGGCGCGCTCCATCGTGGTACGCACGGGCGCAAGCTGGATCATGCGGCCGTAGCGCGCGCGGGTCAGCGCCGAGACCGCGTTGTAGGCGCAATTCATGGCCATCTTGGTCCACAGCTCGGTCTCGATCGACGGCGAGATTTTGCAGGGGATTTCGGCGCTTTCGAACAGGCTGGCGAGCGGCTCCAGATCGGGCTGCCGGGGCCACGCCGCGCGGTGGCCGACGATCAGGTCGCCGCGTCCGGTGTGGGTGACGCGGCCCGGCGCGGTGATCTCGGCGGCCACATATACCGCTACCGGAATGGCGTGGACACCGATCGCGGAATAGATCCGGTCGACGTTATCGACGCCATTTTGGAAGCTGAGGATGGCGGCGTCCGGCGCAAGGAACGGCTGGAGTTCGCGGGCGGCGCTTTCGGTACTCACGGTCTTCACGCAGAAAAGAATCACGCCGGCATCGCGCAGGCCCTCTTCCAGGCTGGTAGTGGCCGCGATGGGGATGCGCTCGTGGAAGCGCAGGCCGTCGAGCAGCAGCCCCTCGCGCGCGATCGCCTCCATATGAGGCGCGCGGCCGATCAACGTGACGCGCACGCCGGCCCGCGCCAGCATTCCCCCGAAATAACATCCGACGGCGCCCGCGCCCACGACGGCGACGGTCGGCCCGCTACTCATCGCCAGTCTCCTGCTCGCCAATCCACTCCATAAGCTTCTGCTGCAACTCGTCTTTGCTGGGCAGGTAGAGCTGATACTCGCGTGCGTGGATGTTGGCGTCCTTGGGCAAGGTGATTTCCACCAGCGCCTTATTCTTCTGCCGGCAAAGCAGGATGCCGACGGTGGGATGTTCCTCGGCGGTCTTCACGAAGCGATCGAAGTAGTTCACGTACATTTGCATCTGCCCGAGATCCTGGTGGGCGATCTTGCCGATTTTCAGGTCGAGCAGGACATAGCAGCGCAGCAGGCGGTTGTAGAAGACCAGGTCCACGAAGAAGTGGTCCTCGTCGAAGGTAAATCGCTTCTGGCGCGACTCGAAGAGGAAGCCCCTGCCCATTTCCAGCAGGAAACGCTCGATCTGGCTGATGATGGCGGATTCCAGGTCGGATTCCGAATAGCGGCTGCGCTCGTCGAGGCCGAGGAATTCCAGGACCAGCGGTTCCTCGAACAGATCGGACGCTTTCGCGACGATCTGGCCCTCCTGAGCGAGCCTGCGAATGCCCTCTTTGTCGCGGCTCAGGGCGAGCCGCTCGTATAGGCCCGAGTTGAACTGCCGTTTGAGCTCGCGGACGGTCCAGTTCTGGTTGGTGGCTTCTATCTCATAGAAACTGCGCTCGTCCGCGTTCTTGGCGCCGAGGAGGAAGACATAGTGCGACCAGCTCAAGGCGAAGGGACGGGGCGACGGGACCAATTGGCCAGACAGTGACTGGCCAATTGCCAATTGGTCAGTCAACGACTGACCAATCTGTGGACCGTTGAATTGGTCAGACACTGTCTGACCAATTCGGTTCTGGTTCTGTAAATAGAAGAGCCGCATCAACTTAAGGTTGGTGCGGGAGAACCCTTTACCGAATTCAGCCGTCAGCCGGTGCGCCAGCGCCTTGATGATTTCCTCCCCATAGGCGGCCCGGCCCTTGCCGCGTAATTCCTCCTGAACGATCCGCTTGCCGATTTCGAAATTGGTATGGACCTGGACCAGATCCACGCCACGCGCCACGGTGGCGCGCGCGCCGGCAATCAATTCGCGGATTCCGGTAAGAAACTCGGGCGCGACTCTCACTTTGTCCTGTTCCCCGGAAGCAGAAACGTCAAGCTGCAATTCGGAGTGGTGTATTGCGAGCGAGACAAGATCCCGCGCCGCGCGATTTTTTCGGGCCCCTGATCCGGGAATGGCATTGCGTAATAGACCTTGCGCAGCGCCCCAGCCTGCAGATCCTCCACTCCAGCGGTGGAAAACAGAATGAAGAATTCAGCGGCGCCGTGCCGATACTTCAGTTCCGGCACGCCTGCCGTGCGTACCTGCGAGAGTTCCTCTTCCGGCATGATCCTGTACCGCTCCTTCCGATTGGATGCGAACGCGCGTGGATTGTTCCATCTCCTCCGTGCCATCGTCCGAAAACGTGACGCTGGAAAAGGTTCGTTCGACCACGGCGCCCTGGTCGCCGGTACTCTTGGGCGACTGTGCCGGCACATCTTGCGGATCCGCTCCATGGGACGCGGGGCCGGAGGCGAGCGCTACGAGAATCGGTAATTCTCATATCTCAAGATTCCAACTGAATGCGCGCCTTCTTACCGGCAGCGATTATTGCGAATTGTATTCGCGCCGGCCCCGACACCGGGCGCGAACCCGATACAACGCGACTTCATCCCGAAGCCCGAAATCTCGTTATCTTCCACCACGTTATCGCGCGCCGGCTCGCGCCACAGAAATCCGCGCCCCAGATAGATCCCGGACTGCAACGCGTCGGGCTCATCCTTCGGGTAGTAACATCCCGACTTCGCCGCTTCCTCATTACAATGCGCCAGATTCACATTCAACAGCCGATTGTGCGCGATGGTGTGGCCCGTACCGAAAGCATAGATCCCGGTGTATTTCACCCCATCCAGCACATTGCCGACCACCCGTATGCGGTTCGACCGCGTATGGGGATTGCTGTCGTTGAACAGAATGCCGACGTTTCCGAACGGATACAGGCTGCCGTCGGGCCGGTTCACGCAGGAATTCTCCACCACGTCGCCATCGTGGAATCCGTCCAGGTCGATGCACTTGCCGTCCACCTCGGTGAAGCGGTTGCGCGCGTAGCTGCTGTGGTCCACATCGCCGGCGGTATCGATGGCCACGGGGTACGCCTGGCTTTCGAGATCCACCAGTTCCGCGGGATATCCGATGCGCGTGCCCCGATTGTCTTCCACCCGGACGTTGGTGGCGTGGCCCACCTGGATGGCGTCGCGCGCCAGATCCTGGAAGCGGTTGAACGCGATCCAACCATCCCGGTTGCGCGGCGAGGTGAACAGCGAGTGAGTCCAGACGCCATTGCCGCGAATGTTGCGGAACTCCGAGCGGGTCACGCTGAAATCGCGCGTGCCTTCTTCCAGCAGGATGCCGCCGGTGGTATTATTGCGGCCGCGGGTATCGTGCGAGCCGCTATCGGCCACCTCCACATTCTCGATGCCGACATCGCGCGAGCGGCTCACCAGCACCGCGAATCCGGCGATGTTGCGGAATCGCAGATTCTCGATGCGCAGCTTGCGGACTCCCACGGCCAGTACGCCGTTGCCGCGCGTGAATTGCGAGAAGGGCTTGTCGGTTGGCGGCAGGCCGGTGCGCTGTTCCAATTCCTCGCGGTTTCCATCGAGAGTGAAGCCGCGCAGGGTGACCTTCTCTCCGTATACCACCACCAGCGCGCGGCCGTCGAAATCGGCGGCGGCGCGCAGTACCGTGCCGGCCGCCGCTGCGCGCAGTTCCGTGCTGCCCGGCACCAGCAGCTCGCGATGCAGCTCCACAATGCCGGCCGGCAGTTCCACCGCGCGCGGACCGGGCGCGGGAAAGCTGAACAACACCGCGAGCACCGCCAGTGCCGCGACCGCGCCGAGCCAGCGAACTGCCGATGCCGGCCCAATATTTCTGTCCGAGGTGCTGGGCCGGAGACTCATCTCGGCACTCCGGGATGCTCGATGCCGCTCCCACGGGAGGGTCGAGATGAGTCTCCGAACTCCTGATGTCGCCCGCAATTTCGGTTGGCCCGGGGAAATAAGGTGAGCCACTTCGGGCCGCCACTCGCTGGCGAGCGTTTCGAAGGTGGGGCAGACTCCAGAGGAACTTGCAAAATTCGAAGAAACCGCTTGCTTGCGCGCGCGGCTCGGAAAAGCCACGTTGAAAGGCAAGCACTTACCGAGCCGCGACCGTGAGGGAGCGGGTTCAATACCGAATTTTGC
>Ga0182030_10023425_pt1 | contig 11417 bp, 7 predicted proteins | sample 812S3MmetaG_FD_121299 | JGI IMG/M metagenome (GOLD analysis project Ga0182030, IMG submission 121299) | Permafrost microbial communities from Stordalen Mire, Sweden - 812S3M metaG (Illumina Assembly) | ecosystem: Environmental > Terrestrial > Soil > Wetlands > Permafrost | place: Sweden...
AAAGGTAAGCCACTGGTTTGACCCGTGCGACTCGAAGAGGTTTGACCGTTGCCCGGTTCCCCGCAAGGGGAACACCGTGAGTAGCCGTAGGTGAAACCTACGGTCACGCTCAAAGGAAACCCCTTCGGGGTTCCGATGGCGGCCGGCATGGAAGCAAATTGAACGTTTCGGGGGACCGCCTTCGAGGCGGCCCTACTCATCAAGCCACCCGCTTTGCGGGGGGTGTCTGACTACGAGGTGTGAGGTGTCAGCTCTTCGCTGTCGGCTTCCTACCGCACAGGCGTGGCAGCAAGGCGCTTGGGCCCGGCTTCCAGCACGTGTTCGGGGCACTCGCGCATCATGAGTTTGAAGTTCTCGATAAAGCGCGCGGCCAGCGCGTCGTACTTCCGGTTGTACTCCTCGCGGCTCGGCCAGGTGTTGGCGGGGTCCAGGATTTCCGTGGGCACGCCCTCGCACGTCTTGGGAACATCGAACCCGAAAACGGGATCCTGGTGAAACTCAACTTTGTGGAGCTTCCCGCTCAGTGCGGCGTTCAGCAGCGCTCGGGTATGCTGGATGCTGATGCGTTTGCCCACGCCGAACGGGCCGCCGGTCCACCCGGTATTCACCAGCCAAACGGCGGCCTGATGCTTGACGATCTTCTTCTTCAAAAGTTCGGCGTAAGCATAGGGGTGATGCACCATGAAGGGACCGCCGAAGCAGGTGCTGAAGGTGATTTGCGGCTCCGTGCCCAAGCCGATTTCCGTGCCCGCGATCTTGCTCGTATAGCCGGAGATGAAGTGGTAGATGGCCTGGTCGGGAGTCAGGCGCGCGATGGGCGGCATCACACCGGAGGCGTCGCAAGTGAGGAAAATGACGTTCTGCGGATGACCGGCGCGCTTCTCGGGCAGATGGTTGTAAATGTATTCGAGCGGATAGGCGGCGCGCGTGTTCTCCGTAACCTTGTCGTCGTTCAAATCCACGTGGCGCGAAACGGGATCGAACGGCACGTTTTCCAGTATCGTGCCAAAGCGGCGGGTGACGGCGTGGATTTGCGGCTCGGCATCCTCCGACAGCCGGATGACCTTGGCGTAGCAACCGTCCTCGAAATTGAAAACCCCGTTGTCACTCCAGCCGTGCTCGTCGTCGCCAATCAGGTGGCGGTTGGGGTCGGCGGAAAGCGTGGTCTTACCGGTACCGGAAAGGCCAAAGAAGACGGCCACGTTGCCGTCATTGCCGACGTTGGCCGAGCAGTGCATGGGCAGCACGCCCTCGAGCGGCAGCAGGAAGTTGAGCACGGTGAAGATGGTCTTCTTGATTTCGCCGGCGTAATTCGAGCCGCCGATAATGGCCAGACGCTCGCGGAAATTGAGGATGATAAACGTGTCGGTGCGCGTGCCGTCCACCATGGGTGAAGCCAGGAAGCCCGGCACGGCGAGTACGGTGAACTCCGGCACGTGCTTCTTCAGCTTGTCCTGATTGCGGATCTTCAGGAACATGGTGCGCGCGAAGAGGCTGTGCCAGGCCTTCTGGGTAATGATGCGAATGGGCAAAGCATACTCGGGATCAGCCCCGGCAATGCAGTCCTGCACAAAGACGTCGCGGCCCTGCAGGTACCCTTGCAGGCGCGTCAGCAGCGAGCCGAAGTTTTCGCCGGTAAAAGGACGATTGTAGGTGCCCCACCAGACGCGATCTTCCGTGGATTGCTCGCGGACCACAAACTTGTCGGCCGCCGCGCGCGCCGTGTGCTTTCCGGTGTTCACCAGCACCGGTCCCATGTGGGCCAGGCTGCCTTCGGAGCGAAACACAATCTCCTCATAGAGCGCAGCGGTGCTGAGGTTCCAGTAGGCGCGCCGCAGATTCACCAAACCGTGATTCTGCAACCCGTAGTCACTCGCCAGAAGTCCGGCTTCTTTGGAAGCCGGCGAAACGATGTCCAGGTAAATGTTCATAATCAGTCCCTCATTAGGGGCTGGGTGTTGGGGGCTGGGGGCTGGGGAAAACCCAGGACCCAGAACCTAGTACCTAGCACCTGCTTTTACATCCAATCTCGCACCAGTTTCCGGTCGCCGAGGTAAAGCTCGTTGGCCGAGTCGGGATCAAGCGCCCATTGAATGCGCTCAAGACCTTCCGTGATGTCCTTCATGGTGCCGCAATAGCTGAGGCGCAAATGGCCCTCGAAGCCGAATTCTTTGCCCGGTACCGCCACCACCCGCACCTTCTGAAGCAGGAAATTCGCCAGCTTCTGCGAATCCTTCATGCAGGCGCTGAAATCCGGGAAGCAGTAGAACGTGCCCTCGGGCTTCACCACTTTTACGCCGGGGATGGCCTCCAGGCGATCGAGCATGACGTTGCGATTGTTCTCAAGCGTCATGCGCAAGGCCTCCACCGAAGATTGCACGCCGTTCAGCGCTCCCACTGCCGCCCATTGCGAGGGGGCTGCGGGGCCCGAGGTTTGCTGCGATTGGATGTTCCCCATCACTTCCGCCAACTCGCGGTTGGCAACGGCCCAGCCGATGCGGAACCCCGTCATGGCATAAGTCTTCGACACACCATTAATCACCACCAGCTTGGACTCCTCCAGCGGGGTGTTGGCAAAGTCGTAGCAGATGGGGGCGCTCTTGCCATTAAACACCAGGCGGTTGTAAATATCGTCCATGATGAGGTAGAGGCTCTTCTTCTCGCAAAATTCCACCATTTCCGCCACGAATTCGCGCGAGTACATGACCCCGGAGGGATTGTTGGGGCTGTTCAAAATGATCGCCTTGGTGTAGGAACCCACCGCGCCGGCAATCTCGCGGACGGTGGGGTAAAACGTGCCGTCCTCGGCCGTCACCGCCACCGGCACGCCCCCGGCAAGCTTCACCATCTCCGGGTAGCTCACCCAGTAGGGTGCGGGAAATATCACTTCCTCCTTCGGGTCCAGAATCGCGAGTAGCAAAACCATGAGGGCCTGCTTGGCCCCACCGGAAACCAAAACGTTGTCCGCCGAGACGAGCTTGTGGTAATGCTCCTCGGTGTAACGAATCACCGCCTTCTTCAAAGCGGGAATGCCGTCGGGCGGCGTGTAACGGACTTCGCCGGTGTTCAGCAGTGAGGTGCAATTGATGATGGCATCGATCGGAGCCTTGCTTTTCGGCTCTCCCCCGCCCAGGTGGATCACCGGCTCGCCCTTTTCCCTGAGCAATGCGGCGGTTTCGTTCAACTTCAGAGTGGGCGACTCACTGATGGATCTGGCTAGTTGGCTTAGGCTCATAGTAATTCATTCCTTCTCTTAAGGTGTTCCTGGCGGATTCCCATAAGTGCACAGGCCCTTAAGGTCGCCAGCCCCGCTTTTTCATAGGAAGCGTGACCCTGCCGCAAGAAGAAAAGCTCGCCTTCGAGCGGAATTGTTTTTGTGGGGAAGGTGTACGAAAAATGCCCCGCGAACCTTCCAGCCAGCGGCCGATGTGGGCGCTTGGCTTGAAGGGCGCAGTAAGACTTAACGAGCGGCTTTGGGGCAACTGAGTCATTTTGATCCGGCTCACAGATTGTTTTGCAATTGTGTTGCCGAAAATTTTACCGATCTGCTCCACGCCTTGGGGTCGCCGTGACGGCGTGAGGACCCATGCGGCCGGGGCAAAGCAAAATCGCCGCGGCATCGGCAAAGCGCCGATCGTCCCCTTGACGCTCGCCATTTTCGCTTTAACCTTGCCTTGCGGTTTACCGAACCAAAGGGGTGCCGGACGGACTGTTACACTTTAGCACCATTTTGAAGCCGGGAGGTAAAGCGAACTCTCCTTTGAGTGACAAAGTGCAAAAGTGAGCGACACCATTGGCGGGCGGACGGAAAGACCTTCACCCGCGTCGTCGAACTTGAAGTGATTTTAGGGCCTTTAGGCCGGCATTTCTCACGACACCACGACACTCTTAGCCCGGATTTCTCGCCACGCCTATGGAAGGGCGGGGCTTTACAGGCTGCGGGAAAACCCTATGGCGCTTGGCGCTAGCACTGTCAGCACCACCCCGGCGCTCGGCACGCCACCCCTCCTCATCTGAGGAGGGGAGCGTTTTCAATAACTCCCCTCCTGATTCAGGAGGGGTGGCGCCTTGGGCGCCGGGGTGGTTGTACGCCGAGGACAGTTTTTCCGCAGCCCGTTTAGCCCCGCCCTTCCTGACGCATCCGGAGAAATCCGTTCGAAGGGAGCAAACGGCAAAGACTTCATAATTCACGATCTTGGCCAGACGGCTTTCTCCTTTCCTTTCAATACATTCTCAGGCTTTCAGGGGTAAGTGGCTTATTTTTCTTAAAGTTCTCAGGGTTGGAGTGAATTTGAGGCAAGTCAGTTTTATAACCCTTTTACTTTCAGCATGTTCTCAGGTAATACCTTCATCTTACCATCCTTTTTTCTGTCTTATCCGTAGCCTACTATTTGATTTTGTAACTTCCCTATTTTCAATGCTTTGATCTTTTGAGTCCGCCACACAATTTGTCCTTTCCCTCGCTAAGTTGCCGTTTTTTCATAGACTTCTCAGGCTTACGGGGCGTTTCCCGGACTTCGTTCCCGCTGACCGGCGTCTAGTCCCTACGAGCAGACTCGACTAGCGCGGACTTCTCACCACGTTCGGACGATGCTGGAAGGGCCGGGCTTCAGCACCGCCGCAGAACTCAGGAGGGGTTTAGGGGCTTCAGCCCCTGAAGCGAGCTTGCTTCAGGGCCTAAAGGCCAATTCAACCTTCCACTTTGCGACGGCGGGGCTAAAGCCCCGCCCTTCCGAGGGCCATGATTAATATCGCTTTCTAATGCAACTAGTGTGGTGTCCCGGATAAGATTTGACAATGGCATGTTGCAAGGACCCCCTCACCCCCGGGCCCCTCGGTCGCCACGGCCACCGAGGGGAGGATGGATTTTATTGCCCTCTCCCCTTTGGGGGAGAGGGTGGCGCGCATCCGGCGTAATCGCCAGCCGGGGCGGGCCGGGTGAGGGGGTCTCGCCTATTGTCAATTCTTACGTGGGACACCACACTAGGCACTAGTATAACACGATCTCTAGCCCTGTCCATCAAGCATGAGCCTACTTACTAGCCAATGACCGGGACAAGCCGTCGTCACCAGTCATCTGGACAAATAATCCAGACCTGCCTCGAAGTGCAGGGGTTCTAAATCGCATTTCTCACCCGTGGAAGGCCCCGCCTTTCCAGTAGCCCAATCCATGTCTGGTGAGGAATGCCAGGGTTCCGTCAAAGTCGCGGGCGCCAGATACCTCCATGGCCATGGATGCATCACCCGCGAAGAATCCCCTCACCCCACGCCTTGCGGTCCCACCTCTCCCCCAGGGAGAGGGAGAGAAAATAAAATCACAGCTCTCTCCCAGGGGAGAGAGTGCCCGACGGCGGAGGGCAGGTGAGGGGCCCCCCTCAACCCCATTAGAGTTTGAGGGTGTGCTGTGAGAGATGCGGGCTAGCTGGCGCCGAGGTGACATTTTGTGCATACTTCCGAGATTGGCACCATAAGTGCTTTGATACCTTGGCAGTACCAGCGAATCGGGGAGACAACGGATGGCGTACGATGCGACGCAGATGCAGGACTGGCAGATTTCTGAGGCGGCAGAACAGCGCATGCCGAGTCCTCGCGAATGGCAGGAAAGATTGGGATTACAACAAGATGAAGTTATCCCCATGGGCAGGCTGGCCAAGCTCGATTTCCTCAAAATCATTGACCGATTAAGCGGTCGCCCCGACGGGAAATATATAGAAGTCACAGCCATTACCCCCACCCCCTTAGGTGAGGGAAAAAGCACAACGTCCCTGGGTCTAATGGAGGGTTTGGGCAAGCGCGGAAAAAATGCGGGTGGCTGCCTGCGTCAGCCTTCCGGCGGGCCCACCATGAATGTAAAGGGAACGGCGGCGGGCGGCGGTAACGCGCTGCTGATCCCCATGACGGAATTCTCCCTTGGCCTCACGGGCGACATCAACGATATCGCCAATGCTCATAACCTGGCCATGGTGGCGCTCACGGCGCGCATGCAGCACGAACGAAATTATGGCGACGAACAACTTGCCAAGCTCAGCAAGATGCGCCGCCTGGACGTTGACCCCACGCGCGTGGAAATGGGCTGGGTCATGGACTTTTGCGCCCAGGAGCTGCGCAACATCATCATGGGCATCGGCGGCAAGCAGGACGGCTTCATGATGCAGTCCAAATTCGCCATCACGGTCAGCTCAGAGCTAATGGCGATTTTGGCCATCGTCACGGACTTGGCCGACCTCCGCAAGCGCTTGGGCGAGATTACAGTCGCCTACGACAAGCAGGGCAAAGCCATTACCACCGGAGACCTGGAAGTTGGCGGAGCCATGGCCGCCTGGATGCGCAACACCATCAACCCCACCCTGTGCAGCACGGCGGAATACCAGCCCTGCATGGTGCATGCCGGACCTTTCGCCAACATCGCCGTGGGGCAGTCCTCAATCATCGGTGACCGCCTGGGTCTGAAGATGTTCGATTACCACGTCACCGAAAGCGGCTTTGCGGCAGACATCGGCTTTGAGAAATTCTGGAACGTCAAGTGCCGGTGCAGCGGGCTGAAGCCCAACGTCTCGGTGCTGACCACCACCATCCGCGCGCTCAAAATGCACGGGGGCGGCCCGCGGGTCGCGCCCGGCTTGCCGCTGGCGGAAGAGTACACAAAAGAGAACTTGCGGCTCCTGGAGCAAGGGCTTCCCAACCTGCTGCACCACCTCGGCATCATTCGCCGGTCGGGAATCAATCCGGTGGTCTGCCTCAACTGTTTTCATACCGACACGAAGGAAGAAATTGCCCTGGTGCGGCGGGCGGTGGAAGCCGAGGGAGCGCGGTGCGCATCGTCCCAGCACTGGGCCCAAGGCGGCGATGGCGCCTTGGAACTAGCCGACGCGGTGCTCGATGCCTGCCGGGAAGAGGTCCGCTTCCAGTACTTGTACCCCGTCGAAATGAAATTGCGGGACCGCGTGGAGTTGATCGCCAAAGAGGTGTACGGCGCGGATGGCGTGGCTTGGCTTCCCGAGGCGGAAGCCAAGTCCAAGCAACTGGAGGCGGACCCCAAATACGCCGACTACGCCACCATGATGGTGAAAACGCATTTGAGCTTAAGCCACGATCCGGCGCTCAAGGGAGTTCCGGAAGGCTGGGTGCTGCCCATTCGCGATGTGCTGGTGTATTCGGGAGCGAAGTTCCTCTGCCCCTGCGCGGGCACCATCAGCCTGATGCCCGGAACGTCTTCCAATCCCGGTTTCCGCCGTATCGATGTGGATGTGAAAACCGGAAAAGTATCAGGTCTGTTTTGAGGTAGTGCCAAGGTGCAGAAATCAGCGACACCATTTGTAGTCGGCCGGAAGGACAGGGCTTTAGCCCCGTCGTAGAACTCGGGTTGGTTGTGGGGGCTTTAGCCCCTGAAGCGATGCGGCTTCAGGGCCTGAAGGCCCGTCCAACCCTTTGCATAGGGGCGGCGGGGTTAAACCCCCGCCCTTCCGGGAGCCATAAATAGTCGGTTTTATTAATGCGGTTCGGCACTGGGAGCACACGATGCAAGCTTACGTCTTTCAGGGAATCACGGAGATAACTCGCCAGCGGATACTGGAAAGCGCTCGCGAGGAATCGTACGCGCAGAGAGATTTCATATTTCGGCAAGGTGAACCCGCCCGCCATTTTTTTGTTCTGCGGGAGGGGCGCGTAAGGCTGAGTCTGGGCCAGGGGCAACTCCTGGCTTATGTGGCCAGCGACCCCGGCGATCTCGTCGGTTGGTCGGGCCTGGTGGAGAACGAAACATACACGGCCTCGGCGGAATGCCTGGTTCCCGTCAAGGCGCTGAGGATTGAGACCCAGCGGTTGGACGAGATCCTGCTGGAAGATCCCGCGAGCGGAATGGCTTTCTTCAAAAGCCTCGCCGCCATCATCGGGCGCCGCCTGGTGAAAAGTTACCAGGCAACGCTCTCCGTACACGGAGAGCGGGAGCCCATGCCGGGGGGGTAAGGGCTGTCCGAGGTCCAGAGTCCGAAGTCCGGAGTCGAAAACCCGGACCCCGGACTTCCCGTTTGTCACTTGTAAGGAGAGTTATATGGTCGCGAACACTGAGAATGAACCGGGGAACCACTTGCGGGTCGCGCTGGAGCAGAAGCGGTTCTTTTGCACCGCGGAACTGGTGCTGGGCCGGGACCACAACGTCAACGAGGCCGAGACCTTCGTCAAGGAAGCCGCCGCCGAACCCAATGGCATCAAGGTGATCAGCGTGACGGACCTGCCGGGCGGCAATCCCGCCCTGCCGCCGGAGGCCTTCGTCGCGGCCATCAAGGAAAAAGGCCTGACGCCGATTGCCCATCTCACCGGCAAGGACGGAAACCGTTCCTCCCTGGAAAGCCGCCTGCATGCCCTGGCGCGGATGGGCGTGGCCAACATCCTGGCTTTGACGGGCGACGCCCAGAAAGAAGGCTTCGCGGGCCGGGCGAAACCCGTGTACGACCTGGACTCGGTACTGATCGTCTGGATGCTGCAAGCCATGCGCAAGGGAATTGAATACAACCTGGGGCCGCGCACTGTGCACAGCACGCCTTTTGATTTCTTCGCCGGCGCCGTGGTGAACCCTTACAAGATTCACGAGGCCGACCAGATGATGCAGTTCTACAAACTGCAACTGAAGATCGCCGCGGGGGCGCAGTTCGTGATCACGCAATTGGGCTACAACCTGCGCAAGCTCTATGAACTGAAACAATACATGGACCGCGAAGGTGTGGGGCACATTCCGGTGCTCGCCAACGTCTATGTGCCCACGGCGAAGATCGCGCAGATGATGCAAGCCGGGGAAGTGGCGGGCTGCGTGATTCCCGGCGACCTCATCCAGCGGCTGGAAAAAGAAAAGAAGCCGGAACGCCTGGAGCGTGCGGCGCTGATGGTGGCGGCGGTGAAGGATCTGGGTTTTGCCGGAGCGCACATCGGCGGCTTCAACCTTTCGCATCGGGATTTCATGACCATCGGCGAGCGCGCCGCGGCGATCGGCAGCGGCTGGCGCAGCCACATGGACGAGTTAGTTCTGCCCGTGGCCAAGGAATTCTACCTGCTGCCGCCGGGCAAAGAGGGTTTGAGCGACGGCGACGGCAAATATCAACTCAATAGCTCGAAGCCGCACGCTACGGTTTCGCAGTGGCTATCCCAGCAGGTGCACCGGCACTTCATTGCCGACGGTTCCTGGGGCGCGCGCTTTTTCGGCGCCCACTTGAAGACCAATGGCAAACCCAATTCCTGGCGTCATGGGCTGTGGTACCGGCTGTTGGGCCCGTCCAGCCTCTATCGCCAGGCCACGCTGGGATGCAAGAATTGCGGAGACTGCCTGCAAGACCATTTGGATTACGCCGGCTGCTCCATGCGCTGGTGCTACAAGGAATTGCGCAACGGCCCCTGCGGCGGTTCGCGAATCGACGGCACCTGCGAAGCTCGCCCGGAGCAACCCTGCATCTGGAACGTGATTTACCGGGGCGCGCTGGCCATGGGAGACGATCCCAAAAAATTCGCCCACAAGCTGATTCCACCGCGTGACTGGTGCCTGGACGGCACCAATGCCCTGGCCAACCGATTCGTAGGGCTGGATAACCTCGGCAAGCGGCTTGAGCTGGCGGCGAGCGGCGATCAGAAGTCGGAAGGCAGAAAGCAGTAGGCAGAAAGCAGAAGGCAGAAAGCGGTAAGCGGAAGGCAGAATGCGGTGAGCGGAAGGCAGATGGCAGAATGCGGTAATCAGAAGGCAGAAATTGGTAAGGGGAAGGCAGGATGCAGGCCCCGAAGGGGCCATCCATGAATAGCCGCAGGTTTCAACCTGCGGATCGCATAGCGACCCGATAGCATCAACCCCGGAGGGGTTGACCAATCAAAATTGGCCCATGTCAACGTATACGCAGATCTGCTATCACATCGTCTTCTCCACGAAGGAGCGTCAGCCAGTGTTACGGGCGGACCGTCGCCAAGACCTTTTCCGCTACATTTGGGGTATCGTCAAAAATCGCGAAAGCCACCTCTATCGGATCAATGGCGCAGACGATCACGTTCACGTGCTCACGAGCCTCCATCCGACAATCAATCTCGCAGATCTGGTCAAGGACATCAAGACAGCATCCTCTCTGTGGATCAAAGATGCGTCCGCCTTCCCCATGTTCTCACATTGGCAGGACGGCTACGCGGCGTTCACGCATTCCCAGGGTGAAATTGGAGGCTTGATCAAATATATCAATGGGCAAGAAGAGCACCACCGTAGGACGAGCTTTGCGGAAGAATATCGTAAATTGTTAGAGGAGGCGGGAATTCAATTCGACGAACGGTACGTAGCGTGATTGTCCGGCCCCTTCAGGGCCGAAAGGGGTTTCGCCCCCTTTCCGTGGGTTGCACCCATGGCTATTCACGGTTAGCCCCTGCGGGGCTGTATCCAGAACGATTCGAACGTCAACGGCAAAATCATTCGGAAGGGATTTGATTCCATGCTTATCATCGGTGAATTGATAAATTGTACCCGCAAAAAAGTGGGGGCCGCGGCGGCGGCAAGAGATGTGGAATTCTTTAGGGAGATTGCCCGCAGGCAGGTGAGTGCCGGCGCCGACATGCTCGACGTGAATGGCGGCCTGCCCGGACAGGAGTTGGAAGTCCTGCCGTGGCTGGTGAACATTGTGCAGGAAGCTGTTCCGGTTCCTCTCTGCCTCGATAGCGCCGACCCGGAAGCGTTGCGCCGTGCGCTGCCGCTCTGCAAGCAACGCGCCATGATTAATTCCATCACCAATGAGCCGGCGCGCATCGCCGCACTGATGCCGGTGCTGAAGGAATTCCGTCCCAAGGTTATTGCCCTCTGTTTGGGCGAGTCGGGGCCGCCCAACACCGCTGAGGAACGTGTGGCGCACGCCAGCCACCTGGTGGATTTGCTGACTGCGGAAGGTTATGTGCTCGACGACATCTATGTGGACGGCTGCGTCCTGCCGGTCAGCACCGGTCCCGAGCACGGCAAGGGGCTGCTGGATGCCGTGGGCCAGATTACCGCACGCTACCCCGGCGTGCACGCCAGCGCGGGCGTCAGCAACGTGTCGTTTGGCCTTCCCCTGCGCAAACTCCTCAATGAAACCTTCGCCGTCCTGCTGATGGCGCGCGGCCTGGACGCCGGCATTGTGGACCCCTGCGACTCGCAGTTGATGGCCAATATCCGCGCCGCGGAAGCACTGCTGGGACGCGACGAGTATTGCACCAACTACCTGCGCGCGTTCCGCGAAGGGAAACTGGAGTTCCCGGCCGCGGCGTGAAGGATTTGGAGAGAATGAACCACCAAGACACCAAGGCACCAAGGCACAAAGAAGGAAAGGAAGACGACAAAACCCAAATTCTGTCTCCCGCAGTTTTTCTTGGTGTCTTTGTGCCTTGGTGGTGACTCCTTTTGTGGGATGGCAGGAGAGTAGCGATAG
>Ga0182030_10023427_pt1 | contig 11416 bp, 10 predicted proteins | sample 812S3MmetaG_FD_121299 | JGI IMG/M metagenome (GOLD analysis project Ga0182030, IMG submission 121299) | Permafrost microbial communities from Stordalen Mire, Sweden - 812S3M metaG (Illumina Assembly) | ecosystem: Environmental > Terrestrial > Soil > Wetlands > Permafrost | place: Sweden...
ACCATCATGGGCCACGTCGATCACGGAAAAACGTCCTTGCTCGATGCCATCCGCATGAGCAACGTCGCCGAGAAGGAAGCCGGCGGCATCACGCAACACATTGGTGCGTACCACGTCGAGAAAAATGGACGCAAGATTGTGTTCATCGATACTCCCGGCCATGAAGCGTTCACGCGCATGCGTGCCCGCGGCGCCAAGGTCACCGATATCGTCATTCTGGTGGTCGCGGCGGACGACGGCGTCATGCCGCAGACGCTCGAAGCGATCGACCACGCGAAAGCCGCCAAGGTTCCGATCATTGTCGCGATTAACAAGATCGACAAACCCGGCGCGCAGGTGGACCGGATCAAACAACAGCTTTCCGATCGCGGCCTGCTGGCCGAAGATTGGGGCGGCGACACGGTCATGGTGCCGGTCTCCGCGAAGGCGAAGACGAATCTCGACCTGCTGCTCGAAATGATTCTGCTGGTCGCCGATTTGCAGAATCTGCGCGCGAATCCGGCACGTCCGGCGATGGGCACGGTGCTCGAAGCGAAGCTCGATCGCGGACGCGGTCCTGTGGCGACGGTGCTGGTGCGCAACGGTACATTGAAGGTGGGCGATTACTTCATCTGCGGTTCGGTCTTTGGCCGCATCCGCGCGATGTTCGACGATCACGGCGCACCGGCGCGCGAGATCCCGCCATCGCTGCCGGCTGAAGTATTGGGCCTGGAATCGTTGCCTGAAGTCGGCGATACGCTGCAGGTGGTCACGGATACGGCCAAGGCCAAACAGATCGTCATTTATCGCGAGGCCAAGGCGCGCGAAGTGGCGATGTCCAAGAACAACCGCGTCACGCTGGAACAGCTGCACGATCAGTTGAAGGAAGGCGAAACCAAGGAGCTGAACATCATCCTCAAAACGGATGTGGGCGGCACCGCGGAAGTCCTGACCGACACGCTGCAGAAACTTTCGAACGACAAGGTCAAAATCCGCGTGCTGCACTCGGGCGTCGGCGCCATCACCGAAACCGACGTGCTGCTGGCATCGGCCTCGAACGCCATCATTGTGGGCTTCAACGTTCGTCCGGAACGCACGGCGCAGGCCGTGGCGGAGCAGGAAAAAGTCGACATCCGCCTGCACACGATCATTTACGAACTCTCCGATCAGATCAAGCGCGCCATGACCGGCATGCTGGAGCCTGTGTTCAAGGAAGTCTACAAGGGCCGCGCGCAAGTGCGCGAAGTCTTTCGGATTACCAAGGTGGGAAGCGTGGCCGGCTGCTTCGTGGACGACGGCGTCATTGGCCGCAACAACGAACTGCGCCTGCTGCGCGATAACGTCGTGATCCATACCGGCAAGATCGACGCATTGAAACGCTTCAAGAACGATGCGAGCGAAGTGAAGCAAGGCTTCGAGTGCGGTATCTCGATCGTCAACTACAACGATATTAAGCCGGGCGACGTGATCGAAACGTTCGTCATCGAGCGCGTTGCCGTGGAAGCGCTAGCTTAGCGGCCAGGGGCCGGGAAGAGCAGGGGCCAGACGCCAGCGGCCAGCATCGTTGGGACCGCCGGGTCCTCATACCGAGCGGCAGTCGATTGCCGCGGTGTTTTTGGAGATGTCGAGAGAGACAAAGGCTCTGATTTCTGGCCCCTGGCGTCTGGCCCCAGGCCCCTCGTTTTCCTGGCCCCTGTTTAATGCCTGCCATCGGCGTCATCACGTTTGAATTGCGCATGGACGACGCGCATTCCTTGAAGGACAAGCGCCACTACGTCAAAGGACTGAAGGACCGTCTGCGCAACAAGTTCAACGTGGCGGTTGCCGAAATCGACGCGCAGGATTCCTGGCAGCGGGGAGTGGTCGCCTGCGTAACGGTGTCGTCCGATCAAAAATACGCCGAAGAATTATTGCAAGCCGTGGAGCGCGAGGCCGCGTCGATCCTGGACGGTATCCTTGTTAATGCGACGGTGGAGTGGCTGGCGTGAGCCCTCGCGTTTTCGACTCTTGCCGCCGTTCGCGTGGCATAAAATAATCGGTAGCTTTATGCGCTTTCTAGCCGCGCTGATAGCCATGTGGTTCGCAACTGCTGCGTCCGGACAGAACCTGACCTTTGAGTCGATCTCCGAACTCGCGCGAAAGACTGCTGCGGGGAGTTTAACGAACGAGCAGTTCTGGGATGCGATCGGGATCGTTCCCGGTCTATTTTACTGCAGCCATGACTGCGCGGTCAGTCGTCAAGACGTGGGGCGGTTCGGATCTGATGCCGGGCAGGACGAACTCGTGAAGATTATCCAGCAAGACTACTCCAGGTTTCTTCTCCTACACAGTGTGAACGACGCGTCGACTCTCGTGGCCTACGTCGACGCGGGCGAGAGCCGTTATAACCCGGCGGAAGCCAAGACCATCCTATCCGGTGGCAAGCTCTGGCTTCAGATCAAGACTTATCCCCGAGGCGGCACGGGGCTCGCTCTCTTCCCATCCGACTGGTACGAGCTTTACCAGAACCGCTTCCGACGCGTGCTCAGCATACCAAGTGAGGGGCACATGGTGAATGGCGATCCGGCTCGAGGATTTGAGATCCGTTTCCTTCGAGGGGAAACTGCCGGCGAGATTGAAATGCTGAAGTTTGTGTACAGCGTCGACTTCTTTAGTGGCTCCGGATCCGGCGGCGCCTCCATCGATATTGACCTCTGGCAGAACGAAGGAGTCGTCACTTTCTCGCGCCCTAAGGGACAAGCAGTTTTCGAGTTCGATCCGCGCCGGTCAGAAATGTCGAAGGAATTCGTAGACTTCATCTTTTCGTATGAAGGCGCCGACGAATTTAAATTCTACCGGCTCTTGAGCGAGCACCTCCTCGAAATCGCCCGCAATCCACGAGATCGCCGCCGGGAATGGCTCAGGCAATTGCTCGACCGGGAAACTAGCGTGCCATCGCTTGAGCCTGTTAGAAAAGCGTTCGCGAATGCTCGATAACATGGGCGCTTCGGACGCGCGCACGCACACGCTACGCGTTCTCCTGCTGGTCCTCTTGGCGGTCATCGCCTACTTGCCAGTGCTCCGGATGCCTTTTATCGAAGACGACTACGTCATGATCCCGATGTCGAGCGTCTATGCCGCCCAGCATTGGGCGCCGCTCTTGCACGACCTCGATTTCCGCACGCGTCCCATGCAGCTGTTCATGAACGTCGCGGTCGACCGGATGTTCGGCTACAAGCCGCTTCCCTATTACGCCGCGAATATTCTTCTCCACGCGCTGTGCGTGCTGCTCATCTACGCCGCCGGTGTGTGGACGGAGTTGGGATTCACGGCGTCCTTTTGGGCCGCGGGATTTTTTGCCGTCTACGAGGGCCACCAGGAAGCGATCATGTGGGCGTCGGGATCGAGCGAGCTGTTCGTGTTGCTCTTCGGGATGGCTACGTGGGTCTGCTGGGTGAAGTGGCTCGAAGGAGGCACGTGGCGCTGGCACGCGCTGGCCGTGATCGCGTTTGTGCTGGCGTTGTTTTCCAAGGAATCGGCCTTCGTGCTGCCGTTGCTGATGTTGATCCCCTTGCTGATGGATCGCTCGCGGTTGCGCCGAGCACTGATCGGCATCGCGCCGTTTCTTGCGATGGCCGCTGTGTACGTGGCGTGGATTTGGATTTCGCGCGTGGCGCGGCCGGGTTACGGCGATATTCGATTCTCGCTCTCGTCTCCGTGGCCCATCGTGATTGCAAAAAGCTACTGGCGCATGATGTTCGTGTGGGGAATTGTGGCTGCGGCGATTCTTTGGTTGATGGGAGGTAACAGCGTCCGCCGCATCATCTTGATTTCTTCGCTGTGGATGGCTCTCGGCATCCTGCCGTACAGTTTCCTCACTTACATGAACCAGATTCCCAGCCGCTCGACGTATTTGGGCAGCGTGGGCCTTGCGTTGCTGGCAGGAGCGGCCGCGGCCGTATTGCTGGAGCAGCGGCGGCGCACGCTTCTCATCATCCTGACAGCGCTGGTGCTCGCGACGAACCTGGAAATTTTGTGGGTAAAAAAGATGTCCCAGTTCCGCGAGCGCTCTGAACCATCGGAGCTATTGAAGCAGGCCGTCGCGCAGGCCAACGGTCCGATTTCCATTGACTGCACACCGCTGTTGCCGATCATCGCGGAAGTGGTCGTGGAACAAGCGGGGGGGAAAATCACGGCGGAACAAAAGCGGCGCGAAGAGCACTGCTTTGCGATTCAGTATGAAAGCCGCAGCGGCGAGCACGTGAGCATCAACCAGGCCATGGCGACCCAAAAGCACGGGCTCTTTTATTGAATCTTCTTCTATTGACGAAGTCGTCGGCAGCCATAAGGAAAAGCAGATCCCTCGGCTGGCGCTGGGGATGACAAGCCAGTGGATGTGCCGTTTACTTGCCCACCAGATGCGGGAGATCTTTCTCGTTCTCCGCGCACCAGAAATCCAGCAGTTCGGTGTTGGGCATCAGGATCTGGTGCAGCTTCGCGGTCCACGGACGCGTGTAGGCTTTCGGATCGTCGACCGTGATTTCGAGCTCCATGTTGCCGTAGTTGACCCGGCGAAAGCGTTCGGTCATTTTCCCGGCGCTGGTCAAGGGGCTGCCGTTGCGATCCATCCAGATATCGTCTTTGAACCCGTTGCTGTGGACCACGAAGGTATCCTTCTCCCACGCACCCACCGAATAGCCGCGCCATGTCGGATTGGGATCGTCTTCCAGCTTGCGTCCGTCGGTGAAGATTTGCCGGTAGACGGCATTGCGCTCGTTGAGAATGATGAATTCATCCGGCAATTGGATATATTTCCGCATCATGGGAGCGGTGTGCATTTTGACGATGCCCTGCGGCAGGCAGAACGGATCGGGATCGTCCTTCGCGTTATCGGCCTTGCGTTGGGCGACCAGCGCCGCGGCCCACGGCTGATACGGCAAGCCGCCAGGGACGTGGACACCAATATTAAAGAATTCATCGCTCACCGGCAAGTCGCGGCAGCCTTCCGGATCGCACGGACGATTCTGCTCCTGCATCCAAATGCCGGCAAGACTGGGATGGCCGTCGGCGCCGCGCGGCGCGGGAGCCGTCAGGTTGGGAGTTCCGTCGGCCTTCTTGGGAAGCCCCTTCGATGGATACGTGAGCCACTGTGCCTGCATCGGCAATGCCAGCATGACAGCCATGATCGTGAGTTTGGTTTTCGTTCCCATTTTCCCTTTTCAGCGAGCCACCGAGTGGTTCACAAAATGTTGAATGTCCTTCTCATTCTCCAGGCAGTATGCATCCAACAGTTCCCCGTCGGGTACGAGATTCTGGCTAAGCTTGACCGTCCACGGCCGGGTATAGGCTTTGGGATCATCCACAGTGAGTTCCATCTCCAGGCGTCCAACGGTCACGCGCCGGAACCGCTCCGTCATTTTGGCGGCTTCCGTCAAAGGACTACCGTTATGATCGAGCCAGATGTCATCTTGAAATCCGTTCGACTGGACCACCAATGTGTCAGCCTCCCACTTTCCCGTCGAGTAGCCATTGAACGAGGGCTGCGGATCTTCCGGAAGCGGCCTTCCATCGATAAAGATCTGACGGTAGGAAGCGTTGCGTTCATTCAGGATCAGGAGCAGCGCCGGTGTCTGGATGATTTTCTTCAACAGAGGCGTCGTGTGCGTATGGACCACGCCGATTGGCAGACAGCGCGTGACGGGATCCTCCACGCTGTTCTGCGCGGTTCTGGATTTCACCAAGGCAGCGGCCCACGGCTGGTAAGGCAGACCTTCCTTGAGCGCCCATCCGATGTTGAAATACTCCTGCGGAGCTTGATCGGGACAGCCGGTGATTCCGCAGGGGCGGTTCTTTTCGACATCCCATACCCCGGAGAGATCCGGCTTGCCGTCCGCAGTCCTGGGAGCGGGAGCCATCAGGTTGGGCGATCCGTCAGCCTTTGTGGGAAGCCCTTTGGACGGGTACGTTAACCACTGCGCCGAAAGCGTGACATTGAACAGCGCGAGGAATAGTGCGAGCGTCGCGATCCACAAAGCGGCACGCACACGTGTAACGTACATTCGGGCCTCCCCACCGACGGCGTGAAACAACAGCTACTTACTTGCTGCCGGGACCGCCGTCTTCAGCCGCGCCGGCGAAGATCTTGCGACCGTCAGCCAAGGCCACGGTGCGGGCGTTGCACAAGTGCGATCCGTCCTTCGCCATGTAGCCTTCGACGCTGATCACGTCGCCGGGCTTAAGCGAGCTGCGCGTCCAACCGCGACGCATCAGGCCATTGGGGCTGCCGAGTTCGAACTCCCAATTGACGACGTTGCCCGACGCATCCTTCACGTCGGCATAGAAGCGGGCGTGAGGATTGGTCCACTCCAGCTTCGTCACGGAGCCAGTCAGCGTGACCGGCTTATTGGAATCGTATTCAGCCGCGAAAGAATGATGCGCTACAGCCGGGATAGCGGCGAGCGTCAAAGTAACGGCGGCAAGTATGCCTAGAGTCTTAATCTTCATGGTAACCTCCACATTCGGGCTTAGATTACCACAAATCTTATTGTGTTGCTGTGTTGAACTTGTGTGGGCGTGGAGGGGGGCCACAGAGGCCGTATGCTGCGCGGCTGCGTTGCCGGGGCCGATTGGGTTCGTCCTTCGTGGGCCCTCCTTTCGCGCTCCGGAAATAAGATAGAATGCTCTAAACACTCTTGACAGGCGGAAGCACTGCCGCCGCCACATAAATTAGGAAATCAACTTATGAAACTCGCAAAATCGCGGACACTCGCTCTGGGTGCGATGGCCGTTCTTTGGATCAGTGGAGCTGTGTGGATGAACCGGGCCGCCGCACAATCCGCGAATGCCCCAGCGAAACCGAAAACCGCCGCCGAGGCTTTCAAGAACGTCAAGACGACGGCGCTGGGCGCGCTGGGCGTGGACGACTTCATCGGCACGATGGGCGTGATCTCGGCGGATCTTGGATTTGACTGCGCGGACTGTCACCCGGGTGCCGGTTCCGATAAGTTCGACTGGGTAGTGGATACGCCACGCAAAGTGACGGCGCGCAAAATGATCGACATGGTCGCGATGATCAATAAGACCAGCTTTAATGGCGTGCAGCGCGTGACCTGCTTCACGTGCCACCACGGGCATGACTTGCCGACGTCGACGATCGCTCTCGACACGTTGTACAGTCCTCCGAACGAAGAGCGCGGCGACGTGGTGACTCCGGCCGAAGGCGTTCCCTCGGCCACGCAGATCCTGGATAAATACATTGCCGCGGTGGGCGGAGCGCAAAAATTGGCTACCCTGACCAGCTTCATCGCCACGGGAACCAGCGTCGGCTACGAAGGATTGGGCGGCGGCGGATCTTTCCAAATTCTGGCGAAGGCTCCCAATATGAAGGCTGTGATCATCGATTTCAAAGATCATCCGGAACGCGGCACCAGCGCGCGCCTCTTCGACGGCCGCAGCGGCTGGATCAAGTCGCCGCGTGGATTGCTGGGGCAGTATGAAGTGCTGGGCGCGGAACTCGACGGGCAAAGGCTCGACGCGCAGCTGGCGTTCCCGGGACAGATCAAGACGGCGCTGACCGGTTGGCGCTCCGGATCTCCCGATACGATCGGCGATCGCGAAGTGGACGTCGTGCAGGGCAACGGTCCCCGCGGGATGATCGCGACGCTGTATTTCGACAAGCAGACTGGGTTGCTGGTGCGCCTGGTGCGCCTTAGCCCGTCGCCGATTGGCCGCGTCCCGACGCAGTCGGACTTCGCCGATTATCGCGACGTGGGCGGGATCAAGTTCCCGTTCGAATATACGTTCTCATGGCTGGACGGCCGAGATCGCTTCAAGCTGACGGATGTAAAGGTGAACGTCCCGATTGAAGCGTCGAAATTCACGCTGCCCGCGAAATAACGAGCGCTACTAGGCCATTTTCATCGTTGCTGAGGACCGCGAACGCCTGGGCCGGGCAATCGTAAAACGTCGCACGTAAGTGCGGGGATACAGTTGCGGGTGCGATAAATCGTGGATGTATCCCCGGGCTCACGATGTATCCCCGGGCTCACGCCCGGGGTTTTACGGCCGGTGTTCCCTTGTCGTAGTCTACAAAAACTCCGAAAATGCCCTAGCCGGCGCATTATTTTCCGACCAGATGCTGGACGTCGAAGTTGTTGTCGCAAACCCCTTCGATCAGTTCCACTTCCGGCAAGAGATTAAAGTGCACGGTCGCGTTCCACGGCTTCACGTACGCTTTGGGATCGTCGAAGGTAATTTCCATCGTCAGGTGGCCGTAATCGGGGCGGCGAAAGCGTTCGACCGTGTGTAGCGCGTCCGAGTGAGGATGGCCGTCGTCATCCAGCCAGCTCTTGTCGTTGAAGCCGCGCGTGTCGACGATGAACGCGCCGCCTTCCCAACGCCCGACGGAGTAGCCGAACCATGCGGGTTCGGGATCTTTCGGCAGCGCGCGGCCGTCCGTGAAGATTTGCCGGAAATCCACAAACTCCTCATAGAGAATAAGCGTCTCGTTCGGCGTATGAATAAACTTGAACGGAGTCGGCGCCAGCATAGCATCGGGTATGCTGTGCGGAAGGCATTTTCCAGCGGGGCGCTCCTTGCCTTCTCCAGCGAGATGCTCCTTGTAAATCGCGGCGTAGGCGGGCGTCAGTTCGACGCCTGGAGTATCGGCCGCCACGTTGAACTGCAGGTGCGCGTCGGCCACCTGCCACATGCCCGAAAGGTCCGGATTCCCGTTGGCCTGCTTCGGCGCGGGACCGGACAAATTCGGCTTCCCATTGGCCGCGTGCGGCGCTTTCGGATCGGGCCGCTTCATCCACTGGGCGTTCAACTGGCCCATCGCGCACAAGCACGCTAGCGCCACTGCTCCCCGCCCGATTTTCCCGATGTTGGGTCCGATCCGAAAGTGCATTCGCATTGTCCGATTACTTCGGCTGAGCAACGATGCGCAGATACGGCTTGGGCGATTTCCACCCGTCCGGATACTTCTGCTTGGCTTCCTCGTCGGAAACCGCGGGCAGAATGATGACGTCCTCTCCCTCTTTCCAATTTACGGGCGTCGCAACTTTGAATTTAGCGGTCAATTGCATGGAATCCAGCACGCGCAGGACTTCGTCGAAGTTGCGGCCGGTACTCATCGGGTAGACCAGCATCAGCTTGATCTTCTTATCCGGCCCGACGACAAATACCGTGCGGACGGTTGCGTTGTTGGCGGCGGTGCGGCCTTCCGAACTGTCGCCGGAATTAGCTGGGAGCATGTCGTACAGCTTCGCGATTTTCAATTCCGGATCGCCAATCATTGGATAGGTGACTTTGGCGCCTTGCGTCTCTTCAATGTCGCTCGCCCACTTGCTGTGGCTGCTGACGGGATCGACGCTCAGGCCGATAATCTTTGTATTGCGCTTCTGAAACTCGGGTTGCAGCTTCGCCATATAGCCGAGCTCGGTGGTGCACACCGGAGTGAAATCTTTGGGGTGGGAAAAAAGAATCGCCCAGCCGTCGCCGATCCACTCATGAAAGTTGATGGGACCCTGCGTGGTCTCCGCCGTAAAATTGGGTGCTTCATCATTGATTCTTATAGACATCTGATTTCTCCTTGTGGCCTTTTTTGACGTGACTTAGAAAGATGGCACGGATCTATACGCGTGTCCGATTTTACGCTATCTCACGCGCCCACTGTCAAGCTACACGCACACGCTCTGCATAGATTTTGATGCGGCTGCGGCGCCGCTCGATTCCCACGGCAAGTGGGCGGCGGCTAGAGACCCCGCGCCCACTGTGTCACACTGGAGTTTCACTCATGAAAGAACGTATTCGATCCACGACGATCCTGTGCGTCCGCAAGGACGGCAAGGTGGTGATGGCCGGCGATGGACAAGTCACGCTCGGCTCGGAAGTTTTGAAATCGTCGGCAAAGAAGCTGCGGCGTCTGTACAACAGCAAGATCCTGGCGGGATTCGCCGGCTCCACGGCCGACGCGTTCGCGCTGTTTACGCGCTTTGAGACTAAGTTAGAGCAGTATAACGGCAATCTTTCCCGCTCCGTCGTCGAACTGGCCAAGGACTGGCGCACGGATCGCATGCTGCGGCACTTGGAAGCGCTGCTGGTGGTGGCCGACCTCACCAACACCTTCATCGTCAGCGGCAATGGCGACGTCATCGATCCCGATAACGAAATCGCAGCCATCGGCTCCGGCGGTCCCTTTGCCAAATCCGCAGCCACCGCACTCATCGAAAACACCAAACTCAGCGCGCGGGAGATCGTCGAAAAGTCGATGACCATCGCCGCCAAGACCTGCATCTACACGAATGAATCCGTAATCTACGAGGAACTCGGCTAATGGTCATCTATCTTCCCGCCCAGTCCCTGGACGACGAGCCTCTGCTCGACGAACTCACGCCGCGCGAAATCGTGCGCGAGTTGGATAAGTACGTCATCGGCCAGGCCGACGCGAAGAAGGCCGTCGCTATCGCGCTGCGCAATCGCATCCGCCGCCAGAAGCTCGATCCCGAGATGGCCGAAGAGGTGATGCCCAAGAACATCCTCATGATTGGGCCCACCGGCGTCGGTAAAACGGAGTTGGCGCGGCGCTTGGCGAAGCTCGCGAATTCGCCGTTTCTCAAAGTCGAAGCCAGCAAGTTCACCGAGGTCGGCTACGTCGGCCGCGACGTGGAATCCATGATTCGCGACCTGGTGGAAATCGCCATCGACATGGTCCGCGAAGAGCGGCTCAACGAAGTGGGCGAGCGCGCCGAGCACAACGCCGAAGAACGCGTGCTGGATCTCCTCATGCCCGCGCCTCCGCAGCAGGCGGAAGGCGAAGTGGTCGAGAGCGTCGAGCGTACGCGCGAAAAATTGCGCGAGCGTTTGCGCGCCGGGAAGCTCGACGATCGCGTCGTCGAAGTGGACGTGAAAGAACGCGGGCCGACGTTCGAAGTCTCCACGCAGAGCGGCATGGAAGAAATGGATATCAACCTGAAAGATATCCTGCCGGGTCTGTTCTCCGGCCGCACGCGCAAGCGCAAAATGCGTGTCAGCGAAGCCATGGATTACATGGTTCAGGAAGAAGAGCAGAAGCTGATCGACGTGGATCAGGTGACGCGCGTTGCCATTGAGCGCGTGGAACGCAGCGGCATCATCTTCCTGGACGAGGTCGACAAGATCGCCGGTCGCGAAGGCGGCCACGGTCCCGACGTCAGCCGCGAAGGCGTGCAGCGCGACATCCTGCCGATTGTCGAAGGCACAACCGTGAACACGCGTTACGGCTTCGTGCGCACCGATCATATTCTGTTCATCGCCGCCGGCGCCTTCCACGTTTCGAAGCCCAGCGATCTGATCCCCGAATTGCAGGGCCGCTTCCCGATCCGCGTGGAGTTGAAATCGCTGACCGAGGCCGATTTCATCCGCATTTTGAAGGAGCCGAAAAACGCGCTGATCAAGCAATACCAGGCGCTGCTCGATA
>Ga0182030_10023429_pt1 | contig 11415 bp, 5 predicted proteins | sample 812S3MmetaG_FD_121299 | JGI IMG/M metagenome (GOLD analysis project Ga0182030, IMG submission 121299) | Permafrost microbial communities from Stordalen Mire, Sweden - 812S3M metaG (Illumina Assembly) | ecosystem: Environmental > Terrestrial > Soil > Wetlands > Permafrost | place: Sweden...
GGTTGCCGGCAACATCACCAGCGCTTTTATGGAAGGGGAATATGAAGAGATTTATCTGGCCTATAATCGTTTTGATGGGCCTTTGATCCAAACACCGGTGATCGAAAAGATCCTGCCCATTGATGAATCCGACTTTACCGGCATAGAAGATATTTCCGGGAAAAAATTACCAAAATCCCAGGACTACACCTATGAACCTGATGAAGAAAAGGAAATATTATATTTTTTGATCCCAAAATTCTTGAATTTTAAGATCTTTTATACCTTGCTGGAAAATTCAGCCGGTGAACACGGGGCCCGCATGACAGCGATGGACAAGGCCTCCCAGAATACGGAAGACCTGATCCTGCGCTATACGCTTTTGCGCAACCGTGCCAGGCAAGCGGCCATTACAACGGAATTAATTGAAGTCATTTCAGGAGCAGAAGCTTTAAAATGAATCCGACGTAACGTCGGATTCATCCCGAGCCTATAAGCGAGGGATCTCAACAATTTAAAGAAAGGTCATTTATGGAAGCTAATAAAAAAATTCCCGGTAAGATCCTTCAAGTGCTGGGAGCAGTAGTGGACGTTTATTTTCCGATGGAAGGCTTGCCGTCCATTGAAACGGCTTTAAAAACAACCAATAAATCCATCAATGATATTCCCAACAATCTGACCCTGGAAGTTGCCCAGCATTTAGGGGACAATATTGTCCGTACCATTGCCATGGACACCACCGAAGGTTTGGTGAGAGGCCAGGAAGTTACAAATACCGGCGAAGACTTAATGATGCCTGTGGGTGAAGGCACCTTGGGCCGGGTCATGAATTTATTGGGAGAGCCGGTTGACGATTCCGGCCCGGTCAAAGCTGTAAAGTATATGCCGATCCATCGTTCGGCACCGGATATAGACCAGCAGGACACTTCAACCTCTATCCTTGTGACCGGTATTAAAGTTGTTGATCTTCTGGCACCTTACCGTAAGGGCGGGAAAATAGGACTTTTCGGAGGAGCAGGGGTCGGAAAAACCGTTATCATCCAGGAATTGATCCATAATATTGCCAAAGAACATGGCGGGTATTCTGTTTTTGCCGGCGTGGGAGAGCGCACCCGTGAAGGCACTGCCCTTTTTAAGGAAATGAAAGACGCGGGTGTCCTTGATAAAACATCCCTGGTCTATGGCCAGATGAATGAGCCTCCGGGCGCGCGCGCCCGTGTGGCATTGTCTGCATTGACCGTGGCAGAATATTTCCGTGATGAAATGCATCAGGATGTTTTGTTGTTCATTGATAATATTTTTCGTTTTACCCAGGCCGGTTCTGAGGTCTCAGCCCTTCTTGGCCGTATTCCATCGGCGGTAGGTTATCAGCCGACCTTGGGCACGGACATGGGAGAGTTGCAGGAGCGCATTACTTCCACCAAAAGCGGATCGATCACATCCATTCAAGCCATCTATGTGCCTGCTGACGATTATACTGACCCTGCACCGGCGGCGACCTTCGCGCACTTGGATGCCACAACCGAATTATCGCGTCCTATCGCGGAGCTTGGTATTTATCCGGCTGTTGATCCTTTAACTTCAACGTCAACCATTTTAGCCGCGGAAATCGTGGGAGAAGAACATTATAAAATTGCCCGCCGTGTGCAGGAAATTTTGCAAAAATACAAGGAATTACAGGATATCATCGCGATCTTAGGGTTAGATGAACTTTCAGAAGAAGACCGCCTGACGGTGGAGCGGGCCCGAAAGATCCAAAAATTCCTCTCCCAGCCGTTTCATGTGGCAGAGCAATTTACCGGTATTCCGGGTAAGTATGTGCCTTTGGAAGAAACCATCCGTTCATTCAAGGAAATCCTGGAAGGTAAGCATGATGCCATCCCTGAGCAAGCCTTTTACATGGTAGGCAATATTGACGAGGTCATAGCAAAGGCTAAGACTTTATAAAGATCTAAAAAATTACTTTGCATGAAGCCAACGATCTAAATAAAGCTTGGCAAAGAAAGGAACAGGGAATATTGAGCTTTAAATTATCCATAGTTGCCCCCAGCGGCAAGATCTTCGAAGATACCGTTGATTCCATCGCTGTGCGGGGCACTGAAGGTGCTTTTGAGGTCTATAGCATGCACACGCCTTTGATGTCGACTTTAACAGCCGGGCGTGCCCGTGTGCGCAAAGACAAACGTGAAATCGCCTATGATATCACCAGCGGAATTTTGGAAGTAGATCTCGAGCACAACGTGACCCTTTTGGCCGATCAGGCTACTGCTGTATGAAAAGGCTCCATGAAAAAACTGTTTACGATGGAAAATGGTTATCGGTAAGTGAGACTATTTACCAAACCAAGGAAGGCAAGGAATTAAGCTGGGAATGTGTCCATCGCAAGCGCTCAACCGTGGGCGTAGTGATCGTCGCACGTCTCATGCCTTCCAAACGTTTTATCCTCATCAAACAATACCGCCCGGCCATTGATGGATATATCATTGCTTTTCCGGCTGGTTTAGGTTTCAATGACCCCAATCATGCCTTGGTCGAGCTTAAAGAAGAAACCGGATATATCGGAAAGATCATCAATGTAAGCCCGGTTTTAAAAACCGGGGCCTCGCTCATCGATGATAATGCCATGATCGTTTACGCCGAAGTAGACGAAAATTCGCCTGCCAATCAAAACCCCCTACAGACCCTGGAAGATGCTGAAGACATCCAAGTATGTCTGGTATCTAAAAAGGAAGCCAAGAGCTTTCTGCTTGAGCAAATAAAGCAGGGTACCCATATAGCAGCCAATTTGTGGTATGTTTTTGGTATAAATGATCTTCTTGCCTAAAATAGGTGACAGGTACAATTTTATAGAATTGCCTTGTCGCCTCGTTTTTCATCAAAATATCGTATATACTTTATATTGAGTATAAAGAAGTGTATTAAAGGAATAAAACTATGACCCCATGTTCCTTAAAATACGTATTTAAGCAAACACGCAAAGCCATATCTATTTCTATTTTGGTTTGCTTTATTTCTACATCAGTTGCAAATCCAGCTTATTCCCAAGTAGTTTCTAGCCAAACGTATCGTTTGCCTGCGCCTGGAGCCATGGTGCGGTTAAGCCCACCGCTTAATCCTCCAATGCTTAAAGGAATAAAAGTTCATCCTGATAATCCATTCCGTTTTGATTTTATTCTTGATAAGGGGGATAGTCAATTAAGCAATGATCAGATTAAAGATGAATCAAGTAAGCTGATTAAGTATTTCCTAGCCAGCGTGACCATTCCAGAAAAAGATTTGTGGGTTAATCTTTCGCCATATGAGAAAGACAGAATTATCCCTAATGGCTTCGGGCTTACTGAAATGGGTCGAGATCTATTGGCTGAAGATTACATGCTCAAGCAAATTACAGCAAGTCTGATTTATCCCGAGGATGAAATAGGTAAGAAATTCTGGAAGCGCATATACGAAGAGGCAGCTAAACGTTACGGGACAACTGATATACCCGTTAATACCTTTAACAAGGTTTGGATAGTACCAGAGAAGGCTGTTGTGTATGAGAACGCAAAAGCTGGAACAGCTTATGTGGTGGAAAGTAAACTTAAGGTCATGTTGGAACAGGACTATCTTTCTCTTAAAAAACATGAAGGTATTCAATCCAATCAAACGCAGGCTCAAGAGACTAACCAATTAGGCAGCCAGATAGTCCGCGAAATTGTCATCCCTGAACTGACTACAGAGATTAATGAAAATAAGAATTTCGCTAGGCTACGTCAAGTCTTCAACAGCCTTATTCTCGCTACTTGGTATAAGAAGAAAATTAAAGATAGTATTCTTTCTCAGGTGTATGCAGACAAGAGTAAGGTCGCTGGCGTTAATATAGATGATCCACAAGAGAAGGAAAAGATTTACAGGCAATATTTGAGAGCATTTAAGAAAGGTGTCTATAACTATATCAAAGAGGACATTGATCCTGTAACTCACGAGACTATACCAAGGAAATATTTCTCAGGTGGGGAAGATCTGAATCTTGGGGCCACCAATGTTAATCCCAATGGGATTTTAGATGTAAGAGAAAGTATGCCATCCCAGGCAATGATTTCATCTGCTGATAATGCTGTGTTGGTTGAAGAAAATACAGTTTCTGCTTTTGAAATAGGTCATAGAGCTTCACCTGTTGTCGGAATTGATGTTTCAAATCATTTTGGGGGAGGGGCCGCTAATATTGCGGAGCCAGCAAACAAGCCTGCAACGACCGTAGAGGGAGATGTTTTCAAGAACCGTTCTAAGTTTGAAGCTTATGTTGCAAGTGAATTTGAAACGACACAGGCAAAATATGGATTGGTTAAAGAAAATCATCCTGTCTATCAGGAATTGAATGGAATCTTTCAAGATGTACTAAGTGCCGCAGGTATCGGGAATCAAGGCATTAAACTAAATATAGTTAATTCTGAAGACGTTAATGCTTATTGGATGGTTGAAAGTGGGGAGTTCTTTCTTTCATTAGGGCTGATAAAGCAGTTGAAGCGGTGGCTGGAAGATAACGGTAAGACATTAACGCGAGATATGATCGCTGCAGTTCTTTCTCATGAAGTTCGGCATCTTATTCAGCATATAGAGGGACGAGATGTTGTGCCGAAAGAGCAGTCAAAGAATGGACGTATGATGTCTCAAAATAAGGAATACGACGCGGACACAGGGGGGCTTTATATTTCAGCCTTTGCTGGATTTAATCCAAATGCCATGGTGGATGTATTGAATTTTTTAGATGCGCTTGGCGATGTACCATTTATTAGTAGCCATCCAAAATCCGATAATCGTATTGGCGAAGTTCAGAAAATATTGCAAAGTCCAGACCACTTCATTCCGAACGTGGATAAGCAACAGCAGGAATTTAGTAGAACATTTTTGGATGATGACCTTATCAGAACAGAATCTAAGTCGGCTCAATTTCATAGGGAAATGCTGTCAGCCACATCGCTTGATGATTTGATTGCTAAAATGGCATCTATTGACGATCCAGTTTTGTTTGAAGAGTTCCTGATGCACTATTATTCAAGGATGCTTTTTGGGTTTTCTTCGGGTGTGGTTAAATCGCCAGCTTTTCAGAGGTATGTTCGGTTTATTTTGACGGCGAATAATATCAACCATTTTATAAAAGAGTTATTAGGCAGTTCCGTGGGGTCTGCCTACGATTTTTCTAAAGAGTGGGGAATGCCAACTTCAATCAGCAAAATGTTTCAATATTATTATCAACAAGTCGGACTTGCCAATGAAGGTAAGATTTTCGCATTAGGAAGAGAGCCTGGGGTCTCGAGATCAGAAATCATTAAACATTTACTTCAGGAGATTGACGAAGAGCTTGTTCGGCTTCAAAAGACGGGATTCACCGGTGGAAGCAGGGATGCGAAGCAAATTATTACAGCTTTAACTATAATAAAGAAGTCTATGATGGGTTTGTTGAGTAATTCCGAAAGCGGGAGTATGGATGAGGTGGAGCACGTGGGAGAAAAGCATAAAATTTATGAAAACAAGATTTTTGCTTCTCTTGATGAAGCAAAAAGAGAGATTGGTGAGGAGTGGATCGTTGATTCGAGTGAACGCCGTGGGGGATCAGTTTATGTTACGTACATTGATAGAAACAAATTATTTCAGAATTTTGAATTATTCTGGGAATTTGTTCAGAGGCATGATAAATCGTTTACGCAGGGGATGAGTAGTCAAGTAGCCAAAGCACAGCAAGGTAATATTGTGGGCGTTCGCGATTGGCTAAAGAAACGTTACGGTGAAATGAAAATGCCCGATCTATTGTTTGATATAGAGTCAAATTTGCATGGCTTCGTAGATAATCAACAGGCAGTCGAAGCTGGCCGTGCAGAGTTTTTACCAATATATATGCAAGCATTGGCGTTTCATTTCTTAATTACTAAAGTTGGCGCTTTTGGTGAGAATACTGGTGAAGCATTCCCTGTGAATGAGACACATTTTACAGCTATGAGAAATAAAATATTGGATTTAATGAGAAGGCGTTTAGCCAATTCGGGCTTAAGCCCGCAAGTGGTACTTGCGGCGACATTGATTCAGTATATGTCTTTATTTAGAGGTTTCAGGCCAGATACTGATAAAGAAATAGAACAAGCGCTTGAATCTTTATCTCAAGAAGATTTAACACTATTGATGGAGTTTATGCAGAATACCCCTCCATTTTATTTGACCAATATGCCCCAAAATATGCAGGGCATGATTGATTTTAATGACCAGACTGATTCTATCCAAAATGGATTTGTGTCATATTATTTTTTTGCAATGAAGAAGTTGCTGGAGAAAAGGAAAGCGACAGGGGCAATAGGACTTTCAGATTTGGAGGCATTGGTAAACCTGAAAAAGAAGTTGGAAATCAGGTTAGGCAAAGGGATAGGCCAATCGCGTGGATTTACACAAGCAGTCAGGTTTGTTTTGACAGAAATCCTTAACGATAAGACGGATGCTGTTTTGGAATCGACTATTAAAAAGATCCAAGACTTTGGAGATGCTGACGTTAGAAGCTTTTTCTTGGATTATATTTTCAGGAGGTATTTTGATGCTCAGAATTTTACACAAAAATCAGCGGTGCTTCAACGGTTGATGCCCAAGAAGGGGGTTGCACGGAACAAACAAGTGGAGGATTTGATTAAGTCAGTGAATTATGATGGGATGAACGACTCAGAAAAGAAGGACTTTCTGAGTTCAGTCCTTCCTCTTTTTGAAACTCCCAAGAATGATGCGCTTGCTGAAGGTGACTCAAGGGCTGTTCAGCAGAAGCTGGCATACGATTATATGAAATTACTTAAAGCAGATGGGATGGGCCTGATCGATTTAGTCGCAGAACTTGAACGTTCGAATGCCGTTGTTCGTTTATTTGATCTCATTGTTGATAATCAGGAAGAATGGGAAGATGCTTCTTTTGATGAGCTTCGCCGTATTGTTGGTGTAGTCAAAGCATCAAAGAATGGGTATGAACATTTTCAGTTTGCGATTGGCAGTATAGGACTAAGTAAATTACGATCAGATTGTGAACCATTCCTATTAACAGATCTAACAAACTCATCCTACAATAAGGTTGTTGGGAACAGGATTGAGAATGTTTATATTTATCGAGAAGCCATGTCGGATAAACGTAACTTTTCACGGATGTTGACTCACCTGATTACAGGGAATGGTAACCTTTTTGAGGGCAAGAGTATTGAAGAGGCTTTGTCTTTGATGCTGGAATTTTTACCGAAATCAACAAAGAGAGATGAATTGCTGGCTAAATTGATTGAGAAGAGCTCGCTTTCTGTTGAACAGATTCAAGCTCTTTTGCCTGAATTTATGCCATTAGAAGATAATGGTAGTCTTCAGAGTATGTCTCCCGCATTTTCACGTATTGATGAAAGAATGATAATGGCATTTCTTGGCTTGAAAGATTTTGGTGGCAGCAGTGTGGGTATTGATAGAATTGACGTTGATAAAATTATTCAAGCATTACGGGATGCCTTACCTGCATCTGCGCGGTCAAATCCAATCGTTCTTCAATCTTTGGCAGCAGTTGAGCGGGATCTAAGAAGGGATATTCAATTATTGGCTAATGCAATAGCTAATCCACAGCCTTATGGTGGTGTGGGCAACAGTAGCCCGATTGCTCTTACAAGCGGGATGCAACGTAGTATTTTTGAGTTCGTAGTAAATAACATTGTTCCTAATAATCCTCACTTTGATTTTTTTAATATTAGAGATTTCAAATATATATACACCGTAAAATTCAAATTGCTTTGGTCGGTGTATAAAGTCGTATCGCGGAGATTACAGGATCCAACTGTTTCTATTGAAGAGAAAATGCGGCTTATTTTACACTATTTGCCTGAAACTACAATTTTTCGTGATAGCGAATTGGAAAAGGCCATAGCCGTCGAAGAGGCAAATTTGACGGGACAAAAGCCGGGTTTATTGAGTCAAATTGTTCAGTTTGTCGGTTTGGGATATGATCCGTATGAGGTGGTCGTGGATAGAAGCATTCACATGGAAAGTTTAAATGCTCAAAAGGCGCAGCGGCTTATAGAACTTTATAAGCAAATGATTCCCTTAATGACAAAAGGTACAAGTCGAATAGTTTTGGGAAGAAAGATTTTTGAGTTGCAAAAAAGATTCTTTCCAGAAGTCTTTCAAGATTTCGATAGAGGACTTGGAGAAATTTTGGTGGCTTTTCCACAATTTAGTACTGCACGTGATAGTGTTTTTAGCGAATTTATAAATATGGGAGCAGTAACCAAGCAAGAACAGTTAAGATCTGTTGGTCAATATATTTTGGAACAACAGAGGCTTAGTCAGGAAGATGAAACCGTTCGCGACCAGCAAATGGATGAGGTTTGGAATACGTTTAATAAGTTCCCAAGCAGGGAAGAAAAGCGTGATTTTCTATTGTGGATATTGAATCCTTCGAGGCCAATGCCGCAGAGTCTGGCAAAATTTTGCAGTGAAAAGCACGTTAATCTTGATTCCCTTCCTGCATTAGTTTTTTCCATGACCAAAGGTGAAAGGGATAAGTTTTTTTATGATGCTTTGAGAGGTTATAGCGGCTTATTTGACACAAAGAATGACCCAAAGAATGTGGCGGTGCTTGATTCATTTGTTACGGGTCTTTTTTCTGATATTTTTCCTGCTGGTGAATTGGGTGATTCAGAAGACATGATGAAAGATATTTTCCGTACGATCTTTTTACAGTATTCACCAGAAAGACGGATTTTGTTATTTAATGCCTTAATCGACGTGTTTAAGGGCGATGTGCGTCAAGCTGGACGGGCGAAGAAAATACGCGCCTTACTCGAACAGATGGGAATTATAGGTGTTAAAGTGGGACAGTATTTGAGCGAGCGTCCACAATTATTTGTTGGCGCTGAAGATATTTTGCAAGAATTAAGAGACCTAAAAAAAGATGCTACAGGGTTTCATAAAAGGGCGTTATTCCAGGTTATTCAGGAGGAAGGACTTTCGGAAGTCATTGATGAAATTCTTGAACGTATGGCATCAGCTTCCGTAAAACAGGTCAATAAGGTTAAGCTTAGTTCTGGTGAGATCGCGGCAGGTAAGTTTCTAAGACCGGCAGCGAGAAAATTTATTGAAGAGGATTTACACGTGACCGGAGAAGTTTTGGGTATGCTTGGGGCAAAGTATCCTAATCTGGGATTACCAGTAAATATGCGTGATGATCTTGAGAACATAGTTTCTGAAGAGTTGCAATTTGATCGTGAGGTAGCGAATGTTCAGGCGTATCAGCAAATTTTAGACCAGCGGGGTGCTCAATCAGGCCAGTTTAAGTTTAGAGTTCCAAAGATCATTTATAATACAGCTAACGTGATTGTTGAAGAACTTGTCCATGGACTTACTCTGGATGATTTGATACTTGTAAAGAAGAGCGAGACTGATTTGTCTGACAAAGAAAAAGAAAAGCGCCGTAAGGTTTTACAAAGTTTTGAAGATAATTTTACTCTGGAAGAAAGAAATGCGTTGTTGGGGATGGATGTAATGGAAATTAAAGAAGCTGTCTTAAAAGAATTCTTTCAGCAGGCTTTTGGTGAGGGGTTCTTTCATGCAGATCTTCATTATGGAAACGTTATGGTTACACCTAGTAGTGATCTCGTTTTGATTGATTGGGGTGCTGCTGGTGAATTGACAGATACTGAGACACAGCCTTTATTGAACCTTTTAGTCACTGTCAATAGTTCTGACGCGCGTTGGGCAATTTCGTTATTAAATGGGTTTATAAAGAATCCAGTTAAAGCCGGGTCGGATGCTGAGCGTAGATTGATTGATGCGATTCATTCAAATCAGCCGGTTGATGCTAAATTTAAGGATATTATCAAGATTGTCGTCGATGCAAATTTGGGTGATACTGGTCATTTGTTACTATATTTGAAAGGATTGAGCGCTGTCTCACCAATAATCGACTCGCTTTCTTCAGATCAATTAACTCAGATTGTGACGTCATATTTAACAACCAAGTCAAAGATTAAAATTGGTGCAAGACGCGTGTTTGGAGCTGTGAAACATTTCGTGGGATTTGGTAGATCAAAACAAAATGTTGAATTTAGCAACGGTAATGGTCAAGGTGGGGCACGTCAAGGATTTTCAAATGTCGTCTCGGGTGCAGTTGGTTTTGGATATGTCCCTGCATCATTCACAGGCATTCGTAATGTAGATTCTGCTATGAAAGGTGGTATCGACTTAACTGCTGCCAACATGAATTTACAGACACAAAGTAACGGCGGTGAAATTAAATTCCATCTTGACCCTGCCATGCTCCAACAGCTACAGAACGCCCCCGGCTTTGTGCCAGTCATTATCAATATCCAGCCGATGACAAGCTTGAGGCAGTTCCTGGGGTTAAATGTTCAGGAAAGTGCCCCAGTCGGTTAGTGCCAAGTGCCAATTTTATAGAATTGAAAAATGCACCTGTCATCTTTTTTATATGTTATAATTGCATCATGTTGAAATTTCTTCCACGTTACATTCTTCGCAGTGTCATATTAATATTGGGATTTATTTTTAGTTTAAGCCTATCATCGCATGCCTTTGCGGGCGGGTCTATTGTGGGGACGGTTAAATATGAGGGGCCTGTGCCTCATTCGAAAATGGTCCACATGGATGCTGACCCGGTTTGTTATACTATCAATAAGGGCAATGTGCATTCCCAGGCGATCGTTCTGGGGGATAATAATACCCTGGGTAATGTGTTTGTCTATATTAAGAGCGATTTAACGAAAAATGATTTTCCGGCGCCTACTCAAGTTGCTGTGATCAATCAGGCAGGCTGTAATTATTCTCCCCACGTAATAGGGGTCATGGCGGGGCAGAAGGTCAAGTTTCTTAATCCGGACGGCACGATGCACAATGTGCATGCGATGTGCCAGATAAATCCGGAATTTAACGCTTCCATGCCGGATTTTCGCAAAGAATTGCAAATAACTTTCAATAAGCCGGAATTTATGTTTCCCATCCGCTGTGATGTCCATCCATGGATGCAAGCATGGATGGCGGTGATGAGCCATCCTTTTTTTGCCGTGACAAGTCCTGACGGTAAATTTGAAATTAAAAATGTCCCTGCCGGTACTTATGAGATCGAAGCCTGGCACGAAAAGCTTAAAAGTAAAACTGCGACTGTGACTGTGTCTGACGGTTCCGTCTTAAAAATAGATTTTACTTTTTCCCAGCCGAAATGATGTTAAAATAGCCTCGTCATTCAGCAGCCTTTTAGAAATGATACAAGAGTGGGGACCATTCTATGGGCATTAAATATATTCATGTCTTCCTTATCATCCTCTCCATAGTTTTATGTCTGGGTTTTGGACTTTGGGGTTTAAATCATGACTACGCGATTTTGGGGTATTGTTCAATTGCCATTGCTGTTGGTTTGTTTTTTTATTGCGTCCAATTTATTAAAAA
>Ga0182030_10023430_pt1 | contig 11415 bp, 11 predicted proteins | sample 812S3MmetaG_FD_121299 | JGI IMG/M metagenome (GOLD analysis project Ga0182030, IMG submission 121299) | Permafrost microbial communities from Stordalen Mire, Sweden - 812S3M metaG (Illumina Assembly) | ecosystem: Environmental > Terrestrial > Soil > Wetlands > Permafrost | place: Sweden...
AGCGGCGTCGTGGCGCCCGTACCACGCACCGCGTTCACCAGTTGCTGCATGCCTGCGGTCTGGTACGTCACTTTGTGCCCGTTACTGTCGTAGGTGGTCGAACAACCATTGCGCCAGCACGGCCAGGATTTGACGTACGGCTCATTGTAAAGATCAAAGAGAACGCCGTGGTTGGTCATGAATGTCGTGGCCACCGACTTCCAGAACTTGGGTGAGTGATCGGCGTCGGCCATGGGCCACTGGGTGATGGCGATGTTCTGGGCCGGCGCGGCCAGATGCAAGTCAAGAATCACGTAGAGGCCGTAGGACTGCAACGTCGCAACGTACTGGACAATGGCATTGCGATATTTCTTGCCGCCGGTAATGACGCCATTGATGCCGAGCCAACAGTCTTCGTTCAGCGGCACTCGTACCGCATTGATGTGCCATGACGCCATGACGGCAACGGACGCGGCGTCCGAAGGTCCGTCAAAGACCTTGTGATTGCTCACGCATTCGTATTCGGCACCCGAACGATCCACTCCGAGCAGCTGTACTATTTGACCGGCGCCATTCACCAGATGGTTGCCGTCAACGCTGATGCTGAGGGGTGTCGCCGCGTTGACTGGTCCGTCCAGTGCGAGGCCACCCAAAAGAAGGGCCGAGATAACTGCGACCCGCGACGCACGGAATACTCGGATCAATGTCGGCTTTCGAGGGGCGTCGAACTGAATACGAACATTGGAGAACTCCTGGCAATACGTCGAGTAACTCACTCAGTTGAAGTGACGATGATTGAGTCGGCGGCGTACCGCAGGCAATCGCTAGCGCTTCTTGTTCTTCTTCTTCTTTTTCTTCGGTTTCGTGGACTTCTGAAAGTCGGCCGGCATCGAGGTGAACTGCGAGACCGAAGGTGTGGCCATTACTTCATTTGTGGCCGCTACTGAGACCAGTTCGCTTTCGACGTCCTCATCGTCATCTTCTTCAACGTCGTCTTCTTCGTCTTCATCCTCGTCTTCTTCGTCATCGTCTTCAACGTCGTCAACTACTTCGACATCTACGACATCCACCACGACGTCTCCGTTGGTCGAGGGCTCCTCGACGGCAATGAACACCTGCTCGTCGACGGAACCTAGGTGTGAAGTTGACGTTTCTTCACCAAAGAACTCGTCGTCGTCCACTTCGACGACGTAGGTTGGTTCGTCATCTGCGTGATCTTCGAACGCGGGGCTCGGGGCGTACTCGACGTCTCTGACGTACGCGCCATCACCGCTCGAACCGTTGCCCTGGCTCGCCAACTCGCGCTCGAGCGCCGGGCGCAACGCGAAGATCACGGTCGCCGCGTAGAGCGGTAAGAAGTCCTCGATCTCGAGCCCCAAGAATTTGGAGAGCGACGGAAAGACGTTTACCGAAGGACGCTGCGTATTTTTCTCGTAGGAACGGTAGGTGGACGGACTGACACCGATCTCGGCGGCGGCCCGGCCCTGATCGAGGCGGCGCTGCTTTCGTCGCGCGAGCAGGGCGTCGCCGATGTTGTCGCTGGTCATGTCCGTGCCCCCTTGCATTCCAGTAACTATATCTATACGTTCCGGTGGAGGGTTGGGGTTTGTGCCACGCGACGTTTGGCCAAAAAAGGGCCCGACGGTGGCGCTTTATTGGGGTCCGGCGTGGACCTGCCGCACCGGGAAACGGTGGGTCCGGCGAAATCGGATCGGCGTCGCCGGGATGTCGCCGTGGTCCTGGTGCACTACGAGTGCATTTCGACGTTTTCTTGGAATTTCTCCAGGAAGTAACGAATCTGAATGGCCGCGGCCGCTCCTTCGCCCACGGCCGAGGCAATCTGTTTGGTCGAGCCCGAGCGCACGTCACCGGCGGCAAAGATCCCCTCCACATTGGTCTGGAACATGTGGTCCGTGAGGATGAATCCGCGCGCGTCGACGTCGACCAGCCCGTCGAGAAAGTCGGTATTGGGATCGAGACCGATGAAAATGAAGGCCCCGTTCGTCTCGAGGTCAATCTCCTTGCCGTCGTGATCTATGGAGATGGACTGGAGTTTTCCTTCGTCGTTGGCGTTGAACGATTTGAGCGCCGCGCTGACGAGCACGTTCATCTTGGGATGGTTAAGGACCTTTTCCTGCAACAATTTGTTGCCGGTGAGGGTTGGCAGGGCCTGGACCACGGTGACACAGTCGGCGAATTGGGTGAGGAACAGGCCCTCTTCGAGGCCGCTGTTGCCCCCGCCGACGATGGTGAGGTCCGAGGCTCCCTTATAGAAGGGCCCGTCGCAGGTCGCGCAGAAATGGACGCCGGCGCCGATGAGATCGGCCTCACCCTCGGCGTCGGTGCGTCGGTAGGTTGAGCCCGAGGCGATCAAAACGGCGGGCGCCTGGACGAAGTCGCCGGTCGACAAATCAATGCGAAACATCGGGTCGTCGCGAGTGATCTTGGTCGCTCCCACGGCTTCGAGGATCTCAACACCGTATTTTTGTGCCTGGCGGGTCATGCGTTCGGCGAGTTCGGCTCCACCCACCCCGTCCGGGAAACCGGGGTAGTTGTCGAATCGCTCGGTGATGCCGGCCTGGCCACCCGGAGCAGACTTCTCCACGATCAGAACCTTGGCGTTTTCGCGCGCGCCGTAGATGGCGGTCGTGAGTCCGGTCGGACCGCCGCCGATGATCACGAGGTCATAGGTGGGCATCGAGGCGGTACGCGACAGGCCAATGCGATCTGCGAGTTCGTCGTTGGACGGCTCGGTGAGAAAGGTTCCGTCGGGAAACACGATGGTCGGAATTATGCGTTTGCCGTCGTTGCGCGACTCGACTTCGGCGACCTTCTCGGGTTGGGTCTCCAGATCAATCCACGTGAAGGGGATTCGGTGCGAGATCAAGAACTGCTTCGCGCGGCGACAGTCGGGGCACCAACTCGCACCGTAGACGACGAGGGGGGTATTTTCCGAGGGAGTTGATGTGCTCATGGCTTCAATCTATTTGATGATTGTTCGGTTCCGTACCGCGAGTGCCCCGGCTCGTGACCGGGGCACTCGCGGTGATCGGGCACCTCAGCTGGCGGCAATGCCTTCTGAGGCGACGGGGATGTTGAAGATGGTTTCAATCTGGGTGAGCGCGCCGCCCGCGCCGATGCTGTAAGCGTCAACCGTTCCCTGACCACCACTTTCGACATAGAGCGTCTGACCGTCGGGCGAAACCGCCGAGTCAATCGTGCCCGCGTGCGCAACTGCCGCGGTCGCGTTGACGAGTTGCGGCGCCCCACTGGCGTTCTCGTCAAAGGAGCTGACATTTCCGCTGCCGGCGTTACTGCCAAAGAAGTAACCGTTGGCTCCCGAGATCCAGCACAGGGCCGCCTGACCGTCGGTCGCCGAACCCAGCGATTTGAGTGTCCCGTTGGCGTTGACCGTGTACGTGTTCACCGAGCTGTTGCCGGCCTCGGCGGACACCACGTTGCCGGCGCTGTCGAAGGTGAATGCGAACGGCAGCGGAAAGTTGGACGGTGTGACGACGGGGGTCGCGCCGAGCGCGCCATTAAACCCGACCGAGAACACGTCAAAAGCGTTCGTCGACAATTTGGTCGAAATAATCAAGTGCTGCCCGTTGGGCGTGTAGGCAACTTCACCGACACCGTGGTGGAAGTCTGGTGGCGTCGTGTTAGAGAGTCCCAGGTTACGAACCTGCGCGCCCTGGGCTACTAGAAAGTCACCGAACAGTCGGAACTGCGCCACCGAACCAGTACCGCCAGAGTTGAGCACCGAGACCAAATCGCCGTGAGAGGCGACCGATACCGGAAACTGTCCTTGAGAGGCGACCTGCTGGAGCCAGATGAGACGTGTGCCTTGAATCGCAAAGACCGTCACAGTGTCACTGCCGGCGTTCGTTGCGACGAGTTCGGAGTTGTTGTTGATCAACGTGAGACCGCCCTGGCTCGCAATAGGGTCGGCCGTGGCGCCGACCGCCGTGGCGCCGAATCCGCCGGTCGCGTAGCTGCCCGCGAACGAGATGGTCCCGTCACTCGAGCGCGAGTAACTGAGCACGTTGTTTCCGCTCGCCGACTCGGTCTCGACAAACAAGGCGTGGCCGGCTTGTTGGGGTTGAAAGTCACGGTTGTGCGTCGCGGCGCCGGCGTTTAAGGCGCTAGCGGTGATACCGAGTCCAACAATGAGCGAGCCCGCTGCGGCGGCTCGGATGGATGACTTCAATTTCATGGGATTCTCCTTAACTGCGGCAGGGTTGCCGAAGAACAGTCCTTCGAGAGTGGGTTGCGTTACAACAAACTTTTGTCAGCGCGTCAAGCGATGCTGACTACCATGGGTCGGTGGATGACGCCGACCTGCTTCGCCAGTTGCTCGGAGGCGACGAAAAGGCCTTTACCGAATTGGTAGTGCGTTATAACGCGACACTCATTCGAATCGCGCTTTACTACGTCAATACTCAGGCCAGCGCGGAAGACGTGGCTCAAGACACGTGGATTGCGGTACTGCGAGGTATCGACCGTTTTGAGGGCCGATCGTCATTCAAGACGTGGCTCTTTCACATCCTCGTGAATCGCGCTCGCACGACGGGCACGAGAGAGCACCGATCGATCCTGGTCGATCCGACGTCAAGTGAGAGCAGCGTTGCGGCCAGTCGATTCGACGAGGGTGGTACGTGGCGCGTACCGCCGGAACCCTTCACTGACGCCATCGACACCGCGGTCAGTAACGAGAAGATTGTGCGCTTGGTGCACGAGGCGATCGCCCGTTTGCCGGAGCCCCAGCAGGCCGTCGTAACGCTTCGCGACGTGGAAGGACTATCTACTATGGAAGTCTCCGCTCTGCTGGAACTTTCCGAGGCCAACGTGAGGGTCATCCTTCATCGCGGTCGGGCCCGAGTACGAAACGAAGTCGAGACGAAGATGACGGGAGGTGGATTGTGAGACTAAGTGCGCATCCCCTCGTTTGCCGCGAGGCCGTCGAACTGATGAGTGACTACCTCGAGGGCTCGCTCTCGCGTCGCGACCGTCGACGGCTAGAAAAGCACCTCGCGAACTGCCCGCACTGCACGATGTATCTCGACCAGATGCGCGCTACCATCGCCGCTAGCGGTGCCGTTCACCCCGAAGATCTGGACCCGCAGGCCCTCGACGACTTGACCGAACTGTTTCGTCAGTATCGCGGCGACGCCGACGAGGGCTAACGCGTCTTCATGTTTCGAGAATCATTGCGCGATGGTTTCTCCGTGTCAACCAATCGATTCGTTGCGATGAATGGCTGAAGATGACCTCGACGGTTACGACTCGCCGAGTGCGGGCATTGCGCTCGACCCGCGGCGACTGGAGGCCTTCAGCGACGGTGTGATGGCGGTGATCATCACGATCATGGCCTTTCAGTTGAAGACGCCGGTCACGGCGAACTGGCATGGACTGTCAGGTCGGGTGCCGTCACTGCTCGTCTATATCTTGAGCTTCACGGTGATTGGCATCTATTGGAACAACCACCACCATCTGCTTCGCGCGACCAAACACATCAACGCCGCCGTGATGTGGTCCAACTTGGTCCTGCTGTTCTGGCTTTCGCTCGTACCTTTTGCGACCGCGTGGGTGGGCAGCAACCACACGCGGGCGCTACCGGCTGCCACCTACGGCGTCGTCGCGCTTGGTTCAGCGCTGGCATACTTTGCGCTCATGCGGTCGATTCTGCGAGCAAATGCAGAAGACGACGCCATTAGGACGGCAATTGGTAAGAACACCAAGGGGATGATCTCGCCGGTCATCTACGTGATCGGCGTCGCCCTCGCGTTCGTGACTCCCTATCTGGCTTACGGATGCTACGCGGCCGTGTCATTGATGTGGATTATCCCCGATCGTCGGCTCGCCAAGAAATCTTGAAGATGCAAAAGGGCATCGATCGCCACGCGCGAATCACCCCTCGAGGCGGAGTGATTAGCTGACGCGGTTGGTGTCGCGTTGGTACACGCGCATGGCGACGCGTGTCATCACAATCGTCCAGACGCCAATCACGATCCAGGACTGCGCTGGCGGCCAGCCGCTGGGCGTGAGGACGTACCTCGACGATTGGACGAGCCAGTACGAGGGAATGTCTTTCACAATCTTGAGCATGATGCCCGAGGTGAAGATTGGCCCGAACGATCCGCCCAACAGTGCGAAGAGAGACGTGACGCCACCCAGGGCCGGTCCGAGTGAGTCGACCTTCATGAGGTGTCCGAGCAGAATGCCGATCACCGCGAAGGGAATCAGCCCAACCAGCAAGAGCAGGACCATCTTCAGCCACTGTGTCGCCGAGAGACTGACGCCCAGGGTGCTGCCCGCGATGCCGAGGCAGATGATGGTGAAGATCGCCATCATGTAGCCGCAGAGCACCTTTGCGCTGAAGTAGACCCTCGTCGACAGCGGCGTGATCTTCATCTGACGGGTCCAGCCGATTTGTCGCTCGGCCGCGATTCGTGCGCCGCTCGAGAGCATCGCCGTCATCGCGCCCCAGGACGCCATGGCCGTCATGTAGTACAGCGGGAATTTGATGCCGAGCACGATGGCGTTCTTGTTGGCCCCCGCGATCGAGAAGAACAGGACCAGCGGAAAGATCAGCGAGAAGATTAAGAATCGTCGATTTCGCAGCGTGCGAAGAACCTCGAACTTCAAGTACGTGAGGTGCTTCACTGCAGTTCCTGACTCTGGTCGCCGTCAACGTCGTCGGCGGTCAGCTCTAGGAAGGCCTCTTCGAGGCCCACCCCACGAACCTCAAAGTCGCGCGCTCCGGGGTATCGCGTGAGCAGCTCTCGAAGTACCTTGTCGCAGGCGTCGCCGTCAGCACACTTGATGGTGATGCCTTCGCCGCGACGGTCGGCCGCGGTCACGCCCTCGATTTGTAAGAGTTCGGCCACGTCGACGTTCGCCAGGGTGGCGCGAACGACACGGCCACCGACCTTCGCCTTGATCTCCGTGGGCGGGCCGTCGGCGACAATTCGACCGCGAGCCATGAGGACGATCCGGTCGGCGTAGGAATCGGCCTCCTCGAGGTAGTGAGTGGCGAAGATCACGGTCTTGCCTTCGGCGGCGACTTCGCGCATGATGTTCCAGAAGTCGCGACGGCCTTCGACGTCGATCGCGGCGGTCGGTTCGTCGAGCACCAGTAGGTCGGGGTCGGCCACGAGCGCCACCGCGAACCGGACACGCTGGGTTTGACCGCCGGAAAGCTTGACGGTCGATCGCTTGGCGATTTCTAGCGTGCCCGTCAGTTTCAGGACCTTGTCGACGTCGAGCGGATGGGGGTAGAGCGAGGCGACCATGGTGATGAGTTCACGAACGTTGAGGTATTGCGGGGGAGAGCCGGTCTGCAGCATTCCGCCGACCTCACCGGCTTCGACGGCTTCCTTAGGTGACGTGCCAAAGAGCGTGACCGTTCCCGTGTCCGGGCGTGAGAGGCCGAGGATCATGTCGATCGTCGTGGTCTTGCCGGCGCCGTTGGGCCCTAATAGCGCGACGATCTCGCCCTTGGGAATGGTGAGGTCGATACTGCGTACGGCTTGGACATTGCCAAAGGACTTCGAAAGGTGAGACAGCACGATTGCGTCACGGCGCACATCGGTGTTCGTCATATCTCTAACCTTGCCACAGTTGGAGGCAGGACAAAAAATTAATATGCGCAGGCGACACTAGGGTGTGGCGCATCAATAAACAGGTGTCCGACGATTAAGAGAGAGGAAGACCAGTGCCGACTGCCGACGAACTCTTAAGCGCGCACTCGGTGCACCAACTCACGAAATGTCTTCGCCAGGCCGCCCCGGAACTGAAATGGTCGTCACTTAAGGTCAGCACTCAGACGTTCCCGGAATTGGGACTCGGGGAACGGGACGTGATTGTCCGTGACGCACTGCTCATCGACCTACCGAGTTCGTACGCCGCTTGCGCCAAGATCTTTCGCGCCGCGCTGAAGAATGACTCGTTCACTAGTTGGATGCTCTGGCCGGTGGGCGAAGCCGCAGCGCTGAAGGCGTTGGCGTCGTCGCGCGACGCGGACTTCGAGGACGGGTTGAAGTTGCTGGCACAGTTGACGGGTCGCTTTTCTAGTGAATTCGCCATCCGTACGTTTCTTAATAGCGATCTTCGTCGGACACTTGACACTGCGGTGCTCTGGACGGCGAGCAATGATGAGGCCGTACGTCGACTGGCCAGTGAAGGCACGCGTCCGCGCCTACCGTGGGCCAAACAGGTGCCAGTATTTCGCACTCAGACTGCGGCGGCGCTGCCCATTCTCGACCTGTTGTATCGCGACGAGTCCGAAACTGTTCGTCGTTCCGTCGCCAATCACCTCAACGACATCAGTCGGGCCGATCCCGACCTCGCGGTGAGAACGGCGAGGCGCTGGCTCAAGAAACCTGACGAGAACACGCCGCGTTTGGTCCGCCACGCGATGCGCACATTGGTCAAACAGGCGAATCCCGGTGCACTGACGCTGCTGGGCTTTTCCTCCGCGGATGACATCTCAATTGGTGCTCCGTCACTCGTTAGTCACGTCGTGTCATTGGGCGGTGAACTGGTCTTCGAAGGCGTCATCGTCAATGAAGGATCGCACGCCGCGCGTTTGGTAATTGACTACGTCGTCCACTACCAAAAGGCCAACGGCACGCAGGCACCCAAGGTCTTCAAACTCAGCGCCAAGACATTGCAACCGGGCGAACGTCTGACCGTGCAGAAGCGTCACTCCTTCAAGCCCATCAGCACCCGCAAGCACTATGCCGGGCCACACTCGTTGGGACTGCAAGTGAATGGCACTCGCTCCGAGATCGTCAACTTCGACGTGGTGGACTGATGCCGCGACGTCTTCGGGCGTCATCTCGAACGAGAAGTGTTGAACCGCGAGTGTTAGTTTGAGTGCGGTGAGCGATCGAAGGGCAGTACCCGATTCGCTGAGGATAAATATACGCCTCCTCACCCCGGTCGCTGGCGCCATCACCGCACTTCCGCTCGTCTGCGTGTTTGTGTTCGGTCTCTCGATTGGTAGCACCCGAGCCGCAATCTCCATGGCCATTGGCGCCAATCTGATCGCGATTGTCTCACTCGTCGGGGCACCACGTCTCTCGATTGGACTCGTGGTCTCGGACGCCTTCGCGATGGCCGCGTCGGTGTTTCTCGGTTCCGTGACCGGTCCCTATCCCTGGCTGCACTCGGTGGTCATGATCCCCTGGTGCTTCGTCGCGGGAATGCTCGTCGCCTTTGGCAAAACCCAAGCCACGATTGGCACGCAGGCAATGATCGCCTTCGTGGTGCTCGGCCGCTTCTCGGGCACACCAATGAACGCCCTCGACCTCGGACTGCTCGTGCTCGCGGGCTCGCTCGTCGAGGTGGCGGCACTTTTCATCTTGCGGCTTCCTCCGAGTCTGCGATACCAGCGCAGTCACCTGGCCGATGGATTTGAAGCGCTCGCCGAACTGTCACGTCGCGATCCCCACATCTCCACCCACGACGTGGCGACGACACTGGACGACGTTGAGAGCGCGCTCTCGGCGCCATCGCTCTTTGGACGCACCGACGTGCGCGACCTTCGAGCGGTGCTCGACCAAGCACGACGGATGCGCTTTGAACTCACAACGCTCAACGGACTGAGGGTGCGAATTTCCGATGAGGGCGATCAGTCAGTCGGTACAACCATTCGCGCGTGCCTTTTGACACTCGCCGCGGCACAGGATGAAATTGCGGCGGGTCTTCGTCAGCCGCGCCACTCAGTTGACTGGCAAGGTGACGTGGGTAAGTTCCGCGATGACGTAGGGCAACTTGAAGCCGAACTAGCACGTGCGCCCGTGGAATCGAGCACCGTGGCTCGCCAGTGCCTGTCATATCTAGCGGCGCTCGGCGGTCAACTTCGGGCGGCGGCCAGTCTGATGGAGAAGTCGCGCGTCCCGGGCAGCCGTCACGTGTGGCGACCGCATTTGGCACGGCGACCGGGTTCTAATCCACGAGATTTTCGAAGCGATCTCGCCGTCGTGCGGGCGAACCTTCGTCGTGATTCGCCGGCCTTTCGCCACGCGGTGCGCCTTGCAGTCGCCGTGCCCGCGTCGCTCGGAATCGCCACGTGGTTGTCGCTGCCACGTGGCTACTGGCTCGCTTTCTCCGTAGCAGTCATCTTGAAGCCCGACTACAGCACGCTCTTTGACCGCGGTCTGGGGCGGGTGGTCGGGACACTGGTCGGCGCCACGTTGGCCGCCGTCATTGTGAGCGAACTCCAACCCAATTTGTTCTGGACGACAGTACTGGTGGCCGTGATGGCGTGGGCCGTCTACTCGACGTGGGCGGCCAGCTTCTCGGTCGCGATGGGTTTCGTGACTGCCCTGGTGCTGATATTGCTCAGCACCTCACTGCACGACGCGGTGGGTACGGCATTCGACCGATTCATTGACGTCACGCTCGGGGCGGTCATTGCTGTCGTGGCCTATCTCGTGTGGCCCACGTCACCGAAGGCGGGTGTTGAAGATTCGCAGTTTGGTCTGTTCGCGTCGCTGCGCAATTACCTGGCCATCGTCATCGACGTGGTCGAACGAAAGCCCGCATCGGATGATCAAGTGATGGCGCGCGCCAAGTCGACGCGTTTGGCCTGGGCGAACTCTGAAACGGCCGTTGACCGTTCAATACAGGAACCGGCCGCCACTCGCATTGATCCCTCCCAAGGCCGCGGACTACTGGCGGCCGCCCAGCGAATCGTGCGCGCCACCCAAGGGCTCTGGATAGACGCCGAGCGCGGCGCGACGATCTCGCCGTTCGCGGCGCTGGATGAACTGTCGATGGGGCTACTCACCGGGCTCGACAATCTGGCCAATGACTTTGCCGGTCGACCTACGACTCCGATGCCAGATCTGCGGGCGCTGTTCCGGGCTGTCGAGTTGGCGCTCGCTCACATGGAGGTCGCGCCGTCGCTCGCACTTCACCTAGACGAACTGGTCAACTCAATCGACACGGCGGCCCACCTCGTCGGGCTGAAAGCACCCGAGATTCACTGAAGGTATTTCTCCACGATTTCCTCGCGGCGCAATGCGGCGTCATTGGGATTAAGTCCGGCGTCCCGCCTCGCCCGACGCTGGCGCAGTAAGTCCCAGCACTGGTCGAGTTCGACCTCGATGTCCCTCAGTCGTTGCAGTTCTTCCGTGGTCGCCGGCCTGCCATCGTGAGATTCTTCAAGCTCCAGTTCCTCGTCGGCAAGTTTGTTGATGCGATTGAGGACGGTGTTGTCATCCATGGGAGGTCCTTTCGATCGTGCACGTACAATCTCTCTCGCCTTACAGTATGCGCTGTCGTCAAACCGGGCGACTCCATCGTGGGGCTACCACGACTCGGGAGAATGGTGCCAGTGGGGTCGCGTGAAGGATCGTCCATTTGTATTCTCTAGTGGCGTGAAGGGTGCGAAGAGAGCGGGTCTCATTGTCCAGGGGTCCAGCT
>Ga0182030_10023431_pt1 | contig 11415 bp, 13 predicted proteins | sample 812S3MmetaG_FD_121299 | JGI IMG/M metagenome (GOLD analysis project Ga0182030, IMG submission 121299) | Permafrost microbial communities from Stordalen Mire, Sweden - 812S3M metaG (Illumina Assembly) | ecosystem: Environmental > Terrestrial > Soil > Wetlands > Permafrost | place: Sweden...
ATAAGATAGCGGTCATCGAGGACGAAGCAACGGAATCAAAGTCGCTCACCGAGGAACTGGAAGATGCGGGGTTCGAGGTGATCAAAGCATCCGACGGCGAGGAAGGATTGCATATGGTGCTCAAAGAGGAACCCGACCTTATCCTGCTCGACATCGTGATGCCCAAAATGGACGGCATGACGATGATGCACATGCTGCGCACATCCGGCGAGTTCGGTGCGCATGTGCCGATCATCCTCCTCACCAACCTGAACGTGAACGACAAGATCATGGGAGACATCACCAAAGACGCACCGGCATATTATCTGGTGAAAGCCGAATACTCCCTGGAGGATGTTATAAAAAAAGTGAAGGATTGCCTGAGCGCTAGGCCTTCTTCTTAAGCCTGGCGATCTCCTGCTCCAGTTTTTTTATCTGTCCTTCCAATTTTTGCGCACGCAAAACAAACCGCGCCTCGATCTGGTCGTTATGGTTGGCGAGCGTTTCCGCAACCACCATCATTTCGGTGACGTCTTCCATGGCAAGCAGGATGATCGGCGGGAACGACCCCGATTCGTCATTCTCTTTTATATAAATCTGTCGGCCATTCAGTATCATCACTTTGCGCCCGATCCCGGGAAACCCGTGGGCGACCTGGAATCCTTTGAAGAAAGTGTTGTGCGCAAGAATATCATCCAGAAGTTTGTGCAGGGCCGGAATGTCCCACTGGCCGTCGCCAAGCGCATATACGATCTTATCTTCTGTATTTTTTACATTGACCCGAAACGTCTCGTAGAACGCATCATTGGCCGCCATCACGCGGAGATCCTCGTCGAGAATGAGCACCGGCTCACGCACCACATCCACCACGGTCCTTATATATGTCCAGCTTTTCTCCCATAAATGATCGAAAAAATCAGCGCCCATGCGCTTAGTATTTTTCTCGGAATGTTCCTCCTTTCTTTGCATAAATGATCTCGACCCAATACCTAATATGAGATACATTGTACACCCGTCGCCGATTAAAATCTACAGCTACCGCGGTGTCGACAAGGCATCGTTCAATCCCCTCCTTCCACTCCCACCTCATCGCTGAAAGGGTTGAATGTCTTTAATCGGGTTGAGGCGACCACTATCATAAGAACAACGAGGACCACGGAGCCGACGATGAATGAATAGACGGCCGCCCCTTGAAATGTTTTTAAGAAAATATAATACAACCACGCGCCCGCTCCCCCGTACGCGAGCGAGATGAACGTGAAGCCGAGGCCGGGAAGGGACGTGCTTACGGTCTCCGGATCATCGGATTCGGTGTTGGGAAACAGCGCGCCAAGGCTCAGGGCAAAAGCGGTTATTCCCACGATCATCACCGCGATGAGCAGTATGAACATTCCCTCCGCCACAAGCGAGATCCCAAGGATAGCGGCGTTCACGATCCCCACGACGATTCCCAATAGCAAGAAAGTGATCGCATAGAAGCTGAGCTTTGAAAAGAATATCCGCCGGGGCGCGACGGGTGACGTTCCCATGATCCACGCCATGCGGCGATCGCTGCTAAAGGAGGGAAGCACGAAGCGCAACGCGAACGTGCTGGTGAAGAACACGGTGGTTGCCGCCTGCAGGGCCTGGATGAGAGCGATGATATTCACCTCGCTCGTGCCGTAATTCGCGCTGTTCTTTCGCAAAAAGATATTGAGCCCCGTCTGCAATACCCATAGGCCAAGGATAAAGACCACCCACAGAGAATCGCGGGCGCTCCGAAAATTCACGATCACTTCCTTCTCGAAGAGAGCGCCAAGATCGCTCTTTAAAAAACGAGGGAACGCGCGGGGCGGTTTATGGATCGCGGTGATCGATGTGCGCGCCTCGAAACTTCCTTCCTGAACGCCCTGCCACAATTTTAAAAATTTGAATGAGAAAAGATAAATGATCAGCATTACAAAAATGGCGGCGGCGGCGATGCCTCCGATGTACTCCCATGCGAGCGCCCACGCGTGATTCTGCAACGCAAGCATCATGAGCGCAAGAATGGTGGTGGGAAACCAGTGGAATGCGGCAACGACGCCGTCGATGTTCGCCGTCGTTGCGGTGATCGGCCCGGAAATAAAGAGGGAGAAAATATTCATCCCGACGATCGTTCGCACGAGCCCGTACGTGAGCGCGGCCATAAGAATGCCGGAGAGCACGGCAAGCCATTTTACGTGCAGCGCGCGCCACGTCGGACCGCGGAGGTAATACAGCGCGGTCGCAAAAAGCAGAATGATCACCATCGCCAAGCCCGACGTGATGAGCGTGAGGAGTAAGAGCGCGATGAGCGCCGATGGAATGGATATCGCCCCGCCGCCATAAACCCCTGCAAGGGCGAGGATCGCGGGAATGCCGATCACGAGGAGCGTTCCCGTGGCGGAATCAAGGATGCCGAACCCCGCCCGAAGGATCGCCGATTTATATCGCGGAGAAGCGACGATCCAATTGTTTGCGTCCCCGCGAAAGAGCGTGAAAAGCCCGGACACGATGGCGCTCGCAAACATCAAGTATCCCAAAATAAGAAAGAACGCCTCGTAGATATAAAGTGATAATGTCTGGCGGCCATAGGTCTGGTTCTGTATCAAAGTAAATCCCTCGCGGACGCCGAAAAATACCGCGGTGGCGACGCCGATCACCACAAGAAGAAAAAGGAATACGGTGATGAGCTTGGGGACGGTGCGCTTTGCAAAATAGCCGCGCACTCCCTTCGTAAAAAGCCGTAAAAAAGATCCGATCATGCGCTCGGAAAGGAATTGCCGGTCAGGGCAAGGTACACGTCTTCAAGCGTCGCCTCTTTGTGAAGGTTCGCCTTCGCGCGAAGTTCATCGACCGTGCCGCGCGCGATCATCTTCCCGTGATTCATGATGCCCACGTGCGTGGCGATGTCCTGCGCGAACGAAAGTGTGTGCGTCGCGATGAAAATACTGACGCCCTCATCTTTTGCAAGCCGGACAAAAAGATCCTTCACGCGCCGCACGCTCAACGGATCGAGGCCGACGACCGGCTCATCGACAAGCAGGAGCTTTGGCTTGTGCAAAAGCGCGGCGAGGATCGAAAACTTTTGCTTGTTGCCGCGCGAGTAGGTCTCGAAATAATTCTTTTCGATGCCCTCAAGCTCAAAGATCGAAAGAAGTTTTTTCACGCGATCAAGCCGTTCCTGTTCGGGGACGCCAAAGAGCGTTCCCACAAAGTGCAGAAATTCCTCTCCCGTCATTCCGGACCACGCGGAAGGATCGTCGGGAATATATCCAATGATCGCTTTTGTTGCCTGCGGAAACGCAACGACATCCTTTCCATCAACCGTTATAGTCCCCTTGTCCGGAGCGAGCAGTCCGACCGTCGTCTTTATGATCGTCGTCTTCCCCGCGCCGTTCGGCCCGATGATGCAAAAGATCTCCCCGTTGTTCACCTCGAGAGAAACATCATCAACCGCTTTCAATGCGCCGAACTGTTTCGAAAAATTCTTTATAAGGAGCATGTACTCATTATACAGGGTTTTCAGAAAAGGTCGGTTATATTTTCCGCCGAACCGAATCCGAGCGGCGCGATGCTGCCGGTCACGGGATCGAACAGCATCAGATTTCCGGATGCGATGCCCCCGAAGCAATCGAGATCCATGCATGTTCCGGAAGATATCACCGGCTGGTAGACCACGCCGGGGAGGTCGTTCATGTCGTAAGCATAATACGACCAGAACCGCGCATTCGGGATAACGATCCGCGCGGCATGCGTGGCGTAATCGTATTGTGAGATCTCGAAAAGTCCCGACGGCGTAGCGGCCGGATACATATAGAAAATATTGTTTCCCATCACGTTGAACCCTTCCGTCACGCCGCCGACATCCTCCGTCATTCCGGAAGTTATATCGTAATAGCATATATTCCCGGCGTTGTAATCGCTTTCCCACTTCAGCACCACGACATCGTTATTGAGCCACGCGCTCTCGGAACCTTTGCACTTTCCGGTGATCGGAGTCCACGAGCCGGTAGCCATGCTGTATATTTGGCCGGCGAAAAATAAATGCTTTCCGTCGGGAGCGCTGCTCAACGTCGAACCGTATTCGCCGGGATTGGCGATATAACCGATCTGTGTTGTTGTGCCATTTTTAAAAAGAAAGACACGATCGTCATTGTCGAGCATGCTGGCGGTCGCGCTGGCTTCCGTATACACGAACTCGCCGGGGGCGATGAAAATGAGATTGTCGATGTACCATCCGGCATCGCCGCCGACATCCGTCTCCCGGGTCAGCGTATCCGACGCAAGATCGAGCATATATATCGACGAGGTTTGGCTGCTGTACGCCTGGCCGACCTCAAACGCAATAGTATCGCTAGCAATTCGCCGCCCGTTAAAAACGGATGTGCTCGCGTTCACGGCAGCGATCTGCCACGTCTTGCCGGTCATCACGTCATACGAAAAGAGCCCGCTGGCGTTGGAATAAAAAACCTGATCTTTTGCGGGAACGGTCTCCTGCTGCTGTGATGGCGGGAAAAAAGTGATCGGCGGTTGCGGTGCGCGTGTGCTCGAAAAATGCGGCGGAAAAAAAGAAATAACAATAAGGAAGATGAAGAAGGCAATGACAAGACCGAGGAATATCCTCGTATAAAATCGTCCGCTTGCGCGGGGATCAAGACGGTCGCTCATGGCAATTGTGCGCTCTGCGCGATCCGGTCGACGACCTCGTCGAGGTCGAACGATTCGCGTTCGTTGTTGCATGCCGTCTGTTCCGCTCCGTCATAATGATCGCACTCCCCCGCCTGCAAACTGAAAGTGAAGATGATCAGCTGGCCGTTCTTCTCCGTGGCATATGCATATTGGGTAAGGACGCTGCCCAGCCCCATATTGCTCTCCGTCGTCACGCAATATGTGCGGTCGTCCACCGTTCGGCGTATCGTTCGTCCGGCCTGGGAATATTCGTCTCCCGCCTGCGTGCAACTGAACGCTTTATCGAACACGGCCACTTTCGGCGGCCAGTCGACGGGAGTCGTGTACTCGGTGGTAAGTGTCGCGGGATACGAAAACGTGACGCCGGACGATGCGTCGGTCATCGTCCGCCAGAGGCCGTTTCCATCATTTGGCGTTGATGACGCGTCCGGGCAGGCGGCGAATTCGCAATCGGGTCCCGTGCGGTCGACGTACGATCCGTCGGGGCAAAGCTTTGCTTCCTGAGTACAGGCAACGTCGTTGTCCGATCCGCTCGGATGTTTCGGCCATACAAACCAAACGATCCCTCCGATAAGAATAAGGAGGACGATCGCAACGGCAATTCCTTTATTCTTCGAATTAAGCCATCCTGTCATAAATTTATTATAGCCTTATTCCGAAACCCGCGCTCCGATCCCAACCGGACGCGAGAAATCACTTTCTCGCGCTATCGTATGCCTTTTTGAAGAAATCTATCTCATCATCAGAGAATTCACCCACCGCCTCCAAAAACTTGTTGAGCGCAAACGTTGCGTCGTCGATATCTTTTTGGAATTCCTCCTCATCACTTCCCTTGCGCACTGAATCAAAATCGACCAGCCGGCCGTCGAGCGTAATATTATGACGCGTCATGAACCCATGCACCAAGCCGCTTTTATGCATCAACCCCAGATTCCTGCCGGTCGCTTCAAGTAACCACTTTGCATATTCCTTTTTGTCGAACTTTTCCGGATCGAAATTATTTTCACCGGCCACCAAAAGACGCGCGTCTTCAACCGATAATGGATTTTCCGCCGCATCCGCCAGGCGCGCTTTTGTGCCGAAGGCCCTCACTTCAATGACGGGCTTTGAATCCGGCCAGATGAGCCCGACCCGCTTCGCTTCTTCTATTGAAATTTTTCGCCCCTTCGGATCCACAATTTCATCCAGCTCGATAATGGCAATCTCCCTGTGGGTTCGTACACCAAGCTTAAGGAGCTCCTCTGATTTCTCCTTATCGCGCGCGGCAGCGAAAAGATCAAGAATGCCAAGATTTATTTTCGTTCCGTGCGGCAATTCGGTATAACGATACCCCTCGGGAGCATCGTCCACCACGATCGCGCCGTTTCTTCCTGTAGTAGCACCGATTCCTTTCAGATCAATATCCCTATAGAGATTTCCATCTTTATCCTTGAACAGTATCCTGCCCCACAGCCCGCTTCGCGAGTGATGCTTTTCTATCCCCAGCGAATACGACCGTTCACCCTCCGTCTTTTGCGCAGTTAAAAACATACCCAATCGCGTTGATTCTCCTTCTTCTAATTTAATAGGCAAATCGGGAAAGCTTTCATTGACATCAATCACGCGATTTTTGACCTCGACTGCGGGGAGTGTCTCTTTTTTGGCCTCCAGCTCTCTCGCTTCCCCCATCGGCCAATCTTTGCCATATCTTTCCATGGGTTCATTATAGCATCGCGCAATCCCGCCTGGTCTCACTGCGTTGTGCTCTCGCGTGGAATCGAAGTTTTGGGGATCAAACCCCGCAAGCGCTTTCGAGAAATCTTTCATATATCAACTCTAACCCGCGCGGTCGGAGCTATTTAAAATATCCTTTATAAGCTCGCTCACTGTTCCGCGGTTGTTCAATGGAATCGCACCGATCTCTAAACATGCCGCCTCAAACGGCCGCCTGCCCTCGATGATCGTCTTTCGCTCGTCATCGCCTTTTGCGAAATTCACTTTATTTATCGTCCTTGTCCGTAACCGCTCGTGAATTATTGCATCGTCGGGGATGAGAAGGTAAATTCTGTCGAAAATCTCCTTTATCTCCCCTAATTGGATCCTTGCCACCTTCCCGCCCACAAAAATATCTTTATCATTACCAAACGAATTTAATAGGCCAATAAGCCTCGGAACAACGACTTGCCATCGGTGATTTTCGATCCATTCTTTCCCTGCGCCCTCATGGTATTCTGCCTGAATTCCGGTTTTTTTATTCACCCAAACGCAAACGCCGCAATCGTCCAAATCAATGACCTTACGGCCTCTCCTTTGAAGCTCAGCGATGATTGTCGACTTACCACTCCCAGCGATTCCCGTGATTAAAATTTTCATAGTTGTTTTAGGTTTTCGCTCACTATGTTTTTTAGCTTTTTGATTTCGGATGTCGAATAGCCGTGTATACGTTCGGACAACTTCCAACTTCCTCCGTAATAATCAGTTAACGCGGAAACGGCGTCATTGATTGAATTTTCCACGGCGATAACAATCGACTTCTTATTTTTGAAAAACTGCCACACCGTCGGATCGATCACGTACACACCAGACTCTTGCACGACAAGCACATCATGAGCGCGCCCATTCATTTTCCCCTTATAGATATAAATTTTTGCCTTTGGAAATTTCTTGTATAGCCACTGACCAAGCAACCGAGAAATCTCACTGCAAGAATCTTGGGTAAGGACATAAAGAGGAACACGACCATTATAGCCAACTAAAGTGAAAACATATTTCTTTGCTTTTTTTAAAAAATCTTTCCTCATAAATCTGCAAATATTTTCCCCAATGCAGCAATAATCGGCTGCATCTCAAGAAGATCATCTTCTGGAGTATGTTGAGATACGGGCTTGTTGGTGCCTTTAGAAATATAGAGCGCCCGCATCGGCATCTGGAGGGGCGCATTTCCGAACGATTGATCGGTCAGGATACCCTCTCTCCGCGATTCTGCGGTACGCATCGTCCCATCGGGATTCAAAAGTGCGAACGCCTCCACCCACGCGGCGTCAACCCTTCCGCCATGCTTCCTTGCAATGCCTTTCCAAAACTCCAAGACCGCTTTTGCAATCTCTTCTTTGGTAAGATCTTTTTCATCAGCACCGCCGAGTGCCACTCGCTTAGGAGCCTCAATGAGACCCTCTCCCTCCACCCAATAGCCGGTGTCGTTGGCAAGAATAGACATATCAACCTTCCCGAAATACGTTCGCGCTTTTATTTCTGCATTCTCAGCTAAGGTCGCTCCATTTTCCTCAGGATCGATACTTTCTAAATTAAAATCCCTCGGAATATAAATCTCTATATCCAGTCCGGTGTACCCAAGAAGATTCTTATATCGCTCAATTTTTGCCTGATTATGGGTGGCCAAAAATATCTTCCTTTTCATAAATACAGTATAACTCCTAATGAAAAAACATCATTGGTTCAATTTATAGGCGAAGTCACTTTGGCGCATTCAAAAAAACATAGCATTTAAGCACCTCGGTCTGGCCTCACTGCGTTGTGCTCTCGCGTGGAATCGGATTTTTGTGCCGTAAGCCGCGCAAGCATTCTTGAAGACAAATTTCAATCACTCATGGAAGTACCTCGATCGGGTTATCAATCCACCTAACTTCTGACCAGCTATAAAATTATAAAAAGGCGTGGGAAAAATAAATTCTCCCCACGCCAAGTTATCTGCCTTCCTGCCGCATATTTTTCGGTTCGTTATAACTCAGTATGCTATGAGCTTCGACTGAAGATTGCGGAGCAATGCCTCGCCATTCTTGATCTTCTTAAGGTATTGTTCTCGCCGAGAGCGAGCCTTTTCAAAAGCATCAAGAAGCCCGTTTATCACTTGGCCAAGAGGAAAATCGTACCACGTGTACTTTCTCCCTCGTCCGTAGTTTTCCTGTTTGGTGCCATGAAACTCATTTGCTTCATAGCACTTGCTCGCGACGATGAATTTCCCCTTCTCGTCGATAAACAAGGTTCTGCCGGAGAACGCGGCGACTTCTACCGCGCGGACGGGTCGATTTGGATTTTCTGCTCCAAACCAAGTCAACTCACCCGTACTGTGTCCATACGGAGAAACCGTTATGGGGACAGCGATGTGTCGTACAATTGGTCTTAGTTGTTTAACTACCCTTTCCAATTCCCGCACGACCGCTGATGAAATCCTGACATCGTCAGGGTCTCTACTATTCAGAAGGTCGCATATGCATGTATTCATCAGACTGTTGGACGAATCCATTGTCAGTCTCCTTTTGTGAAGTCGCAGAACAAATCTGCGCTGAATACACTCTATGCCACAAGAATATAATGGTCAACCCGCCCACTAAGCACCTCGGTCGGTCTCACTGCGTTGTGCTCTCGCGTGGAATCGAACTTTTAAGGACCAAACCCTGTAAGTGTTCCTTAGAGTCGCTCTAAAATTCTGAGTGAAGCACCTCGGTTATGCCTATTTTCGACAGGTCGGACACTTTATGCGCCCGCAACAAGAACAGCCCCAACAATGGTGATGACAAAAAGAACCACCTTCTTTGCGATATCTTTCTTTCCTAAATACTCCTTGAAAAACTTGGGTGATAACCTGACAAATAAAATGGCATAGAGAAGCGCGAAAATTGGCTGGGTACCGGCAATCCCTTGTGCGACAGAAACAGGAATAAGATAGAGCGCATACGAACTCCCCAGTGTTCCCGCCGTACTGAGAAGTTCTATCCCAACGAGGAGCGTGCCAAGCGATTTCATTTTCGACCACGACTTTTTAGCCTCGGCAATATTTTGCGGCGTGAGCATGAATACTCCCGCGATGACGACCTGGAGTATCGTCATCCACACAATACTTGTTCCCCATCCTACGCCGTGCTCGTAGACGTATTTCAGAAGCACCGTTTGAGCCGCAAGTACTATCGATACGAGAAGCATTAATACGATGGCACTGTTCAGTTTCATCTTGCGAACATCGAGCGCAAGGAGCACACTGGCGGCGGTAATAATAAAGAAGCCGAGATATTGTAAACCCGTGAGCCGCTCGCCAACGAGGAAGAATGCGATGAGCGGAACGAATATCTTGCCGAGCGAGAAGAGTGATGCAACAACCGACGTGTCGGCGCGGCGGAGCGACCAAAAGTACGGATAGAGATAAAGAATCTCGATTAAGGAAATGACGATAAGTATGGCCGCGTTCATAACCGAAACTGCGTGCGGCGGATCAAGGAACCAAATAAACGGAAGAACAATAAGGCCGATGACCGATGAAAAGAAAATGAGCGGTGTTAGCCGGTCAAAAAGCTTATTTGAAAGATAATTGTCGAGGATATTCGCCCACGCATGAAATACGGGTTCGGCGAAGGCGGCGAGGATACCGATGACATATTCGGACATGATATTATCTATTCATATTTTCAACAGTGAACTCCACGGGGCTGTGGTCGGATACGCGATCGGGAAGTACGTGGCATTGAATGGCATAATCGCTCATTATTCGTCGGTTGACAAAAATGTGGTCGGTTCGCAATTGAATACCAACATGGAATATTCTTAATAATGCAGCGATCCTATTGGGGAAATGCGCGACATTCTCGCTATAGCGGCTGTCGAGAGTGGGGCCAAGAGTTTTTGTGCCCCACGCTAATTCTGGAGAAAATAGTTGTGCTATACGCCCCCGCTCATACGGCAATCCGGCATTAAAATCACCTGCAATCATTATAAATTCCGGGGCGGCGGTCAGTAGCACCTCTTTCGCCAATCGCGATTCGGCGATTCGAATATTTGAGTCCATGCCGGAATGAAGATGTGTGGTGGCTATCCGCCATATTTTTTTGTCGATTTCGAAGTCCATATAAAAAATTCCAAAACATGGATGCTTAAAACCCCGCACCGGATCCTTGCGCATGGAAGCAAAAGATCTAAACCCTGTTCCTTTGGATAAATAGTGCTTTCGATATGCGATACACAACTGACTACTCTGTCCGATTTCTCCATTAAATGGCCGCACTACTTCATATGCTGGATTTTTCAAAAACGCCATCACTTTTTCGTTTACCTCTTGAAGTAGAAGAAAATCATACTCTTCGGCGTTAAGAGTGCGGCTTAAAAAATCTTTCAATAGAGACTGGTCGCCGTGCTGGCAATTCAAAGTTAAAAGCTTCATATCGTCTGATCAAAAACCCTTCTACGCATAGAGAAATTTTAGCACATGCAGGGCGGCTTAGCCTCCTTAATGGAAGTGTGGCGTTGATACACCTCGGTCTGGTCTCACTACGTTGTGCTCTCGACAGGAATCGAACCTGTACCACCTCCTTCGGAGGGAGATATTCTATCCATTAAACTACGAGAGCTAAACTGTGCTGTGCGCGGCAAAGCATACAGCTGTGCACGAACGCGCGATGCGCGCTTCCAACGTCTCTCTTTATACTACGAAATGCCAGATCTCGTAAACCGCGGCGCAGATGAAGACGACCGCGACGATGTCGAGCAACACCTTCTCGCGCGCGGATAACGCAAGCGTCCGTCGCCCGACGGAGATGATGAGAAGATATTGCGTGCTGATGAACACGCCGCCGGCGATGCCGACGATCGTGAGAAAATTGGTGAATCCCAAGAGTACCACAGCGAGCGGCAGAAGGATGATGGCCGCGCGTGAAACGATCGAGTTCCATCCAAGGTCCTTTTCCATCGCGCCGCGGATCTCGCGCGCGATCGGCACCGACACGACGCACACCGAAAGCAATCCCACCGCCGCGAGGA
>Ga0182030_10023434_pt1 | contig 11414 bp, 10 predicted proteins | sample 812S3MmetaG_FD_121299 | JGI IMG/M metagenome (GOLD analysis project Ga0182030, IMG submission 121299) | Permafrost microbial communities from Stordalen Mire, Sweden - 812S3M metaG (Illumina Assembly) | ecosystem: Environmental > Terrestrial > Soil > Wetlands > Permafrost | place: Sweden...
CGCCCTCCTCCACGGTCACCGTCAACCGCTTCCTGAGCGTGCCCCTCAAGGGCAACAAGATCGAGTACGACTACCTGGGCACGGCCGACGTGGCCTGCTCGGTGTCACTCTTTCCCCAGGGCGGCCAAAGTCCCTGCTGGCGACTGCGCCGCAACCCCAACCAGAACACCGATCTGTGAGCGATTTCGCATAGCGAAACATTCCACCGCGCAGCCAGGTCACAGCGCTGGGTGATGTGAATCACGCCTGAGAAAGCGGAGCGCAGTCTAGCATCGTCCAATCTCACGGAGCTGCGAGCCGCGATGTATAGCCGCACACAAAACGATAACGGCAGCTACAACACCCGCTGCCTGGACTGCTTCATGACCATCGCGTCATGCGTGGAGACAGAGCAGGAGCTCGACGGGCTGGAACGGCGTCACATCTGCCCGGAGAAGGCCCTTGCCGAGCTGCTGGAGCATGAACGAGCTGTTGAGGCCAGAGCTCTCCTGAACTAGCGCCCTGAGTAGAGTTTGCGCCAAAATGATCTGTCATCCTGAGCGACCGTAGCGCAGCGGAGGGAGTCGAAGGACCTGCGGTTCGGGCCTTCAAGTTCCGGCATTACCCGCAAGATAGGATGTGGCGAACTTTGGGCTCACCACCCTCGGTCGCTCTAGTTTCCGGCCGGCAGTGCTTTCAGCACGCCCCAATCGAGCAGCTTGATCACCTGCTGCGCCATGCGCTATTGCAGCCGCGCGTGGTCGCGCAGTTGCCGCGCCGTGGCCTCGAGAAACGTCTCCACGCTCGCGCCCTCCGGCACCTCGAGCCCCGACTTGGCCTGAACAGCCGCCGCAATCCGGCCGGCGAGCGCCTGCCGCGTGGCCAGGCTCATGTCCAGCCGCCGGGAGAAGAAGCCTTCCAGTACTTCCAGGTCGGTTGCGGTGAGCTTGGAGATGCCCAGCGCCGGCAGCGTGACCGCCGTATGCGGCTCGGGAATCGGCGCGCTGGTAAACAGCTGCGCCGTGAATGTCCGCGACCCGGTATCGCCCCACAACGGCGACTCGGGCTCGCGGTCCCGCACCACCAGCGTGCCCGCGGCCAGGTCGCCCAGCCGCTGGTGCTGCTTGTTCACAAACATGGCAATCACGCCTACGCCGTAGAAAAATGGCAGCTGATCCACATAGCGCACCAGGTTGCGCGCCATCGACTCCACGAGTCCAATCGACCGGCCCGAGCGCTGAATCACGCGGATCCTGGCCACCCGCTTGCCCGGCGTGCGCCCGTTCCAGAAGGCCTCAAACAGCGTGAAATAGCCCCAATTCATGAGAAAAAAGAAGAAGATCACCAGCGCCTCGGCCCACTGCGCCGAGATCCGGTTGAAGGTGTGCACCGCGGGCAGAATGAAGATGACCACCAGCACCAGCACCAGCATGCCGGCGCCCCAGATCAGGTAATCGACCAGCAGCGCAATAAAGCGGCTGCCAATGCCCGCCAGAGGCATCTCGATGCTGACCAGCTCGGGCGTGTCAATGTTAATCTGATCCGAGTTGACCTGGTGCGCGTTCATCTGCCCCGAGGCAAACTGGTCTGAACCGAATTCCATGGCACAAATCCTCTCCAACCAGTGGATCGCGAAGCGCCGGCCCCACTGGGACCGGCTTGCTTCCCTGCTCTCTCAATCCGACGCCAGCGGCCTGGGGCAGCTCTCCCGCGCCGAGTTGCAGGAGATGGCCCTGCTCTACCGCCAGGTAGCGGCCGACCTCTCCGTGCTGCGCCAGGACTCGACCGCCCGCACCTATGCGCTGCACGTGAATCAACTGCTGGCTCGCGCCCACCATATCATCTATTCCGGCCGCAAGACGAATCTGCGCACCCTTTTCCTGTTCCTGCGCGACGAGTACCCGGCCGTCTTCCAGCGCCAGCTCGGCTTTGTGCTCGCCTCGCTGGCTGTCTCCGTCGCCTTTGGCGTGCTGGGCGCCGTGCTCACCACCGCGCGGCCGGAGTTCATGCGCCACTTCGTCGGCCCGGAGATGATCGCCACGATGGAGCGGCACCAGATGTGGACCGAGTCCATCGTGAGCGTTGCGCCCAGGGAAACCAGTCACATCATGACCAACAACCTCTCGGTCTGCTTCGCCAGCTTCGCCGGCGGCATCACCTTCGGGCTGTTCACCTTCTACTCGCTGTTCGTGAACGGCATGATGCTCGGGGTCATCGGCGCGGCCTGCCACCAGTACGGCATGTCGCTGAAGCTGTGGAGCTTTGTCGCCGCCCATGGCTCGCTGGAGCTGCCCTCGATCCTCATCGCCGGCGGCGCCGGCTTCCGCCTGGGCCACGCCATGCTCTTTCCCGGCGGCCTGCGCTGGAAGGATTCCGTCGCCCAGGGCGGTCTGGAAGCCACCCGCCTGGTCGCCGGCATCATCCCCCTGCTGGTCATCGCCGGCTGCCTGGAGGGATTTTTCTCCCCCTCGCAAGCGCCCGTCTGGCTCAAGTTCACCGTCGGTGGACTGCTGTTCACCCTGCTCAACCTGTGGCTCTTCCGGCCACCACCTTCGGTGGGGCAGCCACCTGCGGTGGGGCAGACGGCGCTGGCGCGCCAGGGGCTTTAGCGGCGCGCCGACAGTCAGGCAGATGTCGAGCAGGGCGAAGCCGGGTTGACTGGATATATACATAAGGAGCAACATGTATATACAGGAGAAACGCCATGGCCGTCACCCTCACGTCCATCCGCCTCGACACCAAGCTCGCCGACGAGGCAGTCCGCGTGCTCGGCGTCAAATCCCGCACCGAAGCCGTCCACGTGGCTCTGAAGGAGATCATCGGCCTGAAGCGCTTCAAGAAATTAATGAAGGACTACGGCGGCAAGGGAACGTTCGCTGGGTACGATGAGTGACATCGTCGTCTTCGATACCTCTGTGCTGATTGACCAGATTCGCACCAATCGCCACATCGATCGGATGTTGAAGGTTGAAGCCGTCGTTCGCAACTGCGCCGTGGTTTTGGCCGAGCTTTGGCGCGGGGCTTCGACGCCCGTGGACCGGCGGGTCATTGAGGCCCTTGAGCGCAACTACGACACCTTCACATCGACAGAAAAGAACTGGCTGGAATCAGGCCGGCTTCTGTCGAAAATCCAGGCCGACAAGGGCTTCGAACCACGCAAGCTCCGCGACCTCCACTTCGATGTGCTGATTGCCTTGACAGTCCGTTCCCACGGCGCCTGCCTCATCACCTCCAACCGCGACGACTTCGAGCTGATCCGCACCTACCGCGACTTCCAGCTCGAAGTCTGGTAACCGCCTCTTCCTCCTCCCGATTCACCAGCTTTTCTTTCCCTCCGCAGCCGCCAGCCAATACACTCAAACTCTCAGGCAAATCGGGAGAGCCCCATGCCCCTGCACTGCACCCAGAATCGCAAGCTCGCGGCCGCCGACTCAGCCGGCTCCGCCGCCCTGAACACCGCGGCCGCAAGCTACAAGTTCCCCGAAACCAGGCTCGACTCCCAGGCCGTCTACCAGGCCATCCACAATCAGCTCATCCTCGACGGCGACTCGCAGCAGAACCTGGCCACCTTCTGCACCACCTGGATTGAGCCCGAAGTCGAGCAGCTCATGGACGAGTCGGCCGACAAGAACATGATCGACAAGGACGAGTATCCGCAGACGGCGGCCATTGAGGAGCGCTGCGTGCACATGCTCGCCGACCTGTGGAACTCGCCCGAAGCCGCCTGTACCATCGGCTGCTCCACGACCGGCTCCAGCGAAGCGGCCATGCTGGGCGGACTGGCTCTCAAGTGGAACTGGCGCAAACGCCGTCGCGCCCAGGGCAAGTCAACCGACGCGCCGAACCTGATCATGGGCCCGGTGCAGGTCTGCTGGCACAAGTTCTGCCGCTACTTCGACGTGGAAATCCGCGAAGTGCCCATGGAGGGCAGCCGCCTGCTCCTCACTCCAGAAGAAGTGCTCAAGCGCTGCGACGAAAACACCATCGGCGTCGTCGTCACCCTGGGCGTGACATTCACGCTGCAATTCGAGCCGGTCGAAGCCATCAGCGCCGCGCTCGACAAGCTCGAAGCCGACACCGGCCTCAGCATCCCCATCCACGTCGATGGCGCCAGCGGCGCATTCCTCGCGCCCTTCACGCAGCCCGATCTGCTCTGGGACTTCCGCCTGCCGCGCGTCAAATCCATCAACGCATCGGGCCACAAGTTTGGACTCGCGCCGCTGGGCGTGGGCTGGGCCCTGTGGCGCGAAAAGCACGACCTGCCCGAAGAGCTGATCTTCGACGTGAATTACCTGGGCGGCAACATGCCCACCTTCGCGCTCAACTTTTCCCGCCCCGGCGGCGAGATCATCTGCCAGTACTACAACTTTCTGCGCCTGGGCAAAGAGGGCTACCGCGAGATCCAAACCGAGTGCGCCGCGCTGGGCCGCGTCCTCGCAGAAAAGATCGCGGCGCTGGCGCCCTTCCGAATCATCTACGACGGCCAGGGCGGAATCCCCGGTCTCTGCTGGGAGCTGCGCGACCCAGCGGCCTCGAGCTTCACACTCTACGACTTCGCTGACCGTCTGCGAGAGCGCGGCTGGCTTGTCCCGGCGTACTCCATGCCGCCCCACCGCGAAGACCTGGTCATCCAGCGCATCCTCATCCGCCACGGCTTCACGCAGCAGATGGCCGACACGCTGCTCACCGAGATGCAGGCCGCGCTCGTCCATCTTGCCGCGCATCCGCCGGCACCGGCAAGCGGCGCAGCATCGGCCTCAAGCAACCACTCCGGACGTTAGCCGGGCGCCGCTCTGTCATCCGACTCCGTCGTCCCCTGTCAGGGGACGACGCGCCAAGGTTCCGCTTGCCACGCTACTCGATCGCGATCGATTCGATCGTTGGCCCTGCGTCACCAACTGCCGAGAAGTCGAGCACATTGCCGTCGCCGGCGCGGTCGAGCGGCGCTTGGATCCAGACTGCGCCCGGCGCGTTGCCGGTGGGCGGGAATGCGATGCGCATGGCGATGTGGCCGTTGGCGCGCAGTTCGGCGTAGCGTGGTGCGCTGTCCGGATTGGTATAAGTGATGCGCACCCGCGCCATGGCAGCGCGCGAAGACACATGGGCGACGCTGATCTCATGCCCCTTGCTCATCTCGCCACCGGAAGCGGCATACTCGGTGAGCTTGCCCTCATGGCCGCGCACAACAACCATTACTGCGTCGTTCGACGCGACGGTTGAGGAATAAGAGGAATTGAAAGACCCGAGATCCTTATGCGCCCAGAGATCTCGCACCGTCGCCGGCGAGCCTTCTAGCCCAAGATCGTTCCAGTTCGCCGTCATCTGCGCGGCATCGCCGGAGCGATTGAGCAGCAGCACCGCGCGTTCTCCCGGCGTTGCCAGCGCCTTTGACCAGACCTCGAGCCCATTGCCGCTCGAGGCTACCTTCACCCCCTGCAAGCCGAGCGCGTCCTGGTCGACAGCCAGCACCTCAGCATTGGTCAGCGTAGCGCGCGTGGCCTCGCTCAGCGTGGTCAGGTCCGCGCCCACCAGCAGCGGCGCAGCGGAGATGGCCCACAAACTCATGTGCACGCGGTTCTGCGCATCGGTCAGGCCCGGCATCCCCACCACCATCATGTCCGGATCGTTGTAGAAGCCGGTGTGCTCGGCCTCGGGATGAATGCCCTGGTCGAAGTTCGCGAGCACGCCGGGAAAGCTGGCCAGCCGTCCGCTGTGCTCGCGGTGCGGCACAATGGGCGCGACGATATCGCCGCTGGTGCGCCACACATCGGCCGGCGCGCCGCCTACATTCGGCGCCCAGGTCCACGGGCTGTTGTTGCCCCACTCGCACAGCGAAAAGTAGAGCCGGTGCCCGGTGGCGGCCTCGGCCTTGGCAATAGCGCGCGCAATCTCAGCGTATTGCACGGCAGGGTCCAGCTTCTCCTTGTCGCCGCCGCACCAGTCCACCTTCACATAGTCGAATCCCCACTTGGCGAACTGCAAGAAGTCCTGTTCGTAATGGCCTTCGCTGCCCACGTGCTCGTGCACAGGCCCCAGGTCGGGATACATGCTGCAACCATCCTTGCCCGCATCGGTATAGATGCCGGCCTTCAATCCCAGCCCGTGAATGAAGCGGGCAATGTTGGCCATGTCGCCCGCAGTCTCGCCGCCAGCCAGCGCCGGCCAGGCCTTGGCATCGATCACGAAATGGCCGTCCGCGTCGCGCTCGCCCAGCCACCAGCCCTCGTCGATGTTGACGTATTGATAGCCCGCCTTGGCCATGCCGGTGGAGTTCATGGCCCGTGCTTGATCCTCAATGATCTGCGCATCAACGGTATTGGAGAAGCTGTTCCATGAGGACCACCCCATCGGCGGCGGAGGCACGGGAATCAGTTTTGCGCCGCTCTGCGCATGCGCCACCGCCGCCACACACACAGCCATCATCGCAGCAGTCGCGCGCAGCCCAACCAGCTGCGATCTTGTCCCACCGAATGCCACGACTTTGCTTCGAAGTCTCCACATAAATACACCACAATCCTAAAAAGATTTCTGCTCTGGTGTTATACCTTCACAAAAATCTTGTTCCGGTACATGAGCCACGCCGGAATGAAGCAGTAAGCCAGCGTGAACACGGAATACGCAAACGCCGCCAGGCCCGGAGTCGGCAGTTGCGCAAACACATGGTCCGATATCCACGCCAGCGGATTGCTCGTCCTGCCATCGGCCGTGAAGTGAATGCGCTCCAGCAGCCCCGGCACAATCTCGCTAAACATGTAAACCGTGATGGCATTCGAGCCCAGCACCAGCCACGGGTAAACCAGCGCCTTGCTCTGGCCGCGTCCCCAACCCCACACATCCATCACCCAGTACGACAGTGTGAGCACCGTCAGCGACCAGCCCGCCGCCACCAGCACAAACGAGCTGGTCCACATGTTCTTGTTCAGCGGAAACTCGAGCGACCACAGGTAGCCCAGTGCGAGACACGTGAGAGCCCCCGCCGCCAGGCCCAGCGCCGTTGACTTGGCCGCGCGCTGGCCCCGCAGCCACAACGCGGTCAGCACGCCCACGAGCGCCGTGCCAAACGCAGGCAGATCGCTCAGCAGGCCCTCCGGGTCGCGCAGGTTGTGCGGGTCGGGCCCGTTCCACTCGAGGTACAGATGGTGCGGCATCAACAGCCGGTCAAGCCACGACACAAGATTCTGCGCCTTGTCCATGAAGGGAATGTCGCGGCCCGGCATGCCGGCTCCCGGCACCGGAATCCAGCGGACCAATATCCAATAGCCCACCAGGCAGAACACCAGCGCAGCCACCTTGGTCCACACCCGCTGGTCCCACAGGTAAAACAGGCCCACCACCAGATAGCAGATGGCGATGCGCTGCAACACGCCGTAGATGCGCAGATGATCCAGCGCGAAGAACGGGAAACCGTTCACGAAAACGCCAAGGCAGAAGAGCACAGCCGCCCGCCGCACCGTGTGCCAGGCCAGCTGCGCGCGCGTGGCGCCGCGCTTGAGCCGCGCCTGAAACGCATACACAATCGACGCGCCCACCACAAACACAAACGTGGGAAACACCAGGTCGGTCGGCGTCAGGCCGTTCCACTCCGCGTGATTCATAAAGCCCCACGAGCCGGAGCCGTTGTTGTTCACCATGATCATGAACGCGATGGTTACGCCGCGCAGCACATCGAGCGAGAGCAGCCGCTGCATGGGATTGGGTGCGAGTGCGGGATTGGTCATGCCTGTTCGAGTCTCCAAGGACGCCGGTTGCGGGATGCTCATTACCCTACGCGCTCAGGGGCCGATTCGCCAACCCCGCCCGCGTTTCTCTCTATGTCAATTGCACCCCCCTGACTGCTACACTCCCCCATCAGGGAATTCTGCGCGGCCCATGCGCGCAGCTTTTTTGGAGGCTCCATGCCCGAATTTCAGCCTTTCGTCGCGCCCGGCGAGAACCGGCCCGAGTTCACCTTCCGCGCCATCCTGCTCGGCTCCATCTTCGGCATCATCTTCGGCGCCGTCACGGTTTACGTGGGCCTGCGCGCCGGCCTCACCGTAGCCGCCTCCATCCCCATCGCCGTGCTGTCGATCAGCATCCTGCGCGCCTTCGGCCGCGCCTCCATTCTCGAGAACAACATCGTCCAAACCACCGGCAACGCCGGCCAGTCCATCGCCTCCGGCGTCATCTTCACCCTTCCAGCGCTGGTTTTTCTTGGCTTCGACCTCGAGTACTCGCGCATCTTCATGCTGGCGCTCATCGGCGGATGGCTGGGCGTCCTGTTCATGATTCCCCTGCGCCGCCAGCTCATCGTCAAGGAGCATGGCGAGCTGCCCTATCCCGAGGGCACTGCCTGCGCCGACGTGCTCATCTCCGGCGAGCGCGGCGGCTCGCTCGCCAGCCGCGTCTTTCTTGGCCTCGGCCTGGGCGCGCTCTACACCCTCTTCCAGAATGAGTTCCTGTTCAAAGGCTGGCCCGGCAACCCCGGCTACGATCCCGACTTCGGCCCCGACCATGTGCTCAAAGGCTCATCCATCAACGCCTCGGCCACATCGGAATATCTCGGCGTCGGATACATTATCGGCCCCAAGGTTGCCGGTGTCATCTTTGCCGGCGGCGTCGTCTCCTGGCTCGTCATCATGCCGCTGATTTATTTCTTCGGCAAAGAGCTCAGCCACCCGGTCTACCCCGGCCAGGTGCCCATCGCGCAGATGAGCCCCAACGACCTGTGGGCCACCTACATCAAGCCCATGGGCGCAGGAGCAGTGGCCGCGGCCGGCCTCATCACCCTGCTCAAAACGCTGCCCACCATCTTCAGCGCTCTGGGCGCGGGCTTCCGCAACATGAAGCCGGGCGCGGCCGCCGCACAGCCCAAGCCCATCCGCACAGAAGACGATCTCTCCATGGGCGTCGTTGCCGTCGGCTCGCTCATCATCGTCGCGCTCATGTTCGTGTTTCTGGAGTTCAAGCCGGTTCCCGGCGCGTTTGTCGGATGGGCCGCCAACCTGGCCGCGTCGCTGCTCGTGGTCGTCTTCGGCTTTCTCTTTGTCACCGTCAGCTCGCGCATCGTCGGCCTGGTCGGCTCCTCGGCCAGCCCCGTCTCCGGCATGACCATCGCCACGCTCATGGCCACCTGCGCCGTCTTTCTCGTCATGGGGTGGACCGCCCCCTCCTTCGGCGCGCTGGCCATCACGATCGGCGGCGTGGTCTGCATCGCCGCCTCCAACTCCGGCGACACTTCGCAGGACCTCAAGACCGGCTACATCATCGGCGCCACGCCCAGACTCCAACAAATAGCCCTCATGATCGGCGTCGTCGTCTCCACCGTCGTCATCGGTTTCACCCTCAACCTGATGAACACCGGCCTGCAGGAGTTCCACGCCGCCCCTCAGCCCTGGGACATCAACGCCAATCATGCCGGCGTCGCCATCCAAGCCGACAACGCCAAGCTCCCCGCGCAGATCCGCGTCGTGGCCAATGACAAGACGAGCACTCAGCATTCCCGCTCCGAGTACACCGTCCTCAACGCCATCGGCTCCACTGAGCTCCAGGACGGCAAGTATCTCTACTCACCCACCAGCCACCAGATCGAGGTGCATTGGATTCAGGGCATCGGCAGCGTGAACGCGCCGGCCCCGCAGGCCAAGCTCATGGCCACCGTCATCAACGGCATTCTGAGTCGAAAGTTGCCCTGGGGACTGGTCCTGCTCGGCGTCGCCATGGTCATTGCGGTGGAGCTGCTCGGGATCCGCTCGCTCTCCTTCGCCGTCGGAGCCTATCTGCCCATCGGCACCACGCTGCCCATCTTCGTTGGCGGCGTGGTCCGCTGGCTGGTCGAGCAGGCGTCCCAAAAAGCCGGCGCAGACGCCGCCGAAGCCGACAGCGAAATCTCACCCGGCTCCCTCTTCGCGAGTGGCCTGATCGCCGCCGGCGGCATCGTCGGCCTCATCGGTGTAGCCCTCAAAGCCGTAGAAGCCACCTACTACGACAACCGCGACCTGCTCAACCTGCCGCATACGTTCTTAGATAACAACTACGTCAGCGTCCTGGCCTTCGCCGCGCTCGCGTTTGCGCTTTACTACTTTGCGAGGAAGCCGCTCAAAAAGTAAGCCGCCAGCAGGTCAATGGAAGGATCATGACGTTACAAGCAAGACTCGCAATCGTCGTTGCTGCTCTTTTGCTGTCAGCGTCACCAGCTATTTCAAAGAACACTCCGAAGATCTCGCTGGAAGAGCTTGCACAGATCACTGAACGAGGACGAGCACTCTACGCTTACGATCAAGCCGCATGGCACGCCACGGACGCCGTAGTTGCCACTCATCCAACCGAAGGAGAAGACGGCCGCTACATCGCTCGAAAAACAGACACTGGGTGGGTTGTCGCGTTCGGACATCTGAGCGAAACGCACGATGCCTTCCTCATTGCTCACCTTGCAACCCAGGGGAAATCGCCGCAGGAGTTTTCGGTTGAGCACTTCGCAGCTCCAAGGACGGACACGGCTTTCTTTTTCGCCGCGGCAAAGGCGGTCGATCTGGCACTTAATGACTTTCAAGGTGAGAAGGTCCCCTACAACGTGGCCGTCTTGCCCGCAACCGAAGGCCAACTCTATGTGTATGTGCTGCCCGCACAGACTAAGGACGGCGTTTATCCGCTCGGCGGAGATGAGCGCTACACGGTCTCATCAGACGGCAATTCACTCATCGATAAGCACCGTATGCATCACTCAATCCTGACATTCGACACAAATGACCCACAGGCGGCCAAGCTGGTGGCTGGGTATCATGTCCATGTGCTGAGCGACGTTCCAGAAGACAGCGACGTATTTTATGTTCTGACCAGAAGACCGTCCATACCGGAATTCATTGGCGTCGACGGGAAGCTGCGTTTCAAGATTATGGAAGACGGATCGATCCAACTCAAGAAATAGTCGAGGGCCGGGCACTCCCGGTCCCACCCCTGCGATCTTGTGACGGTAGGTAAGCCCTACGCCGGGTGCCCCATCCTTCGCGCCTTTTGCGAAGGGTGGGAAGGGAGGCCCCCTACGCCACCACCTGCAACCGCACCCCTTCGTGCTCCTGCAGGCAAGCGATGATGTTGAACAGATTCGTCGCCGTCGGATTGCCCTTCGGCCGAAACACGATCCAGGCAGGCGTGTCGTAGTTCTTCCACAAACTCCCGCCAGAAAAGGCGATTGCCTTTGCCGTTGTTTGTCACGTCGGAGGGAGCAGGGGCTCACCCGCGCGAGAATCGCCGTGTACCGGGTGCCCCATCCTTCGCGCTTTTTGCGAAGGGTGGGAGCGCAGGAACCCTACGCTACCACCTGCAACCGCACCCCTTCGTGCTCCTGCAGGCAAGCAATGATGTTGAACAGATTCGTCGCCGTCGGATTGCCCTTGGGTCCGAACATCTGGTGCAGCGTCTTCACATGAATCCCGGTCTTCTCCGCCAGTGCCGGAAAG
>Ga0182030_10023435_pt1 | contig 11414 bp, 7 predicted proteins | sample 812S3MmetaG_FD_121299 | JGI IMG/M metagenome (GOLD analysis project Ga0182030, IMG submission 121299) | Permafrost microbial communities from Stordalen Mire, Sweden - 812S3M metaG (Illumina Assembly) | ecosystem: Environmental > Terrestrial > Soil > Wetlands > Permafrost | place: Sweden...
AGGCGCCGGCGCCGACGGCCTGGAGCTGAATTTCGGCTGCCCGCACGGCATGAGCGAGCGCGGCATGGGCAGCGCCGTCGGACAGGTGCCCGAATATTCCTGCATGATCACCGAGTGGGTGAAGGAAGTGGCGCGCACCCCTGTACTGGTGAAGCTCACGCCCAACATCACCGACATCCGCGCGGTGGCGCGCGCCGCCAAACGCGGCGGGGCCGACGCACTTTCGGCCATCAACACCATCAACTCCATCACCGGCATCGATCTCGACACGTTCACGCCGCGCCCCAACGTGGGCGGCTACTCGGCGCACGGCGGCTACTGCGGACCGGCGGTGAAACCCATCGCGCTGCACCTGGTGCAACAGATCGCGAGCGACCCCGAGGTGGGCTTGCCGATCTCCGGCATCGGCGGCGTTTCCGGATGGCGCGAGGCCGCCGAGTTCTTCCTGCTGGGCTGCGGCACCGTGCAGGTCTGCACCGCCGCCATGCGCTACGGCTACCGCATCGTGGAAGACATGATCGACGGCCTGAGCCGGTGGATGGACGAAAAAGGGCTGCGCACCATCGAGGATTTCCGCGGCGCCAGCCTGCCCAAGCTCACCGAATGGAAGCATCTCGACCTCAACTATAAGATCGTGGCGCGCATCGATCGCGATACCTGCATCGGCTGCGATCTCTGCTACATAGCCTGCTGGGACGGCGCGCACCAGTGCATCCACCTGAGTGGCCACAGCACGCCCGCCGCGGTCGAAGCCGCCAGCGAGGCGCGCATCGCGACCACCCCCATCGCCAAGTTGGACGCCGGCGCGGCTACGCGCGGCGTCACGCCCTCGGTGCGCATTCCGCGGGTCGACGAAGAGGAATGCGTGGGCTGCAATCTGTGCTGGCTGGTGTGTCCGGTGGAGGGTTGCATCGCCATGGAGCAGGTGGAGACCGGCAAGCCGTTCGAGTCCTGGGAAATGCGCGCCGGAAAGGGACAATCATGAACACTCTCGTACGCAACGGCGCCGTGGTTACGGCCGCCGGCGCCAGGGCCGCCGATGTCCTGATCGCAGACGAACGCATTCTGGAAGTTCGGCCCGGCATTCCCGAGTCCTCCGCCGATAAGGTGATCGACGCCGCGGGCATGTACGTGATCCCCGGCGGCATCGACGCGCACACGCATCTCGATATGCCTTTCGGCGGCACCACGTCGGCCGACGATTTCGAGACCGGCACGCGCGCCGCGGCCTTCGGCGGCACCACCAGCATCGTGGATTTCGCCATCCAGGCGCGCGGCACACGCATGCGCGACGCGCTCGACACGTGGTGGAAGAAGGCCGAAGGCCGGGCCTCGATCGATTACGGCCTGCACATGATCGTCACCGACCTGGGCGCCTCGGGCCTGGAAGACATGGACGACATGGTCCGCGAAGGCGTGGCCAGCTTCAAGCTGTTCATGGCCTACCCCAACGTCCTGATGGTGGATGACGGAACCATTTTCAAAGCGCTTTCGCAGACCGCGAAAAACGGCGCGCTCATCTGCATGCACGCCGAAAACGGCAGCGTGATCGACGTGCTAATCGCCCGCGCACTGGCGGAAGGCAAGACCGCGCCGATATACCACGCGCTCACGCGTCCGCCGCTCGCCGAGGCGGAAGCCGTGCACCGCGCCATCGCCATGGCGGAGATCGCCGGCGTCCCGGTGTACATCGTGCACCTCACTTCGGAAGACGCCCTCAACCAGGTGCGCGAGGCGCGCGACCGCGGCGTCCCGGCGTTTGCCGAGACCTGCCCGCAGTACCTGCTGCTCTCCATCGAAGACCTGGAGCGGCCCAATTTCGAGGGCGCCAAGTACGTTTTCACGCCGCCGCTACGGCCCAAACCACACCAGCCGAAACTGTGGGACGGGCTCAAGCACGACCACCTGCAAGTAGTCTCCACCGACCATTGCCCCTTCTGCTTCAAGGACCAAAAAGTGCTCGGCAAAAACGATTTCACCAAGATTCCCAACGGCGGGCCGGGCATCGAGAACCGCCTGCAACTGATCTATCACCACGGCGTGAACTCCGGACAGTTGTCGCTGAGTCGCTTCGTGGAAATTACCTCTACCGCGCCCGCGCGCATCTTCGGGATGTATCCCCGGAAGGGCGAAATCGCGCCCGGAAGCGATGCCGACCTGGTAATCTGGGACCCCGCCGCGCTCTATACCATCAGCGCGCAAACGCATCACATGCGCGTGGATTATTCCATGTACGAGGGCTTCCCGGTGCGCGGCAACGCCCGCACGGTACTATCGCGCGGCGAGGTGATCGTGGATGGCGGCGAGTTCCTGGGCAAGCCCGGCCGCGGCCGGTATCTCAAGCGCGCCGCGCGCGGCGGAGCCTGGAAATGAGGGAAACGTGGCCCCCCGGGACGGCCGTGGCGGCCTCCTGCAAAGGGTAGTCGATCGGTGGCCCTCAGCCCGTCCCACCGTTCCTTACAGGAGGAGTCAGAGTCAGCCCGCGCCAGTATCTGCGAAGTTGCGAAGTTGCGCCCGGCCGGGCCGCTCGCAGCCGAGGTTATCATAGTGGGATGTTTTCTTAACGCCCAACGCGGGCTCAGCGGCCGCCCGTCGAAAGCGTCTATGACCTTATGACCCCTCGCGACCCCAGCCTCTACAACCAGGACCTTGCGCCCATCCCCAAGGATCGCCGCACCTGGGGCACGTACAACTACGCCTCGCTGTGGGTGGCCATGAGCGTCTGCATCCCGACCTACATGCTGGCCTCGGGCCTCATCGCCGGCGGCATGAGCTGGTGGCAGGCTATCGGCACCATCCTGCTGGGCAACCTGATCGTGCTGGCGCCCATGCTGCTCAACGCCCACGCCGGCGCCAAGTACGGCATTCCATTCCCCGTGTTCGTGCGCGCCTCTTTCGGCGTGCGCGGCGCCAACATCCCGGCCGTGCTGCGCGCCCTGGTGGCGTGCGGATGGTTCGGTATTCAAAGCTGGATCGGCGGCCAGGCCATCTTTTCCATGCTCCAGATCCTCTGGCCGGGCGCCGCGCACGCCGCCGGCGGCCAGTGGTTCTGCTTCTTCGCGTTCTGGCTGCTGAACATCGCGGTGATCTGGCGCGGCATCGAGACCATCAAGATCCTGGAGGGCATCGGAGCGCCCTTTATGCTGGCGATCGGCCTGCTGCTGCTCTGGTGGATCACCGGCAAAGCCGGCGGCCTGGGACCGGTGCTGAGCGCGCCCAGCAAGTTCCATTCGAGCGCCGAATTCGTGAAGTTCTTTATTCCGTCGCTCACCGGCATGGTGGGCTTCTGGGCCACCGTGGCGCTTAACATTCCCGACTTCACGCGCTACGCCAAATCGCAAAAAGCGCAGATCCTGGGACAAGCTCTGGGATTGCCTGCCGCCATGACGCTCTATTCCTTCATCGGCGTAGCGGTCACCTCGGCGTCGGTGGTGCTGTTCGGCCAAGCCATTTGGGACCCGGTCGTGCTGTTGGGCAAATTCCATCAGCCGGTGGTGGCGTCGATCGCACTGGTGGCGCTGCTGGTGGCCACGCTCAACACCAACGTGGCGGCCAATGTGGTCTCACCGTCCAACGATTTTTCGAACCTCAATCCGCGCCTCATCTCCTTCCGCACCGGCGGACTGATCACCGGCGTGATGGGCGTCGTGATGATGCCGTGGAGGCTGCTGACCGATTTCAGCTCGTACATTTTCGGCTGGCTGGTGGGATACTCGGGGCTGCTCGGTCCCATCGCCGGGGTGATGATCGCCGACTATTTCCTGATTCGCCGCGCGCGCCTGAACGTGAACGACCTGTACCGCCGCGGCGGCGAATACGAATACCGCGACGGCATCAATCCGCGCGCCGTGGTGGCGCTGGCGGCGGGGATCGCGGTGGCGTTGCTCGGACTGGTCGTGCCGGCGGTACGATGGTTGTACGACTATGCCTGGTTTGTGGGTTTCGGCGTCTCCGGCGCCGTATATTTCGTGCTGATGCAGCGCGCCGAAGCGCCTGTTTGGGAGGGTGAATCATGATCGCAAGCGATGCAACCGTGTCGTTGGTATCGTTCTACATCGATGGCGCCTGGGAGCGGCCTACGGACCGTTCCGGCGGCGCCATCGTCAATCCGGCCACCGGCGGCGCCATCGCCGAAGTGCCCTACGCCGACGCCTCCGATATCGACCGCGCCGTGCGGGCGGCGCATCGGGCGTTCTTAAAATGGCGCGACGTGCCGGTGGTGGACCGCGTGCAGGTGCTGTACCGCTACAAGGCGCTGCTCGAAACGCACCAGGGCGACCTGGCCGCCACGCTCACGCGCGAAAACGGCAAGACCGCCGATGACGCCAAGGCCGAAGTGCGCCGCGCCATCCAAATGGTGGAAGTGGCCTGCGGCATGCCCAGCCTGATGATGGGCGACTCGCTCAACGACGTGGCCGCGGGCATCGACTGCAAGACCGTCCGCCAGCCGATCGGAGTCTGCGCCGGCATCACGCCGTTCAATTTCCCCGCGATGGTGCCCATGTGGATGTATCCCTTCGCCATCGCCTGCGGCAACACCTTCGTATTGAAGCCGTCGGAGAAGGTGCCGCTCACCCCCACCTACGCCGCGGAACTGCTGCACCAGGCCGGCCTGCCCGCCGGGGTTTTCAACCTGGTGCACGGCGGCAAGACGGCGGTGGATGCGCTGCTGCACCATCCGCTGGTGAAGGCGGTATCGTTCGTCGGCTCCACGCCCGTGGCAAAGTATATTTACGCGACCGCCGCGGCCGAAGGCAAGCGCGTGCAGGCGCTGGGCGGCGCGAAAAATCATCTGATCGTGATGCCCGATGCCGACATGCCAAAGACGGTGGAAGCGATCATCGGCTCGGCGTTCGGCGCCGCGGGCGAGCGTTGCCTGGCGGGCAGCGTGCTGGTTCCGGTGGGCGATGCCGCCGGTCCGCTGCTCGACCTTCTGGTCGCGCGGACGAAAAATTTGACCGTGGGCGACGGCTCGCGGGCGGGAGTGGACATGGGCCCGTTGGTGACCTCCGACCATTGCCGGAGGGTCACCGGCTACGTCGAAAAAGGCGTGACGGAAGGCGCCGTCCCGCTGGTGGATGGCCGCGAGAACCGGCCCGCCGGCAGCGGCGGCCATTTCCTGGGGCCAACGATTTTCGATCATGTGACACCCCAGATGACTATCGCGCGCGAGGAGATTTTCGGCCCGGTGCTCTCGGTAATGCGCGTCGCGACGCTCGACGACGCCATCGAGTTGGTCAATCGCTCGCCCTTCGGCAACGCTACCGCGATTTTTACCAGCAGCGGCAAGTCGGCGCGCGAATATTCGTCGCGCTGCGAGGTGGGGATGGTGGGCGTGAACGTGGGGGTGGCCGCGCCCATGGCGTTTTTCCCGTTCGCCGGCTGGAAGAATTCGTTCTTCGGCGACCTGCACACGCATGGCAAGGACGCGGTCGGGTTCTATACCGAGCAGAAGGTGATTATGAGCCGCTGGTTTTAAGGCTGGATCCTCAGCGGTTCACCGCCGTCCCGAAATGATCGTGTGCCGGCGGCCGGAATTCCCGCGGGCGCGGCAAGCTTCAACGTCCACCCGGAATCCGGCGCGGGCCAGCAGTTTTTCGAATGCCGGATCGGGCGCCGCGGACCAGAAGGCCACACAGCCGCCCGGCCGCAAGGCGGCGCGAATCCGCTGCAGCCCGGCGAAATCATAGAGCCGCGAGTTGCCCTCCGTGCTTAACGCCGCCGGACCGTTATCCACGTCGAGAATGATGCTGTCGAAACCACCCCGCTGCTTCAGGATCACTTCCGCGACATCGTCATGCAGCACCGTCACTCGGGGGTCCGCCAAGGCGCGGGACGCCAGCGGGAAGACCGGATTGCGATTCCAGGCGATGACGGCGGCCAGGATCTCGGCCACCACCACGCTAGCGTCGCGAGCCACCGCCGCGAGCGCCGCCTGCACCGTGAACCCGAAGCCCAGACCGCCGACCAGCACGCGAGCGCCGTGCGTGTCCTTCAAATGCGCGCACGCCAATTGCGCCAGTTTTTCTTCGGAGGCGTGCTGACGGGTCGACATGAGCGGCGCGCCGTCCACCCGGATGGTGTAGTTCCCGTCCTGCTCGTGGAGGGAGATCGTTTTGCCGTCCGGGGTAAGCGACTGGTCTACCGCGGTCCATTTCTTCACGCGTGGTATTGCCGCGTGGCTTCGTCCCAGAAGATCTTCTGATTCCGGCGCAAGGAGAGCGTGGCCATGTGGCCGGAGATGGCCGCGCGCTGGCCCGCATCGAGCGGAGCGATCGCTTTTTCGCGCCCGCGTATGGCCTCCAGGAAGTTGCCGATGTGCGCCTCCACGGCCTTGGCGTCGTTGCCCGGAAGCGCCATGGCGACTTCCTTGCGGGCGGCCACCCGCTCCGGCGCTTTGCCGCCAAACTTCTCCGGATAGAAGTTCAGGTACTGGCGGTTCATCACTTCGATGGTGCCTTCGTTGCCCATGAACTGCTCGCCGTAACCGAAATGGTCGTTGCCGAAATAGCAACTGTAATTCAGGTGGAATCCGCCGGGATACTCGAAGATGGCGCTCATGGTGTCGGGCACCTCGCGGTCGTCCTGGGTCCACCGCAGGATCGCGCCGGAGGCCGTGCAGGATTGCGGGGCCGGCTTGCCCAGGACGAATTGCGTAATATCGGTCTGATGCACCAGCAGGTCCGTGGAGATGCCGCCCGAGTAATCCCAGTAAAGGCGCCACTGAAAGAAGCGCGGCTTGCTGAACGGCCGCTGGGGAGCGTTCCCCAGAAAACGAATCCAGTCGGTATTCTGTTCGTTGGCATCCGCGGGGATGGCGTAGCGCCAGGCGGGCGCATCGTCCAACGAATTCCGATACCAGAAAGCGCGCGTGTAGTGCACCTCGCCAATCATACCCGCGGCCACCATTTCCTTGGCCTTGACGTAGAGCGAGTTGCTGCGGTTCTGCATGCCCACCTGGACAACCTGTTTGGTGTTTTCGGCGGCATGCAGAATCTGCTCGCCTTCCTCGATGGTATGGGCCAGCGGCTTCTCGCAGTATACGTGCTTGCCGGCCTGGAGGGCGTCGATCAGCATGGCGGCGTGCAAATGCTCGGGCGTGGCGATGAACACCGCGTCGATGCTCTTGTCCCGCAGCAGATCCCGGTAGTCGGCGTAGGTTTGGGGCGTATTCCCGCCCACGGCCGCGATGCGTGCGCCGGCCTTCGCCAGGTTCCCGGTGTAGGCGTCGCAGATGGCCACCACCGTAGCCGTGTCTTTGGCGCGCGCGTAAAAACGCTCCAGAAGGAGGCTCCCCCGAATACCCAGGCCGATCATCCCGACGGTGATCTTATCGTTGGCGCCGCCGGCCTTCGCCGCGAATGGCGCCGCCAGCGCTGCCGCGGCGGCGCCTCCAAGGAACTTCCTCCGGCTGACTTCTCCCGGCCATGGCTGTCGATCCACTTTGCTCTCGCCTCCTGACACCGCTCACTATATCTCCGCGCACTGTCTGAGGGGCAGGCGCTCCGCGCGGGCAGGAGCGCCTGCGTCACTGCGAGTCTCAGCCGAGCCGGCTGGCTTCCTCCTTCTCCTTCTGCACGAAGCTCCACAGGAAGTCGTCCGACCGCTCCTGGTTCCATTCCGGCGTGGGCGCGAAATATTGCGTATTGGGCCGCAGATGCTGCTTGCACACCTCATCGTTCAAGGTGACGCCCAAGCCCGGCTTATCCGGTACCGTGATGAATCCCTTGTTGATGATCGGTTTGTCGATGCCGTCCGGCGCCCTTCATCGCCAACGAGGTGACCGACAAGGGTTCGACTGTTCCCAGGCGTAGGACCCTACTACGGGGCATCCCGTCCCCAAATCCGGGCAATCCGTGCTAGCATCCAGCCAGAAGGTGTTGCCGGCTCGTTTCCCGGGCTCGCGGCGGGTGATTGCGACTGGATCGCTCGTCGTCTGCGGCGCCGTTCAAAATGTATGGCTGGCGAAACAATTCTGGTTGTGGAGGATGTCCCCGAGAATCTGAAGTTCACCGCGAGCGCGCTGCGCGGTGCAGGCTACCGCGTTTCGATCGCTTCCACGGCGGAACAGGCTTTGTCCGCACTTCGCACCTTGCGGCCCCAACTCATCCTGGTGGATTTCGTGCTGCCGGGAATGAACGGGCTGGAACTCACCGCCAGGGTCAAACAGGACACCCGCTTGCACAATACCGTCGTGGTGGCGCTCACCGCTTGCGCCATGCCGGGGGATGAAGCCAAGGCCCGGCAGGCCGGCTGCGATGGTTATCTGACCAAGCCGATTGAATCACAGGCTCTGATCGCGCGGGTGCGCGGCTACCTGGATTATGGGGACGCCCCGGGGGCCTACGCCGCCCCGGCCGCGTCTGCGCCGCAAGCCCCGGCGAACCAGGGAGTCATCGGTCTGCCCGAGGACGAATTGGCCGAGCTGCGGGAGAGCTTTTTGAAGGGCGGCAAAGGACTGAGCCGGCAGTTCCTGGTGAGCGTGGATGGTCACCTCGACCAAACGAAGGCAGCCCGCACGGTTCACCAATGGATCGGTACGGCTGGCCTGCTGGGATTCCCCAACATCGCTCATTGGGCGCACGAAGTCGAGACGGTACTGCGAACTCCACACTGCACGCCTGCCCGCCTGCGCGGGCCGCTTGCCAACCTGGCGCACTCGTTTCACGATCCAAGCGGCGCCGTGGCGGAGAGCGATTCGCAGGCGATGTTGCGGGCGCTCAACGGCAAACGGGTCGCGCTCATTGGCTTGGACGGGGACGCCGCCGACCTGATCTGCGGTGCGCTGGAGCAGGTAGGAGCGAAGGCCAGGCTGTTTGACGCGGACCAATCGCCGTATGCCGAGGCTGTGGGCATTTGCCACCTGGTGCTGGTGCACGTGCGGCCCGCCAATATGGTTTGCCGCTGGCTGGCGGCCAATGCCCCCGGGCTGCCCGCCCTGCCGACAATTTTCTTCGGTGCGCCGGAAGATATGCTTTCCCTGAACCCAAAGGTTCAAGCGCGCGCATCCGGACTCATGATGGACGGCTGCCTGCGGAACGAGGCGCTCATGCGGCTGCGGCTCGCGGTCACCCAAACGTCATCCAGCGAAGCCCGCGTGGCAGCGGCCGATGCCGGCGAACTGGTGGTCGCAGACAGTGACGAATCCTCGCGCGCGCTGCTGCAAGCCAAGCTGAAGGAGCATGGGCTGCGCTGCCGGCTGGCTGCCAATGGGCCCGAAACCATCCTGTTGCTGCGCCACCTGCGCCCACCGGTCGCAGTGGTGGATGTACACATGGACGGCTTCGAAGCGTTAGCCGCCATCCGTGCCGAAGCGATGCCCGTGCGAACCATTTTCCTTACGCCGCAGAGCCACGAAGATGAAATCCTGCTCGGTTTCTCTCTGGGGGCCGAGGACTATGTGTTGCAGCCGTTCAGCCCCCTGGAACTGGTGGCGCGCCTGAAGCGCCTGCTGGGGTAAGCCCTGTCGCGAAACTCAAGCTAAAGGACAAAGACCGCTTGCTGACGGGGTGCCCGGGCCCGGCTCGGTAACGCTGCGTCGGTTAATTCCACAAAAAGCGGAGTTTCGCGACAGAAACCAGCTATGCGTTTTCGGACTGGGGCCCCGAAAAAGTGGTCCTACGGGCAGCTTAACAGCGGGTGAGGAGCGCTTACTTGGCGACTTTGCGAGAGATCATTCTTTGAGTCCGTTGACGATCCGGGTGATGCCGTTTTTGATCAGGGCTGCGTTGCAGTTGAGGAGCAGCCCCAGACGCTTGTCCGCCAGCTTCAAATAGGTGAGTAGCTGCTTCTTCTGCACCGGAAATCAAGGCGGTCGAGACCGTCGCGCCGCGGAGGTTGACCAGGATGTCGGTTGGTTCGAGGCGGACGATGGAGTAGTTTTGGGGGGTGCAGGTATGTTGGCGGGCGTTTTGCCTCAGGTTTAGCGGGGGTGGGATGGGGACACCCGAAGCGGAAAATCCGGGGCCTCCAGACGTACCCGATCCCGCCACCTTTATCGCCGGTTCCACCCCCATTCCGCCCAGCGTACCCGCCGATTCGCGATTCCGTAGCGTCCGCAACCCGGAAAACGGCGATCCGCGACACCGGAACTCATAGAATTCGCCGCCACCAACCGCCAAACAAGTTCCGCTCGCCGCCACCGTCACAAACGGAAAGGCAAGCCATGCCCGTTAGTTCCCGCTCCACGCAGATTTCACCCGCTCCCATCGGTCAGAAATGGGGCCGCCCTTGCTATCCTCAGTAAAGGTACAGGAATGAAGGTACAGGAGTCTCCAAAAACGTGATAAGACTTCGCTACGGCACACTCCTCTGTCTGGGGGCGCTACTGCTCCCCGCACAGGAACTCCAGAATTATGAAGGAAAGGTCACCGAGTTCACCCTCGCGAACGGCCTGCATTTCATCCTCCTGGAGCGGCGCCAGGTCCCCGTGGTCTCATTCAGCACGTACGTGAATGCGGGATCGGCCGAAGACCCCGCCGGCCAGTCCGGCATGGCCCACCTTATGGAGCGTCTGGCGTTCTCGGGCTCGGACACCATCGGAACCAGGAACTGGACGGCGGAAAAAAAGGCATTGGACGATGTGGATGCGGCTTACGACCGGCTGGCGCAGGAGAGCAACAAGGGGGCGAGGTCCGACGCGGGCCGGATCGCGGCCATACAGGCGGATGCGTCGCTGGCCCGGGCTGCGGCGCGCGGACAGCGGAACCCGAACGAGTTTCTGCAAGCTTTCCAGGAAAACGGCGCCGTGGACGTGAGCTGCCATGCCACCCCCGACGCCATCGAAACGTCGTACAGCCTGCCCTCCAACCGGATCGAACTCTGGTTCCTGCTGGAGTCGCAGCGCCTGTCCCACCCGGTATTCCGCAACTTCTACACGGAACGCGAAAACACCTGGAACGATATGGCGAACACCGTGGAATCGAACCCGGCGGACAAACTGCGGCAGACCTTGTTGGCCACCGCGTTTGAAGCCTTGCCCTATCGCCATCCGCTGCTCGGGTGGCCCAGCGATATCGTCAACCTGCGGCGCGCCGACGCCCAAGCTTTCTTCGATACCTACTTCGTGCCGGCCAACATGGTCATCGCGATTGTGGGGGATGTGGATCCGGGCAATGCCAGGCTCCTCGCCGAACGTTATTTCGGCCCGATTCCGGCCAAGCCGCTGCCACCCTTGATGCACACCGAGGAGCCGCAACAGTACGGGCCGAAATCGGCGGCCATCTGGACCGGCGGCCAGTCGCTCCTGATGATCGCCTACAAGCGGCCCGGGGAGACGCAGCGCGATGACGCGGCGCTCGACGCCATCCGCACCATCCTGGGGGAAGGCCGGACGGGCTGGATCTACAAAGATCTGGTGGAAGAGAAAAGAATCGCCCAGGGGACTGAGATTATGGCCAGCTTTCCGGCCAGCC
>Ga0182030_10023437_pt1 | contig 11413 bp, 15 predicted proteins | sample 812S3MmetaG_FD_121299 | JGI IMG/M metagenome (GOLD analysis project Ga0182030, IMG submission 121299) | Permafrost microbial communities from Stordalen Mire, Sweden - 812S3M metaG (Illumina Assembly) | ecosystem: Environmental > Terrestrial > Soil > Wetlands > Permafrost | place: Sweden...
AGTTGGTTGCGCAGCGGGAACGCCCGAGCGATCCTGATTACGCCGATCTCGCCTTTATGGTGGGGATGCTGTCATTGCTCGATGCCTTGCTGGGCGAGCCTTTACCGGAAATTCTGACGCGCATGAGTTTGCAGGAAGAGGTCGAAGATGCGCTGCTGTTGCATGAAGGAAGCCTGGGTGAGTTATTGACCTTGTGCGAGAAAATCGAAGCTGGCGACATCGCCGCTATACAAGAAAAGTTGCGCGCCCGTCCCGGTTTGACCGTTGATATGCTCAACAAGGCGCAACTGGAAGCGCTGGGTTGGGCAAATAGTATCGCCATGTAAAGGGAAAATGCCCAGCTTTTTTTCGTGTCTGGGTTAGAATACCGCCATCTTCTAGTGCAGATAATCCATGTCCTCCGCCCGCATTACCGTAACGCCTGAACACCTGCTTCGCCAGGAAGTGCTCGCCCTGCATGCTTACCATGTGCCGTCCAGCACTGGCATGGCCAAACTCGATGCGATGGAAAATCCCTATGCGTTGCCACCGCAATTGCGCGACGAGATTGCCAGGCTGGTAGCAGATGCGGCCATCAACCGCTATCCCGACGCCAGCGCCCAGCATCTGAAAGAAAAAATCCGCGCCGTGACCGGTTTGCCGCAGGGCATGGAAGTGCTGCTCGGTAACGGCTCGGACGAGATCATCCAGTTGCTCGCCTTGGCGGTGGCCAAGCCGGGCGCTACCCTGTTGGGCGTCGAGCCGTCATTTGTGATGTACAAGATGATCGCGGCTTTCGTCGGCATGAATTATATCGGGGTACCGCTCACGGAAAACTTTTCGCTGGATTTGCCTGCTATGTTGAATGCAATACAGCGCCACCAGCCTGCGCTGGTATTCTTGGCCTATCCAAACAATCCCACGGGCAACCTGTTCGATGCCGAGGCCATCGCGCAAATCATCGGCGCAGCGCCCGGCTTGGTGGTGGTGGATGAAGCTTATTATGTTTTTGCCAGCGCCAGCTTTATTCCCATGCTGGCGCGCTATTCCAACCTGTTGGTGATGCGCACCTTCTCCAAGCTCGGCATGGCCGGTTTACGCCTGGGGTTTCTGGCGGGCAGCAAAGCATGGCTGGAACAGTTGGAAAAGCTGCGCTTGCCGTATAATGTCGGCGTACTGACGCAACTGGTGGCAGAAAAACTATTGCAGCACCACGACATACTGTTGCAGCAGGCGGAACAGATCAAACAGGATCGGACATGGCTGTATGGTCGTCTGGTCGGAACGGTGGATGTGCGTGCGTATCCGAGTGAAGCTAATTTTATTTTGTTTCATGTGGCTCACGCCACTAAGGTTTTTGAGGGGCTGAAACAACGCGGTGTTTTAATTAAAAACATGAATGCTGCACACACGGCATTGACCGACTGCCTGCGTGTCACAGTGGGTACTCCTGATGAGAACGAGTTATTCATCCGGGCATTGCAGGAAAGTATTCATCAATCTAAAAATGATATTTAGCCCCGGAATTAATTTGTTTAGGACGAATCATGCGTAGTGCGCAAGTAACCCGCAACACACTGGAAACCAAGATCAGCGTCAATCTGAATTTGGACGGAAACGGCAAAACCACATTCGATACCGGCCTGCCCTTTCTCGACCACATGCTCGATCAGGTTGCACGTCACGGCATGGTTGATCTGGAGATACTCGCCAAGGGTGATCTGCACATAGACGGGCACCATACCGTTGAAGACATCGGCATTACCTTGGGCCAGGCATTCAACCAGGCCGTGGGGGACAAGAAGGGCTTGCGCCGCTACGGCCACGCCTATGTGCCTCTCGACGAAGCGTTGTCGCGTGTGGTGCTGGATATTTCCGGGCGCCCCGGCTTAGCGTTCCATGTGAATTTCGTGCGATCCAATGTGGGCGAGTTTGATGTGGATCTGGTGCGCGAATTTTTCCAGGGTTTCGTTAACCACGCTCTGGTGACGCTGCACATCGACAATCTGGCGGGCGACAATGCACACCATCAGGCAGAAACCGTATTCAAAGCATTCGGGCGTGCCTTGCGCATGGCGCTGGAAGTCGATCCGCGCATGGTTGGCATAATGCCCTCCACCAAGGGCGCTCTGTAACGACCTTCACATCCCTTCGGTAAACTCAGGACAGGCATGGCGGATATTGCAATTGTAGACTACGGCATGGGCAACCTGCGCTCGGTGCAGCAGGCCCTGCGCACGGTTGCGCCAAACGCGTCTGTTGTGGTGACCGACGACCCGCGCGAAGTCGGACTGGCGGCGCGTGTAGTATTTCCCGGTCAAGGGGCGATGCCGGATTGCATGCGCGAAATGGATGCGCGCGGACTGCGTGCGGCGGTGTTGGAGGCAGCGAGTAACAAGCCGTTTCTGGGTATCTGCATCGGCTTGCAAATGCTGTTCGAACACAGTGCAGAAGGCGATATTCCGGGGCTGGGCATTCTGAAAGGCCAGGTGGTGCGCTTCGCTGGCAACCTGTGTGACGAACAAGGCAACAAGCTGAAAGTGCCGCACATGGGGTGGAACCAGGTGCATCAAATGGCTTTTCTCCACCATGTCCCGGAGGGAGATGGTACGTTTGTCCCTTCCCCCTCCGGAGGGGGAAGGTTAGGAAGGGGGTGCGCTTCTGAGCATCCTTTATGGCAAGGCATTCCACAAGACGCGCGCTTTTATTTCGTGCATAGTTACTATGTGCAGCCGCAGGATGATGCGCTGGTGCAGGCTACCAGCAGTTATCCGCAGCCTTTCGTTTGTGCCGTGGCGCGCGATAATTTGTTCGCCGTGCAGTTCCACCCGGAAAAGAGCCAGAGCGCCGGGCTGACCTTACTGCGAAATTTTGTGGGCTGGAATCCAGCCTGATTTTGGGTTTTATTTTTTATTTCATTGATTAACATTGACGTGCTGCCATGCTAATTATTCCTGCGATTGACTTGAAAGATGGACATTGTGTACGCCTGCGCCAAGGCGTGATGGAAGGTGCCACGGTGTTTTCCGAAGACCCTGCCGCAATGGCATTGCGATGGCTGGGAGAGGGCGCACGCCGCCTGCATCTGGTTGACCTGAACGGCGCCTTTGCCGGAAAACCCAAGAACGAAGCCGCTGTGCGCAACATCGTGGAAGCTGTGGGGCTGGATGTGCCGATCCAGCTCGGCGGCGGTATCCGCGACATGGAAACCATAGAGCGCTATCTCGACATTGGCGTGTCTTACATCATTATCGGAACGGCCGCAGTTAAGGTGCCAGGCTTCTTGCACGAGGCTTGCGATGCATTCCCCGGCCACATCATGGTGGGGCTGGATGCCAAGGCGGGCAAAGTGGCGGTGGATGGCTGGTCAAAATTGACCGGGCATGATGTGCTCGACCTGGCCAAGCGCTTTGAAGGCTATGGCGTGGAAGCAATTATCTATACCGATATCGGGCGCGATGGAATGATGTCCGGCGTAAATATTCCCGCCACGGTGGAGCTGGCGCGCGAACTGACGGTGCCGGTCATCGCCAGCGGGGGCATCACCAACCTCGACGATGTGCGCGCGCTGTGCGAAGTGCAGGGCGAGGGCATTACCGGCGCGATCACCGGACGCGCCATCTATGAAGGCACGCTGGAGTTTGCACCGGCACAGGCGCTGGCCGACCAGCTTACCGAGGAAATGGGCGCAAATTTAAGCGCAGGCCTTACTCTTGCCCCTTAACCTTTTCCCCTATAAAGCATGTTAGCCAAACGCATCATTCCCTGTCTGGACGTAACCGCCGGACGAGTCGTCAAAGGCGTCAGCTTCGTCGAATTGCGCGATGCTGGCGATCCTGTGGAAATCGCGCGCCGTTACGACGAGCAGGGCGCGGACGAACTGACTTTTCTCGACATCACTGCCAGTTCCGACGATAGAGGCATCTTGTTCCGCATCATCGAACAGGTGGCCGAGCAGGTGTTTATTCCGCTTACCGTCGGCGGCGGTGTGCGCGAGGTGCAGGACGTGCGCAATTTGCTCAACGCGGGTGCCGACAAGGTGAGCATCAACACCTCAGCCGTGCTCAATCCGCAACTGGTGGCGGATGCGGCGGCGCGCTACGGTTCGCAGTGCATCGTGGTGGCGATAGATGCCAAGCAGGTAGAACCGGGACGCTGGCAAGTATTCACTCACGGCGGACGCAAGGCTACTGGCTTGGATGCAGTGGAGTGGTCGAAAAAAATGCAAAGTTTGGGCGCGGGAGAAATCCTGCTGACCAGTATGGATCGCGATGGACAAAAAACCGGTTTCGACCTTCAGCTGACGCGCGCGGTGACGGATGCGCTGGAAATTCCGGTCATCGCCAGCGGTGGCGTGGGCAACCTGCAACACTTGGTGGATGGAGTGAAACTCGGCGGTGCAGATGCGGTGCTGGCGGCGAGTATTTTTCACTATGGCGAATACACCGTGCTGCAAGCCAAGCAGTTCATGGCGCAGCAGGGGATTGAGGTGAGATTGTGAGCGAAAGCTGGCTGAACAAGGTTAACTGGGCGGCAGACGGACTGGTGCCTGCCATCGCGCAAGACGCGAACAGCGGACGCGTCCTGATGGTGGCCTGGATGAACCGTGAAGCGCTCAAGCGCACTGCCGAATCCGGCGAGGCGGTATACTGGTCGCGTTCGCGCAAAAAGTTGTGGCATAAAGGCGAAGAATCCGGCCACGTCCAGAAAGTGAAGGAAATTCGCCTCGACTGCGACAACGATGTGGTGCTGTTGCAAGTGGATCAGGGCGGCGGGATTGCCTGCCACACCGGTCGCGCGAGTTGTTTTTTCAGCAAGCTGGAAAACGGGTCGTGGCTGGAAACCGATGCAGTGATCAAGAATCCGGAAGAGATTTACAAACATGAGCAATGACATTTTGCAACGATTGACGGAAACGCTACAGGCGCGCAAACAAGCATCGCCTGAGACCTCTTATGTTGCCAAGTTGTTCAGCAAGGGCGAAGACGCCATCCTGAAAAAAGTCGGCGAGGAAGCGACCGAGGTTATTCTGGCAAGCAAGGGCGGCGACAAAACCCAGTTGGTGTATGAAACAGCCGACCTGTGGTTTCATTGCATGGTGCTGTTGGCGCAACACGACTTGAGTGCAGACGATGTGCTGAATGAACTGGCACGGCGCGAGGGCTTGTCGGGGATAGCTGAAAAGGCTAGTCGGAAAGAATAATCCCTCCCGGCCTCTTCTTATCATAACCAGCGACTTAGCTATCGTTTTTTGATAGCTTAGTCGAATGGCTAGTTAGTTCATCAGGGAGGTGGCTGCGGTTCCTCCCCTGATAAGGGGAGGTTAGGAGGGGTTGGGTTTTAGGAGCATCGAATGACAGATTGTATTTTCTGCAAAATTGCGCGCGGCGAAATTCCGAGCAAAAAAGTGTATGAGGACGATGAACTATTCGCCTTCCACGACATCCATCCGGTTGCACCGGTGCATTTCATGCTGATCCCGAAATTGCATGTGGCATCGTTGATGGAAGCCGACGACAGCCACGCCGCGCTGCTCGGAAAAATGTTGTTGCTGGCGCCCAAGCTGGCGAAGGAGCAGGGGCTGGACAACGGTTTCCGCACGGTCATCAACACTGGCAAGGGCGGCGGGCAGGAAGTGTTTCATTTGCATATTCACATCATCGGTGGTGGTAACATTCCGCCCATGGTGCGGCGCGATTAACGCGATTTAACGTGAAACTCGCGCAGCGAGTCCTTAGTCTCTCTCTCCCTCCGGGGGAGATATGGAGAGGGGGAAACGGGCATGACGGATTTCATAATAAGGGATGGCATATTTGCTATGCCCGTTAATTTTTAGGAGAAATAAAATGGGTGGACTCAGCATTTGGCATTGGTTGATTGTGTTGTTGGTCGTCGCCATGGTTTTCGGCACCAAGAAACTGCGCAACATCGGCAGCGATCTGGGCGGCGCTGTGAAAGGCTTCAAGGAAGGCATGAAGAGCGAGGAAGACGCTTCCAAAGAGGCTCCAAAACAAGTGCAGCAAAGCGGACACACCATCGAAGGTGAAGTGAAAGACAAGACTCACACCAACATATAACCCGCTCACATTTCCATGTTTGGGATCGATTTCTCAGAGTTGATGGTGATCATGGTGGTGGCTCTCGTCGTTATCGGCCCGGAGCGCCTGCCCAAGGTGGCACGCACCCTCGGTTTTCTGTGGGGGCGTGCCCAGCGCTACGTCAACGGCGTCAAGGCTGACATCGCACGTGACATGGCGATAGATGAATTCCGCCAGTTGACTGAAAGGGTGCAGCAGGAAGCCCGCAGTGCGGAACAAGCGATGACGCAAGTCACCCATACCATCGACCAACAAGTGCAGCAACTTAACGACTCCGTAGAACGACCCGCGCAGACCATAGATCAGGCGGCCTCGGACATTTCACAACCCGTGACAACGATTCAACAACAAACCCAGTTGGAATTGCAGCCACCCGCAACACAGCATAAATTCCCCGTCGATTAATGAATACCAGCGAAAGCTTTATTGCCCACTTGGTCGAGTTGCGCACACGCCTGCTGCACGCTATCGTGGCGCTGCTTTTGGTATTCCTTTGCCTGTTCCCGTGGGCATCCAAGCTGTATGCACTGCTTGCACTGCCGCTGCTCGCCAAGCTGCCCAAGGGCGGGCAGATGATCGCCACCGATGTGACCACGCCGTTCTTCGTGCCGCTTAAAGTGGCGCTGATGACCTCGCTCATGATCGCCTTGCCTTACATCCTGTATCAACTCTGGCGCTTTGTCGCCCCCGGCCTGTACGCGCACGAGAAACGCATGGTGGTGCCGTTGATTGCGGCCAGCACCATATTGTTCTACTGCGGCATGGCGTTTGCCTATTTCGCCGTGTTCCCAATCGTGTTCGGCTTCATCACCGCCAGCGCGCCGCAAGGCGTGGCGGTAATGACTGACATCGAAAAATACCTGAGTTTCGTGCTGACCATGTTTGTTGCCTTCGGCGTGACTTTTCAGGTGCCGGTGGCAGTAGTAGTGCTGGTTCGCATGGGCTTGGTGTCCACCGCTAAGCTCCGGGAAATCCGCCCTTACGTGATAGTCGGCGCATTCATCGTAGGCGCCATCTTCACCCCGCCGGATGTGGTGTCGCAGTGCATGCTCGCCATGCCGTTGTGGCTGTTGTATGAGGCGGGAATTGTGGTAGCAGGTTGGACGGTGAAAAAGGCGTAATACAATTCGCATCAGCCGAAAATCGCACGGCCTCGGCAAACTTTTGTAGGATGGGTGGAGCAAAGCGATACCCATCATTTTTGAGGTTGCCGGAAATTTGCGATGGGTATCGCTTTGCTCCACCCATCCTACCGCTAAAATCCGTCATGCAGTAAACGAGCTACCCTTGGTAAGTGCCCTATTCCTGTGGCTTTGGCTTAGGCCGCTTGCCCACTTTGACCTGCACCACCACTTCACGCTGATTGCGTAGCAACTTAAGCACGGCGACTTTGCCGGGTGGCAGGGCGGAAATAGTTTCCAGCATGACGTTGGAATCGGTCAGCGACTTGTTTTCCACTGTGGTGAGAATATCTCCCGCCTTGATGCCGGCCTGATCCGCAGGGCTGCCGCGCACTACTTCGGAAATCAGCACGCCTTGCACATTGCCGAGCTTGAACGATTCCGCCAGTTCCGGCGTCAGGTCCTGCACCGCCACGCCCACCCAGCCGCGTGTCACCGAGCCGCTCTGGATGATCTGCTCCATAATCTTTTTTGCCGTGCTGACGGGGATGGCGAAGCCGATGCCGAGCGAGCCGCCGTTGGGGGAATAGATCGCGCTGTTGATGCCGATCAGGTTGCCGTTAACATCCACCAGCGCACCGCCGGAGTTGCCGGGATTGATCGCCGCATCGGTCTGGATGAAATTTTCGAAAGTGTTCAGGCCGAGATGATTACGCTTCAAGGCGCTGACGATGCCCATGGTCACGGTCTGGCCCACGCCGAACGGGTTGCCGACGGCCAACACGATGTCGCCCACTTGTGCTTGGTCGGCGTGGCCAAAGGTAATGGCGGGAAGATCGCCGCCGGGCAACTCTATCTTGATGACCGCCAAGTCGGTTTCAGGGTCGGAACCGATGACATGGCCCTTGGCGGTGCGCCCGTCGGCCAGCGCCACTTCGATCTGGTCGGCGGCATCGACTACATGGTGGTTGGTGAGAATGTAGCCGTCATGGCTGACAATGACGCCGGAACCCAAGCTGGAGTTCTGCTCGGTCGCACCGTTATCACCCGGTTCACCGAAAAAGAAACGGAAGCGCGGGTCGTCTGTGAAGGGGGTGGTGGGAACTTTCACCGTGCTGGTGGTGAAAATATTCACCACTGCCGGCATGACCTTTTTCGCCGCCGCGCTGAATCCCATCGGCGGCATTTTGCTGCCGTTGTCCGGAGCATTTTCGTATAGCGTCACCACGCCGCTACGCGCCGCATTGGGCAGCAGCCCAGGCTTGAGCGTGTGGACGATGAATAGCATGGCCAACCCGATGGTGGTGGCTTGCGCGAAAAGGAGCCAGAACTTACGCATGGTATGATGAAATCACTTGGTTAACGGGCATGGCAAAATGCCGCCCATAATAATAACATTTGTTGCCCGTTTCCCCCTCCCCATCCCTCCCCCTGTGGGAGAGGGGGACAAGGACTCGCTACGCGAGTTTCACATTTATTGTTGAGGTCAACATGTTGCTGAACGAATTACGTGATTATATCGGAAGCCTGCTAGAGGTTGACCGTTTTCGTGATTATTGTCCAAATGGGGTGCAAGTGGAAGGTAAAGCGGAAGTGCGCCGTATCGCTACCGGCGTAACCGCCTCGCAACGCCTTCTGGACGCCGCCACCGCATGGGGCGCAGATGCCATTCTGGTGCATCACGGCTATTTCTGGCGCAACGAAGATGCGACTATCACCGGCATCAAGAAGCGCCGCATTGCGCATCTGTTGCAACATGAGGTGAGCCTGCTTGCCTACCATCTGCCGCTGGATGCCCACGCGGTTCTTGGCAACAATGCGCAGCTTGGCCACAAACTGGAGTTTGTGGAACAAGGGCGCTTCGGCGAACAGAACATCGCCTGCTACGGTGAGCTGGCGCAAGCGCAAACGCTGGATCAATTATCCGCACACATCGCCGCCGTTTTGCGGCGCACACCGCAAGTGATCGGGGAAGGCAACCGTATTGTTCGTCGTATTGCATGGTGTACCGGCGCGGCACAGGACTATTTCGAGGCGGCAATAGCCTTGGGCGTAGATGTTTTTCTGACCGGCGAAATCTCCGAACAGTGCGTGCATGTAGCGCACGAAACCGGCGTGGCATTCATCGCAGCGGGCCATCATGCAACCGAGCGCTACGGCGTGCAGGCGTTAGGCGAACACTTGGTGGCCCACTATGGCGTGGAACACCGTTTTTTTGATCTGGACAATCCAGTGTAACGTGAAACTCGCGTAGCGAGTCCTTGTCCCCCTCGCCCTTCGGGAGAGGGCTGGGGAGAGGGAAACGGGCATGCCGGGTTACGTTGTCATGAGTAGTATTGGCATGCCCGTTAACGCCATAATCGGCGTCAAATATGCATTGACAAATAACATAAAATATTATATAAAACAAACAATTAATTAGTTGTTCGCAGTGTCGGGTTAACGGTTACATGAGGTTGTCATGGCTATAGCTCTTGATAGTATGGTTCGCAATGTAACAGCGGGCCAGAAGGCTGGCGTTCCGGCTTCGACCAAGGCCGACTTGGCGACGGGTGCTTACGATCTCGCCAGCAAGAGCGTTGGGCAGCAGGTGGATGCTACCAACGTGCAGTTATCGCCCTTTGGCCAAGTCAAATCCAGTTATGTCGATGTGCAGTCAGCGGGAAGAACTTTGACCACCCCGGCGAAGACCAGCACAGTCGAGGATGCCACCAAAGCCATACAATCTTTTGCCAACTCCTATAACAACGCTACCAAAATAGTTAACACAGCCAGCAGTTCAACCGGCACGCTTGCCGCTAATGGACAGGCCAATTCGGCGAGTATTAGCCTGAAAAATATTGTGACGAGCGGAAGCAATGCGGCTGATCTGAAGAATATTGGCGTCAGCGTGAATCAGGACGGAACAATATCTGTCGATGCCAATGTGCTGCAAAGCGCAATGCAGGCCAATCCGGGTTCAGTCCAGGACACCCTCGCCAAAGTCGGTGCACTGGCCGTGCAAGCTTCCCAAACAGAATTGTCCAGTACCGGCAACGTCGGTGGCGCAGGCAATACATTGAGTGCCCGCACCAAAAATTCGGGAACCAAGGCAACAGGACAACAGAAACTCGCAGCCAATTCGCAGAATACCGTCCAGCAGCAAACCGCGAACACAGGCAATAATGCAGCGGGCGGTATAGCGGCCTACGCGCAGATGGTTTCTCTCTAGCCCGTCATTCCGGCGAAGGCCGGAATCCAGCAAGAACAAAGACCTCGCACTTCTATTATTCAGAATGCTTTGCGATATTGGCGCGCAACTGGTCGAGCGAAACCGTCACGTTACGTGGCGCATCGCATAACGCTGCATTGGCGGCATTCAAGGCATCGCCGTGATCCAGCAACAAGTGGCTCAATAATCCGCTTACCTCATCCAACAGCGCATCGGCGGCAATGGAATAACGCTGAAGAAAATCCTTGCGGCGCGGGTGGTAAGAGGTCCAGTTCCAGGCCAAAAAATTTTCATTGTTCTTCAAACCTTCGCCCTGTAATGCATCGCGCAACGCCGTTATTTCCGCAAGCCGGGTCTTGTCCGGTGCGGGCGCAGTGTTCCACATCACACCATAATAGATGCGCAAAGTTTCGCCCATATATTGTTGCTCCATCATCAGGCGCAGAAACAGCGCTTGATCCGAGAAGGGTTGTAGATGCAGTCCGACTACACAATCCGGCGTGTTGCGATCCTCGGTCATTTCCACGACCCACGGCAAGCCGCGCGTCTCAATCAGCGCCGCGACACGTTCATGCAAGGCCCGCCAGAAGGCATTGTTCATGCGCAGACGTATACCGTCCACCTGCTCCGCCACGGCAAGCGCCAATGGCAAATTTTCTTCCTGTGCAAAAAATTCCAGAACAGCTTGTTCTTCGTTTGGCATGATAATCCCTAGTCGTATTCAGGTTTAAAGCGTGTTCCAGCTTAAGGAGGCGTGGATTTAACCGGATTCAACCCTGAAGTGCAACTTTTGTAAGTGAATTAAAGTGGCGAACTGCGATAATATCCACTTCTCCGTGTAATTTGATTTTTGGGGTCAAGGAACAACCATGAGTAAAACAACCCATTTCGGTTTCAAAACCGTTGCCGAGGAAGAAAAAGCCAAGCACGTCGCAAGCGTGTTTACTTCCGTCGCCAGCAAATACGACGTGATGAACGACCTGATGTCGGCGGGCCTGCATCGC
>Ga0182030_10023439_pt1 | contig 11413 bp, 8 predicted proteins | sample 812S3MmetaG_FD_121299 | JGI IMG/M metagenome (GOLD analysis project Ga0182030, IMG submission 121299) | Permafrost microbial communities from Stordalen Mire, Sweden - 812S3M metaG (Illumina Assembly) | ecosystem: Environmental > Terrestrial > Soil > Wetlands > Permafrost | place: Sweden...
GCCTCGAACTGAGCGGCCGCTACGACCCGCGCATCGTACAACAGTGGATTCGCGAACGTCGCGTCGATGGCGTCATCCTCGTGAAATCGCAGCGCCGCGAGCGCGCGCTCGTCCATGAATGCGTGGAAGCGGACCTGCCCACCGTCATGGTGGCGCCCGATGAAGCGGTCGCCCAGGTCCACGTGGTGCGGTGCGACAATCGCGCTGCCGGAGCCGCCGTGGCGCAGCACCTGGCGAACCTGGGGCACAGGCGCGTCGCCTTCGCGGGCGGACCCGAGCATTCAGTCGACACCAAACAGCGTCTGGCCGGCCTGCGCGAGGGGCTGGAAGAACGCGGTATCCGCCTCGACATGAAGCGGGTAGCTTTCTGCGCCAGCTACGAAGCCGATGCCGGCTGCCAGTTCGCCAGCGAAATTCTCAAGACGCCCTTCGACTTCACCGCGCTTGTGACGGGCAACGACGCGCTCGCGCTGGGCTTCATGCGCATCGCGCAGCAGCACGGCATACGTATTCCGGAAAGGCTTTCAGTCGCGGGCTTCGACAACATCCCGGAAGGCGCGCTGCTCTGGCCCGGCCTCACGACGGTCGCTCAGCCCACCCGCGATATGGGCCGCGCGGCCTGCCAGAAACTGTTTGAAGCAATTTCCGATCCTGGCGAACAGCAGGTATTGGTGTATCCGGTTGATTTGGTAGTCCGTGAGAGCACCGCGCCCCCGCCGAGAGCCTGATGCCAAGAATCTTCATCAGCTACAGTCGCCCAGAGTCACGACGTCGCCAGGAATCTGGTCGTCGACATCGAGGACCTGGGCTACGTCGTATGGATGGATAAGGATCTGAGCGGCGGCCAGGCCTGGTGGGATCAGATTCTGTCCGTCATTCGCAGGGCCGATATCTTCGTTTTCCTGCTGGACGCGGACGGTCTGAACTCGACAGCTTGCCAGCGCGAATACCGCTATGCGGCCGCGCTTGGTAAGCCGATCCTGCCGGTGCTGGTAGCCGACGGGATCTCGACCAACCTCCTGCCGCCGGAACTATCCACGCTCCAGTTTATCGACTATAAGCAACAGGACCGGAAGAGCGCCTTCGCGCTGGCCCGGGCTCTCGCGGCAGTGCCGCCAGCCACCGTGCTGCCCGATCCGCTGCCATCCCCGCCGGCCGTGCCGATCTCCTACCTCAGCGGCCTGACGCAAAAACTGGAGACGACATCGACTCTGACTTACGAGGAGCAGAGCGCTCTTCTCGTCGATCTCAGAAGGAGCCTGCGAGACCCGAAGACTTCACGCGACGGCCGCGCTCTGCTTGGAAAGCTGAGAGCCCGGCGCGATCTCTTCGCGACCATCGCGGAAGATATAGATGAACTGTTGGGACTGGCGATCCCATCGAAACCTGTTCCTCCGGACACGGTACCATCGACACCCGCCCCGCCAATAACGCCTCCCCTCCTGTCTGTTGCGCCGTATGCGGGTAGTACGCCACTCTCCGCGGGCGCCCCGGACTATGCCGGCGTAAAGGGCGCGCGAATTGTGGCGGTGGCGGAAACCGCTGTTGGGCGCGCAGTTGGCGCATTGGCGTTGCTCGCAACCCCGAATGCTCCGGTGGGTTACCAGACCGCGCGAAGGCGGTTGATGTGTCTCATTGCAGGTGGCGCGGCGGGGTGTTCTGTCGGGTGGTTGACGTTTCTTTATGTCGATAAGTACCACAGTATCCTGAACTATTCGGATTTGGGTTTCCAATCTGCCGACGACCTTGTGTATAACAGATGGTATTACCGCTTCCTCTGGAATCACATCAATTTAGGCAGCACCCAAGCGCTTATGATCATCGTGGTTGCCGGAGCGATTGCCGGGGCGATTACAGCGGCGCATCGGCGGGTCGTTCTCATCGCGCTGGCTGGATTCGCCGTGGGATTCAGCGTTTGGTTTGCTGCGGATAGCACGGCTCCATGGGGACACGTCAGAGCCGTAATTCTGGGCGGCGGACTCGGCGCAGTTGCGGGTGCCCTCGTCGGAGCGGGCTTGAAAAAGTGGAAGCGCTGGCCCTAGATATTCGGTTGTCAATTTCCTCGACCCAATGGGCCACCCCTGCGGATGAAAATGGGTGGCCCGGAATTGGGTACACTTCAGGCTCGGCGCTATTGTCGTTCAATATTCGGTTGAGAAAGACCTGTCGGCCGGAGCCCCTTGGCAGGGACGGCCTCCGTCAAATAACAAAGGCACGGCGACCTGGTGGATCGCCGTGCCCGTTTAAAACTTAGCACAGAGTGTGCTCAGAACCGCGTTGTCAGAACTCGTTTGCGCGGTCTAAGCTATTGGCTTTCAGTAACATAAAATCTTTTCAAATTGTTGTGAACGCCTTAGCGGACACCCAGTAAAACCTCGGTAGTGAGTTGGTCCAGCTTTTCATAGGCGAGGCCGCGTGTCGCGATTACCTCGCGATCGAGCGATGCGCCCATCAGCGCTTTCACGCTCGACTGCGAGTAGCGCGACACAGGCGGAGCCCCCTTGCCTTGCGCGATGTTTTCCTGCAACAGCGCCTGGATTTCCTTGTCTTCGTTCCAGCGTTTTGCCGCTGCTTTGAGGATGAGGTAAGTCCGCATGCAGCCGCGGGCGAAATCCTTCACTCCTGCATAGTCTTCCGTGCGATAGGCGTGCGCATCGAAGTGACGCGATCCTTTATAGCCGACATCCTCAAGGAACTTCACCAGGAAAAACGCCGCACGAGGATTCGCGGCTCCGAAGCGGAAATCCTGATCGTAGCGGCCCGGCACCTGATCGTTGAGATCAATGTGGAAGAGCTTGCCTGCGTCCCAGGCCTGCGCGACGGCGTGGACGAAGTTCAGTCCGGCCATCGTTTCGTGCGCGACTTCAGGATTCACGCCCACCATCTTCGGATACGCGAGTGTCGGAATCAGGCCGAGGTAGTTACCCGTGGTCGCCATATAGATATCGCCGCGCGGTTCGTTGGGCTTGGCCTCCATCGCGAACTTGTAGCCGTATTTCTTGTCGATGGAGTATTCGCAGAGATAGTTGATCGCTTCGCGAAGACGCTTCACGGCGTCGTCGGCGCGGCGGCAGGCGTCGGTTTCCGTGCCTTCACGTCCGCCCCACAGGACGAATACTTTCGCGCCGAGTTCCGCGCCGAGATCCATCGCGCTCATCGTCTTGCGAACGGCGTAGGCGCGGACGCGCGCATCGTTCGAGGTGAACGCGCCGTCGCGGAAGACCGGATCGAAGAACAGATTCACCGTGGCCATCGGCACCACGATCTTATTCGCCTTGCAGGCTTTTTTGAAGCTCTTCACGATTTCGTCGCGCTCGGAGGGGGTCGCGTCGATCGGCACCAGGTCGTTGTCGTGCAGGTTGACGCCCCAGGCTCCGACTTCGCCCAGCATGGCGACTGCGTCATTGGGTGGAAGCGGAGGACGCACCGCCGCGCCAAAAGGATCGCGGCCCTGATTGGCAACGGTCCAGAGACCAAAGGAAAACTTGTGTTCGGGGAGGGGCGTGAATTGATCGCTCATTTGTATATTGCTTTCAGTGCGGGGTAAACCCGGCTATATCTCTCGTACTGCTTGTCCATTACCGCTCTGTTATGCGTGTTTGGCGTGACTACTTCGGCTGTGTGGACATACTTGTCGCATGCTTCATCGACGCTCGGCCAGACACCCGTGCCGACACCGGCCAGCAGCGCTGCGCCGTAAGCGCCGCCTTCATCCGCCGAAATGGTTTCGACAGCGTGGCCGTAGACATCGGCCTGAATCTGTTTCCACAACTTCGATCTGGCGCCGCCGCCGGTGACGCGGACTTTGTTGACCGGTACGCCGAGTTCAGCGAAGATCGTAAAGCTGTCGCGCTGGCTAAATGCCACGCCTTCCATCACGGCTCGCGCGACGTGGCCGCGAGTGTGGCTGGCGGCAAGGCCGACCAGTGCGGCGCGAACGGAGGAATCCAGATGCGGAGTGCGCTCGCCCATCAGGTATGGCGCCCACAGGACTCCATCGCAGCCGGGTGGAACACTGGCTGCTTCTCTCGATAGCTCGGCGTATTCGTAGCCGGGTTGGCAGAACTGATCGCGAATCCAGCGGAGCGAAAGGCCCGCTGCCTGGGTCACGCCCATCACGTGCCAGCGTTCGGGGATGGCGTGACAGAACGTGTGAAGTCGGCCGCCGGGATCGAGCGACGGGACATCAGTAGCAGCGAAGACTACGCCTGAAGTGCCGAGTGTAACGCTTACCGCGCCGGGCCGCGTGATTCCCATGCCGATCGCGCCCGCCGCCTGATCGCCCGCGCCGGCTACGATCGGCGTACCTGCGGGAATGCCGGTGAGCGCTTCGGCTTGCGCTGAGACTTTCGCGCAGACTTCCGGTGATTCGAAGACTTTCGGCAGTATCGCTTTGTCGATATCGACGATGCCGAGTAACTCATCCGACCATCGCCGATGCGTGACATCGAGCATCAGGGTGCCGGAGGCGTCGGCTACGTCGATTGCGTATTCGCCGCTGAGGCGAAAGCGCACGTAGTCTTTGGGCAGCAGAACGTGGCGGACCTTTTTCCAAATTTCCGGTTCATGCTGGCGGACCCAGAGCAATTTCGTCAATGTGAAGTTTGTCAGTGCGGGGTTGCAGGTCAGTTCGAGTAAGCGCTTCGCGCCGACCTTTTCTGTGATCCACGCGCATTGCTCGTCGGTGCGCTGATCGCACCAGATGATGGCCGGTCTGAGCACGGCGCCATAAGCATCGAGAAGCACAGCACCGTGCATCTGGCCGGTGAGGCCGACACCACGGATTTGTTTCGCGTCGATACCGCTGCCGCCGATGACGGCTCGGATTGCTTCCTGTGCGGCGCGCCACCAGTCGACTGGTTCCTGTTCCGCCCACGCGGTTTCTGGTGAGGTGAATGGCGCATGTTCGCTCGTTGACGACGCAAGCACCGCGCCGTCTTCGGATACCAGGACAGCGCGAGTGCCGCCAGTTCCGACGTCTATGCCAAGGATCATTTCACCGGGCCTTGCAGGGAGAAGGCGTAGAAGGTGTCGCCCCCTGCAACCAGCACATATTGCTTGCCGTCCAGCATGTAAGTAATTGGCCCGTTAGTCGTGTTGGAGAGTAGCTGGGAGTGCCAGAGCGGCGTACCGGTTTTCGCATCCCACGCGATAAAGTTGCTGTAGCCGTCCCGGCCGAACAACAGATTGCCGGCGGTTGTCATCAGGTTCTGGGCGCCGACGTTCATGGGGCGCTTCCAGACGGTCTTTCCAGTCTTGTAATCCAGCGCGCGCAGTTCACTCCCCAATCCGCCGACCTGATGCTCCGCCCCGCCGTAGCCTTCCGCCTGGGCATCGGTATCGAGTTTGTAGAAGATCGAGTATGACTGCGTGCTGCCGACATAAAACAGACCGGTATCCGGATTGAACGCCGGGCTCGGATAGCCGGTGGCGCCGTTGGAAGTCGGAGACGTCAGAATTCCGGCGGTCGTCGGCTCCTTCGATTTATCGGGTATCGGCTGGCCGGTGGGTCCGATGCCGGTATACCAGTTGAGGCCGTCCACGAAGGGCGTGCTTGAAATCACTTTGCCGTTGACCCGGTCAATCACGAAGAAAAGCCCGCCGCGATAGGCCTGCAGCAGAAGCTTGCGCGGCTTTCCATCGATCACGCCATCGGCGAGTACAGGAATCTGGGAAGCATCCCAGTCGTGTGTATCGTGCGGCGACATCTGGAAGTACCACTTCATCTTGCCGGTATCGGCATCGAGCGCAACCACTGAGCAGGTGTAGAGATTGTCTCCGGGGCGGCTCTGTCCGACCCAGGTCGGCTCCACGTTGCCCGTCCCGATATAAAGAGTATTTAGTTCCGGATCGTAGGATGGAGGAGTCCAGACGCCGCCTCCGCCGTGGGCCGCGGCTTGTTCGTTCGGCCACGTCTTGAATCCGGGATCGTCTTTATGCGCGGTGGTCCAGAAGTGCCACTGGAGTTCGCCGGTTTCCGGATCGCGTGCTTCCGCGTAATTGGCCATATCGAGAAAGTCGCCACCGACGCCGACGATGACATGGTTCTTAATGATGAGCGGAGAGTCGGAACACCAGTGATCCTGCTTCACATCCGCGATGACCTGCGCCCAGCGCTGTTTGCCGGTTTTCATGTCGAGTGAAACGAGATGGCAGTCCGGAGTCTCGAAGTAGACCCAGTCGCCATAAATTCCCGCGCCGCGATTGCCCAGGGTTTCGGCGGGAACGCCGTTCCACTGGTAGTGCCAGATTTCGCGGCCCGTCCGGGCGTCGATCGCGAACATGGCGTTCGGCTCCGTCATGTAGAGAACGCCGTTGACCAGCAGCGGGGTACCCGAGCTGTTGGCGTTGGTGGTGGTTACGGGGCCGTCGCCACCCGTGGATGTGGGCTGACCCGCCGCGTTGATGCGGGACAGCCACGCGAGCGTGAGACCTTTGACGTTGTCGGAATTGATCTGTTTGAGCGGGCTGTAGCGCCTGCCGGTATAGTCGCCGCTGAACGTCGGCCAGCTGTCCGGCTTCGGATGGACAATATCGGTGGGAGGCAGCGCCTGGGCTTTGCAGGGTGCAGTGCCGAGCAACATCAGCGAGGATGCGAGAAGAAGGATATATTTAGTCGTTTTCATGTGAGTTCCCGCTTATTTCAGCGTCGCCAGATACGCTGTGAGGTTGTGCAGTTCGGTGTCTGTCAGCTTCGTCAGGATGACGAGATGTTCGGCCATTGGATCGTTCAGCTCGACTTTGGGAATGCCATTATTGCGCGCCCAGGTTTGCGTGGAACCATCGGCGAAACGCAGCGTCACGTCGAAATCGCTGTTCACGACGGGAATGCCTTTAAAGGTCTGACCGTTGGGGAGTGTGACGGTTGCCGTAATGGCGTTTGGATCCGGAGCGGCCGTTCCACCTCCGCGACCGAAGCCGCCGCGACCACCGGCGCGGGGATTCGCGATGCGGTCCTGCAATGTGACGATGTCGTATTTTGAGCCGATGCCCTTCAGGTTACCTTCGGGCTGGTGGCACTTCGCGCAGCCGCCAGCGCCGTTGAACCAGGCCTGGCCAGCCTTTGGGTCGCCAGCTTTCGCGACGTCCTCGACATGAATCGGGTCGTTGTGATTCGCTGTGGCGACGATCCTCGAATGGAGGTAGGAAGCGATGTCGTAAACGGTGGCCTGCGGGAGATCTGTTTTGAGGGCCTTCCGATGGACGGCGCCATTGAGATATTCGGCCATGCCGACTCCATCTTCATCGTGGAGGGTGACGTCGGAGGTGATCAGGTCGGGTCCGCCATTACCGCCTTTGCCACGCTCGCCGTGGCAGTAGCCGCAGGTGGTGTTGTAGGCGGTCAGTCCGCGGGTAACGGCATCCTGCGGATAGATCCTGAAGCGTCCGCCTCTTCCCGGGGGAGGGGCGGCTGCACCGCTTCCGCCGAATGCGCCGCGTCCACGGCCGCCGCCCTGGGCGAAGGCTGTCGCGGTGCATGCGATCGCGATGGATAGCAGGATGAGTGCGGGTTTGAGATTTATGTTCATTGATTTCCTCTATGGATGTCAGGAATTGTGGTGAAGGGCAGATACTGCTCCCGCTCCTTCCAGTCGCGGTTCGTAACGGTGTTCGTGGACAGCAAGTGAGTGTGTGCCTGCCGGGTCGCCGAGCTTCGCTCGGCCCAACAAGCTGAAGCATGTTTCCACCACTGAGTGTGTACTGTACACGTAGTGATCATTTGGCAGGGCCCCTGGCGGGCGCAGGGCCGGACGTCAGGGCGTTCAGGCCGTTCGGGTAGTGCGGGTCCATAGCGGCGATGTCGGTGCGGTAGCTGACGGTGTCGGCGGTGGGGAAATTCGCGGGGACCTTTTGCGTCACTTTGCCGGTTGCGGCCCATTCGGTGCCGCGCTGATAAACCACGATGCCATCGACGGAGGCGAGCGCGTTCACGTCGTGTCCGAAAGTGGTGTGGAAGATGCGGCCTTTGCCGTAGCTGAGAACCATCAGGCTGGGCTCATCCATGCCGGTGCCCTTGTTGGCCTTGTCAGAGTACGACGTGGCGAGGACGGTCATGTTTTTGCCGGGCCCTTTGAGATTGGCGTAGAGTTCGTCGCCCTGATGCATCCAGACTTTGGGGAGGCCTTTGACGATGGGGTGTTCGGGATCGCGAACGGTCACCTGGTAGGGGATGCGATTGCCGTGCTGGCCGGCGGGGCCGGGAGTGGTATCGGCGGTTAGCTTGCCATCCTTCCAGATCCAGTGGGGGCCAGTCTTTTCGTCACGGTTGCGCCAGCCGCCGATGCCGATCATCTCGTTGAAGGCGTCCCAACTACCGAAGGCGTTATCGGAGGCATGTACGATGACGACACCGCCGCCGTTTTTCACGTACTGCTCGAAGGAATCCTTGAGGGCCTGGGGCCAGCGCTCGTTGGGGGCGTCGTAATTCCAGACGATGACCTGATATTTGCTCCACTCGGGTTTGAACGCGCTGAAATCGGCGCCGGCGGGCGGGGCGGTGACGACGTCGACCTGGAAGAGGCCGGTTTCGTCGAGCTCCTTTTTGAGTACGGGCGTGGTTAGCTGCCAGGCGTGGTAAGTGCCACCGCTTTCGCCATCGAGGAGCATGACTTTGATAGGTGCGGCAGCGCGACCTGGAGCAGGCGTGAGCAGGGACGCGCCGACAAGGATGGCTAGTAATAGTGATGTCTTCATAAATGCTGCTGGAGGAGTCCCGCAGGTCTGGAACCGGTACCACGGAAGCATATCAAAGCAGGTTTCTTTATGCAAGGCTTTCAGCTTTCAGCCGGGCCTCCGGCGGTGCCGGATTGAACAGGCTGTGACTTTGGACAACGGAGTGGGTGCTGAAAGAGAAGGGTTGAGTGTCGCTCCCTGATGGTCGCGGTTCGTAAGAAGAGGCGGTCACAGGCCAGCTTGTCAGCGGCGGGGTTGCGGTGGCTCCTGGGCTGTAGGGGCGCGTTTTGGTGGCTTTCCGGTGGCTTTCCCCTGGATGAAGTGTGAGTGTTTTGTTCGAGTTCGGTGGCTTCGTTTGGCAAAAATCCAGCTTTGGCCGAAATCTGCGCATAAGGTTGCCGGTTGCGAATGGCTCGCGAGCGGAATTGGCGGTGGCGTGCGAACTTGTGACCCTCATACGCCTACAGTATGCACGAATGAACCGGAGCTGATTTTTCGTTTTATTGATTCTAATGGAAATAAAGGTCGAAAATCGACGATAACGGGAATTCCGGTCGCTGCGCAGCGCGCCAGCCTGGGCAGTATGAAGTTGCCGCGGACGCGTCGGCGTGGCCTCAGGAACGAGCGTGGTTTTGCCTGTGCCGGAGGCGCGTCGGATGGGTCGCATGGCATTCGGCCCAGCCTCCGGTGTTGCCGGATTGAACAGGCTGTGACTTTGGGCAACGCTGACTACGGATTGACGGTTGGCTGCGGCGAGAATTTCGGAGGTTGAAAAAATAATGCCATTTCGGCTGTGGCGGGATGGGGCCTGGTAAGGGAGACCATTGGTTTCGTTGGCTTTTGCGATGTCCATCTCTTCTTTCAGGCCGTGTTCGTAGTTGCGTTTGCGTTCGGTCTGGTGCGCGGCGAGCTTGTCCCTATTCTTGTGGATGCTGCGGTTCAGGCGCTGTTCGTAGATGCTCATCAGGCCCATTTGTTTCGATTGCTTCACGAAGGTCAGGGCTTCGGACATGGCGGTTTGGAGTTTCGGTTCATTGCAATCGACGTCGCAATCGGGGTCCTGCGTGCCGAGAGCGTAGAGGTTCATTTCGACGGCGCGGAGATGGTCGAGACGCCAGGTATCCCAGGCGATGGAGCTGACGAGGTGGAGTTCCATGGTGGTTTTGGGCGCGAGATCCTCGATAAGTTCCGCTTTCAGCCGTTCGAAAATGGGGAGTTCTTCTTCGGAAAGGGTGATGACCTGGCCGGTGATGCCGTCGCGCATGGCATTCAGGCGGGTTTTAGCTTTGGCCTCGGGGCTGGATGGTCCGGGCGAGAGTTGTGCGTTGCGACGGTTTGCTGCGATTTGTTTTTCTGATGCCATGAAATGGTCTCCTACGGTGGTGCCGTTTTTCGTGCGTAGGTGCGTGCCTACAGTTATGGAATGACATGGCGGAAATGAGCTGGGTGGTTAAGTTGTTGATAAATAAGGGCAAGATTGTTGTGACTCGAATTTGGGAGAGGGTGGGAATTGGGCTGGCCCCCGGAACGGGCGCCTTTTGCGCCGATGTCAGAGCGAAATCCCATCGCAGGATTTGCGATCAGCGAGACCGCCGTAGACGAGCTGTTTCATTCGTCGAGGTACATAACTCCGAATCGATGTCGTCGATAATCGACTAGGAAGGCCGCGGAAGAGATAGAAGAGAACCAGCGGGAGATGTGGAAGAACTTCCCCCGGAACGACTTCTAAATGCCCGGTCTGGCATTTTCAGGATGGCGCTCAGCAAACGCCGTTCCCGTCGCCAGCGTTTCAGCCGTGAAGACCGAGCCCGAGCTACCGCTTCAGTCGCTAAAAGCGAGCGTGTAAGGTCACGTGAGCCGCATCATCTGCTGTTGGAACACGCTTGAGCGGGCTGAGTGCCGCCGCATTCAGTCAAGCGGCCAACAGCGAATTGGAAAGTTCTTCCGCCGTTTGGTCCGGGCTATTTCTGATCAGGTATCGGCGCATCCGCACGTCGCTGGGGAGGCTCAGGGGATCCGCTCCCTTCGGGAATATCGAAACAACCTGTTTTCCCATTCCGATTGCCGCTCCAAGCTCAAAAAAGAGGTTTGGTTTTGCCGGATGGTCCAGGTCCATCAGTGCCACGAGAACGTCACTGCCACGGAAACCCGATTCCAATGCCTCGCGCAGCGACTCGCCCGATCGAACATCGAGGTCGTCTATCCAGACCGTCACTCCGCGCTGCTTGAGCGCCTGGGCGAACAAGCGCGCCCAATCTGCATCTTGTGCAGAGTGCGAAATGAAGACGCTCGGTTTTCGCGTACCAGTCATTTTTCTCCTAGCCGCACCCTCATTGCCAACTGCTTTAAATATACCTCAATATCGTTCAACTCAAGAAGATCACGCTTCTTGAGAAGCACAGGTATGCCGGGCCGCGTTTGCAACTCTGTGGTTGTGATCCCGAGCAGTAGCGCCACAATTGGAATTCGGCGACTCCACGCCGCCCCGATTTCCGCCCAAACGTAGGGGCGTTCAAGCGCCCAGGGAGTAAGCAACACGACCAGCTCGTGCGCTTTCTGCAGAAATTCGAGAATTTCTTCCTCAAAATCCGCGCCAGCGTCAACTTGAGCCTCATCGAGGAAAGGTGTCGCGCCGGATGCCTCAATTTCGCGTGCGATCTGTTTCGCAACCCAAGTATCTGGCCCGCTGTGGCTGACGAAGATTAATCTGGTGTTGTTCGAGGAGACATCGGCCACTACC
>Ga0182030_10023440_pt1 | contig 11413 bp, 5 predicted proteins | sample 812S3MmetaG_FD_121299 | JGI IMG/M metagenome (GOLD analysis project Ga0182030, IMG submission 121299) | Permafrost microbial communities from Stordalen Mire, Sweden - 812S3M metaG (Illumina Assembly) | ecosystem: Environmental > Terrestrial > Soil > Wetlands > Permafrost | place: Sweden...
GATCTGGCACGGCGCTATGGCGGCATCGACGACGTCGTGATCTGGGGCGTCTACCCGAATCTCGGAATCGATAGCCGGAATCAGCTCGATTTCCTGCGCGATCTTCCGGGCGGAGAGGCCGGGTTACGCCAGGCGATCGAGGACTTCCACCGGCGCGGCGTCAGAGTCCTTCTCCCGGTGAATCCGTGGGATCGCGGCACCCACGCGATGGGGCGCCTGGACACGGCTGCCGTGGAGTTGTTCGCGTCCCTGGGCGCCGACGGGATCTTCGGCGACACGCTGGATAACTTGCCGCGCACCTATCGCACCATCTCCGACCGCGCGGGCCACCCGCTGGCGCTGGAGCCCGAGGGAAACCTGACAGAGGACGACCCGCTAAGCTGGAACAGCCTCTCCTGGGATAAATGGAAGTACAAGCCTGGGTACAAGGTCGTGCCGGGCGTCTCGCGGCTGAAATGGATCGAGCCACGGCACATGGTGCACCTCGGCAATAGCTGGGGACGCGACTGCAACGACGAACTCCAGCACGCCTTCTTCAACGGCATCGGGTTCGAGAGTTCGGAGAACGTCTGGGGCATCTGGAACCACATTCCGCCGCGGGATGCCGAGGCGCTGCGCCGCATCTCGAAGATCGAGCGCGCCTTCGCCGGGCTGCTGGTCAGTCCGGATTGGGAGCCCCACACCCCGGTGCTACAGACGAATGTCTTCGCCAGCAAGTGGCCCGGCGCGGAGGCGACCCTCTGGACGGTCGTGAATCGCAATCCATACCGTCTCTCGGGACGCCAGATCGAAGTACCCGCCCGGGCCGGCCGCCGCTATTTCGACCTTTGGAGCGGCGTGGAATTGCGGCCGGAGGTGGCAGGAGGCCGCGTTGGATTGAGCTTTGAGATGGAACCGTTCGGCTACGGCGCCATCCTGGAGACGGCCGCCCCCGATGCGGGCCTGACTGGGTTCCTCGCCGACATGCGCGTGCTTTCCGCGCGCCGGCTGGAGGAGTTCCCGGCAGAATGGCAAGCCCTGCCCCAATCGATCGTGGAGATCCCCGCGACCGCGGGGGCTGCCGCGCCGCCGGAAGGGATGAAGCTGATTCCGGCGGTGCAGGAGTTCGTCTTTCGCGTATCTGGAATTGAGCGCGAGGGCGGTAACTCGGAGGGAGTCGACGTGCAGTACGCCTGGGAGAACTCGCCCCGCCCCCAACACCAGCACATCCTGTCTATCCCGGCGTTCTATCTTGATACCTACCCCGTCACCAACGCCGATTTTGCCCGCTTCCTGGAGGCTGCGCATTACCAGCCGGAGGATAGTCACAATTTTCTGAAGGACTGGAAGGATGGAAAGATCCCGGCGGGCTGGGAGAACCGGCCCGTCACCTGGGTCGGGTTGGAGGATGCGCGCGCTTACGCCCGCTGGGCCGGCAAGCGGCTGCCGCACGAATGGGAGTGGCAGTACGCGGCCCAGGGCGCCGATGGCCGAAGCTATCCCTGGGGGAATGACTGGAAGGACTCGGCGGTTCCGGCGCCCGACCGGGGGCACGACATGCGCGGCCCCGATCCGGTGGGCGCGCACCCGGAGGGCGTCAGTGTGTTTGGAGTTCACGACCTGGTCGGCAATGTCTGGCAGTGGACCGACGAGTTTGCCGACGAACACACCCGCGCGGCCATCTTGCGGGGCGGCAGTTACTACCGTCCGGAGGGCTCTAACTGGTACTTCCCGCAAGCCTACAAGCTGACCGAGCACGGCAAGTATCTGCTGATGGCGCCCGCCAAGGACCGCTCCGGCGCGGTCGGATTCCGCTGCGTCAAAGATCTCCGCTGAGGGCCGCGTCAGGTTGGACGGCTGGCCAGCGCGCGGTGCAGGCCGTCTTGCAGCCTCCGCCGAAGCCGTGAGAGCCTGCTCCGATCCAGGGTCGCTTCTTAGTTCCGGCTCGTTTGCGCTACCGGCGAAGGCGACGGCGTCTCCAAGCCGTTGAAGGCCTCGGTCAGAGACATCGTCCTGAGTTGCGACCTGAGGTCGTCGAGGCTGGCCGAGGTATTCAGGCGAACCGAAACGGGCTGGCCAGGAAGCAGGTCGAAAAAATTATCCGACAGCTGGACGTCGAGGTCGCCGAATGACACAGCTACGGCGCGCGCGAGCGCGGAGGACGACAGGGTGAGCACGTAACCGTCGCCGCCCTTGCTGAGGGTGTTCTCGATCCTGGGCGCGACCGGCAGTTCCAGGTTGCGCGTGACGTCGAAGAACAGGATGTTCCGCGAGGCGCTTTTCCCGTCGATCTCCAAGTTGAAAGTGAGGTAACTCCGGCGAGGATCGCCCTTCGCCAGGAGAGCCTGCTTGTCCAGGCTGAGCTGGATGGCACTGGATTGCGCCGGGATGTAGACCTCCTTGATCCGCTCAAGCAGGGTGTTTCCCTGGAAATCCTGGAGCTTCACGTGAATTCTCCCCATGAGGGGCTCGATCTTGTCCGAAACGACGTAGACGTCCACGACGTTGTCATGCGCGTAAGGCGAGACCAATATGTCATCGTAGAAACGCCGGGCATAATACTGCAGCGCTTTCCAGCGCCCGAAGTAATCGATGCTCGACCAGGAAGCGGTGGGCCAGCAGTCGTTCAACTGCCAGTACAGGGAGCCCATCGTGCGCGGCCGTTGCCGGCGGAGATGCTCCGCGCCGACCTTGACGACCTCCGCTTGCAGCACCTGGCTCAGGTAGACAAAAGCGGCGAAGTCTTTGGGCTCACGATACTCGCGCAACATGTAGGTCAGGATGCGTTCGTTTCCGCCGGTGTTCTTCTGATGCGCCTGCATCGCCGCCGAACGGATATCGAGATCCGCGGGTCCCGCGAACGAGCGAATGGTCCGCATCTCAGGAAAAGACTGGAACCCATATTCCGACAGGAAGCGCGGAAAATCGGCCGTGTAGGCCTCGGGCGGAGCCAGGGCATGCCACACCGCCCAGGAGTGCATGTCGCCGTTGCGCTGATTGTCGTCCGGCTCGTCAAAGTTCGAACTGGGCGAACTCGGCCAATAAGGAACGGGCGCGGCGTATTGGACAACAACGCTCTTGACGATGTCCTGGAACAGGATCACGTAATCCTGCCAGACGCGCTCGCGCGCTTCCGGCGAGACCGACGCTTTGAAGGCCTGGTATTCCGGCCAGTGGTGCCAGCCCGATTCGGCCTCGTTGTTCCCGCACCACAGCGCGAGGCAGGGGTGATCGCGCAGGCGCTTAATCTGTTGAATCGCCTCCTGGCGCACATTCTCCCGGAAGGACGTGTCACCCGGAACCATGTCTCCGCCAAACATGAAGTCCTGCCAGACGAGGATGCCCAGATCGTCGCAGATGTCGTAGAAATCGTCGGACTGGTAATGGCCGCCGCCCCATACGCGCACCATGTTCATGTGCGCGTCGCGTGCGGCCTGAAGAATCTGACGCTCGCGCGCCGCCGTGACGCGAGCCGGAAAGCTGTCGAAAGGGATGACGTTCGCCCCTTTGGCGAAGACCGGAACGCCGTTCACGACGAAGGTGAAACTCTTGCCCCATTGATCGGCCTCGCGCCGCAGTTCGAGGGAACGTAAGCCGGTCTTCACTTCCGCGCGTGCCGCCGCTTCGCGGCCCAGGTGAACAGTGGCGTAGAAGCGGTAGCGATCCTGCTGGCCGTAACCAGCCGGATACCACAGGCTCGGCGCGGCAATCTGAATGGGGAACGCAATATGATTCGTCCCCACAAGGAGTTGAACCGTCTGCGTACCAGCTTTCGTTTGCCTGCCTGAGGCATCCTCATAAGCGAACGCGAGTGTGGCCGCCACGGCCTGGCCGGCATCGAGCTCCACTTCCGCCGTGACGCTCGCCGATTCCCTCGTAACCCGATGCTGCTGGACATGGAAATCCTCGATGCGGAGCGAGTCCCACGTTTCCAGACGCACGGGCCGCCAAATCCCCTCGGTGACGTAGCGCGGACCCCAATCCCAGCCGTATTGATAGGGCGCCTTGCGGGTGTACGGAGCGGTAGCGATATTCATCTCGTTCGTACTGATGCGGGCCGTCACCGAAGGCAGCCCGTACGGCAACGCTTTCACCTGAGGCAGCAGCTCCGCTATGGGCGAGCGGAATACCACGCGGAGATCGTTGGCGCCGGGCTGGAGGAGCGACTTCGCGGAGATCCGCCAGCGGCGAAACATGTTGTCGGCATGCAAAACCTGTTTCCCGTTCAAGTAGACGTCGGCCAGCGTGTCCAATCCATCGAAGACCAGATCCACGTGTTCGCGTTCCAGAGTTGCCGTTTCGACCTGGAAGCCGGTTCGATATTCCCAATCCGTCAGACCGATCCACTGCAGGCGAGCGTCGTTATCGCGATTGAAGGGGTCGGGGATGAGACGGTGACGCAGAAGGTCGGTGTGCACGACGCCCGGTACCTGCGCCGGATGCCAGGCCTTCAATTCGGCTCGGTCGGTACCGCGAACCGCGCGGAATTCCCAGCCCGTATGGAGATTGTAGGACAAAGGCTCGGCCGCCGTAAGCGGCACGACCGCGCACCATAGCATCGAAGTTAGTAGGGCTGGAATATGAATCATTCGCATAGTTCAGATCTCCTTCCGGTCGTACAGTTTCGGTCTCCCGGCAGGCAGCGGGCGGCGCTGGGAGAGACATACGGCCGCCCATCCATCGGCAAAGTGTGCCGGCGGTTGGCACGCTCCATGCCCGGCTTGCGCGCAATCAGCGTGACGGTGGTAGTTGGCAGTGTGAGCGCAATTCTCATGTTTCCGATCTCCGCTATTGACCTCGAATTACCAGCAATCCCAACAACGAGTCACTGCCCGATGGGACTCCCAGGCGCAGCTTGCCGTTCACGAAACTCCAGTTGTCCACGGCTTCCTCGCGGCCGGCGCGCACCGCGAGCACGCGCTCCGGACGGGACTCCAGCGGAATTTCCAGAAAGCCGGTGTCGAAGGGAATGCAAGCCAGTTTGCGCGAGGCGAAAATGGCCTCGTCATCCTGGGAAATCACGGCCCATCGGCCCTCCCAGCGCATGCCGCGCAGCGGTTTCGCTTCCAGGCCCTCCGGCTTCTGCGGGCGGAGCGCGACGGCGGTCAAACGCCCGACTCCTGCACTATGTTCGAGCCGGCCGAAACAACGCATGGCGGGTTCGCGGCCGATCGCGCCTTTGTCCGAGTTGAGCCAGAGCGGTTCCCATCCGGTCGTGCGGCGGTACCACCGCGCCAGCGCTTGCCGGCGGGAGACCCAGCTTTCGGGCAAAGACGGTTGTCCCGGCCGTGGCAACGGCAGGACGGAACCCGGAGCGCCGATGACGGCCGTATCGAGCAGGATCTCCGAATCAGCCCTCCAGTCGTACCCGCTCGAGGACATGATCGCGGCGCCCTGGGCGGCTGCCAGTGCCGACCAGACCGACCATTGGCCATGCGCTTCCACTTCGTACCCGCCGCCGTCTCCAAGGTCGTCGAGCGCAACGATATCGGTGACGGGGCGCATCAGCGGGTGAATGCCGTAGTACTGAATCGTGACATCCGGCTTCACCTCGCGCGCCGCCTCAGCAATGATTCTCATCAGTTCGAAAGCCAGCCGCTCGCCCCGAAAAGCGGGGTCGCGCGGCGCGGACACATCGGGACCGGGCAGCCCATATCCGAAGTCCAACTTGAGGACTTGCGGGTCGTACTCCCGCATCATCCGGATGGTACGGCGGCGCAGGAATTCGCGCGTCCGCGATGAACTCGGATCAAGACAAAAGTTCGACGTGGCGAGAGAGTCCGCGGCCATGTTCCAACTGGCCCGTCTGGGGCGGCCGTCTTGTCCGAGCAGCAGGTCTTCCAGCTTCAGCCCGGCCGAAGACGGGTCGCTCACCCAGCCGGCAGTCAGCCAAAAGCCGAGGGCCAGCCCCTTGGCGCGAATGTATTTGAGATCGTCGGAGAAGTGCGGAAAACGCTGGAGATTCGGGATTCCACTGCCAGTCGTGGTCTCCCACCCATCGTCGATCTGCAGCACTTGGGCGCCCAGGCTGGCGGCGTGGTCGGCTTCGAAACGCAGATCATAATACCGCTCCTTGAAGTTGCCCCAGGTGTTCCAATGGGCTTGCTGGTGGATCGGCGCGGACGCCTTACCCGGACCGAAAGAAGCGAAGAGTTCGTGGAAAGCATCCCAGGCCGTCGGCGCCCAGGCGAAACGGAGCGGCTCGGACCAGACTCGCGTGCGGCCGGCCGGTGTCCCCCACAGGTCCTCCCGGTAGAGGTAATGCAGAGTGCCGGTGGTCGCGCGGATTTCGAATGTCAACGCAGCGTCGGGGATCGTTCCCGGGCCAAAAGCGACCCAGCCGTCCTGGCCACCCATGGCAGCGCTGAAGAGAGGCCGCGGAAATGCCGCGGCGTAGGGCGTCCCGAGAGAAGGGCCAAAGCTGCCCAGTGGAAATGTGGCGTGGCCAAGGTCCCAATTGCGGAAGAAGCTCTGCACCGGACCGCCTTTGCCACTGGGAACGCAGTAACCTTCGGCACTCCAACCCGGCCAGAACGGGAGCTCGAGCGAAGGCACCACTGTCCGCTGCTCTTCGGTCAGCGGCGCCGATCCGAAGTAGAGACCGAGGATCGCCGGCGGAGTCCCATCCCACGTGACACGCAGTTCGTGGAATCGGATTCCCCATGCCTCGACACTGAAACGCAGAGCCCCGCCGCCCATGCCCGGCAAGCGCAGTCCCAGCGTGCCCCCCGCGGGCCCGGGCGCGATGGAAGCCGGGTCGACTTCGGCCTTCACAAAGCGGCGCTCGCCACCTGGCGCCTGCAACCAGAATCCCGGCAGCAGAGGCCCATGCCAGACGCTCCGGCCCGTCGAGGTCTGCACCAGTTGCGCGACATCGGCGTGCAAGTCCCAGCTCAGCGCGTAGTCCCCGGTCCGGCTCGTCCATGGCGTCGCTCCGTCTGCCGTTGCCGCGAGAACCAGCACTCCCAACAACAGACCCGCCCCGATTCCGCTACTCTTTTGCGCGTGCATTCGATGCCGCCTGAATCCGTCCCAGACCTCAACGCGGGAAGCGCGCGGCGCGTTCCGGAAACGGCGGGAATGGCTTATGAGGTTCGCTTTGATACCAGTAAGAAACCGAGCTGATGTCATCTGTGAGCGGTTGGAATTTGCCGTTGGGCCACCAGCCCAGGGCCTGAATCGTCACGCGCAGATCCTGCTTGAAGCGGATCGGGTCCAGGACATGCCAGCGATACAACGAATGCTTCGGGATTTCACCCGCCTGGTTCCGATAGAAAGGGTAGCCCGAGAAGGGCGCCGAGAATGTGTCACCGAAGCCCCAGGCTCCGCCGAAGTAATCTTCCGTGCCGGTGCCGTTGATGGTCGGCTGCTTCTGATCGCCATCGATATAGAACTTGATTTCGCCCTCACCCCACCACCCGTTGGAAAGTTGCTCCCACGCCAGGAATGTGCCGACGTATTGCCCCTGTCCCACCACGCCGTCCAGGAGGGTGTGCTGGGGATGTTCCCGGCTGGTCAGGCTGCGGCGCCACTGTGCGTGGAAGTAAGCGGCATTGTCGGGCACCGCCTCCAGTGCGTAGGTGATCTGGTAGAAGAATCCGGTGACAGCTTCCGGCCGCTGGTTCTCGACGGTGATCCTGGCCTTCTTCCTGAACGGCATCGGCCAGTATGAATTGAAACCGCCGGAAGGGTTGACCGCCACCATCAGGGAGTTGACCTTGTAGCGGAGACCGTGCGCGGTCGCAAAGAAATCGCCCAGGGGCACTTCCACCGAAGGGCTCGACTCGTTATCCCAGTAAAAGCGCAGAATGCAGTCGCGATGGGCTTTCGGATCGACCGTAATCCAGATATGCTGGATCACGCCCGGACCATCGATCTCGGCGAGCGTAGTGGTCGCGAGTTGCGGCAGCGTGATGGCGGGTCGGACCTTCCAGGACGCGCCCAGATCCGACGCGGGATTGTCTTTGTCCGGGACAGCGGTGGCTCCGCCCCCTTTTTCGCCTTTCGGATTCTCAGCGGAAATCGAGCGCGTCTCGGAATTCCGGATCAGCGGCAGCCCGCCCAGGAAGCCATCGGGCGGAGCCTGTCCCAACGCTGTGAAAACCAGGCCCGCCAGTGCCACCGCGCAAATCCCTGTTGTCTTCTTTCGCAGTCCCATGATCCGTCGATCCCTTCCCTCTCGTTCTCTATCTCAAGCGCAACTTATTGAGGCCCGGCTTCAGCGGCGTTGTCGCTCCATGCCACAGGAATTCGCCGTCAATTCCGATCGGCAGGCTGACTTGGGCCTCGAGCACGTCTCCATTCCGCTCCAAGCTGACCGCGATCTCTCCGCGAGGATGCGGGATGGCGCCGCTCACCTTGGTGAGTGTGCCCAGGAACGGCCGCACCGACACGCGACGGAATCCGGGCGCGGCGGAGTCAATCCCGAGCACGGTATGGAACAGCTCGAAATTGGGACTGGAGCCCCAGGCGTGACAGTCGGAACGCGACGGTTCATCCCTCTCCGCCCAGGTAGTCAGGCCGCGGGCCAGCATGCGCCGCCACGGATCCAGCAGGCCGAGATAGCGGTCGCCCTCGCCCGCCTTGTTCACCGCGGAGTGCAGGTAGTGCCGGAAATAGACGGAGGTCTGCGCCAGCGATGGGTCGCTCAACGTCCGGTCGAGCAGCTTGCGGGCCTCGTCTCCCTCCACCACACCTGCCAGGATCGCGAGTGCGTTGGTGTGCTGGGAAAACGCGCTTCGCTGCGGCGTATCGGCGAAGAGTTCGCCCGGCTGCCCATAGAGTTTCCGGATCGTGGCGCGAAGCTCCTGCGCGGACTTCCGGTACTCCTGTCCCAGCGCGGGAGAGCCCAGCCCGGATTCCAGGTCTGCGGCCCAGTCGTAAGCCAGCAGAAGCTGCAAATCGAGCGGCGCCGAAGAGCCCTCGTCAGTCGCGGGCGGCACGCCATTTTTCCACTGCGCCGCCCAGTCCACGAAGTTCCACCACGGCATGCGGCCGAGCGATCCGTCCGGTTTCCGGTGCGAGGCAAAGTAGGATAACACCGACCGCACGCCGGGGAGCATCTGCTTCACAAAGCCTGGATCATCCTGGTACATCGAGTAGTCGTGGAGCATGCCGATCCACCACAGCGAGAACGGCGGAATGTACTGCGGATGACCGGAGGGCGCGCAGCCGAGCGTCATGTCGTCGCCGGTTCGCGACGCGTTCAACTGCTCGATGGCGTTCCGGATGAGCCTGCCGTCGCCGGTCATATACAACGAGACCAGGCCCTGAATCCGGGTGTCGCCGCCGTACTGCAATTGCTCGTAGTAGGGACAGTCCATGTAAGTTTCGTGCGCACAAAGCCGCGCGGTACGCCAGCCGACGTCCAGGATCCTGGCCAGTTCTTCCGAGCCGGCTTCGAAGCGGGCGCGACGTTCCAATGGATAGCCCGTGTAGACACCCTGGAAATCTTCCACGATGATTGGATCGCCTTGCGTCTCGATAGAGAGCTCCACGTAGCGGTAGGTTCGCCACCACAGCGGCCTGAACATGCGGTGAGCGCCACCGTCCGGCCGGAACACGTCTGGATTTCCAAAGAATGTCTTTCCTTCCACCTCGTCCCGGTTTCCCTTTTCGCGCTTTCCCGGCAACCACAGCGATTCTGCATAGTGCAGGCTGACCAACGCGCCCCGGCCGCCGGAGACAATCAGCTCCGGATATGCCGTCGTCAGCCAGTTCTGGTCCAGGAGAATGCGTGCCTCGGTGTTCGCCGGAATCCGCAGATCCGCGGGTGCAGCGGGGAAGCTATTGGGGATGGTCACCCCGCTCGCCTGTCGCACGCGTGAGAGGCGTTGCGGGCGATCTTCCATCAGCGGAATGGGCCGCGCCACCAGCATCCACCGGCTGGGGGAATCCTCGGCCCCCCGGGGTGCGGCCTCATAGTCTTCGACCGCGTCCTCCCACTTTGAGTCGTCGAACCCGGGCTGCTCCCAGCCCCACGGGTAGCGCGAGCCGTCCACTTCATCGCCTGGCCCGGCGACATAGTAATAACCCATCGGCGAGAAGAACGGCAGGGGGCGGTAGGCTTTATCGCGCGTGCATTTCCACTGGCGGTTCGTATCCACCACGCGCTCCGCGAGGGTGTCGCCATGGAGCAGGAAGGCGGTTCGGAAAGAGGTTTGCGCCATCGGCGATTCTGCGCCGAAGTTCCACACCACCGCGGCGAGCACGTTCCTGCCCGCGTGCAGATGGCGCGCGATATCCAACGTTTCATAGCGCCAATGGAACAGGTCGCCGCGGGCTGGGCCCCACACGACCCGCTCGCCGTTCACGAACAACTGATAGCGGTTGTCACCACTGACGTGCACGACGAAAGATTCAGGCTTCGCCGTCAGATCGAAGGTTCGCCGGAAATGGTAGACCCCGTAGTCGGATGCCGGAGAACCGGGCACATAGATCCAGCGCGCGCTCCACGGGCGCGTCGTCAGATTCGGATCGACTGCCCGCGCCCGGGGCGAAAGCGCAGCCAGCCACAGCAGTGAAACCATCGCTCTCGAGATCATGGGAAGTACTTCCTCCTCGCCATGCAACACTTCACACCGGGTGCCGAAGCAATTGTCCGATCACCCTCCTGGTGAGCCTCCTGTCGATGCTCCCCGCAATCGCGCCTATTGGGGTGCACGTGCCTTGGGCCTCTCTGGCGCGGATGCGGGCGGGCTTTTGCTGGATGGCTTCTCTTCGGCCGGGTCGGGTTCGAAATACGACGGAGAGACGCGCCCGGTCGTGCGGAATTGATCTTCCGCGGCTCTCAAACGGCGGAAGATCGCCGTCTCGCGCGTCGCTTCAGCCTCCTTGCCGAGGGATTTGTAGGTGCGGATGAGGGCAAATCTCACCGCGCTGCTGGACGGGTCGAGGTCCCGGCTGGTCTCCAGCTCCTTCGCGCTCTCTGCGAGTTTTCCTGCTTTGAAAAGCAGTCTTCCAAGGATGAAATGTGTCTTGAATGATTTCGGATCCAGCTCAACCGCCTGCTCGGCCAAGCCCAGCGCGTCCTGTGGGGAGTCGTCCCCCAGGAGGTCGCAGAGAAGCAATCGCGCTTCGACGCTGTGGGAATTCAGTTTGAGTTCCGAGCGCAGTTCGGCTTCGGCCGCCTGACGTTCGTGGATCTGCAAAAGCAGCGGCGCGAAGGAGAGGTGCAGGTTGGCGATCTTCGGGTCATCCTTGGTCAGCTCCCGATAAATCGCGACGGCTTCCCGGGGCTTCTCCTGAGCAATCAGGTGCTGGGCGCGGCCGACGCGCCGGATGAGGTCCATCCGGTCGTCGCTGCTGGTCCGGCTCAGAGCGGCGGGGAATACTGGAATGCGAAGGGCGATCATACCCTGTGTCAACATGACTTCCTCCGTATCCAGCCCCTTCTGCGTGAGCTGGTCGAGGAGTACCTGAGCCGGATCGAATC
>Ga0182030_10023442_pt1 | contig 11413 bp, 9 predicted proteins | sample 812S3MmetaG_FD_121299 | JGI IMG/M metagenome (GOLD analysis project Ga0182030, IMG submission 121299) | Permafrost microbial communities from Stordalen Mire, Sweden - 812S3M metaG (Illumina Assembly) | ecosystem: Environmental > Terrestrial > Soil > Wetlands > Permafrost | place: Sweden...
AATGATGTAGGAGGTCATTCGGTAACACAGCGAATTGCTTTTGTAAAAAATGCAATTCTGGTAATAAAAGAACATTTCTGGTGGGGAGTAGGAACAGGAGACGTTCAACTCGAAATGAATAAGATGTACGATAAAACACATTCCCGATTACTCAAGGAATTTAGATTAAGAGCGCATAACCAATTTGTTACTTTTTATTTAACATTTGGTGTATTTGGAGCAAGCTGGATCATATTTACATTTTTCTACATCGGATTTTATAAAAAGAAGTATAAAGACTTTTTATACCTGACGGTTTTTATTGTCAGTATGCTTTCTTTTATTAATGAAGATACATTAGAGTCACAAGCCGGTGTGACTTTCATAATTTTCATGATTACTTTCTTTAGTTGCGGGATTGAAGAACAAGACTAATTCCTTTAAGAACCTCAATTGGCGTTTTATTCTAAAAAAATAATAATGTATATAGTTAAACCGCCGGAAATAGCAAAACACATTTATTCCACAGCCAAATGGAACTTCTCCCGCGAGGAGGAGAAATTATATCTCACTTTTGATGATGGCCCCGATCCCGAAGTAACACCACAGATTCTGACCATTCTTAAACAATATAATGCCAAAGCCACTTTCTTTTGTTCAGGGAAACGAGTTGAAAAATATCCTGCTATTTATAATGAAATTATTCAACAGGGACACAGTGTTGGAAATCATACCTACAACCATTTAAACGGTTATCACTCCCGGACAGCAGATTATTTGAATGATATAATGACTGCCGGAATACTTATCCATTCCAATCTGTTCAGACCACCTTACGGCAAAATCAAAAGAAAACAATATAAACTGCTTAAAAAAGATTATAAAATCATTATGTGGGATGTGTTGAGTTGTGATTTTGACCGGAATATCTTACCTCCCACCTGTATTAACAATGTGATCAGAAATGTCAGAAATGGATCCATTATTGTTTTTCATGATTCTCAACAGGCAAAGAAAAATGTTTTAATTGCCGTCCCTGAAGTTTTAAAATACTATACGGAAAAACATATAGAATTCAGTAGAATAATCTGAACCTGATCATCATCTTAATTTTCGTCCGGTCTTATAATATATATTAAACACTCTTTTATACCATATATAGGGTCGGACAATATAATAAACGAAAAACAAACTGTCCGGCAGATGAACTTCAGACCAGATTTCCGTTTTTAGTGCTAAAAAAGTAAAACATTTTATTTTATACCACAAATCCTTCTTCAGTCTTGAAAAATAAAAAGACTGAAACAACATATTAAAAGGTCTTGCTGATGTTTCGTTAATTTTATGAATTCCATACTTTACAATTTTTGAAATAACAGGATCATCAATCATATATTTATCAAGCGATTCAGGCAAATTGCTGCCAAACATAAGATGGGATAAAACCAGACCCTGAATAACAGGTCTTATTGTTTTCATTTTTTCTGAAATTTCTAATATTACTTTCCAATCCTGATTTTTATCCACCAGTTGAGCCACATCGCGAAGCCAGAATAACCTGTACCACGCGTGAACAGCACCATGTGAAAACAAATAAATGATCAGATGCTGACCTGATAATATTTTAAAATTGAAACCTCCCAAATCCGCTGTATCAGATTCTTTAATCATTTCCTCAACTGATAAAGGATACTGCATATAATCATTAAATAATTTCCAGTGAACCTCAAGAACCAGCATTAACTCATCTTTCCGATAAATAAAATGATGATAATGTTCTATAAAGTATTTTTTTTGGGCAGCGGTATGATATATCTCTTCTTTTTCATAACCAGCTTCTATCATAATTGAATCAAATTGTTCCACATATTCATATGGAACAAAAATATCTACATCCCGTGACTGCCTGGTTGCAACATTACCATATAATTGCAAACTCCAAACAGGTCCCTTTACAAAAAGATAAGGAATATTTTTTGAGGAAATGATTTTCCCTATTCTTATCATCTCTGAAGTTATAAGCAACATACGATGTGTATTTTCCTGGTAACGGATACTGATTGTTTCAATTATATCAGCAGGGATAAAGTCTTTGAATAGTTTTGACTTTTTATATACAAATGAGATTAATCTGTGCCTGTCCAACAATTCAAGAAAATAATCCCAGTCGATTTTATTCCAATCTATTAAAAATGAAGGATTATCATTCGTTGCGGACATAAAAAGTAAAAGCTTCAGTTCACGCGAAAAGAATGAGATTGCTGACAAAAAAGATTGTTTATCGTTCCGGTTAAACTCCATGCTGAAACCTTCAGAAATATTTTCTTAAAAATACCTAAATAAATTTCAAAATCAAATTATTCTTAACTTTGCAAAAAACAGACTATATTTCTACATGTCATTTATTAAAAATAATACATATAAAGTATTTGGAATGATTATTGAATCAGAGATCACCTGTACGGAACTGGAACAAACAACAGGTGAACCAGAAGTTTTCATTCATTTTGATAAAATCCCTGCAGGATCAAAACATAGCGGTTCCTCAAAAGATCATTTTTTTCTTTCTGTTAAAAACATAGCTGATTATCTTATATTGAATGGAAATGAGATCATTATTGAGAAATCGCAGGATGTTAATGAGGACACCGTCAGATTACATCTTCTTGGTTCAGCTTTTGGTGCTTTGATTCACCAGCGCGGCTTATTGCCAATTCATGGAAGTGCTGTTACATCAGGCGATTTTGCTTTTTTATTATCCGGTGAATCGGGAACCGGAAAATCAACCCTTGCAAACGCTTTTATTAAAAATGACTATCTGCTGCTTACTGATGATGTGTGTGTTGTTTCACTAAACAACGAAAAACCTCTTGCTCATCCTGCTTATCCGCAAATGAAACTGTGGAAAAAGTCAATTGATTTTTTAAATATTAATTTGGAAAATTTACGTAAAATTCATCAGGAGGTAGAAAAATATGCGATTTCTGTCCCGGCTCATTATTTTAACAAACCGGTTCCTTTAAAATATATTTTTATCCTTGAGAAAAATAAAAATGCAACAATAGAAATCCTTAAGCTGAAGGGTGTAGAGAAATTTGATGCCCTCATGAAAAATATATACAGACTTCATTTTATTCGCCCTATGAATATAAATGATCATAATTTTAAAATGGTCAGTACCGTTGCACGGCAGTTGGATGTTTATTCTGTCAAACGTCCGGACGATTTAACGTTAATGGATGGAATAATGAAACACATTAGTTCAATTATCAAATCATGAACCCAATTAATACGACCACAATAATTCAAAGGATTCCGGATATTTTATTCAGCGAAATGGATGAAGAAACGGTACTGTTACGAATTCAGAATGGTGAATATTATGGTCTGGATCAAACTGGAAGCCGGATATGGCAACTGATTGAGAAACCAATTTCTTTTGGGCAAATTATTGATACCTTAGTTGCAGAATATAATGTTTCCAGAACAGCATGCGAAAATGATGTGGTTGAATTTCTGAAAGGGTTGTATGAGAATAAACTGATCCGTATCTTATAAAATTTACCAGATCAGAATTTCAACTTCAGTTGTTTTAATTTCTCTCTTACCCAGCTGGTATTTTCCGTTTTGTACCAGAAAAAAAACCGGTTCTGATCTTGCCTGTCTTTAACAGAACGTGCGACAAATACAGGTTTTAAAGTATACGGGTTGATTCCTGTATAATATATTTCCGTGGCAAGGGTCATTGGTGTAGGTGTAAATCCCTGAACCTGTTCCAGCCGGTATCCAAGTTTTTTGGTTTCCACGGCAAGATGCGCTATATCTTCCAAAGTGCTTCCCGGATGAGCCGAAATAAAATAAGGGACGATCTGCTGAATCAGCCCGGATTCTCTGTTTATCTGATCAAACCTCCTTTTCAGATCATAGAACAATTGGAAAGAAGGCTTGCGCATGATTTTCAAAACATTGTCAGAAGTGTGTTCAGGCGCTACTTTTAATCTTCCCGAAACATGTTGTGTTACCAATTGCCTGAAATAATCATTCAATCCATTTGCATTGTTTTCTTTCTCAGACCTGCCGATAAACAGATCATACCGGACACCACTTCCGATAAAAACTTTTTTGACGTTGGGAAATGCAGCGATTTTCCTATAAAGCGAAGTCATTGGCCGATGATCCGTATTCAGATTCCTGCAAATATCCGGGAAAATACATGAAACACGGGTGCACGTTCCGCAACTCTTAACATCTTCACCTTTCATTCGGTACATGTTGGCGGACGGACCTCCCAGGTCGCTGATATATCCTTTGAAATCGGTCATTTCAGTTATCTTCTTCACTTCTTTCATGATGGAAGCTTCACTCCTGGCCGAAACAAATTTCCCCTGATGAGCAGATATGGTGCAGAAAGCGCATCCCCCAAAACAACCGCGATGAATATTGACCGAATGACGAATCATCTCATAGGCCGGTATGGCTCCTCTTTTATCATATTTCGGGTGAGGTAAACGCGTGTACGGTAAATCAAATGAAGCATCAATCTCTGTTTCAGTCATGGGAAGATAGGGAGGATTCACCACGACTATTTTTTCTCCAACTTTCTGAATGATGGCAGCAGAAGTTAATTGATTCGATTCCTTTTCTATGATGGTAAAATTTTTCGCGTAGGCAATTTTATCCTTCAGGCATATTTCGTGTGAAGCCAGTTCCAGGAAATAGGTTCCTTCATCTCTGAGTTTTCCATCATCAATTCTCATGAATGCTGTTTGAGGAACATTTGTAATCTTTGATACCGGAAACCCTTTATTCAGTAAAGAAGCTATCTCCACGATGGCTTTTTCACCCATGCCATAAACTAAAAGGTCTGCGTTACTTTCTGCAAGAATCGTAGGTTTAAGGCTGTCTGACCAATAATCATAATGCGTAAAACGTCTTAAAGATGCCTCAATACCGCCAAGCACAACCGGAACATCAGGGTATAATTTTTTTAGAATTTGTGAATAAACAACGGTGGCATAATCTGGCCTGAAACCTGCTTCACCCGCGGGTGTATAGGCATCATCAGAACGCAGTCGCTTGTTGGCAGTGTAATGATTAACCATCGAATCCATGCATCCTGCCGACACACCAAAAAACAAACGGGGCTTACCGAGCTTTTTGAAATCACGTAAATCATCACGCCAATTGGGTTGTGGAAGAATGGCTACTTTATAACCTTCACGCTCCAGAACCCTTCCTATAACTGCTTGACCAAAACCCGGATGGTCAACATACGCATCACCGGATATGATAATAATATCAACCTCTTCCCAACCACGGAGTTCAATTTCTTTACGGGTTATCGGGAGCCAGTCTTTTATGGAATAACGATTCAGCAATATCTTAAATATTTTACGATAGCTTTGTATATCGTTTATCTTTTAATAATAGCTCTGTCAATGCTTTATTAATTTGAACGCTATCACAGTGATTAATTTGACATATTGAATCTATTAATTTTTAATTTGGTTTACAGAAATAATTCCAATGAGCCCAGCCAAATATTGGCAAATACTTGTAAAAATCTTTATATTTCTGGCAGGTGTCCATACCAAAAATCCAAAAATAATTGCAATTATCTAACTTGGAAAAAACAAACAATGAAAAATACATTTTGCGATGCTTCTCATTATCATTATGACAAGAAAGCATCAATAATATAATTGATAATAATAATAACCATTTTTTCATAAAATTATATATAATTTATTGTTTTTCAGCGATTAAAAAAAAATAGCATCAGCTTAACCAGTTTTGCAGATATTCAAAAAAGTCTTTGTTATCCGACCGACCAAAATTATAATTGGTTATAACGTATAATTTTTCTTCTTCATCATTTTGTGTAAATGTCAATCTCAAAGGTTGCCACCACAAACCAATTCCCCTGGTTTCCGCAACATTATATGATTCGTCAAAACCCAGATATAATTGTTCGATTTGATATTTATAAATATCCAAAATAAATTCATTGCCGGTTTTTTTGTCTATGCCTACGAAGTTCAATTTGTCAGGCAGAACATTTAATTGTCCTTCATACCTATGTAAAGGCATTCCCAAGGATATGTGGGCTGTTATCCAATCTAACCAACTTCTGGATAATATGTCTTCTTCAAATGCCCATAGTGTTATCGGTTCCATTATTATTTGTCGTTTAATTGTTTGCTAAAATATAAATCCATTGTGGATTATGGCTATAATCCCAAAAAGAATTTTATTCTTTTATCAGCTTACTAATAAATATCCCAGACGCAGTAGAGACTTTTACAATGTATACCCCTGGTACCAGATTACTAATATCAATGGTACTATTTTGTAGTGTTTGATTTAAAGCTACCCGACCAGATATATCACATATCTCAATTAGATTTGAATTGAAGACATCAAAATTCTCAATGGTTATCTTATCTTTTGCCGGATTGGGGTATATTGAAATTTTATTTCCGGTTAATTGATTTAGATTTTCACCACAACCACAAGTATAAACTGCTTCTACTGTTATATCAGCGCTGGTCATCGTTATGTAGGTTGTGTCAGCCAAACTATCATTAACAAGACTATAGAAATTAAAGCCATTCCATTTTTTAAAGATTGTGCCTGAAGGGAAAGCATCAGCTATGATCTCTACTCTTTCCCCCACAATATAATTGCCTGAACCTGTGCCGTCGATTACTGTCAATGTATATTTTTTCACGGTATACGATGCTACTACTATGATGCTTCGTGTAGGCATTATAAGATAGGTTGAATTTGAATCGGGTTCAGCTATTTTCACTTCAGTTGAAATTAATGTATCTCCTGTTATAAAATCAATAGCTATCCATTTATCGAATATCAATCCGACAAGTGGTGTATTAGTTTCAAAATTAACTGTATCACCAGCTTCATATGTTCCAGAACCCGAACCATTTTCGACTGTTAAAGTATATGCGAATACAGCCTCAATCTCCATATCCATATCGGGTAGAATTACGTATGTATTTGGGGAATCTACATTATGAACATAATTACTTAAGGGAATAGAAATAGTATCATTTGCCCATCTCCAATTTACAAAATAAGAATCTTCTGGAAGGTCAGCGCTGATATTTACGGTATCCCCTCCGATCCAAAAACTATCTTCAGGGCTGCCATTTAGTATCACAAGCTCAAAATCATAAACTTCCCTAAGTTCTCCTGAAAGGAAAATATTTACAGAGGGCATAATAAGATAAGTTTTGGGGCTATATATATCAGCCACAAATGGGGCACCATCGTAAAATAATGGCATATATTCATAAGATCCACTCCAATTTCCAAATGGAAGTTTTACACCACTATCTTCTTCAAAAAATACTTTCTGCCCAGGAGTGAAATAATTATGATTTTTCCCTTTCCCTTGCGTGAGAATAATACCACCATAAAGCATAAATTCAAAACTATCTACAAATGTAGCTTCAACTGTGATGTTTTTTGCTGGCATTATAAGATAGGTATTACCTGAATCCGGTTCAGCTATATTTACTTCTGATACATTTAATGTATCACCTGATATAGGATCTATTGCAACCCATTTGTTGAAAGTTATCCACTTTGTTGTTCCAATGTAGGATACTCCAGTTAAGCCCATATTTAGGTTTAGTTTTACTGTATCACCAAAATGGTAGGAGCCGATAGTATCAGGAATTGTATTACCATCACTGGTCGGAATAATGCCTCCATTCAGATTTTCTATTGTTAATTCAAAATATCCGTAATTATAATATATAGCAGTTAATGTAATAGTATCTGTATTATCGTCTGATAAATCAGGAATAGAAACCATTGCAGTTGTATTATATGCACTATCGAGAGTCCAATTTAAACTACCATAATTGGTAATATATACTGTTTCTGTCCAATGATTAAAGACATACCCTGTATCGGGAGTAAAACAACTTATTTTTACCTGACTGTTTGCACTGAAAGTACCATAACTGAATTTTCCCGAAGTATCCAGAGTCCCGCCTACTATGTTGCCATTATTTACAATCAGAACAGTTGTAGAAAAGGATTCAAAAGATAAATTTATACAAAGTATAAAAAAGATTACTGATTTGAGAATAAGTGTTTTCATAAATTTCGACTTTAGATGTAAGATAATTTATATTTTATTAGAATTATTTAACCACCATCTTTCTAACCACAGTAGTATTATCATTACTGATTTTCACTATGTATATTCCGGCTTCTAACTGTTTTATATTTATATCGGTTTGATTCTGTATTAAGGCTTGTTGTAGCATAAGTTTTCCCCGAATATCATAAATGGAAACCAATGTATTCTGTAAATCTGATACACCTTGCAGGTTAATGGTGATTTTGTCGGTAGCGGGATTGGGAAAAATCAGATTATTCAAATTTTGTTCTTTCAAATTACAGCCACACGCTGGCTCCAAATAGATGGTAATTGACTTATTCAAACAACCTGGAAGTATTTTGATATAATCATATGTTTCCAAATAACCGAATGCATTTGTAATAATACTATATTCACCTGTTGACAATACTATACTTACAGTTCCAGTAGAATCTGTAAATAAAGGAATCTCACCAATATTAATCTGTGCCTTCGATATAGGAAGACCATTCTCTCTATCAATAACTGTAAATGTTTCTGGACAATTAGTTTTAAGTTGTTCATAAGCAGCATTAATTGTAATCAAGCCATAACCACTTGTATCTATCGAAATATTGGCTGTATCATTATAAACATTATTGATATAACTTGTATCTCCAGTCCACTTTACAAATTGCATTGTACTATCAGGAGGGAATGCCCATATTTTAAGATCATTATTAATATTGTTGTTTAAAACTATTGAGCTGAATTGCCCGGATGTATCAAGCATACCCCCTTCAATATATCCATTATTAACCACTAAACCGAAGACAGTATCAACATAAGTCGCTTCTATATCAACATTGCTATAAGGTTGTGTAAAATAAGTTTCTGAAGAGTCAATATTTTGAGCGTAATTGCTTATGGGTATTGAAATAGTATCATTTGACCATTTCCATTGGTAAAATTTTGCAAAGGGAATATTATATGCAGATATTTTAATAGACTCATTTGCAAGATATTGACCTGAACCGGATCCATTATTTACAATTAAATCATAATATCTATATTTATATGTGGGTCTCAATATTATATTTTTCCATAGCATATAAAAAAATGTATTTGAAGAATCAGTATTATTTAATATTATGTTTTCTGTAGTATCAATGATAGATGTATCACGAGAATTTAAAAAAATCCATTTATCAAATTGATATCCCTTTGCAGGTGAATTTGCAAAAATATAGACAATACTATCAGCAGGAATACTATCGAATTGAGCTGGTTCTGAAGCAGTGGAACCGTCGGTAATACTGCCATATTTAATTACTCCGTTATATACTTTAACCGTATCTGTTAATTGTTTAATACTATATTTTTTTAAAATAGCACCGTAGTTAAATGTTCCTCCTGACTGTGTCTGTAAAAAAAAGGTATCACCTGAAAGTGTTAATGATTCTCCTGCACCGTAATCATTAAAACTCATCAATTTTACAAAACCTGTTCCATCTGTATTAATTTTAAATATGACACCATTATTATTTAGTCCGCCAGCCTCGGTTATTCCATACAAAGTATTTCCTGATTGAGATAGTGAACCAATTGGATATTTGCCATTTTGTCCATTAAAACTCATAAGAGTATCAAATCCATTTCCATCAGTATTAATTTTAAAAATGACTCCTTCATCATTTTTACCTCCATTTTGAGTCATTCCGTATAATGTTTCTCCGGAAAGGGTTAATGTTCCTAAAGGATAATTACCATTATTACCATTAAAACTAAGAAGGGTATCAAATCCGGTACCATCAGTATTAATTTTAAAAATGACTCCCGCATCAAATTTTCCTCCGAGGTAAGTTGTACCATATAAAGTATTTTCGGACAATATGAGGGATCCCGTTGGAGATTTTCCATTTATTCCATTAAAACTCATCATAGTATCAATTTCCGATCCATTTGTATTAAATTTAAATATAACGCCTTCACTAAATGCTCCACCCATATTTGTCAATCCATACAAAGTATTTCCTGATACTGTTAGTGAACCTTCTGGGGCACAACCATTAAAATCATCAAATCCAATTAGGATACCGAAATTGGTTCCGTCAGTATTGATTCTAAAAATGTTTCCACAACCGCTTTGACAAAAACCATATAAGGCATTACCTGAAAGGGTCAAAGAGCCTACTGGGAATCCAATACTACCACCAAAACTTAAAAGCGTTTTAAATCCGGTACCATCTGAATTAATTTTAAAAATATTACCATAACCCAACACTCCACCAACCTGTGTAATGCCGTACAATGAATTTCTAGATAATATGAGGGATCCCGTTGGATAATTTCCATTATTCTCATCAAAATTCAACAATGTATCAAGAACCTGTCCATTAATGGAATTCTCAATTGCCATCAGATATAATGATATTATAAATAGAAAGATTAATTTTTTCATAGATTTTTTATAGTTGGTTTATAAAGTAAAGATAATATTTTTAGAGTTCTGATGAAAAGAATGAACAACATTTATTTTTATTTCTCATCACTGTTGCCCGATAAAAAATCAAAGAGAAGGAAGATTTAATCTTCCCTTCTCTTTTTTCGTAGATTTGCTTCGCTAAAAACCTTCTACTATGTACAAAAGTATATTTTTTTTTGGACAATCCGTTTTCGGACAGCTGATTTCTTTAATTGATCCAACTATCGTATCAGAGGCTTCCAAAGTTTGCAATTCAGACAGGTATATTAAGAAGTTCAAAACCAAAGATCATCTGATAAGTATGCTGTTTTGTGCACTTGCAAAGTGTTCTTCATTGCGGGAAGTATCGGGAGCAATGCTCGGATTGTCAGGCAAAACAAAACATTTTCAATTGGTTCATATTCCAAAGAAAAGTACACTTGGCGATGCTAATCAACGACGAGAAGCTGATGTTTTCGGAATAATCTACAATAAACTTTTTTTGAAATACGGTGATTGTATCTCGGACAGCCGAATTAAAGATGTCATTGATAAGCAAATAGAAATTTTTGATAGCACTACAATTAGCTTATTCAAGGATATTTTAAAATGCGTTGGACGGAAACCAAAAAGCGGCAAACGCGAAGGAGGTATTAAAGTACATACAGTAATTAATGTTGATGAGACAGTTCCAAGATTGGTCTGGTTTACACATTCGGCAACAAATGATCATATTTTGCTTAGTAAACTAAAAATGGATGCAAATACTATTTATGTGTTCGATAAAGGATATAATGATTATAAGGCTTTTCAAAGATTTAGCGACAATCAAACAGGATTTGTTACCCGAATTAAAG
>Ga0182030_10023443_pt1 | contig 11413 bp, 7 predicted proteins | sample 812S3MmetaG_FD_121299 | JGI IMG/M metagenome (GOLD analysis project Ga0182030, IMG submission 121299) | Permafrost microbial communities from Stordalen Mire, Sweden - 812S3M metaG (Illumina Assembly) | ecosystem: Environmental > Terrestrial > Soil > Wetlands > Permafrost | place: Sweden...
CCTGGTCTGGTGTAAATCGCCTCGAGCGGCCCCGGCGGAACTCCTCGTGCGAGCTCGGCCATCATGCTGTCGTCAATCCATCCGCTCGCCTGGCTGACCCGCACCTCCACCGTGCCGGCTGCAACCGGAGCCGCCGCATTGCGCCGCACCGTCAGTTGCACGGGGCTCGGCCTTGCAGGCGACATCACCAACCGCAAATTCGGCACCGCGCGCCCGGCAACGGTCACATCTACCGAACCCGCCAGCACCCCTGCATTCGGATTGCCCGGTCCTCCTCGACGGTCCGGTATCGGAATGCTCGTCACCAGCAGGGTGTAACTGCCGTCGGGCAGCTCGGCCTGCACGGATTGCCCCTGCTCGTCGTACTGCGCCTGGTAGGGTAGCTGCCGGCCGGCATTGTCCAGCACGACTGCTGAAAGATTCGCCGCCGCGCCTGCGGGGGGAACGCCTTGCGGAAACAATACCGCCGCTGTAACGGCGTGAAAAGGCTCAAGCGTCAGCGAAAGGTTGGCCTGTGTCTCCTGGCCGTTGGCGACATGAATCATGCCCGCTCCCGAGGGATCGCGCGCGTCTGGATAATAGACACGCGCGTAGCCCTGACGCTGACCCGCACCCCCTGGCGCCCCATCCAGGTCGCTGGCCATGGCTGGCTCGCTGAAGAGGGCATAATCCCCGTCCGCAAGCCCGCCGAACCGGAACGTCCCATCGCTGCGGGTCTTTGTCGTGGCAGCCTGCTGCCAAAGAACGCGCCCGTCCTCGATCGTCCGTTGCGCGAGGGTAATAGCAATGCCTTCCGCCGGTTCCCCCGTGGAGAGATCGACCTGGCCGCGAATAGCGCCTGCCCTTGTGAGCGTGAAAACCACATCCGGCATCTCTGCAGCCACCAGCACGTTGTGGCCCCCGGCCGGCATCGCCATCAAGGCCTGCCCCGGCCCGCTCGTCGCGCCCGCCGCCAACATGCCGCGATCCAGAAATCCCGGCTTGCGCACTTCCACTTGCTGCGGCCCTACCGGAATGTTTGCAATCTCGAAACGTCCGTCGCCATCGGTCAGCACGCCGGTATTGGCGTCGCCTTCAATCCGAACCAGAGCTCGCGGCAATCCCTCGCCCGTCGCGGCGTTGCGAACCACCCCGTGCAGCGTCGCCAGCGTGCGGTCCACCGTCATGGGCTGCGAGCCTGGTCCCTGATCCTGCCCGGGTTCCTGCGCATGCATTGAAAATGAGAAGGCCGCCAGAAGCGCAAACACCAATCCTGCCCGCACTGCCCGCTTGATTGCGGTCCCCCGCAGGCGTCGCCGCCTTCCCCATTTTCGAACCGCAGCTTTGAAAGGGCGTGGCTTTAGACACGCCGCAAGGTAGCGAATAATAGATGCGGGCTTTAGCCCCCGAGGGAAAGCCACCTCAGCCCGCTTATCGATCGTCCAAGAGTCCACGCACCATTGTGACGGTTCGCGATGGGTATAGGAAAGCAGAGGCGCTCACCTTTTCGGAGTCAACAGCGCGTCCCGATCCACCACTTCGCCATCCACAATCAACAACGAGATCCGGCGCGCATTCCAGATGCTGGCCGTGGGATCGGCATCCACCACAAGAATGTCTGCGCGGCGGCCCGGCGCCACCTGCCCCAGCTCAGTCCACCCAAACTGGAGAGCGTAGTTATTTGTTGCCGCTGCCAGCGCTTCGCGCGGAGAGAGCCCCAGCCGCACCAGCAGTTCAAGCTCGGTGTGCAGCGAAATGCCGGGCATGGTGCCGTCAACCGCCGCACCTGAGGCCGCCAGGTAGTGGGGGTAGGCAGCAAAGATCGTCTCGTTGATCAGCCACATGCGCATCGCGTCCTGATCAGCCTTCTTGTGTTGGCTCTCCTCAAGCCAGCGTTGCGTAGAGGCGGGCGTGTGGCGCGACCAGTAGCCAAGCGGGTAATCCATCTCGCCTGTCGTGCGATTCGATGGGTTGTACATGCGGGCAGGGTTCAGGATTGACGCCGCCGGCTCCTTCCAAAGGTTGCGATGGCCGGGCAGGTTGAGGAAGTAGAGGCTGAAGGTGGGCATCAGCGCTGCATGGTGCGAGGACAGAAAGTTGGCAAACGTACGCAGGTGCAGGTCGGTTGGAGGCAGCCGCTGCGAATAGTCGTAGGCCGTGTTTGCCGATGAGCCGTCGGGGTCCTCGACCAGCGGCCGCTGCAGTTCTTCCGGAATCACGCCGAGGTCGTAGTTTTTCATGTGCAGCAGGCAATCCACGCCGGCCTCTACTCCCACCGTGTAGGGCGTGGCAACGAACTCGCCGTACGTAATCAACCCCAACTGATGCGCGCGCGCAACAATCAACTGCGTGTTGGCCGCGGTGACTTGATGTCCGAGCAGGACCACCCGCGTTCCCAGCCGCGCAGTTTCGTTGAGCTGCAGATTCGTGTCGCCAGGACTGAGCTCGACGGGCCGCGGGCCCTCCTTGAGCTTGCCCAGCCACTCCGGCTGCTTGGCCAGCAAACTCCAGTTGTCGGTCACGCCGGCAGAGTCGATCAAGTAGAGATGCGGCCGCGGATTAGCGGTGAAATCAATCAGGCCGTGCTCGTGGTCATTGCGAACCGCCACGGTGGTCACGCCCATGTAAAGATTCGCGTTGGCCTGTTCCTGGGAGTCAACGCCCGCATAGCCGTCCACCAGGCCGGGAATGATGAATTTTCCTGTGCAATCAATGACACGCGCGCCCTTGGGTATCGCCACCGTGTCTGCTGTCCCGACATCGGTAACGCGCCCGTCGTGGATAATCACCACGGCATTCTGAAGGTCGCGTGCCGAGTGGCCCCAGTTCGTCACATCCACTAAGGTGCCACCCGTCAGGACAAGCGGCACGGACGCCGGCCCATTCGCTGCAGCTTGTGGCGAGCCCTTTGCCCACGCCAGAACTGAAGCCAGGGACAAACCCATCAGGCAAACCAGGATCTTGGGAGCGAGTCGCATCGAATGGAATGTCTTGACTGGATTGACGCACGCCGATTTGGGAACCCGCGCGAAACGGACTGTCGTACCTGAACTGTGGTTAGTTACCATTTTCCCCGCATTGCGCGCTTTCAACTGGCCACAAGTGTTGGCCGTCTGCGCCCTGCAAGCAGAGGCAGCACCTGCGCCAGCGCTGCATCAACGCTGAGCCCATGTTTCGCACGCAGGTCGTCTACCTTGCCATGTTCAATAAACTGATCGGGCCATCCGATGCGGACCACCGGAACTGCGCTGCCAAGTTCTTCAAGAGCCTCGACAACAGCCGAACCGAATCCGCCCATCTTCACATGATCTTCAAACGTAACAAACGCAGCCACACGCCCTGCGTACTTTGCCAGCATCTCGCGATCGATTGGCTTGATAAATCGTGGATTGATCACCGCGGCCGAATAGCCGGAGCGCTCAACAAGCGCAGCCAGTTGATTGGCCATGGCCGTCATCGGCCCCAGCCCCAGGATCGCAACGTCCGACCCATCCTGAAGAATCTCTGCCTTTCCCACCGGAATCGCCTGCGGCTCAGCCTTGCGGGTCACGCCCACCACCGCTCCGCGCGGATAGCGAATGGCGCTCGGACCGGGAAGCTCGAGGCCCGTCTTCATCATGTCGGCAAGCTCGTCCTCGTCCTTGGGCGCCATCAGCACGATCTCCGGAATGGATCGCAGATAGCCGATATCGAAGAGCCCATGATGCGTCGGCCCATCGTCCCCTGAAAGCCCCGCGCGGTCCATGCAGAACAGTACCGGCAGCTTCTGCAGGCACACATCGTGAACAATTGGATCGAAGGCGCGCTGCAGAAAAGTCGAGTAAATGGCGCAAACCGGCCTGAAGCCACGCGTCGCCATGCCGGCCGCAAACACCACCGCATGTTCCTCGGCAATGCCCACATCGAAGTATCGTGTAGGGTGATGCGGCCTGAAAAGATCAAGCCCCGTGCCGTTGGGCATGGCCGCCGTGATCGCCACAATGCGGTCGTTCTTGTCCGCCAGCGCAGACAGCGTGTTGGCAAAAACTTCAGAGTAGGTGGGCAGGCCAACTGGCTTGGTCAGGCCGGTCTCGGCATCGTACGGCCCCAGCCCATGGAACTTCTTCTGCCCGTCCAGCGCCGGCTGATAGCCGCGGCCCTTCTGCGTAAGCACGTGCAGCAGCACCGGATGGTCGGCGGCCTTCAGGAACTTGAAACTCTCGATCAGCAGCGGCAGGTTATGCCCATCGATCGGCCCGAAGTACTCCAGTCCGAACTCTTCAAACATGATCGACGGCCACAGGATGCTCTTGGCTGCTTCTTCGGCGCGCCGCACAACCTTGATCGCCGTCTTGCCGCCGAAGCGCTCAATCAGCCGCGTTGCCGTCTTGTGCAGGTGCTGATAGTGCTCGTTGGTCACGATCCGGTGGAAGTACCGCGCGATCGCCCCCACGTTGCGGTCGATGGACCACTCGTTGTCATTGAGCACCACGATCAGCCGTTTGGTCTGCTCGGCAATGTTGTTCAGCGCCTCGAACGTAATGCCGTTGGTAAACGCCGCGTCGCCGGCAACGGCGATCACATGCTCCGATCCGCCCGCCAGATCGCGGGCCACGGCCATGCCCAGGCTTGCCGAAAGCGCTGTCCCCGCATGTCCCGCGCCGAAGCAGTCGTGCTCGCTCTCGGTACGCAGCATAAAGCCGTTCAAGCCGCCCGGCTGGCGAATCGTGTCAAACCTATCCCGTCGCCCGGTCAGGAGCTTGTGCACGTAGGCCTGGTGGCTCACGTCGAACATGATCTTGTCTTCAGGGGTGTTAAAAACCGAATGCAGCGCCAGCGTAAGCTCCACCACACCCAGGTTGGGACCAAGGTGTCCGCCGGTCTTTGAAAGCGTCTGAATCAGGAACGCGCGAATCTCTTCCGCCAGCTCCGCCAACTGCGCTTCATTCAGGCGCTTCACGTCAGCGGGCGATTGGATGGACTCCAGCAGTGTTCCCATGTATCGGCTTCCCCCCGGCCTTCCCGACTCTGACAAACCTCTGGCATTCCGGGGGGAAAGAGAGGCCCCCTGGCGGCCCTAAAAACCGAAAGCTGCCGCGTTTCCCCGACCGCTTTCGCCAACCTCTAGTATACCCGCGGACCAAGTCGGATTCATGGCCGCTTGGCTGACTGGGCTCAGAGGACCGCGTCGGGGTCGAGTGACAAGCCGTAAGCCTACGGATTCCTGAGGGGTACCCGCACCAGGATCGAATTGTCCACATGCACAATCAGGCGGGAATTCTTCTCTTTCCCGGCATTCTGCATCGCCTCGTAGCGCCCGCTCAGCGCCTCCACGTCAACGTGCAGCGGAGCTTTGGCGTCGCTCGGCACGCCGAAACTCACGCGGACATCCGGCCGCCCGTCGCCGTCAATGTCCACTACATCTGACACCCTGGCTGGCAGCGCGCTCACCGGGCCCCAGTCCATTTGCACAAACGGTTTCTCGTTTTGCAGCATATGGGGATAGACAGTGCGGTGAATGGTGATCGTGTAGGCGCCTTCCTGAATCACGCGCAGCGCCGGTCCGCCGGAGTACATCTCATCCACATGCAGACCAAGAGCCACAACGCCCTTTGAGAACATCCCCATCAGCAGAAAGGGAACAAGCACAGCCGCCAGCACCGTTGCTCCCGCCGCCGTATAGCCGAGTGCCGACCGTAGTTTCATAGCCTCGCCTCCAGTGCCCCGCCGCTAGCCCACAAAGTGAAGAATCGTCGCAACTCCCTGGGCAATGATGCTCCCGCCAAACATCACAGCCATTGCCCACGCCGCATACAGAAACATCAGCCGTGCGCGCTCCGGCTTTACGGCAACATCGGTTCCCTTGATGTGCCACACCGCCGCATGGTTCGTGCAGGCATCAACGCACGCGCCGCACTTCATACACGACATCAGCGTCTCGCCGCGCGCAATCGACTCCTTCGAGAGAGAAAGATTCGGGCAGGCATTCTGGCACACTACGCAGGACTTGCAGCGCGTCCGGTCGATCCTTATCTCAAAGATGCTGGTCTTGTTGAAGATGGATTGAAAAGCCCCGAACGGACAGAAGAAAGAACACTGCGTTCGCTTCTTTGTCAGGTAAGGCAGTACGATCACCAGCCCGACAAACAGCAAGATGAAGATCGCGTTCTGCACCAGCCCCACTGCATTGCGGGCAGCAACATATTCCGTCACCGTCTTGAAGGGGCATAGCCAGATGCAATACGCCGGCTCAAACAGCGCAAACGACAGCAGCACCATCGCCAGCAGCACCGCCCACGGACCGTATCGCCAGCGCGAATCGATCTTGCGAATCTCCGCCCGCTTCGGAATCGCAGCCACGCCCTCTTCAATGCCGCCAAAGAAGCACGCGTAGCTGCACCAGCCTTTGCCGATCACCAGCGTGACGGCCAGCCACAGGCCCGCCATCACCGCAATGCCGTGGTTGGTCCCCGCAATCGATCCAGGAAAAGCAATCGTCCGCGTGAATGCCGCCGGCAGAATAAGTGTGGGGATCGGCATAAAGCAGAAGGGAGTGCGGCCTGCGATCATCTCCTCCACAGGAATGCCCATGCTGCCGCGCGCAACCAGAAGACCGTGAATGAAGCCGACAGGGAATAGCAGCCCCAACGCCACAAAGAACCAGCGCCGCCAGCGATAGGTTGTCCCCGTCCGCATCATCATGAAGAACAGCACCGTCATGAAGACAGCTGTAACCGTGGCTGCCGCGCGCGACTGCCATTCTGTGCTCGTGCCTGGATGAAAGAACATCACCAGCGACCACAGAACAATTGGCAGAGTCAGCAGCAGTGACCGAACCATGCCGCGTGCCGCCGGACCTGCATGCCGCGGCGCTCCAACGCTAGTAGCCATATCCACTTCTCCCCATCAGCAACGCAATTCCCAGCAACAGGTAATAGAGTGCAATCAGCACCATGGTCATCCGCGCCACGGTCACCACGGCCTGGTTGCGCACCACGCATCCCAGCCCGGCAAAGGGCGCGAACCACACCGTCGTGCCTAAAAAGAAACACGCAAAAAACAGCAGCGCCAACAAAACGCTGCCCAACTGCGCCGCCCGAAAGCCGGCCGCCACAAACGGCGGGCAAAGGCTTACGCCGGTCAGCAGGCCCATCGCCGCCGCTCCCGGAATTCTGCGTTTGGCGCTGGCCCCAATCGTCACCAACTTCTCGCCGGAGCAGCTTCCCCCGCAGAGATGTTTAGCTGTATAGGCGTACCACAGCAGCACACCGGCAAGGGTCACATTCACCGCGCCGGTCAGCATCATGCGCGGTCCCGGCTCCAGGTGAGCCAGGGCGCCTACTTCCCAGGCCACCGCGGCAAACAGCAGGTAGCCCAGCAGGCGCGCCCCCAGAAACACAATCAACACGCGGGCATTGGGCCGCACGCCGCCATCGCCCGTCAACAGCGCCGGAACCAGCACCGGCCCGCACGACGCTACGCAGGCCGGTCCCGATGCCAGCCCGAGGGCTAGCGCCTCGCCCATCAACACAGACGCAGCCATGCGTGGAATTTAGAGCCGCTCGTCAATCAAAGTCGGTGACGCTTGATACATTTCGTTACAATTCAAAACTCCGCAGCCGACTATACTTGACCTTCGATCTGAATGGGGCGGTGCCTGGTGCGCAAAATTGTCTTTTTGCTGTTGTTGATGGCCGGGCTTGCCCAGCCAGTGTTGGCGGCAAATCCTGTCAGCGTGGCAAAACTGGAGCAGATGCTGGCCGAGGCCCATGGACAATCGGACGGCAAGGTAGCATCGGAACTCTACAACGTTGAGCTGACTGAGCGCGCAAGCTCCGTCCGGCTGGCCCGCTGGGAAGCTGAATTCCCCGGACGCCGCTGCCACGAGGCATTAACCGAACTCGCGGATGCCTCCGCCTTTCTCAACCTGCCCGCCGAAGACATGCCCGCCAATCCGCCGCCGGACGAGAACGCGCAAAAGGCCATTCTCGCCAGGACAAGCCAATATGTAAACACCACAATCTCCAGGCTGCCGAATTTCTACGCCACCCGCAGGACCGAGCGCTTTGAAGACTCGCCCTCGCACCAAACGGTCGAGGCGCCCAACACCGCATTCGCTTCCTCACAATCTGGCCGGCCCGGTTTCACAAATGGTCAATCCTCGGATGCTCCGATGCACAGCATTGGCACTTCCAACGTCTCCGTAACCTACCGTGACGGCTACGAATTGATGGGTTCGAAAAAACTTGATCTCAAGGTCGAAGGTCAAGACCAGCCAGCACTTCAGACCGCGGGTGAATTCGGGCCTATCCTCTCCGTCGTTCTTGACGATGCCATGCGCGGAAAAATTATCTGGGGCCACTGGGAGCAGACTCCCGTCGGCATCGCCGGCGGTGCTCACGCTGCCCATGGTCTTGCAGCCGTCTTCCGCTATTCGGTGCCGCAGGAGCAGTCAAACTACGTTGTCGGTATACCCCAAGGTAGGTTCGTGGAGCAGGTTCACCCCGCCTATCATGGCGAGATCGCAATCAATCCCGACAGTGGAGAGATCCTCCGTATCACCGTCGACTCCGACCTCGCCCCTCCTCATCAGACAGTCAAGAGCTCCATCGCTGTGGAATATGGCTCCATCTCGATCGGCGGGACATATTACATTTGCCCGGTCAAAAGCGTGGCTCTTTCCAAGACGCCTGTTTACGCCGTGCAGACGGGAATTCGGCCTGGCCCGATTCCCGTTCAAACGGAGTTGAACGACGTTGCCTTTGTCGACTATCACGTCTTTCGCTCCGAGGCCCGCATCCTCACTGGAGACAGCACCGGAAACGATCAGCCACCCGCCCCGCCCAAATAGCGCTTCCTGTCATTTCGATTATTCTTCGCGCAGCGCGTCCACTGGATTGACGCGCAACGCCCGCCTTGCCGGCGCGATCAAAGCGGCTATCGACGTAGTGAGTACCGCGGCTGCTACCACCACAAGCGTCAACGGATCCAGTGGCTTCACTTCATAAAGCAAGCTGCTTATGGCGCGCCCCAGCAGCACTGCCAACGCGGCGCCCAGCACCATGCCCGGCAATGCCAGCGTCAATCCGCCTCTCAGAACTGACGCGAAAACAGTCCCCCGCATCGCTCCCAGCGCCATGCGAATCCCAATCTCATGCGTGCTCCGCGAAACCGTGTACGCCGTCACGCCATACAACCCCACGGTGGCCAGCAGCAGAGCCAGTGCGCCCAGCGATGCCGTTAGCCACGCCGCCATCCGGTTCGTGTACGTGACAAAGTGCATATGGTCCTTCAGCGTCTCGGTATTGAGGATAAGTATGTTCGGTTCAACCTGCTGAACCACCTTCCGCGCCACCGGCAGCAAAGCGCCCGGATCTCCGCTGGTCGTCGCAATCAGCATCACTTCCGATGCTGCATTTTGCGTGAGTGGAAGATACAGATAAGGCTGCGGAGTCTCGCTCACATCGCGATACTTTCCGTCGGCTGCAACGCCCACAATCTCCGCATCGGTCGGCTGCTCACGCCCGATGCGCATGTGCCGTCCAACAACATCCTCCCCGCCGAACAGCTTCCTCGCCAGCGTCTGATTCACAATCGCGACAGGAACGGTGGTTGGCGAGTCCTGCCTCCCGAACGTCCTCCCGCGCAACAAGGGAATGCCAATAACGCGAAAGTAGCCTTCATCCACCGAGTTGAACCATACCGGCGTTCCCGCCGTCGGCGATGGAAGCTCCCCGGGTGCAAGCACAACTTTTGTCGCGCCGCCTCCACTGAACGGAAACGGCACCACCCGCGCCACGCTCGCATCCTTAACGCCTGGCACGGCCTTCATGCGGTTGACCAGGGCCTCAAACTCCGCCTGCTGCGCCGGTCCTTGCCGGTCTGTTCCCACATCTATCAGCGCCGCGTTCTGCCTGCTGCTGAACCCCAGGTTCATGCTTTCCACGTTGATCAGCGCCCGCACCAACAACCCCGTTGACACTAGCAGCGCCATCGAAGCCGCCAGTTGCACCACAACGAAAAGTTTCCGCGTCGGGATCTTGCGTCTGCCAACGAAGGACGCCCGCGCCCGCATTGCTTCCATGGGCGCTGTCCGAGTGGTTGCAAGGGCGGGAATTAGCCCGCACACCAGCACGGACACCACGCCCGCGGCAGCCGTGAACGCCAGCACGCGAAGATCGATCCTGAAATCGAAGCCAAGCGGAAACCCGATGTCCGGCATCAGCGCGGGGACCATCGCAATCAACTGTTGGGCCAGAACCAATGCCCCGGCAACGCCCAGCACTGCGAGCCCCGTATATTCGGTTACCAATTGCCTCAGCAGCAAACCGCGCGTCGCCCCAAGCGCGATGCGCATCGCCATCTCCCGCCTCCGCGAGTCGTTCAGCGCCAGCAGCAGATTTGCAATATTCGTGCACGCAATCAGCAGCACCGCCCCGGCAATTCCAAGCAGAAGAAGACTGAGTAACCTCATCTGCGTATCCCCGGATTGCGCCTGCCAGCCAGCGGTGAAGCTGCGTCCGCTGTTTGCCTGCGGATAATTCGCCGCCAGGTCTTTGCTCAAGAGCTTTAGCTGTGCCTTCGCCTGGTCCAGCGTAACCCCCGGCCGCAGCCTCGCGTAAACCTCGTATTCACGGATCGTTCGCGGCGTGTTCCGCTCCTCCGAATCCCATGTCAACCAGCTCGACCGCGGAACATAAACCTGGGGATCGATCAGGCGCTCCGTTCCCCTGAACCCCGCGGGCAGCACAGCCACGACCGTCGCCGAGCCGCCATGCACCTTAACGGCCTGCCCAATCACGCCCGGATTCCCGCCAAATACGCGCTTCCAGGTTCCATGGCTCAACACGATCACTGGTGCATCGTTGCGACGCAGTTCGTTCTCCCCCGGCAAACGCCCCAGTTCCGGCAACACTCCCATCATCTCGAAGTAGTTGTCGCTCACCATCTCGGTCAGCAACAATTGCAGGCCGTCTCCGTTATCCAGAGCCAGTCCTCTGCGGTCTGAAGCTGCTACATCGGCAAATGCCGGCACCCGCCCCCGGACATCCTCAAACTCCGCATACGACGAGTTGCTGTTCCGCTCTGAATCTGCCGCAGCCCCAGTCTTTACGCAATCGACTGCTACCAGGTGGGAGGGGTCCGCAATCGGAAGCGGACGCAGCCAGATTCCATCCACAAGACTGAAGATGGCCGTGTTTGCGCCAACTCCAAGCGCCAGCGTGACAATGGCCGCCAGATACGGCCCGGGTGTGCGCATGAATCGGCGAAAGAAGAATCGAATGTCATTGATAAGGTGGATCAATTTTTTTCCTTTCCTTGCCGCCTCGGGCACATGCGCCCGCTCGCTTTATATCGGGCAGCTCGCGTAGGTTCCAAAGAGCAGTTCAAAACAAATCCACTGCGCCACCACCGGAAAAGCACGGAACTGAACAGACTGGCAATCAGCGGAGCA
>Ga0182030_10023444_pt1 | contig 11413 bp, 7 predicted proteins | sample 812S3MmetaG_FD_121299 | JGI IMG/M metagenome (GOLD analysis project Ga0182030, IMG submission 121299) | Permafrost microbial communities from Stordalen Mire, Sweden - 812S3M metaG (Illumina Assembly) | ecosystem: Environmental > Terrestrial > Soil > Wetlands > Permafrost | place: Sweden...
CCATTCCGCCCATTCCGCCCATTCCGCCCATCGCCGCGATCCCCGCCCCGGTGCCCGATTACAAAGACCGCTCCACCGGGTTGGTGGTCTTTGGCATTTTGACGCTGCTGCTCGGCGGCCTGTGCGGCTTGTTTGTGCCGCTGCTGCTCTTTGGGCAGATGATGGCGGCCAAAGCCCCGAATGCGCCGCCGGCCAATACCGCCGCCATGGTGCCGGGCATAATCGTTTATGCCACGCTCGCCGTGACGCTCATCTGGCTGGGCATCGGTTCCATTCAGAAACGGCGCTGGGCGCGGGCGCTGCTGGTCATCTTTTCGTGGAGCTGGCTCATCATGGGTGTCGGCATGACGGCCATCATGCCGTTCTTCATGGGCAAGGCGATGGCGAACCTGCCGCCCAATGCCAAGACCGGTCAGCCGGCCATGCCGCCGGCGGCCATCACCGGCATGGTCATTGGCATGACCATTTTCTTTGGCATATTTTTCATCCTCGTGCCGGCGCTGTGGACTTTTTTCTACCAGAGCCGTCATGTGCAAGCGACGTGCGCGGCGCGCGACCCGGTGACGCGCTGGACGGATGCCTGTCCGCTGCCGCTGCTGGGGTTTGTGCTGTGGACGTGGCTGGCCGTGCCGATGATGGTGGTCTGGCCGCTGACCGGCCATGCGGTGATGCCGTGCTTTGGGATGTTCGTGGCCGGCTTGCCGGGCGCGTTGTTCTGTCTGGTCGTCGCCGCCGTCTGGGGCGTGGCGGGCTGGTGGTTATACCGGCTGGACGCGCGGGGCTGGTGGCTCATCTTCGTGGCGATGGTGTTGTTCGTGGTGTCCGCCGTGCTGACCTACGCGCACCATGATATCAGCGAGCTGTATCAATTGCAGGGGCTGCCGCCGGCGCAGATTGACCAGATGCAAAAGCTGGGAATGTTCACGGGCAACCGGATGGGCTGGTTCACGGTGCTGTTCACGCTGCCGTTCCTGGGCTACCTGCTGTTCATCAAAAAGTATCTGCGGAAAGACTAAAATAATTGAACCACGGATGGACACGGATGGACACGGATGCAACACGGGGTCCTAGCTGGCGGATTTGCTGCGGGAAGCTGGCGCATGGGTTTTTCTTGCCGTGAAGACAAACCGGTGCCCAACCTGAATTGCGGCGCTGGTCAAACCAGCTAACAGTTGGCCGGTCGCGTTGACGGCGGAGAGCAGTCCGCCGGTCAAATCTCCGAAGTCACCGGCACGCCGCGCCAGTTCTCGCCTCAAGCCTGAAAGCGGTTTAGGCCGTCCGCTGCGGGCCGGTCAAAATCTCCGCTTCGGCGGCGATGAGCACGTCGCGCATGGCGGGGGCATCGGCGGCGGCGCGGAGCTGGGCCAGCACCTCGGTCTTCATCGCCATCAGGCACAACCGGGCCAGGATGTGCAGATGCAGGCGGTCGTCCTGACAGCAGATCAGGAAAAATAAATCCGTCGGCTCGCCGTCGGGCGCGCCAAAATGAATGGGCTGGATTGTCCGGCCCACCACGAGGAACGACGTCTCCAACAAGTAAGGCTCCTGAGTGCGTTGATGGGGCAGGGCAAAGCCGCCCGGCATGGCGGTGGAACATAATTCTTCGCGCGCGGCCAGGCTGTCCACCAAGGTTTTGGGGTCGTTGAGCTGGCCGGTGGTTTCGGCGAGCGCCACGAGGTCGCGCAGGACGGAGGCCTTGGTCTTGGAGGTCATGGCGGCGGCCAGGGCGCCGGCGGCCAGCATTTCCGGCAGGATGGTTTCGTGCGGCAGCAGCGGGCGCGTGTGGCGCGTGGATTTTTCGTGATAAGCCGCCAGGCGGTCGCCGGAAAAACCGAGGATGCGCCGCGAGGCCCATTCGTCAATGTCGCCCTTGCGGAAAATCAGGCGGCTGCCGCGCCGTTCAAAGGGGATCTCGCGGTCTTTGACGCGCTGTTCAATGTCCGCCGGCGTGAGGTTCAGATAATCCGCAACGGCCTCCACGGTTAGGATTCGAAACAGCATAAGCGTAGGATTCGTTCACCGGGGTTTAGGCCGGCCGGCCGCAGAATGAAATTTTGCAATGCAACCGCAATTTTCATGACGCTTAACCATACGTCGGCACCACGGCGAAACCAATCAAAATGCGCTGGCCAGAGCGGCCGGTCCCGCCCGGGCCAGCGGCCCGGGGGCGATCCGGCGGCGGAGCCGGCAAGCCGCCGACAATCTTTCGCAACCGTCCGGCAGCGGTGAAAATTTTTTTCTGCGAAGGTCTTCACCGTTATGAAGACAAGACGCGCATTCACGTTGATGGAACTGCTGGTGGTCATCGCCATCATCGGTATTCTGGCGGCACTGCTGTTGCCCGCGCTGTCGAAGGCGAAGGAAAAGGCCGGCCGCAGCGCCTGTCTCAGCAACCTCCGGCAGTGGGGGCTTGCGCTCGCCATGTATGTGGATGACAACCATCAGGTGCTGCCCGATTTCAGCATCGCCAACAACACGCCCGGCGCGCCCAGCGGTTATGACCAGGATAATATCCATTGGTCGGACCTCGCCACGTTTGCCGCCGGCGGCCAGGGTCTGAGCGCCTGGTTCAACGCCCTGCCGGCGTATGTCTCGCAAAAGCCGCTGTGGCAATCCGCGGCTAATCCCACCAACTTCGTGGGCGGCCGCAATGTTTTCAACTGTCCCAACGCCACGTTCCTGGCCGCCGATAACATGGATCCGCTGAACCGCGTGGCCTTCAGTTACGGCATCAATTTCAAGGGCACGAACGGCGCGGTTCCGGTCGGCGTTCCCTTCAAGGCCACGGTGGTATTGCATCCGTCGGCTTTTGTCTTTTTCTCGGACGTGCGGGCCAACTCTGGCGAGACGCCGTTCTATGGCGCAAATCCGCTCAACGATCTGGGCGCGGTGCGCGGCTCGCTCAACCATCTCGCCTCGCGTCACGCCGCCGGGGCGAACCTTACTTTTCTCGACGGCCACGCCGCCTATTACCAATACGCCTATATGGCCTGCCAAAAGGGCACCAAGATCGGCGATCCCGGCAACCCGGAAATCAACTGGTCTTACGACGGCACGCCCTCGCAATAAAAATTTAGCGGCCAGCCGGTTGGTGACCGTGGGCTTTTATTTTAATTTTGCCCAACATCCCGCTTTTCACGGCCGGCCGGCTGACATAGGCTGGGGAAAAGGAATTTGCCTTGAACCCCGACCCGCAAGCAAGCCGCTGGCCGCGCCAGATCAAATACATCATCGGCAACGAGGCGTGCGAACGCTTCAGCTATTACGGCATGACCGGCATCCTCGCCGGCTACATCAGCGGCCAGCTCCTCGCCGGCGGCCTCGGCAAAAGCGACGATTACGCCACGACGGTCATCCAGTTATTCATCACGGTCAATTATTTTACGCCGCTGCTCGGCGCGTGGCTCTCGGACAAGCTCATCGGCCGCTATAAAACCATTTTCTGGGTGTCGCTGTTTTACTGCGCCGGCCACGGCACGCTGGCGTGCAGCGATTTCTTCGGTCCACAGGGCAAGCTGGCCTGCCTCTTCACCGGCCTGACGCTCATCGCGTTCGGCTCCGGCGGCATCAAGCCGTGCGTCTCGGCATTCATGGGCGAACAGTTCCGGCCCGACCAGTCGCACCTGATGCAGAAGGCCTACGGCGCGTTTTATATGGCCATCAACTTCGGCTCGTTCTTCTCGTTCCTCGTGGTGCCGTGGGTGAAGGATCATCACGGCTACAGCCCGGCGTTTGCGGTGCCGGGCATCCTGATGGCCATCGCCACCTACATTTTCTGGCGCGGCAAGAAGCTTTACGTGATCGTGCCGACCAACCGGGAGCTGAAGCACGCGGGTTTCTTCAAGGTCTTTTTCACCGCGCTGTTCGCCAAACGCGAGGCGGGCCAGGATTTCTGGGCGGCCGCCCGCGCGCGGTTCACCGCGAACGAAGTTGCGGCGGCGCGCTCGGTGCTGCCCATCCTGTTTGTCTTCCTCACCATCCCGATGTTCTGGGCGTTGTATAACCAGACCAATTCCACCTGGGTCATGCAGGGGTTTAAGATGTCGAACGTCACCATTCTCGGCCTCAAGGTCGGCGCGGAACAGATGCAGTCGTTGAACCCGGTGCTGATCATGGTGTTCATCCCCATCTTCACGCTGTGGATTTATCCGCGCCTGGGCCGGTTCGCCGCGCCGCTCAAGCGCATGAGCTACGGGCTGTTTCTCGCCGCCCTCGCCTTTGTGCTGATCGCCCTGCTGGAAAAGCGTCTTGAGGCGGGCGCGCAGTTGAGCATCCTCTGGCAGACGTGGCCTTACGTCGTGGTCACGGCGGCGGAAGTCCTCGTCTCGGCGACCGGATTGGAGTTCGCCTTCCGCGAGGCCGCGCCGGAGATGAAAAGCATGATCATGAGTTTCTGGCTGCTCACCATCGCCGCCGGCAGCCTGTTGGTGGCACTTATCACGGCCTTCCTGCCGCACACGGCGGCGCACAACGACGACGCCTCCATCAGCAGCGGCCGGTTTATGCTCTACGCCGGCATGATGTTCGGCGTGGCCATCGTCTTCAGCCTGATTGCCGCGACCTACCATTACCGCGACCAGTCGGCGGCGGAAGGGAAATAAATTGCCGCAGAGACACAGAGGCACAGAGCGCCAAGTAGATTCCAATAAGGAAAGCAGGAAGGCAGGAAAAAATTCATTCCTGTTTTCCTTATTCAGTCTTGGCGTTGAAGGTAAAACACGCGGCGCGGCGAAACCAAAATCAGGCTGGACTGCCCAGGGCAAACAACATAAGGTCGTTTCATGAAATCAGAACCTCCCATCAGCCCGGCCCTCCGCCTATTCAACCTGATTTTCCTCGGCCTGCTGATCTTTGCCGGCTGCGTCCGGCCGGATCAAACCGCCGCCAAAGATGACACCGCCGCCGTCCGCCTGACAGTTGAACTGCGCGACGGTTCGCGCGTCGTCGGGCAGGGCGTGGACAAGACGTTTGCGTTTCATTCCGTCCTGCTGGGCAATGTGGAATTGGCCGTGAAGGACATTCGCTCCATCGAATGCGTGACCACCAACTCCGCGAAAGTGACGACCACCGGCGGGGATGTCCTGACCGTCGGGTTCGCGCAGTCGGAACTGAAATTGCAAACTGGCTTTGGCAAGTTGGAACTGCCGGTCAACTCCATCCGGCACCTGACCGTGTCTGTCCTGCACGCGGGCGCAAAGCCGATTGACGGCCTCGTGGCGCTGTGGTCGGCGGAAGGCAATGGCAATGATTCGGTCGGCGGCAACACGGCGATGTTGACGGATATTTCTTTTGTGAATGGCAAAACAGGCCAGGCCTTTTCTTTCAATGGAACCAGTTCGAGCATCAAAATAATACCGCACAGCAACGCCTTGGACGTTGGCGCTGGTGCCGGCTTTACGGTAACAGCTTGGATCAAACCGTCGGAGGTTGACGGGCTATATCCGATTTTAGAATGGAACAATGGATATGAATGGGGAGTTCATTTGTATATCTGCAAAGATGGGGGTCCCGGCTCGCTTTATGGCAACATCGTGGAACGCGTTCATCTCTCGCATCAGGTATATTCCAGTGTCGCACCAGTCACAACCGACGTGTTCCATCATGTGGCGCTGACCTATGACAAGGCTTCCGGCGCAGCGAAAATTTATTGCAACGGAACGGTCGTCGGAGAGACAAACGTCGGCAGTTTCTCGCCACAGACCAGCTACAACTTGTTTTTGGGCAGGCGTCCCAGCGACGAAAGTTCCTTATTCGCCGGATTGATGGACGAAATCAGCATTTACAACCGCGCGCTTTCCGACGACGAAATCAACTCCCTTGCCGAGGCCACCGCCCCGGCCCGGCCGGCGTCAAATCATTGAACCACCGCGCCGGCCTTCCAGAGGGGAAATGATTGGCCACAGAGTTCACCGGGCGCCTGACGGCGGGTCAACCTTTATTATTTTCTCTGTGCGCTCTGTGCCTCGGTGGCAGGCCGGTCTCCGGGTCTTGAATCTGTTTTACGCTTCCTGCCCCGCCCGTTATCCTGCGTGCGATGAACATCGCTTTCACCAAATACCACGCCCTCGGCAACGACTACCTCGTCATTGACCCCAAGCACCTCTCCGCGCCGCTCACCACCGAACAGGTCCGGCTCATCTGCCATCGCAACTTCGGCGTCGGTTCGGATGGCATTTTGCTCGGCCCGCTGCCTGCCACCACCGCCAAGTGCGCGCTGAAGATTTACAATCCGGACGGCAGCATCGCCGAGAAGAGCGGCAACGGCGTCCGGATCTTCTCGCGCTATCTGTGGGACACCAAGTTTGTCGGTAATGACGAGTTCGCGCTCCAGACGGACGGCGGCATCGTGCGCTCCACGGTGTTTGACGGGGGCAAGATGGTGCGCGTCGAGATGGGCAAGGTCAGTTTCGACAGCGGGAAGATTCCCGTCACCGGCGGCCAGCGCGAGGTCATCAACGAAAAGATTTCGGTCGGCGGCCGCGAATTCATCTTTTGCGCCGCGACGATTGGCAATCCGCATTGCGTCCTGCCGTTGCCGGAGATCAGCGCCGCGCTCGCGCACCAATACGGCCCGCTGCTGGAGGTGCATCCGAACTTTCCGCGCAAGACCAACGTGCAGTTCCTGAAGGTGCTCGACCGCGCGAATATCCAGATTGAAATTTGGGAACGCGGCGCGGGCTACACGCTCGCCAGCGGCAGCAGCAGCAGCGCCTCGGCGGCGGTGGCGCACAAGCTCGGCCTCGTGGACAAACACGTCACCGTGCATTGCCCTGGCGGCGACATCCAGATTGAGATCCGCGACGGGTTTGACATTTTGATGACCGGCGGCGTGACGCGCGTGGCCGAGGGCGTCACCAGCCCCGAAATCTTTTCGACCAAGGTTTAAGCCCGCGTCGCCAGTTCCGCCCACGGTCAGGCCGGGCGACGAGCTTATTTTCCAGCCAGTTGCCGGTAGTAATCCTGCAGGACGAAGAAAGCCTTCTTTTTCACGCCGTCGCTGGAGATGAGCCCCTTGCGGTTGAAGCCGTCCTGGATGCCGGGCAGCACGCGCTTGGGCGAGCGGAAATCCACCAGGATCCACGGCGAAAAGCCCACGAGCCCGTCAATTTTGCCGAGCATCGGCAGCGTCTGGCGATAGAGGTCTGCCTGAAACTCCTCCGTCCAGCGCTGCGATTTGTCGCCGTGCAGGCCTTGCCGCGCGTCGCCGCCGAATTCGCTGATGAACACCGGCTTGTCGTAGGGAATTTCCCAGGACATCTGGCCACACCGGTCCGGCAAACCTTCATACCAGCCGATGTATTCATTGAAGGCCACAATGTCCACGGCCCCGGCGAGCGGATCCTGCACGACGTTCACATTGTCCGCGCCCGGCTTGGAATGCCGCTCCATCGCCGCGCTCAACAGCCGGGTGCCGTCCAGCGCGCGCGCCCGGGCCGCCAGCTGCGTGAGAAATTTCGTGCGCGCCTCGCTGACGGGCGTTTCGTTGGCCAGCGACCAGATGATGATGGCGGCGCGGTTTGCGTCGCGGCGGATTTCGTCGGTCAGCTGCTGCTCGGCGTTGGCGTAAGTGGCGGCGTTCGTCCAGTCAATCGTCCAATACACCGGCACTTCCGACCACACCATGATGCCCAGTTGGTCGGCGAGGCGCGTCATGTCCTCGTTGTGCGGATAGTGCGCGAGCCGGACAAAGTTGCAGCCGAGCTCCTTCGCCCACAGCAGCAGTTGCTTCGCCTTGTCCGCGTCGTTCACGCGCCCGCCGCCGTTCAGCGGAAATTCCTCATGGATGCAGACGCCGCGCAGGAACACCGGCCGGCCGTTGAGCAGCAGTTCCTTGCCGCGCGTGCGAATGGTGCGGAAGCCGATCGGCTCGGTAATCTTGTCCGCACCACACGTCAGGGTAACGTCGTAAAGTTTCGGCTGCTCCGGACTCCAGAGCTGCAGGTTCGTCGTGGCGAAATGGAAGGTAGCCTTGCCCTGCGCATCGGTGGTGGCGGTGAGCCGCTGGTTGAGTTCGCCGATGGCCAGTTCAACGGCATCACCGGCACCGGCGCCGGCGATTTGCACCGACCCGGAAATCATTTTGGTGTCTTCCGATTCCAGCCAGAGCCGGTGGTCGGCAATGAATTTCGCCGGCGTGCGGACGAGCGTCACCGCGCGCGTGAGGCCGCCGTAGTTCCACCAGTCGGTGTTGAGCGTGGGCACGCCCTCCTTGGAACGCTGGTTGTTGACGCGCACCACCAGCGAGTTCGGGCCGGGCCGGAGCCGCTGCGTCACTTCAAAGGTGAAGGGCGTGAATCCGCCAATGTGCGTGCCCAGCTTTTTACCGTTGAGATAGACATCGGCGCGGTAATTCGCCGCGCCGAAACGCAGGAACGCCCGTTCGCCCTCCGCCAACGCGGGCGGCTCAAAGGTGCGCCGATACCAGACGCTGCCCTCGTAGTAAAAAAGTTCCGGCCTTTGCGTGTTCCAATCGCCCGGCACGTTTAGCGTCGGCGAAGTGTCGAAGTCATATTCCACGCGCTCGCCGACGTCGGCCGGCTTCACATCGAGATAAAAGGTTTCGGCGCGCGAGGGGTTTTTGCCCAGGTCGCGTTCGCTGTAGCGGTAGTCGTAGAAGCCGCTGTCGTAGGGGTCAATGATGCTCTGCCACGCGCCGTCCAGCGGTTGGCTGGCGTGCAGATACAGGTCGGGAAGGTTATCGGCGCGAGCCGGCGCGAGCAAGGCCAGCGCCAGGATGGCCCCGGAGAATGTTTTCAGCGCGAATGATTTCATCTTCATAATTGGAATCCGTGATTGTCGTCTGGCGGCCGGACAAAATTCAAGCATTCAAAATGGCCGTTGGCGTCCGAGCCAACTAGCGCACCTTGACGGTGGTGGTGGCCAGGGGTTCAGGGCGGCTCTTACGCGCGGGCGAATTTATTTCTTGTCCCCCCAGCAGGATTTCCGCGCCCGCCAGCAGCACGGGCCCGCGCCCATGCAAATCATCATCCGGTCGGGGGCGGTTGATATAGAAATCCAGATTCGTCCCGATGCTCGTGCCCTGGCAAGTGCCGTTGACACCGCCCTCCGCCGTCACATTTTTGGCGATGCCCGCAAACGCCCGGCGCGCGATCGCCAGATTGGACGCGTCAATCCAGCCGCGATGCGCCGCGCGCGCGATGCCATACGCGAACATCGCCGTGCAACTCGTCTCCTCCCACAGCTCCGGTTTGTCCAAGACCTGCCGCCACATCCCGTCCGGCGCCTGGACTTTCTTCAAGCCCTCGATTTGATTTTTCAAAATCGCGATGAGCGGCGGACGCAACGGGCTTTTTTCATCGAGTGCCGAAATGGTTTCCGCCAGCGTCAGCATCACCCAGCCGTTGCCGCGCCCCCACTTGAACGGCGCGTGTTTTTTCTCTTTCACGAAATAGCCGTGGAACCAAAGCCCGTCCGCATCCGCTTCCAGCGCGGCCTGATGGATGAGGTTGTTCGCCGCATCCTCGACAAATTTCTGGTCGTGATTGTAAATCCCCCAGCGCACCAAAAACACGCCGCCCATGTAAAGGTCGTCCGGCCAGACTGTGCCGCCCATGACCTTGGGCCGCCACAGCGTGCCGTCGGGCAGACGATCCTGTTGGTTGACCACCCAGTCGGCGATGCGCGCCACGACCGCCTTTTCCTCCGGCGTCACCGATTCGGGATGGCGCAGCATGCTTTCGAGCATTTCATTGCCCATCGCGCCGCAACTGTCGAGAGTGCCGAGGGTCAGCAGACCTTTGATTGCGGAACCGCGCTGGAAGGCGGAGATGGCCGCCGGATTGGTGACGCTGCTGTTCAGCCCGGCCTGCCAGGCGTAGTCGCGGGCGCAAATCAAATTGTGTTCGCCGACAAATTGCCCCGCCGCCTGATCACCAGTCACCGCCGCCGAGCGCAACAAACCAAACAGCGTGACGCCCCACGGATAATTCCAGGCAATCCCCACCGGCGACCGGGCGGCCTGCGCCGCTTCGACTGATTGGACGGCGGCATAATCGCCGTCGGCCAGCGGATGCATCTGATGTTTCGCCACGCGCGCGACCACCGCGCGGATTTCAGCATCCGTGATGCCGGCTGCCTCGGCGGCGCGCAGCCATCCGCCACCGTTCAGGCACACCCACGCCGCCGCCGTGAATAAGCCGATTCGGAGCCGCCGGGCGGTCACGGCGTGGTTGGTTGTCTTCATTGGGTCAGGCTTTGAATGACGCACGTTTTCGCGGGGAAGTTTCAACATACATGAGTGTAGGCGAACTATGAATGGCCGGTCAAACTCCGCAATCCGGAAAGCCAAAAGGCCGATGGATTCCGCCGTCCCTTCCAGACGGATTTGGATGAGGGCAAGCGAACCAGACACTTCGTGACTGGTTCAATTCACAAAGTAGGTTTCGTTGGCCTGCAGCAGCGCCTGGGCGTATTCCTCCCACGAGGTCAGCGGCGCGCGGTTCTTCATCGCCTGCCCGGCCGCCATCCGGTTGGCGCGTTTGTCGGCCTTGGCAACTTTATCGCCCTTCAAATATTTTCCACCACCGCCGGCGGGCGGCGGGGGCACATCGCCGGGAATGGGAATTTCGTTCACGAATTCCAAACCGAGCGCGGCCTCTTCGTCGCTGGGCGGCCGCTGATAAATCCGTTCGTAGAGAAATTTCAACCGGTCAAGATCATCGAGGGTCTCGACGAAATCCGGCATGGCCACGAGCCGCCGGGCGAGCTCGATGACGATGGGGCTGTTCATGAGAAACAACGCCTGCTGCGGCACGGTGGTCTGGTGCCGGATGCCGGTGACCATGTCGGGTGTGGCAAAATCAAAATTGATGAGCGTGTCCGGGATGTTGGCGCGGTCAATAAAATCATAGATGGTGCGCCGCGTGGATTCCGGATGCACGCGCAGATCCACCGGCCGGCCATAGACGGCGGGGTCCAGCAGCCCGCCGATGGCCAGCAGCGAGTCGCGCAGCGGCTCGTATTCGAGGCGGCGGATGTTCGCGCGCCAGAGCAGCCGGTTGCCGGGATCGGTCTGGGCGTAACGCGGATTGTTGGCGCTGCTTTCCTGATAGGTGCTGGAGAGCATGATGAGCCGGTGGATTTTTTTGATGCTCCAGCCGTTGGTCATGAAGTTCATCGCCAGATAATCCAGCAGCTCCGGATGGCTCGGCGGGTCGGACATCATGCCGAAATCGTCCGGCGTGGGCACGAAGCCGAGGCCGAAATGATGCTGCCAGATGCGGTTGATCATCACGCGCGGCGTGAGGGGATTGTTCGGGCTGGCGATGCCGAGGGCGAGTTCCAGCCGGCCGCTGCCATTCGTGAAGACCGGACGGTTCGGCGGAGACAGCAGTTGCAGGAACCGGCGCGGCACCAGGGCGCCGCGGTTGCCGGCCTCGCCCCGGATGAACAC
>Ga0182030_10023446_pt1 | contig 11413 bp, 11 predicted proteins | sample 812S3MmetaG_FD_121299 | JGI IMG/M metagenome (GOLD analysis project Ga0182030, IMG submission 121299) | Permafrost microbial communities from Stordalen Mire, Sweden - 812S3M metaG (Illumina Assembly) | ecosystem: Environmental > Terrestrial > Soil > Wetlands > Permafrost | place: Sweden...
AAGTCCCAGCTGGCGCGCGCGCATCAGCGCTTGCGGGTCTGGTTCGAACCGGAGGCATCCCAGTCATGCACCCCAACCTGAAACGACTGCGCGAACTACCGGATGCGGAGGCGCCACCGTATGGCTATGGCGAGTTTTCACGACGCTACGCGCGGCGCCGCAGTCGCCACGCCCGGGCGCCGCTGCGCCTGATGGCCGTCGCGCTGGCCGTGGTGGTGGCCGGATGGGTGATGAAACACGGGTTGGCGCCGGGCATGACGGATGTCGCCTCGGTGAGCCCGGCCCCGCCGTCGCTACCGCGGTCGCGGTCCGGTGTAGCCGCGGAAGGCGCAGCGGCGCTCACGGGGAACGCCGAGCGCTGGCTGAACGCACAACCGCGCAGCGCCATCGTGCGCGTGCCCACGCAGATGGCCGTGACCGAACTGGAAGATCAGATCGCCGCCATGGATGACCAGCTCAATGCCGTGCGGCTGGCGCAGCCGCACGCGCAGCAGCTGGCGGTGCTGCAGCGTGATCGTGCACAGCTGGTGGAATCCCTCGCCCAGGTGCGCTACGCGCAGATCCTGGTGGCGGGCGTGCAGTGAAGGAAGGAGTGAGTGTGATGTCCAAGATTTCTGCTTTCGTCCTGGCCGGGCTGCTGCTCAGCGGCAATGCGTTTGCCGCCGACAGCCCGAGTGCCGCGAGCACACCGGCTGCGACGCCCAGTTCCGATCTCGAGGCACAGCTGGCGGCGGCGCGTCAGAAGCTCGAAGCGGCGGCACGCGATGTCGCACAGCTGTCATCGCAGCTGGGCCAGTCCGCGATGGCGCGCGTGCAGAGTCTGCGGACCCGCGCGGTCCTGGGAATCCAGCTGCAGGTCGAGCCGTCCGCGACGGAGCAGGGCGCAACCATCATCGGCGTGAGCCCCGGCGGGCCCGCCGCGGACGCGGGCGTCGCCTCCGGCGATGTCATCGTGGCATTGAATGGCGCCCAGATCACCGGGCCCAACGCCGGGCGCCAGGTGGTGGAGCGCATGGCGCTGGTCAAGCCGGATTCCAAGGTCACCCTCAAGGTGATGCGCGATGGCAAGCCAAAGGAATTCCAGATCACGCCGCGCGCCAACATTGTCGACTTCTTCCCCGGGTTCAATGGCCCGGGGCCCGGTCGCCCGGGCGGCTTCAACGCACCATGGGAGCCGATCGAAATGCGGCCTGCCCCGCCGCCGGGTGTCGGCGCGATATTCGAAGGCATGGAACTGGCGGACCTTTCGCCCGCTCTGGGTCAGTACTTCGGGACCACCCAGGGCGTGCTGGTGATCCGTGTCCCCCATGATGGCGAGTTCCTGAAGCTGCAGGACGGTGATGTGATCCTGAACATGGACGGCCGCGTTCCGGAGAACGGTTCGCACGCCGCCCGGATCCTGCGTTCCTACCAGCCCGGCGAGAAAATCCATCTGAAGATCATGCGTCAGAAGAAGACGCTCGGGCTGGAGGGCACCTTGCCGGAACGCCACCACTTCGGTCCCGGTGATCATCCACCGCCGGAATAGGGTGTCGGGGGCGCATGGGCAAGCGCGCGGCTTGCTACCATGCGCCCGTGCTTTTATCTGACTTTGCCTATGATCTGCCTGCCGAACTGATCGCGCAGGCGCCCCTCCCCGAACGCTCCGCGAGCCGACTGCTGGTCCTGGACCCGCACGCTGGCCCGCAGGATCGCGTCATCCGGGATTTCCCCAGCCTCCTCGATCCGGGTGACCTGCTGGTTTTCAATGACACCCGTGTGATCGCGGCCCGGGTCATGGGCACCAAGCCCACCGGCGGCCGCGTCGAGATTTTCCTCGAGCGCATCCTGGCCGATGGGACGGCGCTGGTGCAGCTGCGCGCCGGTAAGCCTATCCGACCCGGCCTGGAGATCGCCACCGCCGGCGGCGCGGTGCGGATACTCGGTCAGCAGCAGGACCTGTGGCAGGTACGCACGCCGGGTGCCGCGCTGGAGTTCTTCGAAACTCACGGCGCGGTGCCGCTGCCGCCCTACATCCAGCGCGCGGCCGGGCCTGACGATCGCGAACGCTACCAGAGCATTTTCGCCCGCGATCCCGGCGCAGTCGCGGCACCCACGGCCAGCCTGCATTTCGATGCCGATCTCGTTGCGGCCCTGGAGGCGCGCGGCGTGCGGTGCACCTGCGTCACGCTGCATGTGGGAGCGGGAACCTTTCAGCCGGTGCGGAACCCCGACCTCGAGCGTCACGTGCTGCACGAGGAGCGCGTGGTGGTACCGGCCGCGGCGTGCGCAGCCATTGCCGCGACCCGGCGCCGCGGGAAGCGGGTGATCGCAGTGGGAACGACGGTGGTGCGTGCACTCGAAGCGGCGGCGCTGTCGCGGGGCTCAGAAGGCGCCGGCCCCGTGCCGTGGACCGGCGACACGCGGCTGTTCATCCGGCCGGGATTTCGCTTCCAGGTCATCGATGGCCTGCTCACCAACTTCCATCTCCCGGAATCCACGCTGCTGATGCTGGTGTGCGCACTGGCCGGTCGCGAACGCGTACTGGCGGCGTACGAACATGCCGTCCAGTCGCGGTATCGGTTCTTCAGCTACGGTGATGCGATGTTCGTGACCCCGGCCGCGGCCCGTGAGTGAGTATGCAACCGGTTTTTGAACTGTTGAATTCGAGCGGCGCCGCGCGGCGTGGCCGTCTGACCCTGGCGCACGGGGTGGTGGAGACACCGGCCTTCATGCCGGTGGGTACCTACGGCACTGTCAAATCCATGACGCCGGAGGAACTGTCGGGGCTGGGCGCGCAGATCGTGCTCGGCAACACCTTCCACCTGATGCTGCGGCCGGGTCCTGCGATCATCGAAGCGCATGGTGGGCTGCATGGGTTCATGCACTGGCAGCGTCCGATTCTCACCGATTCGGGGGGCTTCCAGGTCTTCAGTCTCGCTGAATTGCGCAAGATCAGCGAGGAGGGCGTGCGCTTCCAGTCGCCACTGGATGGCAGTGAAGTACACCTGACCCCTGAGCGGTCCATGGACATGCAGCGGACGCTGCGCTCCGACATCGCCATGGCCTTTGACGACTGCACGTCCTATCCGGCCACGGAGGCGCAGGCCCGCGAGTCGATGGAGCGCTCCATGCGCTGGGCGGCGCGCGGCCATGCCCATTACTACCGCGATGAGCCGCCCGGCGGCTTGTTTGGCATCGTGCAGGGCGGCATGCACACGGCGCTGCGCCTGGCCTCCCTGGAGGCGCTGACGCAGCGCAACTGGCCGGGCTTCGCCGTGGGCGGCCTGGCGGTGGGCGAGCCGGAGCCGGAGCGGCTGCGGGTTCTCGAGGAAGTGGTGCCGCACATGCCGGTGGACCGGCCGCGCTATCTGATGGGGGTGGGGTTTCCGGAGGACATCGTGGCCGGGGTCGCCCGCGGCATCGATATGTTTGATTGCGTGATCCCGACGCGGCACGCCCGCAACGGCCACCTGTTCACCCGGGCCGGGGCAATCAACATCCGCAACAGCAGCCATGCCACCGATCTTTCCCCCATCGACCCGGAGTGCAGCTGTTACACCTGCGCGAACTACTCCCGCTCGTACCTGCGGCACCTGGACCGCTGCAACGAGATCCTCGGCAGCCGGCTGAAGACCCTGCATAACCTGCACTTCTACCTGGAGCTGATGCGCTCGATCCGCAAGGCCCTGGAGGAGGGCACTTTTGCCGCTTTTGCAGCCGCCTATCCGGCCCCGAGGCGGACCCGGGCGGACCCTGTGGCATAATGCCGCCCCCTCGGAAGTCAGGTGCACGTATGAATTCATTGATACCCGCGGCGTGGGCACAGGCCGGCGGCGCTTCCACCAGCAGCCAGTTCGCCCCCGTACTCATGATGGTGGTGTTCGTCGGAATCTTTTACTTCCTGCTGATCCGTCCGCAGCAGAAGAAGGCCAAGGACCACCAGAACATGGTCGCCAAGCTGAGCACGGGCGACGAGGTCGTGACCTCGGGCGGTATCCTCGGCCGCATCGTCGAAGTCAGCGATGCCTTCGTGACGCTCGAGGTGGCCGACAGCGTGCGTCTGAAAGTCCAGAAGGGCCAGATCACATCGCTGATGCCCAAGGGCACCCTGAAGAGCGCCTAAGATGCTTGAGTACCCGCGCTGGAAATACATCCTCGTTCTGGTGGTGCTGGTGCTGGCGCTGATCCTGGCGCTGCCCAACCTCTTTGGTGACGACCCGGCGCTGCAGATCGCACGCAAGGACGGTGATCCGATGACGGCGGCCGCGCTGCCGACGATCGAGCAGTTCCTGCGCGACGACCATCTCGGCTATACCGTCGCGTACCTGGACGGCGGCCGCGTCATGGTGCGTTTTTCGAACGCCGCCGATCAGTTCAAGGCGCGTGATGAGGTGAACACGAAGTTCGCCGACCAGTACATCACGGCATTGTCATTCGCGTCACGCGCACCGGCTTTCCTGCGTGTGGTGGGTCTGCAGCCCATGAAACTGGGGCTGGATCTGCGGGGGGGTCTGTATCTGCTGTACCAGGTGGATATGCAAAGTGCGATCTCCCAGTTGCTCGACAGCTATGCCCAGGATCTGCGCCGCGCCTTGTCCGCGGCAAACCTGCAATACACGGATGTGGCGGTCGTGGCCTCAGCAGGCAACGTCGCGGACAGCGTGCGGGTGACGTTGCCGAGTGGCGCTCCGCTTACCGCGGTACAGAGCGTCGTCGAGAAGGCGCTGCCGGATGTGCCGTTCAGGACAGTGACCCTGCCCAGCGGGCCGGCGCTGCAGGGTACGCTCAGCGCACAGCAGATCCGCGATCGCCAGGATTATGCGATCGAGCAGAACCTGGTCAATTTGCGCACCCGCGTCAATGAACTCGGCGTCGCCGAGCCCATTGTGCAGCGCCAGGGTGTGGATCGGATCAATGTGCAGCTGCCGGGCGTGACGAACTCCGCTGAGGTCAAAGACATTCTCGGCAAGGTTGCGACCCTGGAGTTCCGCCTGAATGCTCCCAACGGCGATCCCTACGATGTGGCCCAGCACGGCAACGCGCCGGTAGGCACCAAGTTGTATTACACACGCCAGGGACAGCCGCTGCTGCTCAAGCGCGAAATCATCGCCACCGGCGATGAAATCACCAGTGCCACGGCGGCCACGGACCAGGACGGGCCGATCGTGAACATCAAGCTGGATTCGCGTGCCGGGGATCGCATGCTGGCGGTGACCCGCGCCAATCTCAACAGGCCCATGGCCGTGGTGTACACCGAAAAGCGCCGCGAAACGACGGACGTCGACGGCAAGAAGGTGACGCGCGACATCACCGATGAGAAGGTCATCAACGACGCGACCATCCAGGGTGTCTTCAGCAATCAGTTCCGGATCTCCGGCATGACCGCCGGTGAGTCCCGCGACCTGGCGCTGCTGCTGCGCGCCGGCTCGCTGTCGGTACCGATCTACCCGGTCGATGAGCGCACCATCGGACCGAGCCTGGGCAAAGAAAACATCCAGCGCGGCGTCGATGCCCTGGTGATCGGCATGGCGGCCGTATTCATTTTCATGGCCATCTACTATCGCGTGTTCGGTCTGGTGGCTGACGCGGTGCTGCTCGCGAACGTCGTGCTGCTGACGGCGCTGCTGTCGATGATGGGCGCGGTGCTGTCGCTGCCGGGTATTGCCGGCATCATCCTTACCGTCGGCGTCGCGGTGGACGCGAACGTGCTGATCTACGAGCGCATCCGCGAGGAGCTGCGCAACGGCGTGTCCCCACAGGCGGCGATCCGCGCCGGCTTCGACAAGGCGTTCTCGGCCATTGCGGATTCCAACGTCACCACCATCATCGCCGGCCTCGTGCTGTGGGTATTCGGCACCGGCGCAATCCGCGGTTTCGCCGTGGTGCTGGTGCTGGGCATCATCACCTCGATGTTCACATCGCTGATGGGCAGCCGGGCGCTGATCACTCTCATGTACGGCGGACGGCGCAAGCTGGCCCGCCTTCCGATCTGAGCGCGGGTCGCTTCGAGGATTCAAAGTGGAATTTTTTCACAAGCCGACCAATTTCCCGTTCATGGCCACCCGCAAGGTGTGGTACGGGCTGTCCATTCTCATGGTCATCGTCTCCATCGGGTCGTTTGCCACCCGTGGTCTGAACCTCGCCATCGACTTCACCGGCGGTGTGAACATTCCGGCGACGTTCCCGACCGCCGCCAACGTCGACGCCGTGCGTACGGCCATGGCCAAGGCCGGTTATCCGGATCCCCAGGTGCAGACCTTCGGCTCCTCGCGCGATGTGTCGATCCGTCTGCCGCCGCTGGGCGTGAAGCAGGACGCGCAGACGATCCGGGCGCAGGTGACGAAAGTGCTGCAGGGCGTGGATCCGGGCGTCCAGGTGCAGGCGCCGGATGTCGTGGGGCCGCAGGTCGGCGGCGAGCTGCAGCGCAGTGCCGAATGGGCGCTGTTCTTCACCCTGGTCGGGATCTTTATCTACATCGCGATCCGGTTTCACACCTGGCGTCTGTCCCTGGGCGCCATCCTGGCCGTCATCCATGACCCGATCCTGGTGCTGGGTATTTTCTCGGTTTCCCATACGCCCTTTGATCTGCCGGCGGTCGCGGCCATTCTCGCGGTCATCGGCTATTCGCTGAATGATACCGTGGTGGTGTTCGACCGTATCCGCGAGCGCTTCGGCGCCAACCGCCGCCTGGCTTCGGCCCTGGTGCTGGATCAGTCCATCAATCAGACCCTCTCGCGTACCATCATGACCAAGGTCGTGACCGCCATCGTGGTGCTCGCGCTGCTGTTCATCGGCGGGCCGGCCCTGCGCGGGTTCTCCGAGGCGCTGATGATCGGCATCATTGCGGGCACCTACTCCTCGATCTATATCTCGAGCGCGATCGCGCTGGACTGCGGCCTGACCTCGGAGCATCTGTTCCCGACGGTAAAGAAGAGTGCCGTCGACGCCATGCCCTAGTCGCGGAGGAAGCCGGTGACGGCACTGCTGTCCGATCCACAAGCCTGGCTGGCGTTCGTAACGCTCGCGGTACTTGAGATCGTTCTGGGTGTCGACAACATCATCTTCATCAGCATCATGGTGTCGCGGTTGCCGCACGAGCGGCAGCGGTCGGCGCGGATCAGCGGCCTGGCGCTGGCGATGTGCACGCGCATCGCCCTGCTGTACTCGATTGTCTGGCTGACCCGACTGACGAAGCCGCTCATCGACCTGGGATCCCAGCAGCTGTCAGGCCGGGATCTGATCCTGCTCGGCGGCGGCCTGTTCCTGCTTGCCAAGAGCGTCATCGAGATCCATCACGCCCTGGAGGGCGCCGCTCGGGGCAGCCGACCACACCTGGTCGCAGGCTTCGTGCTGACCGTGATCCAGATCGCGCTCATCGACATCGTGTTTTCGCTGGATTCGGTGTTCGTGGCCGTCGGTCTCGCCAAGGACCTCGCCATCATGATGGCCGCGGTCATCGCCGCCATCCTGGTGATGATGTGGGTGGCGGGAGCCATTGGCGACTTCGTCGACCGGCATCCCACGGTAAAAATGCTGGCGCTGGCGTTCCTGATTCTCATCGGCGCGACGCTGGTCGCCGAAGGCCTGCACTATGAGATGCCGAAGAAGTTCATCTACTTCGCGATGGCGTTAGCGGCGGGCGTGGAGCTGATCAATCTGCGGGTGCGCTAGTTGCGCAGCCGGCTGTGCTTGTAGCCGTAGGTGAAGTAGATCACGACTCCGATCGCCGTCCACACCACCAGTCGCACCCAGGTGCTCACCGGCAGAAAGCCGATCATCAGCGTGCACATCGCGATCCCCAGCGGCGCGACGATCCAGATGGCCTGGACGCGGAACGGGCGCTTCAGGTCAGGCCGGGTTTTGCGCAGGACCAGCACGCCGATACACACCACGACGAAGGCGATCAGCGTGCCGATCGAGACGAGTTCACCCAGGATGTCCACGGGCAGCAGCCCCCCGACCGTGGCGGCAAAGAAGCCGGTGACCAGAGTCGCGATGTACGGCGTGCGATGCGTCGGATGGACCTTGCCGAACATCGGCGGCAGCAGCCCGTGATGCGCCATGGCGAGGAAAATGCGCGCCTGTGCGAGCATCAGGACCAGGATGACGGAAGTGAGGCCGGCGAGTGCGCCGATGATCACCCAGACGCGCAGCCACGCCAGCTGCGGATGTGAACCCAGGGCTACGGCGACCGGTGCGGCATCGTTGAGCAGCGGATAGGGCAGCAGGCCCGTCAGTACTGCGGACATCAGGATGTACAACACCGTGCAGATCAGCAGGCTGCCGAGAATGCCGATGGGCATGTTGCGCGCCGGATTCTTAGCTTCCTGCGCGGCGGTGGAGACGGCATCAAACCCGATGTAGGAGAAGAACACGATGCCCGCGCCGCGCAGCACGCCTGACCAGCCGAAGGTCCCGAACGTCCCGGTGTTCGGCGGAATGAAGGGATGCCAGTTGGCGGGGTTCACGTAGAAGGCGCCGAAGCCGATCACCGCCAGGACGATCGCCACCTTGATGATCACCACCACCGTGTTCGCGATCGCCGACTGCCGGATGCCGACGTAGCAGATCCAGGTCACCAGCAACGCGATACAAATGGCCGGCAGGTTGAACAGCCCGCCGGTGGTGGTGATGGAGACGCCATCGGCGGCCGCTTTCAAAGGTGATGCCGAGAGGGACGTTGGCAGGAAATTGAGGTGGAAGGTGTTAAGCAGGGTGACGCAGTACCGCGACCATCCGACGGCCACCGTAGCGGAGGCGAACAGGTATTCCAGCACCAGATTCCAGCCCACGAACCAGGCGGTGAATTCGCCCAGCGTCGCGTAGCTGTAGGCGTAAGCGCTTCCGGCCACGGGCACCATGGAGGCGAATTCGGCATAGCACAGACCGGCGAATATGCACCCCAGGCCTGCGACGATGAAGGAGATGACCACCGCCGGGCCGGCATGTTGGGCGGCGGCGAGGCCCGTCAACACAAAAATGCCGGTGCCGATGATGCCGCCGATGCCCAGTGCGGTGAGGGTGACGGGACCCAGGGAACGGTGCAGCGGGGTACTGCCGTAATCGCCCTCCAGATCAGCCACTGGAATGGTGGCGAATATCCCCGGTTTGGTCATCAAACACTCCCTGATTGTGTTCCGACTGTACTACAGCCGGTGGGAGCCCGGGGTGATCAGCCTTCGCGCAAATCTTCCGGCAGATGCGGGGCCAGCAGTTCCAGCATGGCCTCGTAAACCTTGGGCGTTCCGCACAGGATGTTGCCGCCCTGGGTGTACTCACCGCCGCTCAACGTACCGATGCGTCCGCCGGCTTCCTGGATGAGCAGCGTGCCGGCGGCGGTATCCCATGGGCTCAAGCCGATTTCCCAGAACGCATCCAGGCGACCGGCGGCCACGTAGGCCAGGTCGAGGGCGGCGGCGCCGGGACGCCGGACGCCGGCGGTGTTCATGATCACCGCCTTCATCATGTTCAGATATTCGTCGAGATAGCGCGTGTTTTCCCGGTAGGGAAAGCCGGTGCCGATCAGCGCTCCTTCGAGGGTCTTGTGCGCGCTGACGCGCAGCCGGCGGTTGTCCACGTGCGCACCGCCGCCGCGCGAGGCGGTAAAGATCTCCTGGCGCATGGGGTCGTAGACCACGGCATGTTCCAGCCGCCCGCGGATCTGGCAGGCGATCGAGACTGCGAAAATCGGCATCGCATGCAGGAAATTGGTGGTGCCATCCAGCGGATCGATGATCCACACTGTGTCGCTGTTGCCGCTCACGCCACTTTCTTCCGCCAAAAAGGCGTGATCCGGGTAGGAACGGCGGATGCTGGCGATGATCTCCCGTTCGGCGGCCTGGTCGACCTCGGTCACGAAGTCATTGGGCCCCTTGGCGGTGATGGTCAGGGTGTCCACCCGGTTCAGGGCGCGGACGATGATTTCGCCGGCACGGCGGGCGGCGCGAACGGCAATATTGAGAAGTGGCTGCACGGCAAATAAGCTGGCGCGGAAACCTGCGCAATGCGGGGAAGGGGTGCAAGATTAGCAGAGATTCAACACTTCAGATCCGCATCGTCCTGGTCGAGCCGTCCCACCCGGGGAACATCGGCGCCGTCGCGCGCGCCATGATGAACATGGATCTGACCCAGCTGGTGCTGGTGCGGCCCGAGGCGTTTCCGCATCCGGAAGCCACGGCCCGCGCGGCCGGTGCCGAGGCGGTGCTGGCGGCCGCCCGCGTCGTCGACACCGTCGCCGAGGCGATAGCCGACTGCGGCTTTGTCGCTGCCACCACCGCGCGTGACCGGGACCAGAATTTCCGCGTCCTCGATGTGCGTGACGCGGCCGAGCGAGCGGTCGCGGCGGCGCGGCGCGCGCCGGTGGCATTGCTGTTCGGCACCGAACGCACCGGATTGCGCAACGAGGACCTGGAAACGAGTCACGTCCTGCTGCGCATTCCGGCAAGCCGCGACTATGCCTCGCTGAATCTCGCCATGGCCGTGCAGCTCGTGAGCTACGAGATTTTCCGCGCCCGCGGCGCGCCCGGCGCTGCCGGAGGGATCCGGCAGGATGCCGGCGCCGTGCCGCTGGCCACACCCCCGCAGTTGCAGCAGCTCTACGCGCACTTGGAGCAGGTACTCCAGGAAGTGAACTTCAAGGACCGGACCCGGGCCGGCACGCATCTCATGAGCCGCATCCGCCGCTTTCTGCAGCGCGCGGAGCTGGATCAGAACGAGGCGAACATACTGCGCGGCATCTTCACCGCCATCCAGGACCGGCGGCGCACCGCGGGCCCGGCGCAGGCGCCGAAGCAGGATGCATGACGATGACGGCCTACCATTATCTGGATAACGCGGCGACCACAGCGGTGGACCCGCGGGTCAGCGCGCAGCTGCGCGAAGCCTTAAGTGAAGAGGGCGGCTGGTTCGCCAACCCTTCGGCGATCGCCCACGAAGCCGGACGGGCCGCCGCGCAGCGCGTGGCAGTGGCACGCGCCCAGGTGGCGCGGCTCATTGGCGCCGAGCCTGCGCAGATCGTGTTCACTTCCGGCGCCACCGAGGCCGACAATCTCGCGGTGCTGGGCACCACCCGGGCGCTGGCGCCGGCGCGCCGCCATGTCATCAGCGCGCGCACCGAGCACAAGGCGGTTCTGGATGCGGTCCGGCAGTTGACCCGCGAGGGCGCGAGCGTGACCTGGTTGCGGCCCGACGCCGATGGCCGGGTGAGCCCGCAGTCAGTCGCCGCGGCGCTGCGTCCGGACACGGCGCTGGTGTCCCTGATGCACGTCAACAACGAGACCGGCGTCATCCAGGACATTCAGGGCATCGGCGCGGCATGCCGCGCGCAAGGGGTGCTCTTCCATGTCGACGCGGCGCAAAGTGTCGGGCGATTGCCGCTGGACCTCGCGCGCCTGCCGGTGGATCTGCTGTCGCTCTCGGCGCACAAGATCCA
>Ga0182030_10023448_pt1 | contig 11412 bp, 3 predicted proteins | sample 812S3MmetaG_FD_121299 | JGI IMG/M metagenome (GOLD analysis project Ga0182030, IMG submission 121299) | Permafrost microbial communities from Stordalen Mire, Sweden - 812S3M metaG (Illumina Assembly) | ecosystem: Environmental > Terrestrial > Soil > Wetlands > Permafrost | place: Sweden...
CGAGCCGGTCGGCGTACCACTCGATCCGGAGACCGCAATGGCGACTGAGAGCGATTGCGCGGTCGTAATGCTGCTGGATGCCGGTGTGACGGTCACCGTGGGCGTCGTCGTGGGCGCCGTAACGGTAACAGAGGCGGTTCCGGAGGCGCTGTTATACGCCGCGGAGCTGGCGCTGTCCGGCGTGAACTTGGCGATCAGCGTGTCGGAGCCGGCGGCGAGCGATCCTGCCGAAACCGAAATGGTCGCCGAGCCGGAGCTGAGTGTGGTCGCGGCGGAAGTATAGTTGCCGTTCGAGAGAACCACCGAGCCGGTCGGCGTACCACTCGAGCCGGAGACTGCAATGGTGACACTGAGGCTTTGCGCAGTGGTAATGCTGCCGGATGCCGGCATGACGGTCACAGTGGGCGTAGTGGGATTCGCGCTGGTCCCCCCGCCTCCCTGGCTTCCAGAGCCGCATGCGCCGACTGAAAGAGCAAATGCGGAAAAGAGAAGAACGAGGAATGGCTTTGCCGATCGATTCATAGAAGGGTCCTCTTTGACCTGTTGAAGAATCCAGCCAGGCAGGCTGCGGGCGGGGCTCGCAGTTGGTTGCCCTAACAGTAGATCCTTCTCCTCTCATTTTTTTCCCGCCGCGGCGGCATTTCGCTATTTGTTGGCCCGACCGCGCGCCAGCTTGACGAGCACAATGTCGTTGCTGTTCATTGGAATCGGAAACTCAATAGTGCCCTCGGTACTGCTTCGCACGACCTTGTCGGTTTCCGGAAGATCCCGCGTCAAATCGTTCAGGTGTGCAACCTGGGCAGCGGTCAATTCCCTGAGGGAGCCCATTTCAATGTAAGCCGTATAGGCGTCGTTCGCATGAAATCCGGTCCGATACACGTCTAGTCGGTAAGCGGCATTTGGAACCAGATGCGTCACCTGTAATTGCACTGGCGCCGCGGGATGCGAGGGAATCACCTTTGTATAAAAAGACCGGTTGCTCACCTTCTGGTCCGGCGTTTCGAAATCCCAGATCACAGCCGCGAAGCCTCCGTCTTTTGTAGACAGCATAGCCTGAGGATCGCTCGTTGCTAGGCTCTCTCCCTGGAGTGCGTGAAGGTACTTGTAAGCGAAGTACGCCGGCTTGCGAATGCCTTCTGGGTTCAGAAGCCCGAATCCTCCCTGAAACGGCGCCGTTGGAGGTCCGGGTTCTTCGAACAGATCGGTGTAGGTCCAGTAGCTCATACCCTGCACCAATCCCTGGGTGGCTTTGAGCTTGGTCAGGATATAGGGTGCGCTGATGTAGGAATCGTGCACCGCGTCGCGTGGCGTATAACTCGTGCTCCACTCGGAAAAGTAGAGCGGAAGCCCCGGAAATGGTGAGGCCGAAATCTGCTCGCGAACACGCCGCACGTCCCCGAGGATTGCGTTTGGTGACGGATCGAGCTTTGTATCGGATTTCCCCTCTTCATCGAGAAAGCCTCCTTGAACGCCATACGTATGCGTGGTCACAAAGTCGACGGCGGCACCGCTTTGCTTGACGTGCGCCAGAAATTCGGGGACCCAGGCCGCTCCGGCGGTCGCGGGCCCACCCACCCGTAACGCGGGATCGACGGACTTGATCGTCTTCGAGGTCAGATCGTAGAGCTCGAAGTATGCCTTCTGGTCGCCACCTTCCCAGAATCCGGAAAGATTGGGTTCGTTCCAGACTTCAAAAAACCAGGTACGCACTTCGTCTCTTCCGTATCGCGTCTCGATGTGCCGAATAAACGCATCAATGAGGTCGCGCCAGCCTTCCGGTTTCGGATGAGATGTGTTTCCCTTCCAATAAAAGATGCTGTTCTCAGAGGTGGCAAGCACCTTCGGAGTGAAACCGAGTTCGACGAACGGCCGGATGTGCCGGGCCAGCATGTCGTCATATAGTTGGTCAATCTTCGACCAGTTGTAGACGGTCTTCCCGTCTTCGATTCGCACTGTTCCCAACACGTCGTGAAAGATAGCGTGGAATCTTATATAGCGAAAGCCGAGCTCATCGACCGTGGTCTTGAGTTGCGCCTGGCTGTCGTCGCGAATCAGCGTGCCTGGATAATCGGACCCAACCGACAGATCGAAGAAGCGATCCACCGTCCCCGTCGGTTGGTCGAGATTCACGACAATGGTTCGGGATGGAGCCTGTTGCGATTGAGCCGCAAGAGACAACGCAGATGACGCCGCAAATATCACAGAGATGGAAAGCCACCGCAGTACTGGACTGAACATGGACTAGTACTTCCTTCAAATAATTGGCTGACAAGATTGAAGTCGCCGTCTCATATCAGCATTAGCAACCTGCATCCTGATCGGCACCCCGCAGGCCGGGAATCAAGACCCGCGGGAATAGTTCGCGCTGGATGCTCAGATGATTCCCCTTCCGCCACCTGTCCCCAGGTAAACATTCCCGAACGTACGCATGTCTCCAGGGGCTGCGGAGAATCCGCCCGTATTGATGGCCGGAGTCATTGATCTGGAGCCATGTCGAACCGCCGCCTGTGGATCGGTAGAGCCGTGGAAAAAGTGTTGCTGGTGTCACAGGCGGACCGCTCCGGTCTCACATCAAGAAAACCATTGAGCACATTGTCGTGCATCTCGGAAATCTCAGCCAATTGCGGAACAACTTGCCACTCTTGCTTGGGGCGCTGGTGTTGGGCTGCTCTCTGGTCGGCATCGTCCGTGATGCGATCATCACCCACTTGCCCGGGGGCGCTTCCCATCTGAGCTTTTTGTCGCGCACCCGCACATCGATCTCCTGAATGCTCTTCGGGTCAGGAACCCTTGAGGCAAGTAGGGTAACTGCCGCCTAGCGGCCGGGCTACAAGAACGCTGAGAAGCGCCTATCTGCGTGAAGCACCGGATTTATTTACTGGCTGTCAGCGTACGCGATGCCTCGTCCCCCGGTTCCAATGTAGAATCTGCCGAAAGTCCGAGCGTCGCCGACAATCTGATTTACAGTACCCAATAAGTGAGCCGGATTGCTGACATTCACCCATGTCACACCGTTATCTATCGAGCGATAGAAGCCATACCCCGAAGCGCCAACTGCAACGGTATAAACAGCCGGCTTGGAGTAGGCAGGAGTTGCACTGCTGGTCGCCGGGGCGCCAACGCCGACAGCATACGCTTGAGTGAACGACCCGGTCAGGGCAAGTGTCTTTCCGGCATTCGTTGAATGATAGACGCCGTTAGCGGAGCCAAGGCTTGACCCGTTGATAGCGAGCCAGATGTCGCCAGATCCTCCAAACGAGGCGGTTAACTGTCCCGGCGAGTTAGCGGGCAAAGTTGTCTGTGTGTTGAAGGTCAGGCTGCATTTGAAAGGAGTGGAACTTGTCACCGGGCTCACGGTCGCGACCCCCATCAACAACTTGCCTGAGGTGGAATCGTACATATAGTACTGGCCGGGAGTGACGCGATCGGAGACAACCTGGGCGCCGATGATTCCGTTGACAGCCGGCGTCCATGTGATGCCGCCGTCTCCTGAGCAGGCCGGCGGAAAATCGACCGTTGCCCAGACGATCGACGTGGCGTCGGCCGAGATGGCCACTGTGCCGCCGCCTGCGCTCAACTGGGTCGTGGGGGTGACGCTTTGCAGATTAGCCGCGGCAGAGAGGGTGGGATGTCCTGTCCACCCATTTTGGGCGCCCTGGGTAGTGCTGGTGGCCAGAAGCAGCGGGACTTGTACCTGGGTACATGTGCTTCCGCTAGGAGTGGGGGGGCAGAGCACGGGTGACCCGCCGCCGGATGGCGTGTAATACGACGGAGCGGTGGTAGCATAGCCACCGGTAGCATTAACACCCATACCCACTCGGACTATCGTCAGCGCCGCATTCTGCGCAAAGTCCACGCTCGTGCCGGTCGTGAAGAGTGGAGTGCTATCCGCGCCCAGCGCAGGTGACGCGTCGAGCGAGATATGAACGAAGGTACCCAGATCGCCGACAGCGCTGAGAAGCGGCGCCCCGGTCGGCGGACTGGAGAGTGCGTTAACAACGGTCTCTTCAATGCTGCTGCCGCCGAACACCTGCTGGACCCCCGATGGCGCCGAGCCGTAGGCTCCTACGCTAAAGATAGCCTGCTGATTGATGTCGGTGGCCATAAGGTTTTGCGTGTCCCAAAGCGTGTTGCCCGTACCGAAGACCGCATGGTTGGAATTGAAGGGATCGATGGCCAGGGCGGAGGGCCAGTTTTCTGTAGCGACCAACAGTGCTGATGTTCCAAAGCCTAGCCACGGCGCAAAAGCATCGTCATTGATAGCTCCGATATTACTCTGCCCCTTCTGCTCCAGGATCGTCCATGTCTGGCCATAGTTCAGGCTGCGGTAGATGGCGTCGCCGTTGATGCTGTTGTCGTCGATGGTGGAGACCATGATGACCCCAGGACGCTCGGCATCCAGTGTAATGCCGCTATATCCGCCCTCGTCGGTGCTGCTGCGGACGGAGTTGGGGGTGATGTTGGTCCATGTTCCCGGCCCACTCGGCGTACCTACAGTGGGAGTATATTCGTAGACGGCCCCGGCCCCCGAATTGTTGGCGAGACCTGAATTGTTTGTGAGAGGCCCCTCGTCGCTGAAATAGGTGATGTAGAGTGAGCCCTGGCTGCCGGTGACGCCGTCCGGCCCAAAGACTGCATGGATGGGTGTGAGGTTATAGTTCGCTGGAGTCGATCCGCCAGCCGGATTGGCTACCGATGTAGGCTCGCCTGGGATCGCTTGCCAGGTTGCGCCGGAGTCTACGCTGCGGTAGATGTTCGAAACGGGCGTTCCATTGTTGCTTCCGTTGGCGTTGTAGTAGTTATAATCCGACACTCCCGCGTAGAGAACCGGTGTCGCTGTTCCCGATACTCCACTGCTCGGATTGAAGATAATGAACACCACGCCGGCCCCTGCCGTCTTGCCGGTCACGGGGAAGGTTGTGACCTGGTTCCAGGTCATGCCGCGATCCAGGCTCTTCCATAGACCCGCTGTGCGGGACCCATAATAGATGGTAGTTCCGAGTTTTGGATCTACGGCAAAGCGTTCGCCTGCATCTCGCCCGTTGTCGTTGCCATTGATGGGAAACGGTGCGTTCACCTGGGTAAACGTGGCGCCCTGGTTGTCCGAGAGGAGGAAATGGTTCTGCTGGGCTGGAACGTTGTTGTAGTTCAGCCCGGTGCTTAGATAAAGCCGCTGCGGGTCACTTGGATCCAGGCCAAGCGACTCCACTCCCATGTCGCCTGCATTCGCGCGTCCCAGGAAGTCCAGCAGGGGCACCCAGTAGCCGCATTCCAAGAGCTCGCCATTGTTGCCCTTGGCCGCAGTTGCCGTCCCGTCTGCCTTGAAGTATCCGGGGCAAGTGGCCGTTGCTCCCGTGGTTCCCGTGGTGCCTTCCTGAACCCATCGGTACGCTCCGCCCACATCGGTCCGGACATAGCGCAGATTCTGCTGCTGGGGATGAAAGAAGACGCCATCTATATAACCGCCGCCGACGATTTGCACCGACTCTGGAATGAGCGCGGCCTGACCGGCTGCGGAAGTGGGACCGAGTACATTGATCTGCACCGTGCGCGTCGTGGCAGCATAATGGGTTGTGTCGTTCGGTGTAAATGTCACCGACAGCGTCTGCGTACCGGCAGTGAGGAATGTGCCCTCAGCCGGGCTGTAGACGAAGGTACCGGGAGTAGCCGCAGTTGCGTTGAGTTCGTTTGGCCCCAGGGGGGTTGTAGTAAACGTGGTACCCAATGGAGAAGAGCAGTTTGTCGGAGTGGGGATGGTGACTCCTGAAGGTAAAGCCGCGCACCCATTACTACTCGGCGTTTGATAAGGATCGGTTGGAGTCGGTATAGGAAGAACCGGGGACGGGACAGGCGGTGTCGGCGCCGGTCCTTCGTCGCCGGGATCGTAGACGATGCCGTTGCTACCCACGGCGGCAGGGATAAGTACCTGCGCGGGCCCATTCGTATTCCACAGAATCGGCACGGGCTGCGGCGTAATGCCCACTTTGTTGTCGTACTGTGCAGCGCAGCCGGCAAGACCGAGTGAAACGATCGATGCAAGAACCCAAACCGTTGATGAGGGGCGGCGGGGGACAGATGTCATGAACATAATTGAATCACCTTGTAGAACTTCAACTGCAATAGAGCTTTGTCGTCTATTTCGTCGCTGCCCCATACAGACGCAGCAACTTGTGTTGATAGGCACTGGGCTAGAAGGCGTACTTGAAGCCCAACTCCACAATACGCAAGCTGGACTTGTACGGCGTCGAGCCAAAGTTACTGCTGGTCTGCAGCAGACTGGCGCGCGCGGCCGCATCGGACGTCGGATAAATAATTGAGCCGCTCGACGTCTTTTGCAGATTTTGTCCGAAGCCCAGGCTGAGTCCCGCAGCTGGGCCACCATAGAGTTGCCAGTTGGGATGGTTCAGAAAATTGAACGCGGCCAGCCTGAACTGCAGGCTCTGCTTTTCATTGATATGGACATTCTTGATAAGGGTAAGATCCGAATTGAAGTACATCGGGCCATGAATGTCCGGCAGGTTGAAGGAACCATTTGTACCCGGAGCCGGCAGAGTGAAGCAATTCCGGTTGATGAAGGTCTTCGCGCCGTTCTCGATACCGGGGAGATTGAACTTGGGATCGCAGGTCATCACGGGTTGAACCACCACGCTGGGCGTTCCTAACTGAGTGATTGAGTCGAATTGGACGCCAGTGGGGGAGTTGGAGCTGTTTCCTGGAGGCAGGTATTCATACCCGCCAGAGAGGCTGAAGTTGGAGGTGAATGCCGCAACATCTGGACCGCTCTGGATCGAGGTGATGCCAGAGATCTCCCACTGATTCAGGACGGCGCCCACAATCCTGTTGCCATGATACTTCGTTCCTTCCTGGTAGGAGAAGGTAATATTGACGGCCTGCTTGCGGTTGTAGGGCAGCAAACCGTAATTGTTCCGCAAATTCAACGAGTCGCCTACGGAGCCATTGCCACCTGTGCCGCGGATGCCGAGCGCCTTGCTCCATGTGTAGTTTAAGTTGTAAGTCAACGCTCCACTCTGCTTATTGAGACCTACTTGCATCGCGTTGTAGTTCGAATAAGAGATGTGATTTTCAACAAGAACTCCCGTGTAGTTGGGATAAGGCCGCCAGTCCTGAACGTTGTAGTAACCCACGTCAAGGTAGTTGGGGGGAGCGACGACACCAAAATTCGGGGAGGAGGTATTGGGGTCTGGTTGGTAGAGTCCGCCTAGCTGAATCGCATTTTGGTTTGAAGTGTCCTGATCGGGATTGCCTACACCTGAGCCCCCAGTCAAAGAATGCTGGGTCTGGTTGCCCACGTAGCTCATTTCCAGCAGGCTACCATGGCCCAAGCGCTGGTCTACCGTAAAGTTATAGTTATAAGTGACAGGCTGCTCGTTGTCGTTCTTGTCCGCTGCCGCGATCGTGAACGGAGTGCCGCTGAAGCCGCCACAGGTTTGGCCGGGCTGATTCACAAACGGACCAGGCCCGAGAGTTGCCGTGGGCAGCCCGGCACTGATGGCCCCCGAGTTGCCAATTTGAGCGGGCGTACAGCCATAATTTCCGGGTATGGTATAGACCGAGACGCCGAGCGATGTCAGCAGCGGGCCATCCGAGGTGTAATAGGAGTCGTGAAAGCGATAGGCGCCCCAACCTCCTCGAAAAGTAGTTTTGCCGTCCCCATACATATCGTACGCAAGGCCGGCGCGCGGGGAGTAGAACAAGGCTCTGCTGGGGCTTCCTGAAAGAGGAAGGCTGGAGTCCAGCGTGGTGCCCTTTCCATTGTGCCAGGCGATGCCGGGCCAAGTGGTGGGGTCGTTGGGGTTCAGGTTGTAGACCACGTTTTGTTGGATCTTTTCAGGTTCCCAGACCGCCAGGCCATTGCCATGTTTATCGACCCATGGGCCGAGATGATCGAAGCGGATACCAAAGGTCAGAGTGAGCTTCTTAGTAGCCTGCCAATCATCTGTGACATAGCTGTCGATCGTGTTGTACTTCATATCGCCGCTTTGGAATTTGTTCACTTGCGAAAAACCGCCGCAACCGTCCAGGAAGTCGCCTACAGAGTTGCCTAGATCGCTGATCAGGGGGGATTTCGAGTTAGAGGTGCTGTAGACATTGCAACTGTCGTACTGGTTGTAGTTAAACTGGCCCTGCGGGTCGTTATACCCTTGCACATACTCGTTGTTGGCGGACTGCTCAGCATAGAAGCCCACCTTGAGCGAGTGCCTCTGAAGCTGCTTCGTCAGGTTGTCCGCGCCGTTCACCGAATACTTGCGCTTGGGAGCGCCCCGGACGGGGTCGAAGTAGCTCATGGCAAAGTCGGGGACGCCGCCTTGATAATTGATGATCTGAGGCAGCTCCGTATCACCATTCGTGTAATAGCGGGGGCCAACGAATCCTGTATTCGAGTCCTGTAAGGTCTTAGTGTTCTGCAACTGCGCGGGTGAGAAAAAGTAGACGCCCGCGAAAATGAGTTCGTTGGTCAGAGTGGGGCCAAATGTGTGTGTGTTGTTGATGCTCAAGAGGTGCGAGTGGGCATGCGTCAACGCCCCTACGGGCGACGGAATAATGTTCACAGACGAGCCGGCGTAGTAGGTATTGGTGACAGGCGACTGATCGCTCACAAGTTCGTAGTCATAGGTCACATAGAGCTTGGTGGCGTCGGTAAAGTTCTGGTCCACGCGGGCGTGGTATTGGAAGCCGTTGTGCTGGGCAAAGATGTTGACGTCATAGTTGATGTTGTCGGAGCAAAGCTGGCCGGGGCCCAGGAGGGATTCATTCGTAACTTGATTAACGAGCTTTGCGGCGTTAGTACAGTCCGGCGGGTTCCCTTGAGGCTGCGGCACCCGGTTGATCTTTGGATAGAACTGCGTGTAGGCACTCACATTGGGGTTGAAGTCGGCGAACGGAATTTGACCATTGATGATGTTGTGGCCCTGGACGTCAACCTGGGTGCTGGCCGGGGAGTACGCGGCACCGAAGTAGTTGAGGCCTACGCAACCGTAGGGAGTGGGACACATGGCGTCGGAGGCCCCAGTTGGAAGGTTGAGCGCAGCTTCGATGGAACCGGTACTGAGATCGCCGCTCAACATGCGCGCGCTAGGGACGAAGCTAAGGGTCGCCGTATTGCCGTACAGGTTCCTCTGGTCGTAGACCTCTGCGGCGGTGAAGAAGGTCATCTTCCTGGCGCGATTGAAGTTAGTGCCGGGAATCTTGACTGGACCGCCAACATTGGCGCCGGGGAAATAGTTGTAAGTGCCCGCACGCGGATTATCGAAGTAATTGTCGATCCAGTCGTTGGAGTTGAGGGCGCTGTTGCGCACATACCCGTAGATCGAACCGTGATAACTCGATCCACCCGACTTACTGACGGCATTGATTACCACCGGTCCATTGGCGCTGTCGGCCCCGAAGTTCGACGTTTGGACCTTCACCTCGGCGACCATTTCCATATTCACGTTACTAATCGAACTGGTGTCGTTGGCTGGGTCGGTTGTGCTGGCGCCGTCGGAGAGGACCGCGACTGCGCCCGCGCCGGGAGCAGCGCCATTGGCCGCAAAGCTGCCGATCGAGCTGCCGGAGAATCCAGCGACCTGGCTGCCGTTGTTGGTGGAATCGTTGTTGAGGCTCGGACTGGATCCGCCCGAAGCGACCGCAAAGCCAGGCAGAATACGAACCAGCTCGGTTGCATCACGCCCTACGGTGGAGAGACGCTTGATGTCTTCCTCCGTGATGAGATAACTCTTCTCCGGCGAATCAAGTTCGACTCCGGCCACACTCGACGTCACTGTGAACGACTGTTCAACCCTGCCGATCTTGAGCGTGATGTTTTCAATGTTCTTGCTGTCACCCGGATGCATCTCGATGCCCGTAATGACGAACGTCTCAAACCCTTTGGCGGTCACATTCAGGTTGTAGGTGCCCGGCTGTACCGCAGCAAAGGAGAAGAAGGCAGCGCCGCTGCTCACGTCCGAGCGCACCGACTTGTCGTCGCTGTTCACCAGCGTTACCTTCGCGCCGGGAACAATTGCGCCCGTGCTGTCTTTGACCACGCCGGTCAGGCTGCCGGTCGTCTGGGCGAAGAGATGGTACGGGCCGAGCAGCATGAGTGCCAAAGCGAAACCGGCCAGAAGACGATTCAAGTTCATGCGTGCCAGTAAGCCTTGGAACCGGGAAAGATCGTTATTTCGAACCACAATAGCCTCCGAATGAACAAAGGGAGAGAATGTATAAGCGGGTTTACTCCGCGCCCTCTGAGTACTTGAACGAGGTCATTACTTGACGGTAAGAGTGAAAGCCATTTGGTAGGGCACGTCGGAACGGAAGGATTCGTGCGCGTACTGTTCAGAGAGATTGATTTGCGCGCCAGTCATCACCACGTGGAAAGCATAGGTTCCCGGCGGGGTGACGACGGTGGAGGCGGTACTTGTGCTGCAGCCTGAAGAGCCTGCGATCCCTCCAAACAGCAGCAGTGCGAGCCCGACGACGGTCAGACCGCCCGCGGCTCTCCGGAAGCGGCGGCGGCTGAATATCGTCAGGAATCCCAAAAGCAGAGATGCCAGCCAGAAGAACCCGCCCTGCGCCGCGGTGGGAACATAGGGAGGAACATCGGTGGTCACCGTCAACACCACCTGGGCTGGCAGCAAGGTTGCTCCCGGCATACTGGCGGTGGGGATGTTGGCCTGGCCTGGATTGGTGGTACACGTGGCGTACTTAGGCAGATCGGGACAGGAGAATGCGACCGCTCCAATCCAACCGCCAAGGGAACTGATGGTCAGGACAGTTGTACCCGGCGCGTTGACAGAAGCGGTGATGCTGGTGCTGGATGCCGCAACCGTAAAAGTAGAAGGATCGCTGGGCGCCGATGTCGTGATCGCCGAGGTGGCGGTGCAGTAGGGCGCTGGGCCAACCGGCGTTAGCGGCAAGGTTATCGGCGTGGTGGGACTTACATCGACGACGGTGACCGTGGTTGCAACGGATGTTGAAGGAAGATAGTTCTGGTCTCCGCTGTAGACCACCGTGATGACGTGAGGCGTTACCAGTACGTTGTCTTCGCCCAGGACCGTGCCGTCACCGAGTGTGTTGGCGTCGGTGTTCATATTGCCCGCGAAGCCTCCGCCCGTGATCGGGAGCACCACGGTAGAGCTTGGGTTGTTTGCCGGAGGAGTGCCGCCGGTGGCAGTAGTCGCGATAACCGGTGAAGCGCCAAGCGCATAGGAGCCAGCCAGATGATAGGTGCTGGGCGCAGCGGACCCAGAAGCAACGTCGGCCTCGTAGATATTCACGCCGGTAGCAGCTGGGCCATAAGATTTCGCCAGCGATACGGTCACGCCGTTATTCAGCGCCGTTGTCGTGACGTTCGCAATGGCTCCCGCGGTCGTCTCGCCGAAGTCGCCGGTCAGTGTCAGCAGGACATAG
>Ga0182030_10023449_pt1 | contig 11412 bp, 11 predicted proteins | sample 812S3MmetaG_FD_121299 | JGI IMG/M metagenome (GOLD analysis project Ga0182030, IMG submission 121299) | Permafrost microbial communities from Stordalen Mire, Sweden - 812S3M metaG (Illumina Assembly) | ecosystem: Environmental > Terrestrial > Soil > Wetlands > Permafrost | place: Sweden...
TGACGAAAAGATAGAGAGGAGACATGGATTATCAAATTCTTCAGTATTGTCGACTAAATGAACGTTGCCAACTACTTGTAGTACCTTGATGGGTTCACCCCCAATCTACCTTTTTCCTATTCCAGACCCACTTGATGATGAAGCTTGTGGATGTTAACCAAGTATTTTCAATACCTTTTTCTCCTTGTCTTCTCTTGTCCTGTTTCTTGCTTCGAGCACTTGCTTCTTCTGAGTTGACTTGCGTCATCAACGAAAGGAAGCTCTGCAATTTCAAGTCCTTGCTATCAACTTCTGTTGTTTTACAAGCTATTGTTATTTCTGTAATCTCATGAGCCTAAGACACTTCGACTGGCCTCAATCTACTCCTCCCATTCAGGACGAAGCACGACAGCCAAGCCATATAAGACTCGAGTCTTGCACACAACCCGTCGATATTAGTCCGTGGATATTGGAAGCCTGCCCAAGGCGTGCGAGCTCTTTATCCCTAGTCTACTGTATTTCTTGAGGAGCTGATCGAGTTCGTCGAGTGTCTCCTTAATATCCTCTCTGGTCTCAAGTAAGACGCTCTTCCTCGCCTCCAGAAGATCCCATTCCTCGATCGATGCATTTACATCTTCAATCACGAGGTGCAAAATGATAAGCTGGGAAGAGATTGTTTTGAACTCTGAAGATGCAGTCTTGCATTTGCGGTAGACCTTCAACGCTAATTGGTCTACGGCGAAGAAATCGCCAGTACCGAAACCAAACCCCATTGCTCTTTTTGTAAGGGCTTGGAGATTCTATGGTAGGTCATGAGAAATTACGCAGAGCGCAGAAAGGGAAAGCTAGGAAATTTGGCTCGCAAGGCTGAAGTATTTCTAGAAAGGGTGTACTGCAGAGACACGTAGTCGCTCTGCCTCATGCTCGACTCGATATTGCAAGAGGAAGATATCGTTAATCATCGAAGAAACCCGCACAGCCTTCTCTAAAGCGGGTGGAACAGTATGGCAGTACATAATAGATGTTGCTGCGCCTCACTACCGACACAATTCAATGGCTGCAGGCTGAATTACAGTGGCCGAGGCCTTGGAAACTTTACGAAAGCCGAGCCATCAAGGTAACAAAGTATGTGAAGAAGTTTACTTGACAATGACGTCTCTGAATAATCACTGAGAAGAATCGAAGATGGAAATAAATTCGTAATCTCATTGCCTCATCCTTGTCCTATGTAAACAATCTTTCCCCCACATATCTCACCTCCGAAATTGAGAAAACCACACCAGAAAATCAAACGCATAATTTCCATCCATGCCTCAGACGAATTGCTCCGGTTATATTCGGTTCCCCAGAAAATCTATCAGAAACGATTGAAGAGATAGCCAACCAGTAGCCTGCCTATTACCAACCGGCCGTCCATTCCATGATTCAAATTCCCACTTACCTTATTACCAGGCGCCATCCACCAAATCCCTTTCCCATGTTCAAATTGACACATCGAATGAACGCCTTCAATTTCCCATTCAGAGAGGTTTGGCAGCTTAAGTCAAAGTCGCCAACATAGCTCTAACCAACTTCTTCGGCGGCGCTGTAAACACAAATATCGTCAGCCGCAATCCCATAAAAGTAAACCTTCCCAAAGGGCCAAAAAGAACCCACCAAACGAGGAAGCCGAAATCAATCTCGGAGGTATTTCGGTACGCTAATGCTCATCCTACCTTTTCTATCCTTCTCAATCCTGACCCCACCATCTGGCTCAGAAATCCTCTCTCTTCTGACTAATGTAACTTCTTCTCCAGGCCTATCGTAGGTATCACGTTCGTAGAGTACGAGATCGGTCTCGCTGGACCGACCGCTGCGACGAATACGTTCTGCTTTGCGGAGTTCGCGGTCGGCACGCTTCTCGGCTCGGAGGGCTTCTTTCTCAGCTTCAAGAGCCTTGATCTCAGCGCGAATGGCACGCTCGTCTTTGGCGCGGTGGCGCTCGGGTGGGAGGGCAAGGGCAAGTGGGCCGACGGGGATGGGGTCGGATTGTTCGTAGACTTCGTGTTTGCGTTCAACGATGAAATCACTCTCTTCGCGGGGATGACCAGCATCAATAATGATGGGGTTGTTGTGGTAAGGTCCCCGAGAAGGAGATCGATGCTCAATTATCTTGGTATCTCTCACGACCTCGAGGTTTTGAGGTGGAGGAGGGGGGATGAATGGAGGTGGCGGAGGAGGAGGGATGGAGAAGACTTCTGTTGTCTTTCGTTCTTCGATGACAGTTTCAGCTTCTGAACGTCCTCCAATCGAGCGTCCACCGGAAATTTCGACTTCTGGACCAACGAGGTAGGTTGTTAATGTTGTTTCCACTTCAGGTGCAGCTACAGGGGGAATTAGGGATGAACAACAAGGGACACACGAGGGGTATTGTAAAAGATGACTCACTTTCTTTGCTTAAATAGTCTTCACTAAGCTTGATAACCTCATCGATGTTTTCGCGTCCAAGAGCTTTCTGGATGATGATAACGTCGCCCTTCACAAGTTAGACCAATCCTGAGATCAAGGGCTCTGATACGCACCTCTTCCACGTACGGATATCCTAAATCAATAATTGCTTTCACACTCACAAGTCTGGCTGGCATTCTCGTCTTGCCTTTCTTGGGGAATTCGCTCTTTACCACCTCGCTCACAACGCTGCTCTCCTCCGAGCTCACACTTTCACTGCGTACACTGCGGCTGACTCTGCTTTCCCTGCTTCGACTTCTTCTTCGTCTTCTAATAATCTCCCTCTCACGTACTCGTTCCGGGTATCCTCTGTACTCATCATCACCATAGAAATCCGGTTCCGCGATCTTGATCTCCTCGTAATCTCTCTCCGCATACCGTCTTGGTGGTGGAAGCGCTCTTGTCCTAGGTAATGGAATCGGTGTCAAAGGAGGTGGTCTAGCATCATCCCTATAAATCCTTGCCGGGGGACCATACTCCTCTCTCTCCGAGAATCTAGCCAGAGGCCTCCGATCAAAGGTATCCAAACTACTCTGTCTCCGCAAGAGACCAGGTCTAGCGGGTTGACGTCGAGGAGGAGGTGGACTGTAATATTCCCTCTCCTTCTCAATCGTAATGCTCTGTCCCCTGTCTCTTCCAATCGGCCTCTCAAATCTTGGCTCTTCGTCATAGTACGTTCGTCTCTCATATCGATCATCCTCAAATCCTCTTGGTCCTCTGCGATAATCTGCTTCGTCGACAGAGTGCTCGCGAAACCGACCACCGCCGCGGGTGAAGCCTCCTTCCCTATCATCAAATCGTTCGCGAGTCTCAGTGCCAAAGCGATTGCGCTCTCGCTCGATCTCGAAACGCTCGCTGTCCCACCGCTCTCCTCCACGTCCTCTACCGTATCCGTAAGGGTCTCGAGACATGTTTGTGCGTTCTTTATGGGGGGCTGTTGAGTTGGTTGGGATTGTTTAGATGATTGCTCCGAGGAAGACTTCGATAAGGCTATGATGTCGTAGGCGTGTACTGCCCCGCAATTGGTGAACCGCCTCGCAAGAGACCCGAGTCGCTCGAGGCCCTGAAATCTCTTGAACAGTCTTGGAAGTGCTTGCTCAGAGGTGATATTTTATTTATTGAACGAAGAAATGAAAGAGGCTGGAGGGGAAGAGATTTTATCAAGGTTTCCTTGTGATGTTTGGAAATTGCGTGGGGTCTTTTGGTCTTGAGTTGAACAGGTTATTAGCAGGGTCTTCCTTGTCCTGATTGGGCGGCCACAGCCTGAACTTCCTTCAGGATTTCGCATGTTGTTCTCTATTTTGCACTTCACAGCCTCTTCCTTCTGCTGCAACGTCTTGCTGGCCTCTTTCAATCTATACCTATGCGAATTTGTATTTAAAGAGCTCAAAATCTCGGTTTTGGGCAAGTAAAATGCCCATCAAAACTGAAGTTGTAAAATGCCTTGAGGATCCAGACCGCCAATTGATAGCCGATGACGTAGCCAACTGCCCAAAATTCGCCTCGAGAACCCGATGCAAGGAAAACTAAACATTGCAGGTCAAAATGCAGTGCAATTACCGCAGCTATAATACATGTTGATATTGATTTTACGAATTTATCCTGGACCATATCGTAAAGAGGATTGGAACACTAGGCGCGGGCCGAAGCCCCAGACCCATAGTTGGGCATATCAGGGTCTTCAGGTTTTGGTGGATCTAGGCGGATATGGGAGATATGTGATGAGTTCATTGGTTTTGACAGAGGCATATATCTACTCGGTATAGTCTTTGCTGGAATTGCCTAATGTCTGTGCGATGTCCAATGTCCGATATCTTCTGGTGCTCACAAGTGGGGCAAGATATAATGTCCTTTTATCTCCATGTTAATGCAACGAGGTCAAGCATATATCTAGAAACTATACTCAAGATGCTCCTGGCAACAGATACAGATGTGATAGCAGCAACACGAATGATACAGCCGCCCTTATTGACAAAGTTTGCCTCAATGACACGGCTCCTTTGATCACAGAGGTCGCTATCTTGACCCAGCCAATCTATACTTCAAAACGCCGCACAAAAACATGTAGAGACACCTACTCTATGGCACAATGGAATGTAAGGCCAAAATTACTCCAGAAACGACGGAGGTGCTCTTTGCGTGTCGGAACCTTCTTCCTGCTGAGTCTCGATATCGAAGTCTGAAGGTTTCAAGGATGGGAAAAGGGTGTCTATATACCAGAAAGGGGGGTGAATCCTGCTGGATTGACGAACCGACGATTGTAGATTCACCAGCAGCGTATAGGTGGAAACATCACAAAACACCTCAATGTCTCAATTGTTTTGAGACATTGAAAAGTCTAAGACGGGAACGTAATCGTATTGTAGGCATTTATTTTATTTTATTTCATTTTACGACTCTTGATATAATCTCTCAACTGTTCATGCCTTGTCACAAAGAACATCCTCTTCGCATCGCTCTTCCAAACCAAGACGCCAATCTCATCCGCATACCGCACACAGCCTTCGTATTCCTTCTGGCCCTCAAAATCCCTGAATAAAAATCCGGGAGTAGCTTTCATTCTCTCGTTCTCAATCTGCCATAATCTTATCTGATCGACTACAGTTGGAGGCAAAACAGGTCCTCCTGCTTGAGCAGCAGCTGTTTTGAGCAACTGTGGGTGGGCGTGTGTAGATAGATAGGATATTATTTGGTCGGATGTGATGCCATGAGAGATGGCTTGTCGAATGGAATCTCGGGTTACCCGTCCAGAAACCATATTTGGATATCGGGTACTGAGTTTTGTGAAGAGAGACAAAACGGCAATTTGTAAGGGAGAAGAGGTGTAGGCATAAAGGCGGTAGTTAGTTTCGATGATGATGAAGCCCTTAGAGCCAGTTGCCGCTGTGAGAGCAGCATCAAATCCGGCCGAAACGCTGCGTAGAGCACTAGCATCAGATGTGAGTGTCGTTGCTAACCGCGTAGGAAAGAATTGAGTTCGTGTCGAAGGAGGAATGTAGACCAAGCCAAAATCAATAAGATGACCGAGCATTTGTCGTTGTGCATCGGTCAGAGTGGTTGTACTATAGGCACAACCAAGTTCGAGAGAGCCAAGCATAAACAGAAAGGATAAAACTTCAACTGGATCCATTCCCACCTACTTGATTTAGCTTGCAAGACTCAGATTGTAGGAAAACATACCTGCTCGGCATTCTCGATCCAAAGCAGCAGCAATGTCCAAACTTGTGCATTGACTTCTTGCAGAAGAAATGAGAACCCAGCTTGTGTGATTCCGCCCCCAGAATGACGCCCCTTTGTGACCAGCTTTCCAGCCTCGAGCAGTTCTTTTACAGCACTCGTAGGTCCCCGTCCTTCTGACCTCATCCCTTCTCCAACGCTGTTAACCACATAATGTAATATACCCTCCCACTGAGACCTGGCATAGTCATCGAGAAATGATAGGTCGACCTCTTCTATCACATTGTTCGAGGGTACTCCGAATGACTGGTGGTCTCCACCACCCGTCAACGCGAATCGCAGGGAGGAACTGAAATTTTTCGTCAACGAGACAACTTGTGGATCTTCTCGACTCGGGGTTGTGATTGTGACAATATGCAGCCGCTTTAGGGTTGATAGAGCTTGGTCCTTTTCCCTATAGGTTGTTAATTAACGTGGCAGACGGCCTAGAATGGATTTGCTAACCTCTTGCTGTGGGGGTGGACCCAGAGATCAAGATCAGTAAGAGGAAGTGGCTTGCTCATATACAGCAGGGCCATAACAAAAGTCTTTGCTACTGTTTGTCAGTCTCTTTCATAGCTTCCAAAGAAAGTTAGTACCAAGATGAGGCAGCATGCGCCTGAAGATTGCAAGAGATGTCGAAGGCTGCTGATACAGTAGCATGAATTTAGTGCCTGAAAGTTTTTCCAGGTACCCGAAAGATGCGAGAGATGAGACAGACATCTTTCCGGTGTCGTTGTTTCAAGTCTCGAATTGCTACCGTTGTATCATTATTTGGAGAGTCTGTCGCGAGTTCTTGTAGTCATCGTATAGCCTTGCATCTTTCACCTCGATTAATTTTGAGCACGGGCCACATCTATCTTGACTCGCGTGACGTAGGCTTTTCATCCTCTCCACGCGTTTCTTTCATCAGAGCGTGATATTTGTTGAAGATGGCGGCTCTCAGATTTGTTAGATCAGTACGTTCAATTGAATTGCCGATTGTAGAAGAGACTAATCATCTTCAGGTCCTGCGGTCTTTCCAAGCAGAGTCTGGACTCGAGCCGAGGTAACCTTGATTGGTGCTTCCTTTTGTTGAAGAAATCCAGGAGTAACACAGAATGAAGTCAATCTAGTGAAGGACGTCCTCCTTATTATTGCAATTTGTCATATTCATACATCAGTTAGCTAATAGAATCCCTCTTGAAGGCTTTTCGGAGAAAATGTAAAGTCCTGTCTTCCCTGGGAATTCATGCTCAAAATTAATTCCGTCTTCTTCAGCTTCGGGTCACAGCTGCAGAGCCTGGCCGTGTTGATTTTGAGCTTGATATTAAAAAGGAGCATACGGTTGGTATTGAGTAGATCACTTCGTTTGCAAATCACTTAATGAAAATCTCAGAACCGTCTCAACATCATTCATGGCGGAACTATTGCAAGCATGGGTACTTCTTGATGGGAATCCCAACTTAGAGGTGGCACTGATCATTGAGTTTAGTTGACTTGGGTGGTTCACTGGCGGTAGCTTCTAGAGGCTTATATGCCACGGGCGTATCCACTGATCTGAATGGTTCGTTCGTCCGGTAATTTGGCGTGACCCCAGCTCAAGATGCTCCTTCTAGTCACTTACCTCAACTCTGGAGGTCAAATCGGAGATGTGCTGAAAGCTGTAGTCACTTGCGATAAGTGTACGTCGACCCTTTCCGAATTGCTCCAGGATCAATACTGAAATGCAAAAGTTGGAAAGACATTGGCATATACATCCATCCAATTCACGAACGGTAAAGGGGAAATTGCTGCGAGGGGTAGTCATACCAAGTGAGCATTCCCAAAATAGCTTGGACGAAATCGCCTGATAGCCGAATACTCCAGTATTTCAATTATTGACCGCGATTTGACAGATATGTTGCGCTTGCCTGGAAGCATCCTGAAAACATCGTTGGTGAACTATCACCAAGGAAATAAGATCGAGAAAATCAGTCTTCTGATCTCTCAAGGCCAAAGCTTGTAACGTTACAACATTGAGAAGCTGAATTGGGCTGAACTCGATCCGCCCTCCCAAAGAGAATATTTATAGATCTTCATCTGATCAAGATATGTCCTATGAGTGACGACTGAATGAGAAATTTACTTAACACACCTAGACTTACTCCTCACCATAGGAATCGGAATCAACATTCGCAATTGGGAATCAACTCGATCGATGCCGATTCCTTAGTTTTGCCATAGAGACCAGGTGCATGCATGTAAAGTTTGAATTTCTGATGGTGTTCAGGAACTGTTGGAAAGAATATCCTCCACCTCAGGTCCGTCGGTGTGGATGCAACTCATGTTATTGACCGGCCGATTAACTGCTCATTGCATGGCCCGAGATTATGGCTCATGGTCTGTCCTCGGCATCAAATATACCGCGCCGGGGTAAGATTTGGGAAGCTCGAGAGCCTCGACCATAGCAATGGCAGCCTTCGTGTGGCACCTCGACCCCGCAGTGGGAAGTGCAACCTTCCATATTAGCATGCGAGCTCCCCTTGCTCCATGATCATGAGGTCTGGCGTAAGCCATCTATAACCACTTAAGATCAGGTTGCACAGGAGTAGGCATGACAGAAATTGATTCGAGATATCTATTCTCGGTTAACCCTGTCCTGCGCCGCTAGATATGACCTGCAACAAGGTTACTTACATTAAATTCTCATTGCTACACGACTTCATCTCTCAATCAATAGCGAATGAGATGGGGTTGAGGTAGACCTCGCATGAATGTAGGTGTGCCGTGCCGTAAAGGTACAAGGAAAATGGTCTTGGCTCAGGATTCAATCGCTGTTCAATTTAATGGGTCGACGAGCTGATACTTGCAGAATCCCAGGAAGTACTCTTTCAAGGGGCCCTTGTAGCTACTAACAATGTTTAGACGGTTTGGCGGCGTTGGCGTTTTGCGGGGGGCTGGGGAAAGACCGGTTTAGTGTTAAAGGTAAGCAAGGTCAAGCCAGCGGCCACTCTCTCGGCGACATCGCGGATCTGGAAACAGTCACCAGGGGGAAACTTTTACCACATCACAACGACTCGTGAAACACCACCATGGACAGAAGATCCTCTCACAATTGATTTGAAGACTATCTTATCATTTGGTGAGTAGGAATATCACGCACATTAACATCGGTAAGCTAGTTCTACGGTGTAGAAAGCCCGGGATGATGTGCATACCGAGGCGAGGTTCAAGTATGATACGCTAATTCGTGGTTTATACGATTGGCTCACGGTCAAAGAGCAACGTTTACTCCAGGCTTTTCTGCACGATCCCCGGACTCCATTGTTACGAGATTTTGCAAATCGTCAAGCGGGACCTATGAAATAGCCTGTATCTACATAAATCCCAGGCGTTCTACCGTTCAGCCATTGCCGGGCGGCTTTTTGTGGCTTTTGGGAGTTAGTATCACAATGCTAAACCAAAGTCACAGGGTTGAGGCAAGACTACTTCCGTACCTGGTTGCTCAAGGCCGAGACTCAACGAATCAAGTCCCCGAAGCCGTTGCTGCTCCTCTATCGTGCATCCCCAATATCATGGGGACTCATGGCTCCCCAGTATTCGGAGCGACGTCCTCCAGTACTACCAGTCTGCATATAACATCGGGTCATTTCTTTATTCCGCCAAAACTCTGAACTTGTCGTTTGGGCTCAGCACTGAATGCTTTTCGAGCCGTGCTGAGGACTTAACATCACATTTGAGACGATTTCGAGGAGTCGTTCACTCACCGTAACCATGGTGTATACAACTTACAGCAAGTATAATAAAGCAATTTTAAGATAGCCAAGCTGATTTTATTCTTTCAGACGTTTATTTCATCTGTTCATTCGCTGCCATCGGTAGGTCCAGAATGCCATAGAAAAGTGTCACGGCAATTGTTGACCAAAGCAGGCGGTGGACTTTTCGGCTTCGACATCTCCAGTATGTCAGGTGTGCTGGGAACCATGGCATACAAAAGATATTTCGGCAACCCTGTATCCTATCGCCAAGGTGGAATTACATGTGCTATGCCTTTCGGATCCCTGGTTGGAGCTTTGTCTTCTTCATTCATCGCTGATCGGTTCTCTCGAAGATCAAGTATTCAAGTAGCCTCGATTTTCTGGGTTATCGGTTCAATGTGAGTCCAATTCAACTCAAACGCTCCATACGCTAATGTCAATAAGTATCCAATGCGCGTCCGTTGACATCGGCATGCTTGTAGTAGGGCGTGTGGTTGCAGGCCTCTGTGTTGGAATTGCTTCTTCTATTTGCCCCGTCTATCAAGCAGAAATTGCTCCTAAGGAAATTCGTGGTCGAGTCGTGTCTCTGCAACAGTGGGCCATCACTTGGGGAATCTTGATACAATACTTCATTCAATATGGCGCGTCAAATGTTGGTGGAGGACCCAACAATCCGAATCAGCCAACATCCGCTTTCCGCATCCCATGGGGCATCCAGATTATTCCTGCAGTTATCCTGTTCTTCGGCATGTATTTCTTGCCAAGGAGCCCCAGATGGCTTGCTTCCAAGGATCGCTGGGAAGAGGCTATCCAAGTCATGGCAGGGCTTCACGGTGGCGGGGATGTCAATCACCCGAAGGTCCTTGCAGAATACCAGGAAATCGAGGAAGCTTTACGCTTTGAACGTGAGGAGGCTATCAGCAGCTACCGTCAACTTGTGGAACCACGCATGCTAAAGCGTGTGATTCTGGGAATGTCGATTCAGATGTGGTCTCAATTGTGTGGTATGAACGTAATGATGTACTATGTAGTTTGTAAGTCCTTGTATCTTATTGCTTTCTTAATGTACTGATCGCTGACGGAAACGCAGACATTATGGAGGGCGCCAATATAGCTTCACCTCTTCTCACAGCCTCAGTCCAATATATTCTCAACGTCGCCCTGACTCTACCAGCCATCATTTACCTCGATCGGTTTGGTCGTCGTCCGTCTATGCTGATCGGGTCCTTCTTCATGATGACATTCCTCTTCATCGTAGGAGCGCTACAGGCATCATATGGCATTCCAAATGTGCCTCCATATAAGAATTCCTCCAACTCGGATATCACATGGATTATCTATAATAACAAACCCGTCTCGAAGGCTATTGTTGCGATGACCTATCTTTTCGTTTGTACTTTCGCTACAACTTGGGGCCCGACATCTTGGACATATCCGTCGGAGATCTATCCAACGAAGATTCGTGCTAAGGCTGTATCACTGTCTACTGCGTCAAATTGGTTCTGGAATTGTGTTTTGGCATTTGGTGTTCCGCCGCTTTTGACAAACAGTATGTGCATCCCTCAGTCTGTTATTCTTACTATCACTGACACATATCAGTCAATTGGAAGATGTACATGATCTTCGCCACCTTCAACGGCGCAGCATTCATCCACATGTTCCTCACCGCTCCTGAAACAAAAGGCAAGACCCTCGAGGAAATGGACGAAGTCTTTGATTCCGGTCTTCCAGCCTGGAAGAGCGTGCCCAAAGGCTCTCGTCTCGATCAATTGCAAAAGGATATCGAGGCTGGAAAACTCAAGATTACCGTACCAATTGGTGGCGGTGACGCTGTTGGCAGTGATCCCGTCCGCGAGAAAGCAGTTGAGCACGAAGCGACAGAAGTTGATCGCACTGCTACATAGTTCAAGAGAATGGATGCTGGTTCTGCTTCCTTCGGCGCAACTCTTCGATCGTAGGCTTCTAATTTCCGAGCACGATATCTCCTGGGAAGGGGTCAGGGGAGGGCAAA
>Ga0182030_10023450_pt1 | contig 11412 bp, 8 predicted proteins | sample 812S3MmetaG_FD_121299 | JGI IMG/M metagenome (GOLD analysis project Ga0182030, IMG submission 121299) | Permafrost microbial communities from Stordalen Mire, Sweden - 812S3M metaG (Illumina Assembly) | ecosystem: Environmental > Terrestrial > Soil > Wetlands > Permafrost | place: Sweden...
AGAACTCGAGCTTGGCCAGCAGGTTGGCGCGCACGCCGCGTTCGCGGGCGATGCGGTCGATCCTGACCAGCGGCGTCTCGCCGATGGTCTCGGTGATCGACGAATAGACGCGGCCGCGGCCGAACGGCCGCGACGCGTCGCCTTTCTTGTCCTTGCCGACTTCCGACATTGACGTCTGCCTCCATGGGCCGCCTGACGCGTCAGGTTGCCGTTTCCCCCAAAGTCTACATATTTTACCGGCGCTGTCATATGGAATTTGTAGACTAACGCAATCAGATGGCGAAATCTCCCGCCGCTTTCTCTTCGTCGAGAATATGGGCGCGTTCGGCCTCCTCGCACAATTGCTCGACGGTGATCGCGTCGAGATTGGTCAGGAAGGACTCGCCCGCGCGCCGCACGGCCGGGTCGACGATCTTTTCGACGAGTTTGGAATTCGAGCCGATGTCGTCCGGCTCGGCCGTGCTGAGGCCGATAGAGGTGCGGACGATTTCGCCCAGCGAGATGCGACGGCGTTCGCGCGCGAGTTCGTAGCCGCCCCGCGGGCCGCGCACGCCCTTGAGAATCTTGGCGTGAACGAGGCCCTGCAACAGCGTCTCGAGATGGCGCGGCGGCAGTTTGTGCCGGGAGGCGAGCGCCTTCGCCGCGACTGGCGAGGCGCGCGAGTGCAGTGCGATATCGACGACCGCCGCGATGGCGAGCAGGCTGCGTCTCGACAAGAGGTTCATACTATTTCTCCTCGTCTGAGCGGCCGGTGGAACCGAAGCCTTTCGCACCGCGCTCGCTCGCTTCGAGCCCGTCGCTTGCAATAAGCGCGACGCGCACGACTGGATTGACGACGAGTTGCGCAATGCGCGCGCCCCGCCGAATGGAAAAAGGGCCCTGTCCAAAATTGATCAAAATAACGCCGATCTCGCCGCGATAGTCCGCGTCGATCGTTCCCGGACTGTTGAGCACCGCGATGCCGTCCTTGAGCGCGAGCCCTGAGCGGGGGCGCACCTGCGCCTCGTAGCCGCTCGGCAGTTCGATCGCGACCCCGGTCGGCACCAACGCCCGCTGACCGGGATCGAGCACGATCTCGTCGCCTTCCGGCACCGCTGCGACGAGGTCCATCCCGGCGGCGCCGGCGCTCAGGTAGCGCGGCGGCGGCAGGCCGCGAGAATGCGGCAGTTGATGGAAGCGCACCTCGATCATGTCCCGTCCGTCAGTTTGCGGGCCACGAGGGCGACGAGCGCGCGGGCGACCTCCTCCTTGCCCATGCGCGGCCACTCCTCGATCCCATCGGCGGAGACGATCGCCACTTTGTTCTCGGCGCCGCCGAACGTCCCGTCGCCCGCGGCGACGCTGTTGGCGACGATCAGGTCGCAGCCCTTGCGCTTGAGCTTGGCGCGCGCGTTGTCGATCAGCGCCTGCGTCTCGGCGGCGAAGCCGACGACGAGCGCCGGCCGATCGCCGCGGCGCGCCGAGACCTCGGCGAGAATGTCGGGGTTCTCGGTGAGCCGCAGGATCGGCGCCCCGTCGCCGCGCTTCTTGATCTTCTCTTCAGCGGCGTCTTCAACCCGCCAGTCGGCGACCGCCGCCGCTGCGACGAAGACGTCGGCCGGCAGCGCCGCGATCGTCGCGTCGCGCATCTCGCGCGCCGTCTCGACCCGCACGACCTTGACGCCGAGGGGATCGGCGAGCGCGGTCGGGCCGCTGACCAGGATGGTCTCGGCCCCCGCCGCGCGCGCCGCCTCGGCGATCGCGTGTCCCTGTCGGCCGGAAGAGCGGTTGCCGAGGAAGCGGACAGGATCGATCGGCTCATGGGTAGGGCCCGAGGTGACGACGATCCGCCGGCCGGCGAGCGCGCCGCCGCGCGGGAGGCCGACGTTGGGCGGCAGCGGAATGGCGGTCGGCGCCAAAAACGCGCGTTCGACCGCCGCGACGATCGCCAGCGGCTCGGCCATGCGGCCGGGACCATATTCGCCACAGGCCATTTCCCCCTCGTCCGGCCCGACGAACAGCACGCCGTCGCCGCGCAGGGTCGCAACGTTGCGTTGGGTGGCGGGGTGCAGCCACATGCGCAAGTTCATCGCCGGCGCGACCAGCGCGCGCTTGTCGGTCGCCAGCAGCGTCGTTGTCGCGAGGTCGTCGGCCAGGCCGAGCGCCATGTGGGCGATGAGATCGGCGGTCGCCGGCGCGACGACCAGGAGGTCGGCCTCGCGCGAAAACTCGATGTGGCCCATGCCCGAATCTTCGGTCGGGGCGAACAGGTCTGTACGGACTGGCTGGCCGCTGAGCGCTTCGGCCGAAAGGGGCGTGACGAACCGTTGGGCCGCAGCGGTCATGGCGACGCGCACCGTCGCGCCGCGTTCGCGCAGGCGGCGAATCAGGTCGAGAGACTTATAGGCCGCGACGCCGCCGCCAATGATCAATAGGACGCGGGCGCGCGCGAGAGTCTGTGCGGTCATGCCTCAGGTCTTTGGGGGCGCGGCGGCGGACGGTCCGCCTCGTCCACGGCCTTGCCCCGTTCAACATAGGGCAGGGATCAACAGTTCGGCAATGGCGAAGCTGCGCCCATTCGCGTCATGTAGATAAAATTTTCTTTCTTTCCCTCGGGTTAGCGAAAGTGATAAACTAAAAAAAGGAGTATGCCGACGATCGCCCAAAGCGCGGCGGGGGTTGCGATCCCCTGCCGGGGCCGTTCCGCCGGCTGTCGGGCGCGCTGATCGTCGTCGGCCTCGATGCGGCGCGCCAAGCGATCTAGCCGCTCCGGGGCGTCGATCAGCAGGCGCCCCATCTGCGCCAGCGCCTCCCTGACGTCCTCGAGCCGGCCGCGCGGGCCGAGGTTCTCGGCGATCCAGCTGCCGACGACCGGTTCGGCGGTCCCCCACATGTCGAGATGCGGGTCGAGCTTGCGCGCGACGCCCTCGACCACGACCATCGTCTTCTGCAGCATCACCAGCTCGAGACGGGTCGACATGTCGAACAGACCCGTGATCTCGAATAGCAGCGTCAGCAGCTTGGCCATCGAGATCTGGTCGGCGGTGCGGGCGTGGATCGGCTCGCCGACGGCGCGGATCGCCTGGGCGAAATCCTCGACCCGATGCGCCGCCGGCACATAGCCGGCTTCAAAATGGACTTCCGCCACCCGCCGGTAGTTGCGGCGAATGAAGCCATACAGGATCTCGGCGAGAAACCGCCGTTCCTTGCGGCCGAGCCGCCCCATGATGCCGAAATCAATCGCGACGATGCGCCCCTCGGCGTCGACGATGAAATTGCCCTGATGCATGTCGGCGTGGAAGAAGCCGTCGCGCAGCGCGCAGCGCAGGAACGACTCGATCAACGCCCGGCCGAGCTTGGGCGCGTCGAAGCCGAGTTCGGCGAGCCGCTCGGGATCGCTGAGCGGCGTTCCGTCGATCCACTCCATTGTCAGCGCCGTGCGGGTCGTGCGGTCCCAATCGATCTTCGGCGCGCGGAACCCGGGATCGTCGGCAAGGTTGTCGGCGAACTCGGAAGCGGCCGCTGCTTCGAGCCGGAAGTCCATCTCGACGGTGACGCTACGCGCAAGCGTCTCGACCACCTCGATCAGGCGCAGTCGGCGCAACCGTGGCTCGAACCGCTCGGCGCTGCGCGCAGCGTAGAACATGTCGGAGAGGTCGCGCGCAAATCTGCGCTCGACGCCTGGCCTGACGAGCTTAACCGCGACGTCGCGCTCGCCGCGCGCGTCGCGCACCCGCGCCTTGTGCACCTGGGCGATCGACGCGGCGGCGACCGGTTCGCCGAATTCGACGAACAGCGAACCGATCGGCGCGCTGAACGCGGCTTCGAGCGCGGCGATGGCGGCGGCGCGGTCGACAGGCGTCACGCGGTCCTGAAGCTTCTCCAGCTCGTCCGCGACCCGGGCGCCGACGATGTCCGGCCGCGTTGCGAGGAACTGGCCGAGCTTGACGTAAGAGGGGCCGAGCCGGTCGATCGCCGCCGCCAGGCCGCTGAAGCCGTGCGCGCCGCGCCGCGCCAGGAGATTGGCGAGGAACAGCGGAAATCGGGCGAGCGGCGGCAGCGCCGCCGGATCGAGGGCGACGAAGGCGCCTTCGCGGGCGAGAACAAAGCCGGCCCGCGCCAGCCTGAAAACATGTCCAAGGTTGGTCAGGCGCGGCAAGTTCAGAGCTTCCAGCCCGAGTGGATCGCCACCACGCCGCCGGTCAGTCGGGTGAAATCAACGCGAGCGAAGCCGGCCGCCGCGATCATGTCGGCGAAGCGCTCGGGCGGCGGGAACTTGCGGATCGATTCGACGAGATAACGATAGGCGGGCCCGTCGTCGGTCACCGCTTTGCCGATCGCCGGAATAGCCGCATCGGAATAGGCGGCGTAAAGACGATCGAACACCGGCACGTCGACGCGCGAGAATTCGAGGCACAGGAATCGCCCGCCGCGCTTGAGCACGCGGTAGGCTTCGGCAAGCGCGCGCTCGATCCGCGGCACATTGCGGATGCCGAAGGCGATCGTATAGACGTCGAAAGAAGCGTCGGCCAGCGGCAGCGCCTCGGCGTTGCCCTCGACGAAGCGCACGCGCTCACCCTCGCGCCGTTTGCGCGCCCGCTCGGCGCCGACGCGCAGCATCTCGGGATTGACGTCGACGACTGTAACCTCGGTCGCAGCGCCGCCCGCCGCGGCGACGCGGAAGGCGATGTCGCCGGTGCCGCCGGCGACGTCGAGATGGCGGAACGGGAGACTGCGCAGCGGCCGCAGCCTGGCGACGAAGGCGTCTTTCCAAAGCCGGTGCAGGCCGAACGACATCAAGTCGTTCATCAGGTCGTAACGATCGGCGACGTTATGGAACACCGCGTCGACCAGCCCCTGCTTTTCATCGAGACGAACCGTTCGTTCGCCGAAATGGGTGTGCTCGGACGCGCGCTCCATCGCCTCTCTCCACGGAATGCGGCGCACCATAGACCGGGCCGGCGCGGCGCGCCAAATCGGCGCCGGCGCTTAACCTCCGGTTAAGCGTCGCGGCAATTCGACGGCTGCGTCGCCGAGACCTTTAAGCATTGGCTCAGCCCCGTTCCACATAGTCGTTTCGTTGGGCGCCGAGCCTTTCGGCAATCGGCGAGGATGTCGTCCCGTGAACGCGCGCGCCTTCATCGACAGGCTGCGCCGTCCGGCTTTCGCGCCGGCGGCGGTCGCCGCTGTGGTCGCGATCGTCCTGGGCTTCGTCGCCGACGGGCAGCAGCAGCAGCTCGCGCTCGCCCGCGCCCGGGCGGACGCGATCACCGAACTCAACCTGATCCAGGACCGGCTGGAGGGCGACATCAGGGGCGAGGTCCAGCTCGTGCGCGGCCTGGTGGCCGATATCGCCAGCCAACCCGACCTCAACCAGGCGAGCTTCGATGCGCTGTGCGGCCGTGTGCTGCGCTCCGATTATCTGCTGCGCAATATCGCCGTGGCGCCTGGTTTGGTCGTCGCTTACGAGTGCCCGCTGAGGGGCAACGAGAAGGCGATCGGCCTCGACTACACCAAGAACGCCGAGCAGCGCGAGGCGGCGCTGCGCGCCCGCGACAACGATGACGTCGTGCTCGCCGGTCCGGTCGATCTCGTCCAGGGCGGCCGCGGCGTCGTCGCGCGACTGCCCGTCTTCATCGAGGGACCAGACGAGGGTCGGCGCTTCTGGGGCTTGGTCTCCGCGGTCATCGATCTCGACGCGCTCTTTCGCGCCGCCAGGCTCTATGAGCCCGACCTGCCGATCGAAGTCGCCATCTCTGGTCGCGACGGCCAGGGACGGGACGCGCGCAGCTTCTTCGGAGACGCGCGAGTGTTCGCCGACAATCCGGTGCGGCGGTTCGTCAACGTTCCTTCCGGCGTTTGGACAATCGCCGCTACGCCGAAAGGCGGCTGGAACGTGGCCTTGGCGGGCCGTTGGTGGGTCCGGCTGATCATCCTCATCGCCGGCGTGCTGGTCGTCGCGCCGGCCTGGCTCGCCGGGCGCCTCGTCGAGGAGCGCCGCGTCCATTTCAACCGCCTCGCCGAGCGCGAAAGCGAGCTCGAACGTTTGTCGCGCCGGCTCGGGTTGGCGCTCGACGCCTCCAAGGTCGGCGTCTGGCAGTTCAACGTCGACACTGGCGAGCTGGTCTGGGACGATCGGATGAACCAGCTCTACAACTACCCCTGCGACGGCGGCCCGCGAACCTACGCCCACTGGCGCGACCGCCTCGATCCGAGCGACTCCGAGCGGGCGATCGCTGAATACGACACTGCGATCCGCGCCCGTAGCCGCTATGATTCGCAATTTCGGCTCGACCTTGGCGACGGACGCAAGCGGGTGATCCGCGCCATCGGCCAGCTCTATGTGTCTCCCGACCTGTCGCGACAGATGGTCGGGGTCAATTGGGACGTCACCGCCGACGTCAGGCTGACCGAGGACCTGACCCGCTCGAAGGCGCTGACCGAGGCGCGCAACGTCGAGCTCGAAGTCGCGCGCGCCCGCATCGAGTACAACTCGCTCCACGATTTCCTCACCCGTCTGCCCAACCGCATGTATCTCGAGCGAGCGCTCGAAGAGCACGCCGCCCGTTGCGCAATTTCCGGCGGCGGGGTGGCGTTGCTGCAAGTCGACCTAGACGGCTTCAAGCAGATCAACGACACACTCGGCCATTCGGCCGGCGACGCGATGCTCATCCATACTGCGGAGACGATTCGCCGTCATCTTGGTGCCGGCGATTTTGTCGCCCGCACCGGCGGCGACGAATTCGTTGTCGTTTGCAACGCCGACAACGGCATGGCCGGTTTCGGCGACCTGGCGCGGCGGATCATCGAGGACGTCAGCAGGCCGATCGTCCACGACGGCCACGAATGCCGGCTAGGGATGAGCATCGGCGTCGCCGGCGCCTACGGCGCCGACGTCGAGCGCCAGCGGCTGCTGGTCGACGCCGATCTCGCCCTCTATCGCGCCAAGAGCCTCGGCCGCAACCGCTTCGAATTCTACACCGCCGCCCTCAAGGCCAAGATCGTCAACGCCAAACGCGTGGGCGACAGCATCATCGGCGGGCTGGAGCGCGGCGAATTCATTCCCTATTTCCAGCCGCAGGTCGACGCCCGCACCCTCGAGATCGTCGGCGTCGAGGCGCTGGCGCGTTGGCGCCACCCAACGCGCGGCGTCCTTGCCCCGGCGGAGTTCATCGCCGTCGCCGAGGAGCTCGCCGTCATCGCCGCGATCGATGGCGCGGTGCTCGAGGGCGCGCTCGCCTGCCGCCGCCGCTGGCGCGCCGAGGGCCTGCGGACGCCGCGGTTGTCGGTCAACGTCTCGCTGCGCCGACTGCACGAGGAGGGGCTGATCGACGCGCTGCGCGCCCTCGAAATCGAGCCGGGCGAGCTGTCGTTCGAGCTTGTCGAATCGATCTACCTCGACGAGCGCGACGACCGCTTCTTTGAAAATGTCGAGCAGATCAAGGCGCTCGGCGTCGACATCGAGATCGATGATTTCGGCAGCGGCTACGCGTCGATCGTCAGCCTGACCAAGATCAAGCCGCGGCGGTTGAAGATCGACCGCCAGTTGGTCACGCCGATTGTGCGCTCCGCCGCCCAGCGCCGCCTCGTTCGCTCGATCGTCGAAATCGGCCGCTCGCTCGACATCGAAGTCGCAGCCGAAGGGGTTGAGACGATGGAGCACGCCGCGCTGTTGCGCGACCTCGGCTGCTCGATCCTCCAGGGCTACGCTTTCGCCAAGCCGATGCCGGCCGAGGAGCTCGAGGCGCGTCTGCGCATGCGCCAGCGTAGGACCGCTTGAGCGATCGCGCCGCTCCGCCCCGACGCCAACCAAGAGAGCCGGCCAAGGCCGGCTCCGTTTCGCCTTGGACCTGACGTCCGGCCTTAAGCCGCGAGCTGCCGCAGCACGTAGGGCAGGATGCCGCCGGAGCGGAAATATTCGAGTTCGTCGAGCGTGTCGATCCGGCAGATCAGCGGCGCGCTCAAGCTCGAGCCGTCGGGCCGCACGATCAGCGCCTGGAGGCGCTGGCGCGGCTCGAGACCGGACGCGAGGCCGTGGATCGTCACCGTCTCGTCACCCTTGAAGCCGAGCGATCGCCACGACGTCCCTTCCTCGAACACCAACGGCAGAACGCCCATGCCGACCAGATTGGAGCGGTGGATGCGCTCAAAGCTTTGGGCGATCACCGCCCGCACGCCGAGCAGCTTGGTGCCCTTGGCCGCCCAGTCGCGCGACGAACCGGTTCCGTACTCGCGACCGGCGAACACGACCAACGGCGCGCCTTCCTGCTGGTAGCGCATCGCCGCGTCGTAGATCGCCATCCGCTCGCCCGAGGGTTGGTGGAGGGTGAAGCCGCCCTCGACCACCGCGCCGTTCTCGTCCTTCACCATCTGGTTCTTGATGCGGATGTTGGCGAAGGTTCCGCGCATCATCACTTCATGATTGCCGCGGCGGGTGCCGTACTGGTTGAAATCGGCCGGGCGCACTTGGTGCTCGATGAGATATTGCCCCGCCGGGCTCGACTGGCGGATCGAACCGGCCGGCGAGATGTGGTCGGTGGTGATGGAGTCTAGGAAAAGCCCGAGGACGCGCGCGTTTTCGATGTCCTGGACCGGCTTGGGCACCATCGTCATGCCGTCGAAATAAGGCGGGTTCTGCACATAGGTCGAGCCCATGTCCCAGGCGTAGGTGAGGCCCGCCGGGACCTTCACCTTGCGCCAACTGGAATCGCCGTCGAACACCTTCGCGTATTTGTCCTTGAACATCTTGGCGGTGATCGTCTCGTCGATGACGTCGCGGATCTCCTGCGCCGACGGCCAGATGTCAGCGAGGTAGACCGGCGCGCCCTTCCTGTCTTGGCCGATCGCGTCGCGCGTCAGATCGACTTGCAGCGAGCCGGCAAGCGCATAGGCGACGACCAGCGGCGGCGAGGCGAGGTAATTGGCGCGCACGTCTGGATTGACGCGGCCTTCGAAGTTGCGGTTGCCCGACAACACCGCCGCGGCGACGAGGTCGTGATTGGCGACCGCCGCCGAAATCTCCGGCGCCAGCGGGCCGGAATTGCCGATGCAGGTGGTGCAGCCAAAGCCGACGACGTTGAAGCCGAGCTTGTCGAGCGGCTTCTGCAAGTCGGCGGCATGGAGATAGTCGGCGACGACCTGGCTGCCGGGCGCGAGCGAGGTCTTCACCCACGGCTTGACTGTCAGCCCCTTGGCGACTGCGTTGCGCGCCAGTAGGCCGGCGGCGATCATCACGCTGGGGTTGGAGGTGTTGGTGCAGGACGTAATGGCGGCGATGACGACGTCGCCGTGGCCGAGGTCGTAGTTCGCGCCTTCGACCTGATGGCGCTCGGCCAGTCGATCGCCGAGCTTGAATTCGCCGGCCGCCGCGGCGGCGAAACCAGCCTTGGCGTCGGCGAGCGCGACGCGATCCTGCGGCCGCTTGGGGCCGGCGAGCGACGGCGTCACTTCGCCGAGTTCCAGAGCCAGCGTGTCGGTAAAGATCGGGTCGGGCGTCAGGCGTGTGCGATAGAACCCCTGCGCCTTGGCGTAGGCTTCGACCAGCGCGACGCGCGCCGGCTTGCGGCCGGAAGCCTTGAGATAGGCGACCGCCTGCGCGTCGATCGGGAACAGGCCGCAGGTCGCGCCGTATTCAGGCGCCATGTTGGCGAGGGTCGCGCGGTCGGCGACCGACATCGCGTTGAGGCCGGGGCCGTAGAACTCGACGAACTTGCCGACCACGCCCTTCTTGCGCAGCATTTGGGTGACGGTCAGCACGAGATCGGTCGCCGTGACGCCTTCGCGCAACTCGCCGGTGAGCTTGAAGCCGATCACCTCGGGCAGCAGCATCGACAGCGGTTGGCCGAGCATCGCGGCCTCCGCCTCGATGCCGCCGACCCCCCAGCCGAGCACCGCGAGGCCGTTGACCATCGTCGTGTGGCTGTCGGTGCCGACCAATGTGTCGGGATAGGCGACCTCGACAGTCTTGCCGTTGCGCTTCTCCTTCGTCGTCCACACCGTTTGGGCGAGGTATTCGAGATTGACCTGGTGGCAGATGCCGGTGCCGGGCGGCACGACCGAGAAGTTGGCGAAGGCCTGCTGGCCCCACTTGAGGAAGCGGTAGCGCTCCTGGTTTTGCTCGTATTCGCGCTTGACGTTCTTTCTGAGGGAATCGGCGGCGCCGAAATGGTCGACGACGACGGAATGGTCGATGACGAGATCGACCGGCACCAGCGGATTGATCTTGTCGGGATCGCCGCCGAGCTTCTTCATCGCGTCGCGCATCGCGGCGAGGTCGACCACCGCCGGCACGCCGGTGAAGTCCTGCATCAGCACCCGCGCCGGGCGGAATGCGATCTCGTGCGGGGCTTTGCCCCGGTTGACCGCCCAGGCGGCGACCGCCGCGACGTCGTCCTTGGTCACGCTGCGTCCGTCTTCGTTGCGCAGCAGGTTCTCCAGCACGACTTTCAGCGAATAGGGCAGCTCGGAGATCCCCGCCAAGCCGTGACGCTCCGCCGCCTTCAGCGAATAATATTCATAGGTCTTGGCCCCGACCTTGAACGACTTGCGAGATTTGAAGCTGTCAAGGCTGGCCATCGGATCTGCTCCGGACTTTGCGCGGCGGAAAGGGGTGGCGCGCTTATAGATAAATTCCCTACGCCGGGCTACACAAACTAATGTCGGACGGCGCACAAACGGAAGGCGCCGTCGAGGGGAAACCATGCGCCTCAGCGCCCACGAGATCGCCATCGAACGCGGCGGGCGCCGGGTCCTGTCGGGGGTGTCGTTCGAGTCGCGCGCGGGCCAGGCGCTGCTGATCGTTGGCCCCAACGGATCGGGCAAATCGAGTCTGTTGCGGGCGGTCGCCGGTTTCCTGCCGCTCGCCGCCGGGTCGTTTGCGCTCGAGGGGGGGGCGGCGCAGGCGGCGATCGGCGAGCAGGCCCATTACCTCGGCCACGCCGACGCGCTGAAGAGCGCGCTCACGGCGGGCGAGAATCTCGCCTTTTGGGCCGACGCGCTCGGCGGGGATTCCAGACGCGCGGCGTGGATCGCGGCGCTTGACCGGCTCGGCCTCGCCCATGTCGCCGACTTTCCCGTGCGGGCGCTCTCGGCCGGCCAGAAGCGCCGCGCCGCGCTCGCCCGGCTCCTGGTCGCGCCGCGGCCGATCTGGCTGCTCGACGAACCCACGACCGCGCTCGACGCCGCCGCGCAGCGCCTATTCGCCGCCGTCATGCGCGAGCATCTCGCCGGCGGCGGCCTCATCCTCGCCGCCACCCACGCGCCGCTGGACCTCGACGACGCGGCGCGGCTGACGCTTGGCGACGACGCTACGGCGACGGGAGCGGCGGCGTGAGGCGTGCGGCCTGGGGCCTGTTCCTGCGCGAATGGCGGATCGCCAGCCGGATCGGCGGCGGCGCGTCGGTCGGCGCGGTGTTCTTCCTCATCCTGGTGACG
>Ga0182030_10023451_pt1 | contig 11412 bp, 9 predicted proteins | sample 812S3MmetaG_FD_121299 | JGI IMG/M metagenome (GOLD analysis project Ga0182030, IMG submission 121299) | Permafrost microbial communities from Stordalen Mire, Sweden - 812S3M metaG (Illumina Assembly) | ecosystem: Environmental > Terrestrial > Soil > Wetlands > Permafrost | place: Sweden...
GCGTGGGAGGCCAAGCGCGCGTCATGACGCAGATCGCGGTTCTCCCCGGTGACGGGATCGGTCCCGAGGTTACCGCAGCAGCGGTCCGCGTTCTCGATAAGGCGCATCCCGGATTGACGTTCGTCGAAGCGCCGGTCGGTGCGAACGCGATCGCCAGCAAGGGCGAACCGTTACCGGCCGAGACCGTGCGCATCTGCAGCGAGAGCGCCGCGATCCTTTTCGGCGCAGTCGGTGGTCCAGGCCACGACGATCTCGAGCCGCACGAACGTCCGGAAGCGGCGATCCTCGGATTGCGCAAACACTTCAACCTCTACGCGAACATCCGTCCGGCCCGCGTGTTTCCCGGCATGGAGACGCGCTCGCCGCTGCGTCCCGAACTGGTCGACGGTATGGACCTCATCTTCGTGCGCGAGCTGACCGGCGGTTTGTATTTCGGCGACAAGACGCTCACGCACGAGCACGGTCACGAAGTCGCGCGCGACGTGCTGATTTATCAGGACGACGAAATCGAGCGCGCGGTACGCGTTGCGTTCCTGCTCGCGCAGATGCGCGGCAAGCACCTCACGTCGGTCGATAAAAACAACGTGCTGATGAGCTCGCAGTTGTGGCGCCGCGTCGTGATCGACGTCGCCCACGACTATCCCGACGTAACGGTCGAGCACATGCTCGTCGACAATGCCGCGATGCAACTCGTGCGGGATCCGCGCGCGTTCGACGTGATCGTTACCGAGAATATGTTCGGCGACATCCTCTCCGACGAAGCCGCGATGATCACCGGCACGATCGGAACGGCATCGAGTGCTGCGCTCTGCGGCAAGCCCGACGCGAAGGGCTTCGGCCTCTACGAACCGATCAGCGGAACCGCACCCGATATCGCCGGCAAAAAACTCGCCAACCCGATCGGCGCGATCCTCTCGGCTGCGATGCTCGCGCGCTATTCGCTCGGCGACGAAGCCGCCGCGGCGGCGATCGAACGCGCGGTTGCGGAGACGCTCGTTGCCGGACCGCGCACGCGCGACCTCGATCGCGACGGCGGCGCGTCCACCGATGCGGTGGCCGACGCAATTGTCGCCCGCATCAGCACCGTGGCGGCCTGACGTCCGCCCGGCCCGCCCGCTCCCCCTTTTCCGGTTGACAATGCCGCACGCTTTCCGTTACGGTCGAATTTAGTGCCAAAGAATGCCGCCTCCACCGCGCGCGACGGCGCCGAGTTGCAGTACACGCTGCACGACTCGGGTAAGCCGGGAGCGCCGCGCCTCACGCTCGTCCACTCGCTTGCGCTGGACCGCAGCATCTGGGACGGCGTGGTTGCCGCTCTCAGCGGCAGCGTCGACATCCTGGTTTACGATTGCCGTGGCCACGGTGCTTCGGCGAAGACGCCGGGTCCGTACACGACCGAGCTGTTTGCCGGCGATTTGCTCGATCTGTTGAAGTCGATCGGATGGGACCACACGTTTGTTGCGGGCGCGTCGATGGGCGGCAGCGTCACGTTACAGTTCGCCGTTTCCAATCCGGCGATGGTCGATGGGCTTGGCTTGATCGATACCACTGCGTGGTACGGCGCCGACGCACCCAAGAGCTGGCACGAGCGCGGTGAGAAAGCGCTTGCAGAAGGTCTCGCGAGCTTGATCGCCTTCCAGCAGACGCGCTGGTTCAGCGACGCGTTCCGCACGGACAAAGCTGCCGTCGCCGATCACTTCGCGCAGGTCTTCCTTAAGAACGACGTCGCGGCGTACGCGGCGACGTGCGACATGCTCGGCAACTTCGATCTCCGCTCGAAACTCGCAGCGTTTACGATGCCGGTCGAAGTGCTGGTCGGAGAAGAAGATTATGCGACGCCGCCCGACATGGCGCGTGCGCTGGAAGCGGGCATCAAGGGCGCGCACTTGACGATCGTGCCGAAGGCGCGTCACCTCACGCCGATCGAGATTCCCGGCCAAATCGCGTCGATGCTGCAAACGCTCTTCGCGCGGAAAGACGGCGGCGTTGCAGACCGGCGGTGAGTTTACGGTCGCGGTCCCGCAGGATCGCGCGTTCGCGTTCATCAGCGATCCGTTCAAAATCGCGACGTGCATCCCGGGATGCACCGGCTTGCGCGAAATTTCGCCGGGAAAATACGCCGCGAAACTGACCAACCGCGTCGGACCGATTTCGATCGCGTTCGACGTGACGGTCGAGCTCACGAAGGTCGAAGCACCGTCGGCGATCGATGCCGTCGTGAGTGGTAACGCACCGGGTGGCCGGCTTACCGCGACCGCGACCGTACGACTCGACGCGGCCGATGCGGCTAACACCAAGGTGACGTATACGGTCGACCTCGGATTGACCGGTAAGCTTGGCGGAATCGGCCAGCCGGTCTTTCGCTCGAAGAGCGAGGAGCTAAGCAAAAAGTTCGGGGCGAATGTTCGCGCCGCGCTCGAGTCGGGCGCAGCCGCCGGCGTATGAGTTTCGAGCTGCTCGAACCCGCCACGCTCGACGAAGCCGTCGGCCTGCTCGATCCCGACGATCTTACGGTACGTCCGATCTCCGGCGGCACGGCACTCTCGCTGATGGTGCAGTCGCACATCTTCAAGCCGACTCGTCTGATCAGTTTGCGTCGTCTCAACGGCGAGTTGCGCGGCCTTCACGTTGCGGCCGACGGCAGCTTGAGCATCGGCGCGATGACGACGCTGACCGAACTCGAGCGCTCGCCCGTGCTCGCGATCGCCGAGCCCGTGTTGGCGCGTGCGCTGCACACGCTCTCGAACGTCCGCGTTCGCAACATCGCGACCATCGGCGGTCACCTCGCGCACGGTGACCCGCACATGGACTTGCCGCCGATTCTCGTCACGCTCGGCGCGCGCGTGCGCGCCGTGTCACCGCGCGGCGAGCGCTGGATCGACGTTGCCGACCTGATTACCGGCTACTACGAAACCTCGCTTGCGGGCGATGAGCTCATCGTCGAAGTGTACGTGCCGGCACAACCGCCCGGTACTCGCGCTGCCTACGCCAAGTTCACTGCACTCTCAGCCGACGATTGGCCGGCGGTCGGCGTGGCTGTCTGGGTGCGGCGTGAGGGCGAATCGATCGTCGAAGCGCGCATCGCGGTTGGTGGTGCGACCGATCATCCGACGCGCATGGCGGCAGCCGAAGCGGCCGTCATCGGCAACGCTGCCGATGCAAAGAAGTTTGCGGCTGCCGGCGATGCCGCGGCCGCTGAGGTCGAACCACTGGGCGATCTGCGCGGTTCGGGCCCCTACAAGCGCGAGATGGTGCGCGTGCACGTTCGCCGCGCGCTCGAACGCGCGAGTGCTCCGCCGGAGGAGCGTTCATGACCCAAACCGTCAAGCCCACGAAGCCGGCGCTGAGTGAAGTCTCGCGCTCCGTTCCACGTCTCGAAGGCGTGCAAAAGGTTACCGGGGCGATCGAGTACATCCACCACCTGCGACTCCCCGGAATGCTGTACGGTAAGATCGTGCGCAGCACCGTCGCCCACGCGAACATCGTGTCGATCGATGCGGCTGAGGCGCGCGCGTTGCCCGGCGTACACGCCGTCATCACCGGCGAAGATGTCCTTAAAATCGTTCCGTCGCCTTACTACGGACCCGCGTTTCACGATCAGCCGGTTCTGGCGATCGGCAAAGTGCATCACGTCGGCGAGCCGGTCGCGGTCGTACTTGCGACCGATCCGCACGTCGCTGAGGACGGAGCGGATCTGGTCGTCGTCGAGTACGAAGACCTCGAACCCGTCTTCGATGAAGTGGCCGCGGCCCAACCGGGCGCACCCATCGTGCACGAAGAGCTTAAACCGGCCGGAACCTTCGCCGACCTCAAGCATCTCAAAGGCAAGAAGCACACCAACATCGCGCTCGACGCGATGGTGCGCCACGGCGACATCGAGCGCGGTTTCGCGCTGGCCGACCACATCTTCGAGGATACGTTCAAGTCGGGTCAAGTGATGCATACGCCGCTCGAACCGATGGTGTCGGTGGCGGAGACCCGCAGCGGCAAGGAACTGACGATCCATACGGCTTCGCAGAGCCCGTCGTTCGTGCGCATGGAAGTCGCGCGCATGCTCGGCTGGCAAGAGAATAAGGTGCGCGTGCGCGCGGCCTTCCTCGGCGGCGGCTTCGGTGCGAAACTCTACATCAAACTCGAAGCGCTCGTCGCCGTCCTGGCGCTGATCGTGCGCCGCCCGGTGCGCATCGGTCTCACGATGGAAGAGCAGTTCTACACGATCACCAAACACGGCACGACCGTGCGCATGAAGACCGGCGTCAAGAACGACGGCACGATCGTCGCGCGCGAAGTCATGACGTGGTGGAACGGCGGAGCGTTTGCCGACATCGGTCCGCGCGTCACCCAAAAATCCGGATTCACTGCGGCCGGACCATACGACATCGAACACGTCGCGCTCGATTCGGTCGCGGTCTACACCAACTTGCCGCCGGCCGGCGCGTTTCGCGGCTTCGGTATCCCGCAGCTCGTGTGGGCGTACGAGAGTCAAGCCGACATCATCGCGCGCAAGCTCAACCTGGATCCGGTGGAATTCCGGCTGAAGAACGTCCTGCGCGACGGCGACGAGCACGCGACCGGCACGATCATGTCCAACGCCAACGTCGTGGAATGCGTCGAGAGCGTGGCGCGCCAAATCGGCTGGGACAAACCGTTCGATCGCGGAACCGGCGTGATGCGCCGCGGACGCGGGATCGCGGTCGGCCTCAAAGCGTCGATTTCACCGACGACGTCGGTGGCTCTGGTTACCGTCGCCGCTGACGGGAGTTGTACGCTCGCGATTTCGACGGTCGATATGGGGCAAGGCTCCGACACCGCGATGGCGCAGGTGGCTGCGGAAACGCTCGGCATTCGGACCGAATCGATCAACGTCGTGCACTCGGACACCGACGTGACGCCCTACGATATGGCGACGCTCGGTTCGCGTTCGACCTATCATATGGGGAACGCCGTGCGCCTTGCGGCCGACGACGCGCGCAATCAGTTGCTCGCGCTGGCCGCGACGTATCTCGGCGTTCCGGCCGAAACGTGCGTGTGCGAAGACGGGGTCATTTCGACGAGCGAAGGCAAGTCGATGACGTTCAAGGAGCTGTTCGTCGCGCGCTTCGGCATGCAGGCGGGCAACGTCGTCGGTACCGGCTCGTTCGAACCGCCGTATGCGAAGCCCGATATGACCACCGGACAATCGAAAAACGTAACGCCGTTCTGGATGATCGGCGCGACCGCCGTCGAGATCACGGTCGATACCGAAACTGGGCGCATCACGGTCGACAAGTGCGTCACCGCGGGTGACGTCGGCCGCGCGATCAACCCGGCGATCGTCGAGCGTCAGCTCAACGGTGCCGCGATCATGGCGATCGGCTCGTCGATCTCCGAGGTCATGGTCTTTGAAAACGGCCAAGTCGTGAACGCGAGCCTGGCCGACTACAAGATCCCGAGCTTCCTCGACATTCCCAAAGAAATACACGCTGAGTTGATCCAAGATCCACATCCGACGGCACCGTATGGTGCCAAGGGCGTCGGGGAGTCCGGTTCGTTCGGGCCGACGCCGGCGATTGCCAACGCATTAGCCGATGCGTGCGGCGTGCGCGTGCGCGAGATGCCGCTGTTGCCGGAGCGCGTGTTACGCGCCATCCGCGAAGCCGCCGGTACGCCGTTGGAGGCCGAGTAATGGCCGACGGCCGCAAGACGATTCGCTTCACCCTCAACGGCCGGCCGGCGACGGCCGACGTGGCGCCGCACGAGAACCTCATCGAAATGCTGCAACGCGATTTCGCGCTGCATGGCGCGCGCGTCAGTTGTGCCCAGGGCCTGTGCGGCTGCTGCACGGTCGTGGTTGACGGCGTCGCGACGTCGGGCTGCCTCTACCTCGCACCGTTCGCCGACGGGACGACGATTGAGACGATCGAAAGCCTCTCCGACGGCGATACGCTCGACCCGATCCAAACGGCGTTTCTCGAAAATGCCGCCTTCCAGTGCGGGTTCTGCACGCCGGGCTTCATCTTGATGACGCGCGAGTTGCTTGACACGATCCCCGATCCGACCGACGACGAAATTCGCCACTATCTTTCGGGTAATCTGTGCCGCTGTGCGGCCTACCCCGAGATCATCAATGCCGTGCGTTCCGCCGCGCGGGAACGCGCTACCGCGAAAGCCTGATTCGCGTGCCGTGGTACCGGTCGCTAGACCGGCAGCAATGGCGCACGCTCATCGCGGCCAATTTGGGCTGGCTGTTCGACGGATATGAAACCTACGCGCTGATCTTAACCGTCGCGGTCGCGCTGCATCAGTTTCTCCAACCCACGCAGTACGCGCAGATCCCGTTCTATGCCGGCGCAACGATCGGGATCACGCTGCTCGGTTGGGCCTGCGGCGGCATCCTCGGCGGCGTGCTCTCAGATTATTTCGGGCGCAAGCGCGTGATGATCGGGGCGATCCTCGCGTATGCGGTGCTGACCGGACTTACCGCGTTCTCGTGGTCCTGGATCTCGTTTGCGTTGCTGCGTTTTTGCGTCGGACTCGCACTCGGTTCCGAATGGGGAACCGGTACGGCGATGATGGCCGAGATCTGGCCCGATGCGGCCCGCGGTAAAGGTGCGGGGCTGATGCAGTGCGGGCTCGGCATCGGTTTCTTCCTCGCGTCGGCGATCTGGCTGTTCGTTAGTCCGGCCGGACCGTCGGCGTGGCGCTGGATGTTTCTGCTCGGCATTTTGCCCGCATTTGCCACGCTTTGGATTCGCCGCGGCATCTCCGAACCCGAGAAGTGGCAGGCGTCGGACCGCGAGCGTCGCGCGGCGGTGGCGGCGAAGGCGGCCGGCATTCCGGTCGACGCTCATAGCGAGGAGTTGACCCGCTTCACGCTGGCGCAACTCTTCAGCGATCCGAAATACGCGCGTCTGACGATCGTCGCGCTCTTGATGTCGCTAACGACAACGCTCGGATGGTGGGGCATTTCCACTTGGGTTCCGCCATACGTCGGGTCCCTCGCGGCCGCGCAGGGTCTGCTGGCGGCGCAGTGGGCGGCGATCGGGGGCATCGCCTACAACATCGGCGGCGTTGCGGGCTATGCGCTCTTCGGCTTCTTCGCCGATGCGTGGGGGCGGCGCAAGGTGACGATCGTCTACTTCGCGTTCTCGCTCGTACTCACGCCCGCGTTGTTTCTGTGGTCGCATTCACTGCCGCTCGTGCTCGTGCTGTGCGCGGTCAACGCGTTCTTCACCAACGGTCAGTACACGTGGATGCCGGTTTGGCTGCCGGAGGTCTACCCGACGCGAATCCGGGCGACCGCGATCTCATTCGTCTTCAACGCGCCGCGGTTCGTCGCGTTCCTCGGGCCGCTCTTTGCCGGCACGCTCATCGTCCGGCTCGGCGGCTACGGGATCGCGGCAACCGTGGTCGGAACAATCTACGTTCTGGGGTTGGTCGCTGCCCCGTTCTTTCCCGAAACCCGCGGCAAGCCGCTACCCGAGAACTAGGAGCCCCTCCCTTGCCATACGCCGACTTCCGCGCGTTCCTTGACGTCCTACGTTCCAAAGGGGAGCTCATCGACATCGACCGGCGCGTCGATCTATTTTGCGAAGTCGGCAAGGCGTTGCGTGCGGCCAACGCGGTCAACGGCCCGGCACTCAATTTCAAGAACAACGGCACGGCGTTTCCAATGGTCGGCGGCTTGTATAACACGCGCTCGAAAGCATTGCTCGCGTTCGAAGCGACCGAAGCCGATGTTTTCGCGAAGATCCTGGCGGGCCTCGCAAAGCCGATCCCGCCGGTGATGGTCTCGGGCAAAGCCGCCACGCACGACGTCGTGCTAACCGGTGCCGATATCGACCTCGCGAAGCTGCCGATCCCCACCTACAGCCCCGACGACGGCGGTCCGTTCATTACGCCCGGCATCGTCGTCAGCAAAGATCCGGAAACCGGCGTACCCGACCTCGGCCACTACCGTTTCCAGATCATGGGCCAGAGCGAGATGTCGTTCCTCGCGCAACCGTTCCACCGTTTCGGCAAGCACATCGTCAAAGCGCGTAAGTTGGGCATGACGAAATATCCGGCGGCGGTGATCTTCGGCGTCGACCCGATCCTCGCGTACACGTGCACGATCCAAGTTCCGGATGGCACGAACGACTTTGAGGTCGCCGGTGGATTGCGCGGCGCTCCGGTCGAGTTGGTCCACGCGCGCACGGTCGATCTCGACGTTCCCGCGCACAGCGAGATCGTCATCGAATTCGAAGTCGACCTCACCCGGGACGTCTTCGAAGGGCCGTTGGGCGAATACACCGGCTACTATACGCCGGGCTCGATGAAGCCGGTCGCGAACGTCACGGCGATCACGCATCGCAAGGATGCCTACTGCCAGGCCTTGCTGACCGGCGTTCCGCCGACCGAGAACCACATCCTCAAGCAACTGCCGTTTGAAGCGTCGTTCTTCCAGATGATGAAGAAGCAGTTCCCAACCTTGCACAGCGTGTGCATCCCGCCGTCGGGCGGCGTATCGTTCTCCATCATCATGTCGTTAGCGCAGCGTTACGCCGGCGAGGCGCGGCACGCGATCCTCGCTGCAATGGCCACCAACCTTCGTCCGAAGATCGTCACGGTCGTCGACCCGGACATCAACGTGCAGAGTCCGGCCGAGGTCGAATGGGCGGTGGCGTTTCGCACGCAACCGCAGCGTGACGTGGTCATCGTCGACGCCCTTCCTGCCGGGCCGCTCGATCCATCGGTCGACGAATCCGTCCCGCTCGACAGCCGCACCGGCTCCGCGATCGGGATCGATGCGACTCGGCCCTTCGGAGAAGAATTCCAAAAGGTCGCCGACGTCCCGGGCTGGCAAGAGTACGACTTCCCCGAACTCCGCGCGCGAAACTCATAAGGAGTCTCTGATGCCGAACTCATCTCGTCGCGCGTTTCTCGCGCGCTCGGTGGCCGCAAGTGCCGCCGTCACCGCCTTCGGCACACCCTTGCTGCGACCGGCGTCCGCGCAAGACCTCGCGGTCTTGAACGTTGCCGCAATCCCAAGCGATATCTCCGGCAGCGCGTATTATGCCGCCGACAACGGGTACTTCAAAAAGGGCGGCTTGAGCGCGACGTTCCTCGGGCTGACGAGCGGGGCGGCGATTGCAGCGGCAGTTTTGGGCGGTTCGGCCGACGTCGGCTATTCGAACGTCATTTCGCTCGCGATCGCGCATTCGCGCGGCTTGCCGATCACGATGCTTTTTCCCGCCAACATGCACGTACACGAAGCGCCGACGGCCGGATTGCTCTCGGTGAAGAAGAGCTCGCCGATCACCGGCGCAAAAGGTCTGAATGGTAAGGTGATGGCGGTCATCGGGCTCAACAACATCGCCGACATCGCCGCGCGCGCGTGGATCGACAAAAATGGCGGCGATTCGAAAACCGTGAAGTCGGTCGAACTGCCGTTTCCCGAGATGAAAGCCGCGCTCGAAGCCGATCGTATCGATGCGGCGGTGCTCGATACGACCGCTGACCCATTGCTCGGCAAGCCGGGCGATACGTTGCGTTTGATCGCGAGCACGTTCGACGCGGTGTCGACGCACTTCGCTCCGTCGGTATGGTTCAGTACGACCGATTGGGTGTCGAAGCATCCGGCAGTCGCCAAGGCGTTCGTCGCCGCGATGCGCGAGTCGGCCGTGTGGGCGAACGGTCATCATCGCGAATCGGCCGAGATTCTTTCGAAATATACGCACGTCACGCCGGCCCAAATCAACACGTTCGTGCGCGCGACATATGGCGACCGGCTCACGGCCGAAGAGATTCAGCCGAACATCGATGTTGCTGCGAAGTACGGGGTAATTAAAGCGGCGTTTCCCGCGGCCGACGTTATTTCCAGTGTGGCGGGCTAGGACGTCTAGGGGGCGGGGAATTGGAGCGCACGATTCGGGTGGCGTCGAAGTGGCTGCTGCAAGCATCATGGGTTCATGAACAGCAGCTACTACGACGCACTCACTGCGCGCGACCCGGCGTTCGAAGGGGTCTTTCTCTACGCCGTAACCACCACGGGCGTCTACTGTCGCCCAACCTGTAAGAGCCGCCGGCCGCTCGTACGTAATGTTCGCTTCTTCGCGGATGCTGCGGGCGCGCGGTCGGCAGGTTTCCGGGCCTGCAAGCGTTGCCGCCCGGACGACGGCGGCTACGACGCGCAGCCCGAATGGCTCGCGCAAGCCTGCCGGTTCCTTGACGAATCGGAAGAAGCGCCGACGCTCGACGAACTTGCCGCGCATGTCGGCGTCAGCCGGGCTCATTTGCAGCGCACGTTCACGAAGGCGATCGGGGTATCGCCGCGCCGCTACGCCGCGACGTTACGCGAAGGCCGCCTGCGGACGGCGTTGCGCAGCGGTGCGACGGTGAGCGCGGCGACCTACGAGAGCGGCTTCGGTTCCAGTTCGCGTGTGTACGAATCGGCCGCAGCGACAATCGGCATGACGCCGGCACGCTACCGGCACGGCGCGATGGGCATGACGGTCGCATACGGCATCGTTGCGTCGGCGTTGGGACCCGTCCTCGTGGCGGCGACCGATCGCGGGATCTGTCATGTCGCGCTTGGCGATGAGGAAGCCGCGCTGGAAACCGGCCTGCGCACGTCATTTCCGCAAGCCACGCTCGAGCGCGCCGACGATCGCGTCGAGTCGGCAACGTCGGCGCTGGTGCGCTATCTCGCTGCCGCCGGTCCGTGGCCGCAACTGCCGCTCGACGTACGCGCGACCGCGTTCCAAGCGCGTGTGTGGGAAGCGCTCACGCACATCGCGCCGGGCGCGACGACGACGTACGGCGAGTTGGCCCTGGCGCTGGGCGACCCGAACGCGACGCGTGCGGTAGCGCGCGCGTGCGCGACGAATCCGGTCGCCCTGCTGATCCCTTGCCACCGCGTGGTTGCCAAGAACGGTGATATGCGCGGCTACCGCTGGGGTGTCGAGCGCAAGAGCCGGCTGCTCGATATCGAACGCAACGTGTCGTGATCGATGTTGCCGAGCTCAGTGCGCGTCTCGACGAACGCGGCTATGCGGTCGTGCCCGCGCTACTGGATGCGGCGACTTGTACTGAGCTGACGCAGGCATACGACGATGGGCCGCTCTTTCGCAGCACGATCGTGATGCAGCGGCACGGCTACGGACGCGGCGAGTATCGCTACTTCCGCTACCCGCTCCCGACACTCGTCCAAGGGCTGCGCGAATCGCTCTACACGGCGCTTGTGCCCGCGGCCAACGCGTGGTCGGAGCGATTGGGTTCGAAAGTTCGGTTTCCGGCCGCGTTGCCGTTGATGCTCGAACTCTGCGCCGCCGCCGGACAAGCCCGGCCGACCGCGTTGTTATTGCGCTATCGCGCGGGCGACTTCAACGCGTTGCATCAGGACATCTACGGTGAAGTCGCGTTTCCACTGCAAGCCACGATCTTGCTCAGCGA
>Ga0182030_10023454_pt1 | contig 11411 bp, 15 predicted proteins | sample 812S3MmetaG_FD_121299 | JGI IMG/M metagenome (GOLD analysis project Ga0182030, IMG submission 121299) | Permafrost microbial communities from Stordalen Mire, Sweden - 812S3M metaG (Illumina Assembly) | ecosystem: Environmental > Terrestrial > Soil > Wetlands > Permafrost | place: Sweden...
GAGCCGCGGCAGCATTTTAGCCGCAATTTCCATTTCGCCGTGCGGCACTATTAGATTACTCCCAATCATCTTCATTCGTTGTTGACACCCCGTCTGGTCCACTCCCTTCCGTCTAGAGCGGCCGCAAACCCAGCCAAGGTTCAGCGTCTGATCGAGCAGCCCACTTGGACGTGAGTCGCCATCTCGGACTTCTGCCACTCAAGGGGTCCCGAAACGGCGTTCGGGGAAGTGCACGCCGGCGGCAATTGCGCGAATCGGCCCGTTAAGACCTGATATCGACAGATATGCGCGGCCACTCGACGCCGTCAGGTGCGAACAGTGGCTCGGAATTCGAGTCTTGCCGTATGTCTGGCGCTGTTCTGTGCCAAGATTATGTTCAAGGGGTTGTAACAGAAACGATCACTCACATGCCGACAAGTCTTACGAATGAGATCATAGCCGCAGCCATCGACGGCTTCCATGCGCAGAGGCGACGCATCGACCAACAGATTGCCGATCTCCGAGCGATGCTGACGGGTGGCCCCGCTGAGACTGCCACTACGCCTGAAGCACCGAAGCGGAAACGGCGGAAGATGAGCGCCGCAGCCAGGAGATCTGTCGCCGAGGCGCAAAGGAAGCGATGGGCAAGAATCCGGGGGGAATCTGAGCCGTCAGCGCCAGCCACGACCGAGGCTCAGAAAGCGCCGAAAGCGAAGCGCCGGATCAGCGCAGAAGGAATGAAGAGGATCATCGCCGCGACAAAGAAACGTTGGCGGCTGGCCAAAGTCGCCAAGGCGGCATCCACAGCCACGAAGAAAGCTGCGCCCGTTGCGAAGAAGGGTGCTGTCAAGAAGGCAGTGCCGAAGGCTTCCAAAAACGCGGCAAGGAAGAGTGCGCCGTGAAGGGGGCGGCGCGGGAAACTGCTCCGTCTTCCGCACAAGAAACGGCGGGAACTGTCGCCGAGTCGTGAGCCGCAGCGTCAACCGACATTGTCGTTGGTTGCCCCTGTCGGCGTGCGCCTGTTTCCGAGTAGTGCGTGACTCGGGCAATGCACGCAGAGGCCACCCAAATTTCGTTGAAAAACCCACGCGAGGTCCCGAGGCGGTTGCAGTCGGTGACCAAGTGGAACATCTGCGCATCCATTCACGTAATAGGCAATGGGAATTGCGGCCAACCTCGCAGGCTCTGCCGGGTGTCCGCTTAGGCAATAATGGATTTGGCGCGAGCCTTGAGACCAAGCCATGAAAGCCATTGTCTATCAGCACTTCGGTTCACCCGATGTTCTCGAATGTCAAGAAGTCGAGAAGCCCGTTCCTGGGCACGATGAGGTCCTGATCAAGGTCCGCGCGGCTTCCATCAATCCGCTGGACTGGAAATTGATGAAGGGCGGGCCATTCATCATGCGCCTGCTGCTCGGGCTGGGCAAGCCGAAGCTCAAACGGCCCGGCGTGGATGTGGCCGGCGAGGTGGAAGCGGTCGGCAAGAACGTAACGCAGTTCAAGCCGGGCGATCCGGTGTTCGGCACTTGTTACGGAGCGTTTGCCGAGTATGCGACTTCCAAGTCGGTGACGGGCATGAAGTCCGCGCTGGTCGTCAAACCGGATAACGTGACGTTTGAGCAAGCCGCCTCCGCGCCGGTGGCCGCGCTGACTGCATTGCAGGGTCTTCGTGACAAGGCGCGAATCGAGGCCGGGCAGAAGGTTCTGGTGAACGGCGCCGCGGGAGGCGTGGGCACGTTCGCGGTGCAAATCGCCAAGTCGTTCGGCGCGAATGTCACTGGCGTGTGCAGCACCCGGAATGTGGACCTGGTCCGATCCATCGGCGCGGATCAGGTCATCGATTACACCCAACAGGATTGCACCAAGGGCGGTCAGCGTTACGACATCGTTCTCGATTGCGTTGGGAACCACTCCTTTTCGGAATGGAGGCGCGTTTTGAATCCCAAAGGGATCTTCGTCGGCGTCGGAGCACCGCCCGACGTTCCGTTGTCTCGACTTCTGGCCGGTTTGATCGGCGCGCTTGTGCAATCCGTGTTCGTGAGCCAGAAACTGGCCGTTTTCGTGGCGAGAGTTAACGAACAGGATCTGACCACCCTGGGCGATTTGATGGCGACCGGCAAGTTGACGCCCGTCATCGACAGGCGTTACCGGCTAAGTGAGGCCCGCGACGCTTTCCGGTACATGGAAGAAGGGCACGCTCGCGGAAAGGTAGTCATCACCCCGGAAGACTAGCGCGGAGGGCCGTTAGCAGTGTTCCTTTGCCGTTGGTCGCGCGTGGTCGGCAGCTCGTAGAAAGGCCGCCTCGGGCCGGCAGCGTCCGCGGCATTCTACGAGTAGCGCGTCATCCTGCCATAGATAGGCCGTCGGTATCGCTGCTTGATCAGCGACCGCAGTGGTGCGCAATCTCCGGTGTCACATGTTCGGGCTTCCCGCGCAAATAGCTCGGCAGCAAGATCCCGAAGCCATCGAAGGAAAGAATCATGGTCTTGATCTAATCATCGTTGTCACATCGGACCGGGATAATAGAACGACTACAACCGGAACTTTCTACTTGGCTGGGAGTAGGACCTTTCTATTTGGCGCCGACATTTGACCTGAACTGCTCCACTACCGCTAGCCGCTCCTGATCCAGTTCGTAGAGCGTTATTTCGAGCTGTTGGAGGACTGCGATCGTTTTTCTCTGGTGGTGGGAGAACGCCTCCAATAATATCGCGTTGTTATGCCGGTGTCGTCGCAGTGAATCCAATATCGACTTGTGTAGGGCATCGGCGATTTCCCTTTGGAGTTCCGCGGGAACGGATTGGGCGTAAACTTCGGCGTCATACCATTCTGGAAACCGCTGGCGCATCTCCATCCACATGAAGAGATAGCCCGAGTCATTGAGAATCGACAAGACTTTCGCGTCAGTTTCGGGCTTGGAGATTACAAGCTCGACCATATCAGAGATAGTCTCTACCTGAGAATTCGTCGCCGCCCGAATGTCCGCAAGCAGCTTGTTGGTTATTTCCTCCTGCTTCGTCACAATGCTGGTGCCGTGGCGCGCCGCTAACGCCAATTCAGCCTGAGACGCCTCGCGGCAGGCATCAGGTACTGCGACCAGGTCAGCAGAGCGAAAGACTCGGTTTGGAGTGCAGCGCAACGGGTTTCGGACGAGATTGATACCCGCTGCAGCGTACGACATAGCGACGAGGCGAGAGCAGAACTGGCGATCCACCGTTTTCAACTCGCCAGATACGAACCAAATGACGGAACCAAAGGTGCTGGGAACTGAATACCGCTTGCAAATCTCCGACCGCGCGTAGTCACAGATTTTATTCAACGATCCTTCAGATATCGGCTCTTTGTAGCGCTTTACTGCGACATCGTTGGCGCTCGGAAACAGCTTGTATTGCGGATTGTTGGCATGAACGCCTTCCATATCGGAATCGATGTACGAATAGGCGTCAACGTACAAGATTGCGTGGGAGAAGCGCGACCAGGAAGCAGCCCGGATGCCGATGCTCGTCGGATTCCATTTGTCGCGCGTAAAGATGATGTCGCCCGGCAGCAGGTGTTTGGCGTCCAGAATATACATGGTGTTCTTCTATTCGTATCACACTGAACGCAGAACTCTCACTGGCCCCCGGCTCGCCGCTAGATAGGGATCCGAAGCAGCCGACAGGGTATCGCGAGCAGATCGTCGGCGACTCGTACGGCGGCGGGCCGCCGCCCAGTTGACCGCACCTGCGAGGAGCTTTGGAAGAGTGGCGCGTGATTCGTTCAGAATTCAGACGACTGACGGGATGGCTTGGATGTCTTCGTGCAGCGAATGAGCTCAGCGGTGCCGTATGATAAGCGTTTATGCCGCCCTCGTCCAATTCTCTGGTAGTCTTCTTTGCGTGGCAGAGCGAGGTTTTCAAGTCCGCGAACCGGCGTGTTATCGAGGCATCGTTGCGTGCCGCTGCTTCACGCCTCGAGACCAACTATGCAGACCGTGAACTCGCGGTGCATATCGACAAGGACACCACGAACCGATCCGGAAGCCCGGCCATCGCCGACACGATCCTCGAAAAAATAGAGGCGTGCGATGTCTTTGTCGGAGACGTTACCATCACGAACGCTGAATACGCGCCACCTGACCGGCTCTCACCTAATGCCAATGTGCTTCTTGAACTGGGATTCGCTGCCGCACACCTCGGCTGGGACCGGATCGTAAGCGTCTTCAACATAGCCTGCGGACATCCGCCCACATTGCTGCCGTTCGACGTCCGGCATCGACGGATCAGCCAGTACAAGCTCTCCGATGACGAAAGCAACAAGGCCAAGAACAAGGCTGACGGCCTATTGACAGACCTGCTCGTCGCGGCGCTCACCGAAGCCATCGAAAGGAATCCCGCCAGACCAGCGGAACTCAAGGGGTTGAGCGAGGAGGAGATTAAGAAACGCCGCGACATTGAGAACCTGACGTGGCTGCTTCATTATGTCAATTGGCCCACTCTGGAGGAATATATTGAATCCGGCCCGAAGATCCGCAGCTACAGGATCGTGGATCTCTTCGAGAGTTTTGAAGCAGTTCTCGATAGCAGCCTCTTCCATCTTTACGACGCCGAGTTGAAAGCCAAGGTCGTGGCGTTGCGCGAGGCATGGGCCCAAGCATTGTCACACGCGGAGAACTATGAACCCACTCCGTTTGGGAGGCGGTATGTTTTCACCACATCACCAAGCCGCCCGCTATCCGAGGACGAAGAACAAGACTGGGAGATCATCACCACAGGCATCGCAAAACTTCGCCCTGCGATGGATGTACTCCTTGGGGAGATTCGTGCCCGGTACACCAGCATCGACATTGCGGCGCTCAGTGAAGCCGCACGCCAACGCTACGTCGAGCGGCAGAAGATGATGGAAGGACCGGTCTAGATCCGACCCAAGAGACCGCGCGGGCCCAGCAGCCCAATCCGAGGCCGTCTGAGGACGGCCTTTCTCATCGGAATCGGAACCCGCTTATCGCCGCCTGTCTGGCGGCAAGTGCCCTGTGCGGGGGCTAGTGCTCGGGCTTCGTCATGGGAAATTGACGGTAGCACAAGCCCCTCCCTGCCCACGGCGCTGGAAGCGATTGTTTCGGCTCCAACTCGCGGCTAAGATGAGTTATGAAAGGAAGTTATGACGCAGTCGGTTTGGCCCTACGATCACGGGCAGCAGGATTCCTACAGCGCTGGCAAGGCTCTCGGTGAACTCTGGTGTTTTGTAATTTGCCCATCGAGCCCTCAACCGTATTGGGATGACCTTTTTGCCCAGATTAAGAACGTCTGTGAGCAACTGGGCAAGCACTGGGGCGTACCCTTCAGATGTCGGCGCGCCATTGATATTCTCAGCACTGGCATCATTCACCCGGAAATCTGGCAGGATATTCGTGCGGCTGATTTGATTATCGCTGACATCACGGGTCGAAACGGGAACGTCATGTTCGAGCTTGGGGTCGCCTCCGCCTGGTTGGATAAAGACCGCGTGATCATCATTCGTGAGGACAATCCCGAAGAAGCGCGCCTTTTCGATATCAACCCTGCCCGGCAGCTTGACTACACGAAATCGCCATCCGGTTTTGCGACCCTAATGTCCAAACTCATCGGCCTGATCCAGGAAGCAATTGCCCGCGCTCCTTTCGAACACGTGGCGGTAACAACAACCTTCGCCCTCCCGGCAACACTAGATTTAACTACTGAGGCCGATTGCAGGATGCTCTGGGGTCTTTCTGGGGCGCACAGGCGAATACTGCCAGGCATGGGGTTGGAATTCGGCTCGTTGTACATCTTCAAGTATGGATGGGTTTCAGTCGGAAACTTCACTGCGCGGAATGTTCGAGTGAAAGGAGAATTTCGCTTTACATCACTTCTGCCTAGTCCTCCATACCCCCCGTGGTTGGGAGTGATGCTACGGAGTCAAGGCCACATGGCCAATAGTGGGCACTTGGCTCTGCTTAGAGCAAATGGTGAAGTCGCCATTACGCGGGAGGTTGATGGCAACCGTCACGAGGATGTGGACATCGGGAAGATAGAGGGATTTGACCCTAGTCGTGAAGGGTTCATTTCATTTGAAGTGCTGATGGACGAATCCGTCTGGAGCCTCCGGATCGGCAGCGTCGAACACGCGACGAAGATAAGCGACCTCCCCTACGTCTTCTCCGACGGCCGCATCATCGTGGAGGGGCAGTTTTGCTGGGTCTGCCTCCGCTCGCTTGAAGTTTCCACCGTTCCATAAACATAACGTCCCTTATGTCTGGAAGAACCAGCAGGCGCGAGCCCCAAACCAGCCAACTCGCGCCGCGCCCCGGGCGGATTGTCGCCCACTCGGAGAATGTTGAGGGCATCGCGGTGGGGCATCGCGGTCCGACCTTGGCGAGCGATATCACCTCATATCGCTAGCCAAATGCGCGGGCTGGACGGCGACGTTTCAGCGCTATCCTGCGCCGCATGGCCACGATGTATCCGGCTCGGGGAACTCCGCAGTGGCGAGCGCCACCGCGTCCTCGGCCACCGCGGACGACTCACTCGGTGACGCCAACGCCTGACGCGTGGCCCGGTCCACGTGAATCGTCCGGTGCGGCTGGATGGCCGCCGGCGCTCGTCGCGGGCTATTGCGCGTGGCGAGGCAGCACAGGGCGACAGCGATGGTGACCATGGGCACGCTGAGCATCCACAGGTCGCGGAGGTTTTTCATCGGGGCCGCCGGTCGCACGTGGGCATTTGGGACTCCGCGGAGTCGGTGGCTCCGATTCGGTCCTTTGCTTTCGCTTCCTCAATCGTCTGCCACTGCATGTTGGTAGGCTCGCCGGAGCCATGCGTCAAGCACGTTCCTCGTCAGCCGGTGTTGAGTGTTGGGTTCCCGCGATTCCACGGTAGATTCGTGCATCCCCTTTCGGGTCGTAGGCCACGTGTTCGCAGCGGCGGAACCGATCAATGGCCAACCCCACGGCTTCATTTAACGTCCGTGCATCCAGTTCGATGGCATTCTCGACGCCCTCCGAATCCCCGAACGATACCCGTTACCGCTTCACACGGGTAGGTTATCTTATTTCTCCTTTTGTTCGATACGGGCAGAAATGATCCCCTGACTGATTCTTCCGGCGTTGGCGTCGACGCACTTCCGGGCTCGGATTCCGAGTTCATGCATCTCTCAGGACGGCGACGATAGCCCAGGCGCTGCCATTTCCGCCTACAATGGAGCTTTCGTACCTTACCTTGATCGCAGCGCGCTGAATCCTGACGATAGGGGGAGGTAAACCTTGGGTAGGAGGTCGTGGCCATGACACCGTCAGACGAACAGACGCACATGCGGCTCGCGATCCAAGAAGCCAGGCGCTCGCGCGGCGAGGAAGGAAGAGTCTATCCATACGTTGGTGCCGTTGTGGTTCGTGACGGTCAAGTTCTCGGCTCCGCTTGTCGTGGCGACCTCGATCCTCGCCATCACGCTGAGTTTGGAGTCCTTGAAAAGAAATTGCCTCGCGCGACGCTTGCCGGCTGCACGGTTTACACCACGCTTGAGCCCTGCACCACTCGGAGCCACCCGAAGGTCACTTGCGCAGACCGCCTAGTCGAACGCCGTGTCAGCCGTGTGGTCATTGGCATGCTTGATCCGGATCAGCGGATAACCGGAAAAGGAATTCTAAAGCTGCGGCGCGCCGGTATCGCTGTAGACCTATTCCCGCAGGCGTTGATGGCCGAACTGGAAGAACTGAATCGCGACTTTACGCGAGATCGCGAGAAGAGAGCCGCGTGTTCTTCTGTCAATGGTATTGCCGAAGCTGGCCTCACAGTCTTCTACCCATCGCGCGACTACTATCCACGCTTTCGCTGTGACGCTGCAACGATCGACCGCTACGTGTCGACCGCGCAAAACACGGTTGTATTCGTTAGCATCAACTTGATGACGGGAATCCCATTCCACGACCTTTGCGCAGCGCTGGGGCGTAAACTCTCGGCACGCGGAAGTACGTTCGAGGTCACAGTATCGCTCCTCGACCCAGACCGACCCGAACTGATGGCAGCCATCGCTCCCGTCCTATCCAAGGATCCTGCTGATCTGTCGAACACCATTCACCAAAGCCTTCGTGAGTTGGCTCGCTTCAAGGAGGAGTTACACAAGCGCGCGCAGGCTAGGGTTGAACTGCGCGTTCATCACGCTGTGCCGTTTGGAAGTGCCATACTGCTTGACCACCGGCTGGCCAGCGGTCGGATTCAAATTGAAACCAAACCCTACAAGGCTGGCTACCAGAGGAGCTTTGCGTTCGAAGTAAGGCGCACAGAACCCGATGGCCTGTACGATGTACTGGCGGCGTCGTACGATGCACTCCTCCGCGACGGCCACCGCATCGACTCCGGGAAGTATATGACAGGACCTGAGCCGGGGACGAACTAAATGTCAAAGAAGAGTGCTGGACTCCTGCTATTTCGCGAAGTGGACACGGGCGTGGAAGTGCTTTTGGTTCACCCAGGCGGCCCTTTCTGGGCAAAGAAGGACGAAGGTTCGTGGTCTATACCCAAGGGAGAGTTCACAGACGACGAGGAGCCGCTAGTTGCGGCCAAACGCGAGTTCGAGGAAGAGATGGGCGTTCCGCCCGCCGGTGACCTCATACCGTTGGAGCCGCTCAAGCAACCAAGCGGCAAGCTAGTGTTTGCGTGGGCCCTTCGTTCTGACTTCGATCCTTCCAGGCTAAAGAGCAACATGTTTTCCATGGAATGGCCCCCGAAGTCGGGTAAGCAACAGGAGTTTCCGGAGGTTGATAGAGCGGGTTGGTTCGGAGTAGAGGCTGCAAGGCTGAAGATCTTGAAGGGGCAAATGGCTTTCCTCGACCAGCTCCTAGAGAAAGTCCAGAACGCCGGAGGACACCTTGGGTCTCCGCACAACGCCACATCTGCAGCACCGAAGAATCCGGGACAGACCCGACAGCAATCCCTCTTTGGGGATGACTCGTAGCGGACGTCATTGCCCCTCCACGTCAATTGTGGGGCCAAGCCAACCTTATGCTTTCGCCACGGGCGCCTCACAACTTGCGCTGAATTGTTTAGCACACCACCAAGCGCTGATGATGAACTTGCACCTCCCCGTCGGCAAGGCGGCTCCGGCCGTTAACTCAAACGCGTCGGCAATGAGCCTTCATTGAAAGCGATATGTACCAATATCGGCATGTAACTCCGCAGGCAAGGCGGCCCGCCGCGCTGTCTCCGAGCAGGGCATCACGCGGACGGAGCTCCCCGGAACGGGACTTCAGGCTCATCAGTCGCTAAGCTGCCACGGGCGATGGCGAGCCAGCATGCTATCTGGTACACTCGCCGCGGAGGAGATCATGGCTTCTATTAAGACTATCGAACGCCAGATTGGAAATCTGGAGGGTTTTGACGTTCGCTTCTACCATCCGGATGGCGCCGACGTTCGATCTGACAAAGGAAACATGCCGAGCTATTCGTTCGCCCGAGCGGCCAAGGGTTCGATGAATGTGAGCGCGTGGCGCGATCAACGCTTCAAGCAATCATACGCTGGCTTTGAGTGTGAGGTCTTGGACGCCGATGGCAACGCGTGTCATGGGGCCATGCTCTTGAGCTCGGTGCGTGAGACGTACACCGAGTAGTCGCGTGGCGTCTGGATCGCCTCGTTTGTACGTTGTCCACTGAATGCATGCGACCGGCCCCTGTCGAAATCGTGGTGGCCCGCTCAGCCTCGAGGTTGCACGCAACCGCGAAGGCGCGCCCCGTACACTTCCTCAAACGCCGATCTGGGGTGTGTGTGTGGCAATGGTCGCTCGGAGAACGTTGAGGGCATCGCGACGTTGCGGTCCGACTTTGGTAAGCGTTGTCACGTCAGATCGGCAGCTAATCTCGCCGGTGCGCTCGGGCCCGCGATCGGGGAACTCCGCCCACTTGGTCCCGCGCGGAGCGCTACGAATCGGAGGCGTCGACCAACGCACTGTCTTTTGTCTCCACTGGTCCGTCCAGGACGCATCGAAGCACCTCCGTCATGCGCGCCCCGCCTGGCTCCCGCGCGCCCGACGACCGGCGGATCAAGTCTAGCTGCGCAACCTGCTCCGGCCTGAGCTCCGCTCCCGCACAGAAGTCAGCGAACAGGCGCAACAGGAAGTCGCCGTGGCCGCGAAGTTCCGCCGTGGTGCCGTCGGGAAGGGTGAGGATCACCGGCTCCCTGATGTATCTGGTTTCCAGTGCTCGAACGCGCCTTTCAAGACTCATGGTCCTCCTTTACCCACCTCGATCCCAGCCTTGCGCCGCGCGCTCCAACTCCGACACGCGCGCCTCCACATCTTCGATCTCGATCGCCTTCGACGAGTGGTTCATGACGCACTCGGCGGCGCGCACACGGACGGAGGCCGGCGTGCCCTGGTCGAGCATGACCTTGAGCAAGGTCGTCGCGGCTGCAGTTGCGCCCTGCTGGAGACGGGCTACCGCCTGCGAGTACGCCGCACGCCGGGCTTCCCGATAGGCGGCCTGGAACTCCGGAACCTGCATCCAGCGGAGGAGCGTCCGCGGCGCGACGCCAACCGCATGTGCCGCCTCTTCTACGTTGCGTTGGGACAGCAACGCGGCAACCGCCTCCTCCATTTTGCGGCCGAACTTTGCCCCATGGCCTGTCATCTGACCACATCTGCGAACATCTGCGATGCGGGCAACGCCTCATCGCCTTTCCATCGCGAACGCTGAATTCCAACAGAATTCGCTTGCTTCTGTTCCCCAGCAGAGCGATCCATGTGATGACCGCGGCGATTGCCGCAGAAGGAGATCGAACGAAAATGACCACCGAAGACACCGAAACCAACGACATAGCCGCCGTCGTGGCGGAACAGGGCGCGAACGTTGCGCCGGACAAGGCTTCCTCGAAGAAGGGTGGCAGCACGAAGAAGGGCGCGCCCAAGGGCCAGAAAAGCGCCAAGGGCGCCAAGCCGAAGGCTGCCGCGCCGAAGAAAGCCACCGGGGCCAAGAAGGCTGTCAAAGCGCCCAAAAAGACCGCCAAAGCGAAGGCAAGCGCCGGGCCGCGCGAAGGGAGCAAGACCTCCCAGGTTGTCGCCATGCTCCAACGGAAGAACGGCGCAACCCTGGCCGAGATCATGGACAAAATGGGCTGGCAGAAACACACCGTGCGCGGCTTCATGGCCGGCGCGATGAAGAAGGCCGGATACAGCGTAGAATCCTTCAAGCCCGAGGGCGGAGAACGCACATACCGGATCAACCCGTAGCATCGACCGCCTCCCATCCGCCCGCCCGGCTCCGGCCGCGGCGGGCTTCTCTTGCTTCTGGCCTCGATTCCTGCCCGCCCTGCCAAGTCACGGCCGCCTTGGCCGCTACGCCAACCCGTTGCCGCCCGAGCGAACGTGGGCCAAACGTGGCGCAACGGGGGCCAACCCTCGGCTCCCCCGCAACAGCCGCAACTCGCACGACCAGTCCAACAACGCTC
>Ga0182030_10023455_pt1 | contig 11411 bp, 15 predicted proteins | sample 812S3MmetaG_FD_121299 | JGI IMG/M metagenome (GOLD analysis project Ga0182030, IMG submission 121299) | Permafrost microbial communities from Stordalen Mire, Sweden - 812S3M metaG (Illumina Assembly) | ecosystem: Environmental > Terrestrial > Soil > Wetlands > Permafrost | place: Sweden...
GATTTACGGTCACGTGCGGATCACCGTAGCCCCGTACAGCATCCGGCAACGAATAATACCTTAAATCCAAGGCTATAACTTAAAATCCCGCCAGCGAGCCCCGCGAGCTGTTTTCAACTAGTGGCTACATACTTGAGTACAGGACAAGATGGTAGGTTGCTCCAAGAGCTCGGAGATCTTTCGCTGACGATGGGTCCAAGGTCTGATAATGATATGTACGGTAGGCATTGATCTTCTTCACTTCTGTTACTGGCCTAGGCTTCGAGATATTCATTCTGACTCTCTTTATCAGATCACATGAACAACAGCATCTATAATTTCCTGTAAGCATAAATATGTTTTCACTTTTCAAGGCAGTGCTATGACTGATACCCATACTGACAATATTCAGGTACGATTCTGTTGTGAATAGCTATCTCATTGAGCAATGTGGTTTGCATCCACCTACGTCTTCTCAATATGGACTTGTCGTTCATTCTCACGGCGACTTTTTTGGATCGATCGCTTTTCCAGCCGTAGCTGAGTTAGCTCTGAGGGTTAATAAGCTTGGGAAAAGTAGTGTCACCTATGAGGTAGCCCTTTTCGAACGAGGGGTAGAGGAAGTGAAGTCAGTGGGCGAGTTCATTCACGTTTTTGTGGATAGAGAGACAGGACGGCCAGCGGCGAATGGAATGAATAACGACCTCAAGAAAGGCCTCCAGAAGATCACTGTACAGCAAGCTAAACTCTAAGCCCGAGACAAAATTATGTGCTTCGTCCTTGTCTTCAACCCTAGTGACTTTTCTGAGCCGGTGATTCAAAGCTGCATGTAGTAGTCTCCGATGCTGGACATAAATGCTGAAGGTTGTATGTGTTTTCTTCTCGACCAAATGTTACAGATTGTCGGCTTGTTTTATGTATTCCAGATAATCATCATTGAATGTTTCTGGATGTCTCTGAATACTCGATACATTGAGAGACTGGCATTAAGTACAAATTTGATCGCCTCTCATCGCCTCGCGTATCCGGGATATATACAATGACATGGTAATAGGATGTCTATTTCCGCTACGCAAATGCGATGTTACTCTCGGAAGCACTGCCTTGAAGCAGGAAGTATCGGCAAATCGGGACCCTCGTCAAATGCCGATCCTTGATCTGCGAGCAGCTATCACTATCGGATAACCACAATCTGAACTACCCCGCGTCCATTGGAGTTTTGCCGTTGTGGCAAAACTCACATGAGTGGCTGGGTAAATGACGGGATGTTAAGGTCGTCGGGCCTTTGATAGAGCTCGGGGAACTAGTGTGACTGCGATGTCGTCTCATCAGAGAGGTTTTCATTCTTATTCATCTTTTGTATTCTGCTGTTTCTGTTTCTGTTTCTGACAATATCAAATCGCCTTGCCCAATCCATCCCTGATCAGTTAGGAGATTTGTCCTCTAGACCAGTGCCACAAGTCAGAATATCGCAGGTCGGGTGAATTCTTAATTATGGACAATTCGGAGAAGGGCTTTGCGGATGGAGAGGTCGAATGGGGCTCGGAGGACAAGATACAGAGCCGACATGTTGATGAAAAAGACAAGAATATTGTGCCCGCAATCGCATTGGCGCCGACGCGCATGTTTCAAGCCCCCGAGTTCATCCGCAACATGACTCCTGAAGAAAGACTTGTGGTCGAGACAAACCTGAAGAGAAAGATTGATATGAGGTTGATGCCAATGATAATCCTGATGTGAGTTTTGGCAACAAGCCAATGCGCTACCTCCTTCAAATAATTGTATCTAATTTGAGACAGGTATATAATGAATTATTTGGATCGCAATAATATCGCTGCTGCGAAGTTGGCCGGCATAGTTCCAGATCTGAAGCTGCATGGCGTACAATTTCAGGTGTGTCTGTATGAGAGGAGAGCTTGTGAGAGGATTGACACTGATCGCTAAACAGACCTCAGTCAGCATTTTGTTTGTAGGATATCTTCTAATGCAGGTGCCATCAAATTTATTCCTCAACAAAATTGGAAAGCCGGCGATCTACCTTCCGAGTTGTATGATCATTTGGGGAATAATATCTGGGGCAACTGCAGGCTGTCAGTCTTATGGAGGGCTCATTGCATGCCGTTTCATGCTGGGGTTTGTGGAGGCAGCTTACTTCGTATGTAACCAGCTGCTGTGCGAAAAATAAGCTAACCATTGAGTTTTAGCCTGGATGTCTATATTATTTGTCTTGTGTAAGAGTTCATCCGCATATGAAGTCATGACGAGGCGATCCCCTTTTTTTCAAGAGCAAAACTGATCTCACAACAGTGGTACACGCGAAAAGAACTAGGTTTTCGAACAGCAATGTTTTATTCCGGTGCCTTGATAAGTGGGGCATTTTCTGGACTGATCGCAGCTGGAATCAAAGCACATATGGATGGCGCAAGGGGTCTGAGGGCTTGGAGATGGCTCTTCATCATCGAAGGTGCTATTACCGTCGTTATCGCATTCTCGTCATTCTTCGTCTTACCAAATTTCCCACGAACTACCTCCTGGTTGACAGAAGAAGAACGACAACTTGCAGTCTGGCGCCTAGAGGAAGATATTGGTGAGGATGATTGGGTAGATAGTCAACATCAGTCTTTCAAGCATGGATTGAAACTTGCTTTCTCCGACATCAAGACCTACATTCTTACGATACTTGTTTTCGGGATTGTTGCATCCGGGACAGTCACCAATTTCTTCCCGTAAGCATTATCCAGGCCCAGAAATTAAAATCTAATAATTTCAGGACTGTTGTCGCGACTTTGAAGAAAAGCGATGTGGATACCCTTCTCCTCACCGCGCCGCCATATGTTCTAGCAGTTATCACAACTTTCCTCAACTCGTGGCATGCTGGTGAGAGCCTATTAATAAGAATAATAGGACAGCTATTGATGCTTTTACAGATCGAACTGGCGAGCGATTCTTCCATATCACCATTCCCCTCTGCTTCGCCGTTTTCGCATTCATACTCGCGGCTGCTACAACTAAGACCGGACCTCGTTATTTAGCCATGATGCTTATGGTGCCTGGCGTTTATTCAGGCTACGTAGTTTCGTTGGCTTGGATTTCCAATTGTCTTCCGAGACCACCTGCAAAGCGAGCTGCTGCTCTAGCATTTGTGAATGCAATCTCGAACACAAGCTCGATTTATGCCTCTTATATGTATAGCTCTGGCGCAGGTAATTGCTCCGCTTCAGTCTATCCAAGAGTTGTTTCTAATAAATGTTGTAGCCCCGCAGTATGTTGTGGCAATGAGCGTTAATTGTGCAATGTCTGCAACGGCGATTCTCGCGGCGATCACACTCAGATTTATCCTTGTTAGATTGAACAAGAAACTTGAACAGGTCTGTTTCCACCCATGAATAAGATGTCTTCTGAAGAAAGAGCATATGTGAAGCTTCATGTTGTGTTCACTTTTGAGATATGTTGCTGACTTGATGTGTAGGGTATATTTGTCGAGGGTGCAATTAATTCGGGAACCACCGAAGCGGGGAAGAAAGGGTTCAGATTCCGATTATAAGCATCGTTTTCTGCCTGTTGATATGCCTGGAACAATCAAGAAGCTATACTATGTCTTACACAATGAAACTAAGAATTTGAGAGGGGACTGCGTCTCACGCTGACTTTATTTATGCTTTCCTGTCTTAGGCCGGATTTCTGCATCAGAGATCGTCTTGCCTGATCTACACAGTACCAATTTTCTTGTTCTTCAATTCATATCCGGGGTTCTTAAAATACCATCGGTTTTCTATTATCTAGATGTGGGATTACTCTTATCTCTTTGTGGGAAACGCAATTTCGTCGTATAAAATGGTCTAGATACATTTGTGGGTCATCAAAAGGTTCAAGGAACAAGTTCAAATAATGGCATGAAACTAGGTCTCAAGGAGAACTTCCATCACAAGCAAAATTTCTATGCTAAGAACTCGTGTAGAATTTCCTTGCTCCATCACATTCAAAAACCTCTTGCTAAAAGATGGAAAACAGTGTAAAGTTGTACACGAGCAAATGATTCCCCTCAATCCATCCAGGTCCCGAAACACGCCAACGACCCCGCCTAAAGTTCGAAATATCCCAGACCACAACAAATGAGGGTTTCGAGATTCAGCCTCGCTTTAAGTAGCTAGAACGGTTGGGGGAGTGCTCTTGAGCGTTACAGGGAATGAACCGTTGGGGAGAGTTCCTCCGTTATTCCAATACAGTGCGTAGATATCACTTTCATTGGTCTCAGCTCCCACGAACTGCAGTTCGTAGTCAGATTCGTTGTAAGCAAATGCCTTTACATCAAGGTCAGTTGCTTGTTCTATGGGGCAAGTTAGGGGTTCATACAACAGAGGTTCCAAACCAAGTAAAGCCGACGGTGGTCCCGTTCGTGGGCAGTGTACCATTGGAGGTCGTAAAGCCGACTTGGGCGAACGAGCCAGAGGTAGGCACGATGAACATAGAGTATGTTGTGTTGAAAGTCACTGAGCTGGAGTTGGCCGCAATAGTCCATGGCGTGGTGGCGGATGTTGAATCCGTTGAAAAGGTGATGTTCGTGGATGTTCCTCCCCAGGTTGGAGCAAATCGGCCAATATATGCAAACCCTTGGAAGCAGTCAGCTTGGTGTGAATAATATAGGAAGGAGGCCATACCATTACTAAAGAAGACAGGATCACCGTTTGTCTCTTGCCCGTATGCAAAAATCGTGACGTCGGAAACAGATTCACGCTTATGGGAGACGGCTACTGCGCTGGATGCGCTGCACAAAGTCAAAATGCAGGCTACGATGGAGGACTTGAACATCATGTTGAAAGAATGTTGGAAGAAAAGCGGTTATTGAGAAATGAATGGAATATTGTCTGGTGTAGAAATTTATTCCTTCAGCAATGGACAGAAGTTAAGTATTCATCTCAAACAGCCCCCTTCTTGTAAAGAGGAGTATAGGTTGTTTGCCGAAAATTCTAAGCTGGCTCGATCCATGTCTAAGCGTGTTACGCATCCCTTCAACTCTTTCCAGAGGGTGGTATACGTGGTTCAAGGCTGAGTGTCATGCCCTCGAAATGTCATGTAGACGCTGCTGATTACGTTCCAAGACCGGCTTTATCCGGAAGAACGCTCAATTGCGAACAATGGACCCGACAGATCGACGTCTTCGTGGCGATGAAATTTTAAAGGTCGATAAACTTGAAAGGGGTGGCGATCCTAGACCACGTGATCGCGTTTCAAAGTCCCCTGCGCCTCTTTCGGGCCCACAAGACGCGCACATTTCAAGGTTCGTCGACAGACTGGACGGAGATTTATCAGATGAAATGTTGAAGGGCATTAAACGGGATGTGGAGATGTTTCGTTTGGACTCTAATTTTGTCCACGGGAGAGATCCCCTGATCTGGCCTCCAGAAGCTGAGCATGCGTATTCTTCCTAGGTGGTTCGTCCCGAAGTCGCCCAACCCGGCCATGATGGCCCACTTACAAGGCTTGACCAATGCTAGTCCTTTCGTTTTAGTGAGTGACGAAAGCTTGATCTTTCGACAGCGCCATCTTCGAGCTGCAGTGGGTTGGCTTTCCTCATCTCATGGCGGAAAGGGGCTTGACGAGTTCTTCAGCCTCCATGGATTGACCACGCGGCGATGGTGAGAGACGCGGCGATCTCTCACCACCGCCCAATTTGGCAACAAGAAATTATGCAAGTTCTATCAGTCTCAACCTGGAATTCTATTCACAGACTCTGTCCATTGCAATCGGGTATATAAAGTCACGATGAAGACACAGTCAACCATCATCAGCTGCTCGCTTCATCACTCTTTCATAGTCTTTACGGTTCTCTCATTCATTTCATTGATATTCACACTACTTCACCATGCGCTTCTATCATTCTTTGCTCCCTGTTGGCCTGGCCCTCCTCTTCTCGGGAGTTTCTGCTGCCCCTCACATCTCCTCTCTCGAGAAGAAGAGTACTACGAATACTGCAACAACCAGATCAACCTGGGGGGACTATGATTTGAGTACCGACTATTACACGGAGGTTCCAGATACTGGAGATACTGTTGAGGTATGTGCCATTACAAACTGGAATGGAAATACGACTGACAGCGATTTAAGGTTTGGCTTGAGCTTGTCAATACTACCGCTGCGCCCGATGGCGTTTCCAGAGATGTCTTGCTTGTCAATGGCACTTTCCCGGGTCCGACTATAATAGCAAATTGGGGCGATACTGTTGGTATGTGCTCCGAGCTCCCAGTCTAGACCAGGGTTCTAATAATCTTACAGTTGTCCATCTCTATAATGGTCTATCCAACAATGGCACTGGATTGCATTTCCATGGCATTCGTCAGAACTACACTAACCAAATGGATGGTGTTCCTTCCATTACTCAATGCCCTACTGCTCCCGGAGAGAGCATCACTTACACATGGCGCGCCACCCAATATGGCTCGTCCTGGTACCACTCTCATTACGCTCTTCAAGCATGGGAAGGGGTTCTTGGCGGGATTATCATCAATGGTCCTGCAACAGCAGACTATGACAACGATATGGGTTCGCTTTTCCTGAATGATTGGACACACAAGACTGCCGACGCAATGTACGAAGCTGCGCAGACTTCTGGACCTCCAACGCTCGATAACGGCTTGATCAACGGTACCAATGTTTACGGCGACCTCGGATCTCGCTTCAACATGACATTTACCGCTGGGGAAACGCACAGAATCAGACTCGTCAATGGCGCTATCGACACCATGTTCAAATTCATGATTGATGACCACAATTTGACCGTCATTGCCATGGATTTTGTGCCCATTGTCCCTTACACGACTACAGTTTTAAGCATCGGAATGGGACAACGATATGACATTATCGTCGACGCGAGCCTCTCATCAGGCAACTACTGGATGCGGGCAATTCCGCAAACTACCTGCTCCGACAATGACAACACCGATAACATCAAAGGTATAGTGATGTATGACTCAACCAATACCACCGAGCCAAACTCATCAGCCTACACCTACACCGATAGCTGCGACGACGAAGCCCTCACCGACCTGGTCCCCTATCTCGCCTTAGATGCCAGCACTGGCAACACAACCGACGACTTCGCCGTAACCGTCGGGCGCACCAGCAACGTCTTCAAATGGTACATGGCCGCCACCACGTTTTTAGTTGACTGGGAAGATCCGACCCTCCTTCAAATCTATAACGACGACACCAACTTCACCACCTCCTCACACGTTATCGAAGTTGACACCGCAGACGAATGGGTCTACTTCATAATCGAAACGACGAACACCGTGCCCCATCCTATCCATCTCCATGGTCACGATTTTTACATTCTGGCTCAAAATACGGGAACGTATAGTGATGATGTGACGTTGACGCTGACGAACCCACCGAGGAGAGATGTCGCGATGTTGCCAGGCGCGGGATATTTGGTTATTGCGTTCCAGACTGATAATCCGGGAGCTTGGCTGCTGCATTGCCATATTGGGTGGCATACGGATGAGGGGTTTGCGTTGCAGATTGTCGAGAGGTATTCGGAGATAGCGGCGCTGATTGATTATGATACGCTGAATTCGACGTGTGCGGCTTGGGATACTTATGTTAGTGACACTGATCTGGATCAGGATTTCTCAGGTGTTTGATTTTGTTCAGCACGTGATATTTGGTTGTTGGATTGTTGAGTGGTTGGGCCTTGTGTCAGAGCCATTGCTGCTGTAGATTTTCATATCCCCTTTATTTTGTTATCTGTAAGCGTTATAAGTTGGACATCAAAGCAAACTACTTTCGCCTGCCGATGAATGCGTTCAATGCTTCTCATTTTGTGTATGCTTGACTTCCAACGTTCTTATTTCACCCCCTTTCTCGCCAAAAAACCTAGTCCTCACTTGTACTCGTATATATTCAATAAGCAAAAGTCTCCTAAATTAGATATAGGATAGTCTGGTGGTAATACGCTTGAATTTCCGTTTCTGGAGGTCTCCTACTCCATCCACTGTTCTTGTGTTGTGTGCAATGCATCAGCTACACAAATAATCCTGACTTTGGTGAAGTCAGTTTCTATAAACCAATATTTGTGAAATAGAATTTCCTTTTTAAGCACTTTTGGTGTGTCTGGCGGTTTATTTTGGGGGATCCCCCCGCCTTCACTTGTGCTCGTATCTACCGAAATAAGTAGAACTCGAATGAAATAGAGACAGTGTGCTTCAGTGGCAATATACTCTGCTATATGGACGCGTAACTTTTTAACACTTCTTTGAAGGCGTTGAATTGAGAAGTCAGTCTCTGATTTGCTTGCTTTAAAAATCCAGTTCTGTCTGGGTTTTCTAGAAGGTGTTATATTACCTCTGGCATCTCAAGGTTTTGCTATGTTTCGAGAGGTTAGTGAGCGACGGGAGGTTGACATTTATTTTTTGAGGAATATTTGGGGGCGGGAGAGGCGTTGCTTTGGCGGGTATGCCTGATGGTAGCTTTTGGGTGTTCTGGTTTTATTTATTTTCGATCAGATAAATCTGATTATTGAGAGGAGTTGGAATAGAACTGGGAGATATTACACACTACGCAAATAAACATTCTGATCTTTCCACCTCCGATTTGAGAATTTAGTCCCTGTCATGAACTCAGTGACATGTCTTCGCATTGCCGGCACCACCAGACAGGAATCTTCTACCTTCAATAGATCAACCGTCTCCGTCCACCATTTTCCTTGCATCTCGACACCATCGGGGCTCTTTTGAAACTCTGGAATAAAGTGATATCAGAAAAGCATTTGGCCAAACCAAAAAACAGGGTGACTTACTCAAGAACTACTCTGTTGGGGGAGAGGGAGAGGGAGGTCTGCCGTTACTCTCCTTTGAAGCCCTCATCGCGCCTTCCTGCGTCGATCTACCAAGCAAGTTCCGCAAGCCACTCACCATCGGTCGAGAATAGATAAGCAAACCGCGATCCAGGCTTGATTAGGTGGATCCGAGACAGACAGAATTGATGATTTGATCGCTTGAGATTCTTGTGGCGAGCTCTCGTGCCCACATTTAGGTGAACGGTTTGGTCATACCTAGACAATATGCAAGTCAGTTTCTTTAGCGTGTAAGGTAAATAAAGGAGCCTTGAGAAATTTATGACACTGTATCTTGGGTTGAGAATTTGTGGGATCATCCAAAGGGGCCGAGAAGAGGCGCTGTACGAACCACATCGCTCAAGCTTAGCATATGTGCCTGCAACATTCAGAGACGTCACGAATTCACAGCACAGTATCGAGGCTCCTGACATTGATATTGAAGTCCTTAGAGAAGAACAGTACCGAGCTATACCTCGACAGATTGAGTTCGAAAATCTCAATGCTTGCGCTGGGGTTAGTCTCCTGAACTACTCGGTCCTCGAGTAATTTCTGTCGTGCACTTTCCCTCTTTTTCTTAGTTGAGACATTTCGGCGTAGTAGCTCATGGACACCCTCGAGTCTCACTCCAGCAGAGGCCTCAGTGATAAGGATAGATTGGCCAGCGAACGTGACTTCTTTTGAAATGGTGGGGAGGGATGCAGTGATATTGAACCGGCCCAGGGCAAAGCGGTTTTCGGGACAACTCTTAGGTGAAATAAGGAGGATTCAGGAGGAAGCCAGAAATATAAAAAATAAAATAAAAATAAAATTCGTTGAAATGAATAAGAAGAACAAACATGAGATAGTGATTGGCCTACCTTTATACCCTCCAACTTCCTCATCAAGAAATGGCACAAAAGTTAGGCCCATCTAGGACAATAAGCAAGAGGTGTATCAAGTGCAGTCAAATTTGTCTTGAATAGGCTCAGATAAGAAGCTTCCCAATACTGGGAGGAATATAAACAGCGTATTTTCAGGGAATAAATACAATGGAACATGATGACTGGGCAACAGGGTGCTGGAGGCAAAATATAAGAGAGGTCATCCACGCTAGTCCCAATAAAGCATAAATAGAACAAAAGACGACGTCTCCTTCTGTCAGTACATCCCAATTCGTGGAATGCAGTGTACTTGCTCTGCTCCCTCTCCTTTCTCTGATGTGTATTGCAGATGGGCTGCATCGGAGTGAAGGAATCAAGTATTATGGAGTGCCCGCGTCGAGACCAATGTTATTCTTTCAATTCCATCTCAAACCGAAGGTGACATCACGTGAAGAGCTCTTCTCCCCTTCCATCAACTCTGTCAAGCCTGCGGTAAAGTTCTCAAACAATCCCTTTTGGAAGGACTTCCTTCATTGTCATGACATGTACTGATTTGGTTGTAGATATCTAAAAGTATGTTCATTCATGGGTTAGGTTGGTCATGACGCAGGGTATTAGACCCTCTGCATCCATGGACGAGATGGAGGAGCAGGAATTCAACCATGAATATCCATCAATGGAGCAAATATATCAGCTGATAATATATTTGGTCTATAAATGCATATTCAGGGTCAGCTCGGAACACGTATGGAAGGAGCCAATTTGTTCATAAAATTCTTTGAAGAAGGCAGGCACCCCGGAGGTTGGTATAAAGAGTAAGGTGAAGTTAGTGGGGAAACACCATCATTCACTATGGAACATCATTGCCCGTTGATCAATGTTATTGTCAATATTCAATTCACTCCTTCGAATCCCTTCATACGTATTTCGCGACTAGTATTATCTTCTTGGTACGACGGTCGCAGTGCCATTATCGCGACACTCAGGTTCATACAGTCATCAAATTCTTCCACTTGCCTATCGTCGAAGATAAAGAAGCCTTCGCCACTTAGATACTATCACCTTACAATCTTGAATTGTCGAAATCCCCAACATGAGTATGTTACAGATCGAAAAGTTTCTTACTCCGCACCCGGTACATACGGAGACAGATGGAAAACCCCTCCTAGATATACTCTACGTTTTCTACGATGATTACTACTCTGTATATCGACTCAGAGACAAGTACCCCGGTACAAGACTATGCGGGCTTGCATGGCTGCCTGGTTGGACATGGCATATTAATATAAAAGGTGAGCTTCTTTCTCCCTTACGGGAGTTGATAATTGTAATTAATTCCGTCCAGGAGAGCCAAACATTCGGCCTAGTGCCATCACTCCCAATACCAGGATGGATGGCCCCGTTGTCAGCCCTGCGACCACATTTGGCAGCGCGGCAGGGATTGGAACGTTTGGATATGCGGTCAAGATAACCGCTGCAATCGAGAAACAACTGAACGAAAAGCTTGCCGCAACTCACATCGCAATTACCACAGACATTCGCCTGATCTCTCTTCCTCACTCTCATCTACCACCAAGACCCCCGATCATAACCAAGGCTTTGGTCTATTTTGATGCTCGCAATACTGCAGATGCTTGCGTTGATCTTCTGGCGAACAAGCTAGAGAAAGCTCGCTGGATGCAAGGGTTGGGAAATCTCAAAACAGCCGGCGTACCAATCTGGTACTTATTGAATGTTCA
>Ga0182030_10023456_pt1 | contig 11410 bp, 14 predicted proteins | sample 812S3MmetaG_FD_121299 | JGI IMG/M metagenome (GOLD analysis project Ga0182030, IMG submission 121299) | Permafrost microbial communities from Stordalen Mire, Sweden - 812S3M metaG (Illumina Assembly) | ecosystem: Environmental > Terrestrial > Soil > Wetlands > Permafrost | place: Sweden...
CGGCACTGTAGAAGGTGGTGGAGAAGTCAAAAAGTGGTGTCCGAGCTAAGCTCGGATGCACAAGGCGACCCAGAGGGTACCCCCTTATGCCACTGTGCTACACCATAGCCTGCAAATCGGTGACGACGTCGCGCATGGCTTGGGATTGGGCGCTCAATTGCTGGGATGCGGCGGCGCGCTGTTGGGCGTTGGCGGCCGTCATGGTGGTGGCCTGGTCCATTTGTTCGAGGGCGACAGAGATCTGCGCCAGTCCCTGGGCCTGTTCGTGGCCGGTCTGACTGACGTGGTCGATCAGTTGCTTGATTTTGAGTGTGTGTTCGGTGATGCCGGCGATGACGGCGACTACCTCATCGAGTTGGGTCCGTCCGGTGGTACCGGCGTCGATGGAGGCGGAGACCAGTTCGGCGGTGTCGCGCGCGGCGTCGGCACTGCGTTGCGCCAGGGCGCGTACTTCCTGCGCGACCACGGCGAACCCCAGGCCGGCTTCTCCGGCGCGGGCGGCTTCCACGCTGGCGTTGAGGGCCAGCAGGTTGGTTTGGAAGGCAAGCCCATCGATGGTTTTGACGATTTTCGAAATCTTGCCGCCGGAATCCACGATCTCGTGCATGGAAGTCAACATGGCGTCCAGTTTGCGGTTGGCCTCTTCGACCAGGGCTGCCTCGGCATGAATGAGCTGGGCGACATCCTGGGCGCCTGAGGCGTTATTCCGCGTCATCGTGCTGATCTCTTTGGTGTTGGCGGAAGTCTCTTGGAGCGTGGCAGCCTGCTGGCTCACGCCTTGAGCGAGCGACTGGTTGGATTGGGCGATCTGTTCGGACGCCCCGGCTACCTGCTGGCTCATCTCCAGGAGTTGGCGTGTGCTGCTGCGCAGCGTGCGGGCCACCTGGCGGACGACCCACAACCCGACGATGCCGGCGAGCAGACCGAGGGCAACGGCCAGACTCACCTGCCAAGAGCCGAGCGAGACCTGGCGGCTGGCGGCGGCGCGAGAGCCCGCCAGCAGTTTCTGCTGTTCGGCGTTGAGAGCGTCCGCCGCCTCATCGATTTTGGGAAGGATCGGATAGATCTGGTTCACCATCATGTCGTGCGCCCGGGAGAAATCCTTGTGGGAGGCCATATCGAGGTATTTTCGGTACAGCGACTCCCAGGTGGCGACTCCGTTCTGCACGGCGTCAAGGGCCGTCTGCTCGGCGGCGGACTGGACGAAGGGACGCATGGCCACGGCTTGCCGAGACAATTTTCCCGCCGTGGCCAGGAAAGCGTCGCGGTTGGCGTCCACGCGGTCCGCGGTGTGGCATGCGGAGCAGCCCGCATCTTCGCCGGGACTTCCGGGCACAGTGCGGATCATGGTATCGAGCAGGGAGATTTCGGCCAGAGACGCATGCACGCGCATCTCGAGGGTACCGGAGTGCATGGCGGCCACCATCTCCATTTTCCTGGCCGTGGAATTGACGGCGGTGTCAAGGGAACCACCGAGGCTGCGAATACCGTACAGGGCGGAGAAACTGAGGGCTACCACCATCACCAGCAAAGCGGCAAAGCTGGCCATCAGTTTGAAACACAAAGTCACCCGAGTCCGATTCATTCGGTTGATCCTCTGCTTGAATAGATCGGCCAATGCGGGCGAGAGCATTAGGCCAGCGGGAGATTTGCCTGAGCGCCGATATCGAGCGCGGAAAACCGGCCGCGCCGCAGTTTGGGGAAAGCGGCGGCGGCGATCATGGCGGCGTTATCGGTGGAAAGACCGGCGGAGGGGAAGTGCACCGGGCAGGACACGGCGGCGGAGCGCGCCGCGGCGCGCAATCCCGAATTGCAGGCGACGCCGCCGGAGACGATGACGCCGCGCGCCCCGATGGATACGGCCGCGGCGGCGGCGCGGGTGAGCAGTTCATGGATGACCGCATGCTGAAACGAAGCTAAAAGGTCCAATGTCTGCTTCGGTGTGACGGCGAGCCACTCGTCCAGGGACGGGTTCGGATGGGCGTGCAGCATGGCCTTCCGCGCGGCGATTTCGAGCTCGATGTGGCGCGCCTCCACCCAGCGCAGGACGGCCGTTTTGTGGCCGCTGAAGCTGAAATCGAGGGCGTTGCCCTTCATTTTGGCGAACGTGAAGTGGACGGCGAGCGGGTTGCCGTGAGGCGCCAGGAGGTCGATGACGGGGCCACCGGGGTAGCCCAGGCCGAGCAGTTTGCCGACCTTGTCGAAGGCTTCGCCGGCAGCATCGTCGCGTGTCTTGCCGAGCAGGCGGTAGCCGCCATCGGCGCGCACTTCGAACAGATGGGTGTGGCCGCCACTGGCCACCAGAGCAAGGGCCGGGAACTCGACGGGCGCGCCGTCGCGCCGCGCTTCCAGGATGACGGCGTGGATGTGGCCTTCGATGTGATTGACCCCGATGAGGGGCACGCCGGTGGCGAAGCTCAGGCTCTTGGCGTAGGTCAGCCCGACGAGCAGCGACCCCACCAGTCCCGGGCCCACCGTCACGGCGATGGCCGAAAGGTCCTGTAGACGCGTGGCGGAGGCAGCCAGGGCTTCCCGAACCACCGGAACGATAGCGCGGAGATGCTCGCGCGAAGCCAGTTCGGGGACCACGCCGCCATACTTGCCGTGCATCGCGATCTGACTGGCCACAACGCTAGAGAGAACGGCGTCGCCGCTCGCCACCACGGCGGCGGCGGTCTCATCGCAGGAGGATTCGATGCCGAGAATGCGCACTAATCCTACCTTAGCGCGGGTTCCGCCGATTCCAGAATGAGGTGCTCCATGGAAACGTTGACTGGCCGGGCGCGGCGCGCACCGTAGTTGAGCAGGCCGGAGGCCTTCCAGACACACCGCTGGGCGGAGCGCTGCAAGTCGAGAAGGAGGGGGCGGGCGGGATGCCCGGGCTCCAGGGTTTCGAGGGAGCATGACGTGGTGTTGAGGATGATGGTCAGCTCGTCATTCAGGTCATGAGCGGCGGCGGCCGCAATGGCGCAGGCGCGATCGGCGTGAGAGAGTCTTTCCACACCTGGATGTTAGCTGGCGCGGCGGTGGGTTTCAGATGTGCAGGTCGTAAACTGCGTTTAGAATCAGCGGAAAATAAATAAATGTTGGCGTGAACGGGGGCGCACAAGGTAGAGAAGAGTCCGAGCTTCGCTCGGATGGACAAGCCAGGAGGCTTATCCCACCTACCTGGGGTCGGGATTCACCGTCAAGGGCTGGGTGTAGGTGCGGCCGTCGACGGTCAGTTTCACGGTGTAGATTCCGGGCGGCATCCACTCGCCTTGCGCGCCGGGGGTGTCCTGGTAGATGGCGGAGATGGGGTACTCGCCGCCGCGACGGCGTCCGCCGCCGGTGGGAGCGGCGTGGAGATCCCAGACGAAACGGTGCATACCGGGGGCGGCGGAAAGCGGCTGGAAGGGGCGGATCCAGTAGGCCGGCACATTGATCGCCGGGTCGGGAGGCTCGGGCTTGTCGTCGCTGGAGAAGCGGCGGACCAGAATGCCCGCGGTGTCGAAGATTTCCAACGCGATCACCGCGGAGGGGGCGGACTTCAGGTGGTAATAGAGGATGGCGCCATCGGGCGGGTTCTGTCCGCCGGGCTCTTCGGGGGGCAGGGGCGTATCGGTGTTGGTATTGCGCGGGTAGCGATAAGCCGGGCTGGGCGCGAAGAGGTGCGCGGGCGCGGCGGCGGCATCGGCGGTCAACTGGCGGAGCGGGGCGATATCGTCGAGAATCCAGAAGCCGCGGCCGTGGGTGCCGGCCACCAGGTCATTTCCGTGGACGACCAGATCGCGGACGGAAGTCGCGGGCATGTTGAGGCGCAGCGGCTGCCAATCGTCGCCATCGTTGAAGCTGACGAAGACGGCAAGCTCGGTAGAGGCGAAGAGCAAGCCCTTGCGGACGGGGTCTTCGCGCACCGCGTTGACGGGGCCATCGGGCAGTCCGCGGACGGTTTCCCGCCAGGTGGCGCCGCCATCGTGGGTGCGATAGATGTGCGGCTTGAGATCGTCGAGGCGCAGGCGATTGACGGCGGCGTACATGGTGTCGTCATCGAAGGGCGAGGCGTCGAGTTGCGCCACCTTGCTCCAGGGAGTCATGGCGGGCGGGGTGACGTTTTTCCAGTTCTTACCGCCGTCGCGGGTAAGGTGGACGAGGCCATCGTCGGTGCCGGCCCACAGGACGTTGACATTGCGGCGCGAGGGGCCGATGGCGTAGACCACGCCGCGGCGGGTGGCCTGTTGTTTGGCGGCATCGCCGTAGGCGGCCACGCTGGCAGGGAGATCGTAGGTTTCGCGGGTGAGATCGGGGCTGATGGCTTCCCAATTCCTGCCGCCATCGGTGGTCTTGAGCACCACCTGCGCGCCCAGGTAAAGCACGTGCGGATCGACGTAGCTGAACAATAGCGGCGCGGTGCGCAGGGTGCGATAGTTGCCGCGGGGGCTGACGTGGTCGACCTCGCCGGTGAGGCGATTGAACCTGGTGCCGTGGCTGCCGTAGACGATGTTGGGATGGAGCGGGTCGGGCGCGATGTAATCGTATTCCTCGGCGCCGACGGGATGCCATTCGCGGAAGGTGGTCTGGCCATCGTTGCCGCGGCTAGAGACGGCGGCGGATCCGCTCTCCTGCTGTCCGCCGTAGACCCAGTAGGGCGTCTGGTTATCGGTGACGACGTGATAGAACTGCGCGGTGGGCTGGTTGTACCAACTGCTCCAGGTTGTGCCGTGGTTGACGGTGATGGTGGCGCCCTGATCGGCGGCCAGGAGGATGATGTCGGGGTTGAGGGGATTGATCCAGATGGTGTGGTAATCGTCGCCGCCGGGCGCGCCCTTGATGGCGGTGAAACTCTGTCCGGCGTTGTCGGAGCGGTAGGTGGCGGTGTTGGCGACGTAGATGACGTCCTTGTTTTTAGGATCGACGCGGACGCAGGCGAAATCGCTGCCGCGGCCGTAGATGCGCTGTTCCCCGTTGACGCGTTTCCAGGCGGCGCCGGCATCGTCGGAGCGGTAAAGGCCGCCGGCTTCGCCGCGCGCTTCGACGAGGGCGTACATGCGATTGGGGTCGGTGTCGGCGATGGCGATGCCGATGCGTCCCAGCCCGCCTTGCGCGAAGGTGGGAAGTCCGCCGGTGAGCGGGTTCCAGGTGGCGCCGCCATCGGTGGATTTGAAGAGGCCGCTGTTGGGGCCGGAGAACGCGCCGTTTTCCCACGGACCCTGCTGCGCCTGCCAGAGGACGGCGTAGACGATCTGGGGATTGCGCGGATCGAAGGCGAGGTCGATGGCGCCGGTGCGGTCATCCTTATAGAGCACCTTCTGCCAGGTCTGGCCGCCATCGGTGGAGCGGAAGACGCCGCGCTCGGGATTGGGGCCGTAGGGGTGGCCCAGCACGGCGACGAAAAGACGGTTGGGATTACGCGGATCCACCAGGATGGCGGGGATCTGCTGGGCGTCGCGCAGGCCGAGGTGACGCCAGGTGTTGCCGCCATCGGTGGATTTGTACATGCCATCGCCGGTGGAGAGATCGGGGCGCTGGAGACCTTCGCCGGAGCCCACGTAGATGGTATTGGGGTCGGAGGGAGCGATGGCGACGGCGCCGATGGAGCCGGTAGGCTGGTCGTCGAAGATGGGCTTCCAGGTGCGGCCGAAGTCATCGGTCTTCCAGACGCCGCCGTTGTTGACGCCGATGTAGAAGACGTTGGGCTGGGTGGGGATGCCGGCGGCGCCGACGGTGCGGCCGCCGCGGAAGGGGCCGATGGTGCGCCAGCGCAAGCCGGCGTAGTCGGCGGGAGTAAAGGTCTGGGCGGCGAGCAGAGGGGCGATGAGGCCAAGGAGAAGGGGGCGACGGTGCATGGTTACTGAAGAGGATAGCATCAGTGGAATGGCGCTCAGAGCGGAGCGGGGGGCTTCACCTCGGCAGCAGGCACCTTACGTCCTCCCGGGCCGGGATTTTCGCGTCGAGCGTTACCAGGGTGAATCGAGCGGCACTGGCGAAGGCACAGAGGTAGGCATCCAGGAGTCGTGCGGCAAGAAGTTCATGGTCTCCTTTTCCGCCCGCGCCAACGCCGTCGACATCTGAAATAATGTCAGTTCGGGCTATATTAGGAGCGCAACATAGAAAATGGCCACCACGGGCAGAAAGCCGAACGCAGTACCGACCGTGTGGAAGCGTGCATACTGGCTCGACCTGTTCACGGGAACGACCTGGAAGGAATTCATTGAGGCCGGGGCATCTGTTTCAGGCTTCCCTGAGAGTCGGTGGAAAACCGTCCAGCAGGTTCATCTGGGTGATTATCTCCTTTGCTATTTGACGGGCATTTCTAGGTTAATCGGCGTCCTGGAAGTCGTCAAAGCACCTTACAAGGACAGCAGTCGATTGATATGGAAGGACGCCGCTTTCCCTTGTCGGCTCGGCGTCAAGCCCATCGAAATACTTACTCCCGAAACGGCGATACCAGTCCTCGATCTCAAGGACAGCCTGAGCATCTTCGATCCCGAGAAGAACCCATCTTCGTGGACAGGCTACGTTAGGGCTGCGCCAGCCAGATGGAAAGATGTTGATGGTGAAACCATCGTCCAGGCAGTTCTGGAGGCGAAGAAGCATCCAATTTCTCGACCATTCGACCCCAAGAAGTTGGCACGTCGCCCGTTTGCATTGAAGTCCAGGGTTGGGGCCGTGACCGTTCCTGAAAGCGAAGCACCGGATGAGCCGGGACAACCAATCGCAAAAGAGACCTCCGCTCACAGCGAGTTTTGCGACTCTCTGATCTAATTTCGATGCAACCGAACCTCAACATCCCGTTGTTCATCGTGGCTCCAGACGAGCGCCGGGACAAGGTGATCGCTGAAGTCAACAGGCCGACGTTTTCAAAGCTGACACCACCGATGTACCAGATGTGCCGCCTTCTCACGTTTTCAACGCTGAGAAAGGAAATCGAGCACGTCGGAAACTACGTGAAGCGGCTTCGGGCCGAAATCCTGGACGATTGGGCAGAGTCATGTGAAGTCGAGGAATTGTGACGGATCGGTCGCGGCCGTTGTTTGCTGGCATGGTAGTTGCCGGGTGCTGAAGGCGCAACCGGCGGCGGCTTCCTTGGGGACAGTTTACCGCTCAGCTCGAACGGATTTTGCGATGTCTTTCAGGGACTGGGATAAGCGGCGCTTCAGTTGCACCCTTCAGTGTTCATCCAACGCTGACAGGCGATACTGTTTGAACGTGAACAACTACTCGGCTCTGGCGCAAATCCGACTCGCCGGTCCAATCGCAGAGCGCCATAGGCTTGCCACGCCTCGTCTGGACTCATGAGCTCTTCTTGCATGACGTGCCTATTGGTCAACAGCCGCAGAAAACCCAACTGGGTAACGCGGCAGAACGCGAGCTTTTCGTCTGGAAGATTGCCGATCCAGCGCCGCGCCACGCGGTGATGGGTGTGCCGTTCCGCGGCTAGGGCAATCCAGACGTTGACGTCAGGCAAGTAGGTCATCAAAGTCGAAATGAGACAGGTTCAGCGTTCCCGGATGCCTTGAGCGGATTACGGGCAACTCTACTTCGTGTTCACCGTGGGCACTGGGATTGTCCGACCTGAGATTGCCTTGAACTTCTTTGTTAACGGCTTCGACGATAAACTGCTCCACCGTGGCCCCGCGCGAGGCAGCCAGCGCTTTACTTTGCTGGTATAGAGAGTAAGGAAGATTCACCGTGGTTTGCATAAAACGTCCGCCTCGTTCATTCTCTCATGTCAGCAGGCGGCACCGACAGTGGGTGACTGGCGGCGCCACCGGTGCCGTAGGGGTGGCCCACACGGCGTCCGCGAAGGCCGAGGTGACGCCACGTTTTGCCGCCATCGGTGGATTGGTACATGCCGTCGCCGGTGGAAAGTTCGGGGCGCCAGACGCTTATTGTGTGAAAAACTTGCTGCGAAGTTCGGACTCCGGGATGAACCGGGATGCCTGCCGGTAGATGGCGTGGAGCGTGCCGCGATCGATCTCGCCGTGATTGGGAACGGTAATTGTCTGGGCCCGGCCGCCCGACACGACGCGGCGCAGCTTGATGTGGCTGCCCCGCTGTGTGTAATTCCCAAAGCCAAATTCGCCCAGGATCTTCAGAACCTCCTGGCCGGAGAGAACGCGCAGCTTGGACATTACGCCACTGCGTCAAGTTCCATGGTCGCGAGGATCGTCGGGTCGCTGGAGAAACCGAGTTCGGCGAGGTCTTCGCCCTCGAGGTGCAGGCCGATAGCCTCGCGGATATTGCAAGCGAGTTCATCCAAGGTGGCAGCTTGCGTCACCACGGGAAGGTCGAGGCACTCGGCCACAAACTGGCGTTCGCCTTTGGTGATGCGCACCTGGATCGTTCGCTTCATCGCTGGTTCACCTCAGACTACAGTATGCACCACGACTGCGCCGGGCCGCGGGTCCAAGACCTTGGCAGGCAGGCCCAGAGGGTGCCCCGCCTGCCCCACCCAGGATGCGGGAAGATTCACCGTGGTTTGCATAAAGCGTCCGCCTCGTTCATTCTCTCATGTAAGCAGGCGGCACTTACCCGATCAGGAGATCGAGGCCGGCCGCGTCGGCGAACGCCCGGAAATCGCGGTCTCGCGTGAGCAGCGCAATCGCGCGGTCGATACAGCTCTGGGCAATCAAGGCATCGCCGAGGCGGGCCTTGCGACGCTTGGCCAACACCTTCGCTCGCAACTCGCCTGCCCGTTCCCAATATCCAGGACTGACTTCGATGAGAGGCAGTTCCGCGAGAGTTTGTGAAACCTCCGAAGGAAGTTTCGGGTCGCTCAACAACTCGGTGAGCACAGCGGGCACCATCAGCACCTGCCGGTCCTGGAGCGCCCTGTCGAGCAGTTCCGCGTCCTCGCCGCCATCGCCTTGCAGGAAGGCGATCCAGGTGCTGGTGTCGACGGCGATCAACGGTCGGCCTTCAACTCGGCTAACGTGCGGGTGAAGCGAACCTTGCCGCGGAGTTGGCGAAGGCGCGCGTAGGCCTGCGATGCCGCAACCAGTTGCAGGCCGGTACGAACGGTTTGGGTGATGCCGGTACCGCTGGCTCGTTGTGCCTTCTCAAGAAGCTCCGGCGGCACCTCGACGGTGATCTTGCGCGCTGTCTCCATGACGCCTCAGAGTACCATACGCGATACCAGTATCGAATATGGGCATTCCCTAGCGCGGGAACACCAGTTGGTCTACTTCGCGGTTTCGAGCACGAGCACGGAATCGATGGCGTCCGGCGCCTTGGCGGGCAGCGTCACGCTGACGGTGTCGCCGGTCTGCTTCATCTTTAGCGACGAGTGCCTGGCATCGGCCAGCAGGTACGCCTTCTTCACTTTGCCCTGAACCTTGGAGAGTTCGAAGCTTCCGTTGGGGTACTTGAACAGGTGAATGAACAGCTTGCCCGGCTTGGTAGTGCAGCGCCAGTCCTTGGCCATCTTGAAACCGGGGTTGCCCCGCTTGTCTTTGGTGGTGTTGTCCACCTCGCCGAGTTCCGGCCCGAACGGGGTGGGACCGGCGCCGTAGATGGATTCGCCGTTCACCTTGAGCCAGCGGCCCACGCCGCGCAGGTTATCCTGGCTGGCTTGCGGGATGACGCCCTCGGAGGTCGGTCCCACGTTCAGCAGGTAGTTGCCGCCCTTGCTGACGATATCCACCAATTTGAATTGGAGGTCCTCGGTGGTCTTCCAGTCGGTGTCGTCCTTCTTGAATCCCCAGGTGTGGTTGAGGGTGGCGGGAACTTCCCAATCCTCTTTCAGCACCTGGTTGGGAATCTGGTTGTCGCCCGTGGAAACGTAGTCGCCCTTGTCGCCGAGACGGCCATCGATGAGTGTGGCGGGCTGCATGGTGTGCAGGATGTCGACGAAGCGCGTGGCGCGGTCGCCGGTCATCATGCGGGGCGTATCGAACCAGATCAGGGCCACGGGACCGTAGCCGGTGAGCAGTTCCTTGATCTGCGGCTCGGCCTTGCCGCGGAGATACTGGTCGTAGTCCTTCTTGTCGTCGGGGCCGAAGTCCCAGGTATTGCCGGCGCCGTTGGGCTCGTGCCAGTCCTGCGATTGCGAGTAATAGAAGCCGAACTTAATGTGGTGGCGCGCGCAGGCTTCGGAAAGCTCCTTGAGCGGATCGCGTTTGAAGGGCGTGGCATCGACGATATTGTACGGGCTGACCTTGGAGCCGAACATGGCGAAGCCTTCGTGATGCTTGCTGGTGATCACGATGTACTTCATGCCGGAATCCTCGGCCATCTTGACCCACTCTTCGGCGTTGAACTTGACGGGATTGAACTGAGTGGCGAGCTGTTCGTATTCCTTGACGGGAATTTTGGCGCGGTTCATGATCCACTCGCCGATGCCGGCGACGGGCTGGCCTTTCCATTCGCCGGCGGGGATGCAATAGAGGCCCCAGTGGATGAAGAGGCCGAACTTGGCCTGGCGGAACCATTGCATTTTCTCATCCTGCGACTTGGGGGCGGGCAGCGGTTTGGCCCCGGGTTGCGCCAAGGCAGCACCGGCCGAGAGCAGCGCGAGGCAAAGTGTTAGCGATAAAACTTGGGGAATTCCGCGTTTCATAGGATCACTCCTTGGTGATGTTCTATTGCCGCACAAAACGGCGCGGAATTCAAGCGTGGGGAACCACGGCATCCCTACGGCGCGGGCGTTTCCCAGACGGGATCTTTGACGCCGGCGAGGGAGCGCGTGCCGCCCTCCAACAGATCGAGAACGATCACCTCGTTTTGCCCCTTCTTGAGCCACACGCCGGGGACGAACAGGGTCTGCTGCGGGCCCACCTTCCAGTAGCGGCCCAGGTTGTGGCCGTTGACCCAGACATTGCCTTTGCCCCAGCCGCGCATATCGAGATAGACGTCGCCGGTTTGCCGCAGATCGACCGTGGCGCGGTGGAAAGCGGGGCCGGCGGCGGGCTTGGAGGAGAATTTCAGGCCGGCGATTTCCTTGAGCGGCAGCGAGTACATCTCCCAACCTTTGATTTCCTCGCCGGCGAGCGAAACCCGCTCGGTGATGCCCTTGCGGTCTTCCACCAGGCGCGGGCCGAAGTTGATCCGCCCCATGTTCTCCACCAGGATGTCCAGCGGGCGCGAGCCATCGAGCGTGACTTCGAGCGTGCTCTCGGCCTTGCGCCGGTCGAGCGTGCCGAGGGTGCGCGCGCCTTCCATGACCACGGCGAAATCGCGCACCTCCTGGATTTCCAGCTTGGCCTTGGCCGCCTTCCTGGCCGCGGCGCGATACAGCACGAAGCCATAATCCTGGTGGAGCTCTTCAAACTTCAGCGGACGCTCCGCTTTCACCGGCTTGCCCAGCAGGCTCACCAATGGCGCGCTCTGGTTGAGGTCGAAGCTCGGAATCCCGATCATGGGCAGGGGCGCGGGCAACTCGGGCAGCGTCTCGCCGGGCGAGAGGTGCTTGCGGATGACGTCGCGGTAG